>Ga0193726_1002748_pt1 | contig 11638 bp, 16 predicted proteins | sample H2c1metaG_FD_144928 | JGI IMG/M metagenome (GOLD analysis project Ga0193726, IMG submission 144928) | Soil microbial communities from a riparian zone of the East river system, Colorado, United States - H2c1 | ecosystem: Environmental > Terrestrial > Soil > Riparian zone | place: USA: East River... | reverse complement strand
AACCCCCGGCCAGATAGGTGTCTGCGTATGACCCGGGGAAGGCTGCCAACCGCCCGGCTCTGTGCCTGGATCGTTCCCTCGGCAGACAGACGTGAGAAGGAGTGCCGCTAGCGACAAGGCGTAATAAAACTTCACGTTGCTCAATGCTCCTCTGAGATATCGGTCAGGCGATCGTGCGACACGTGGCGGACAGTGCCGTCGTCCGAACTTGGCCGTCCCAAGACAACCAACGGTTCCGACCCGAAGCGGCCAGCCACCACCGTCCGCTAAGGGCCACACGGTGATCTGCGCGATCGCCCGATTTCATATCGTAAATCCATGGTCGCGAGCCAACGCCATGGCTTGGGTGCGAGAATAAACGCCAAGCTTGTCGAAGACGTTCGAAGCATGATTGCGCACCGTCTTCTCGCTAATGTGCATCTCCGTCGCGATTTCGTCGTTGCTCAACCCTCGGGCTATGAAGGTTAGAACTTGTCGTTCGCGCGACGATAGTGCGGCGAACTTCGGATGGCCTGTGGGCAGTTGGGAAACCGGCATAAACGCTAGCACCGCTTCCTTAAATCTTTCCCAGGCCGGTTCATGCTCCAGCAGAACATGATTGCGAGAGTCCAACTCCACGAACTCCGCCCCGTCGATGCGGCTCGCCAGCAACTGTCCTTCAGAGATAGGCACCACTTCATCGCGCCGAGCATGTAGTACAAGGGTTGGTGCCTGTACCAGTGGCAACAGCTCCTCGATGTTAATGTTACCGCGCGCTTCGAATAGACGGGCCGCGGTTTCTCCGACCGTGGTCTTGAGACACAGATCGTTGAACCATTGCAACTGCGCGGCACTGCCGCCTGGAATGAAGCGCGAAGTGAATACCTGACGGAAAGCAGGATTGTCTTGTCCCCACGCATTCCTCGTCAGCTCGATCATCGCCCGGTAGGTCGATTCTGGGCCGGGTGTGCCGCGTTTGAATGGGCCGTGCGCATAACCACCGTAGAGGATCAAGCGTGCAACTCGGCTGGGATGCTCTATGGCGAAGCGGATGCAGGCAGCCGCTCCCTGTGAGATTCCGAGCAGCGTCACCGGTTCGGCCGACCGCGCCGCATCGATGACCGAGGCTAGATCCTGGGTCCATTGGTCGAGAGTGAGGGTCCCTAACTGAAGGTCGCTCATGCCGCATCCGCGCTCGTCATATCGGATGAAGCGAGTGTGCTTTGAAAAGAACTGGATCCAGTGCTTCCAAACAGGGCTCTGCCACTCGTACTCGAGGTGAGTAAGCCAGTTGGCGGCCTTGACCAGGGTTGGACCCGAACCTGATTCGGCCAACGCCAGCCGGACGCCATCGGTGGCTTTAATGAAGCGGACTTGTTGGCGCAGTTGCCTCTCCTGATTGGGACGAATGTCCCACCTTATTTAGTGAAATTAACCGGCTGTCGGGACATACCACCCATGTGCCGCGATCTGCTTCGGGAGGATGATCTCGCCTTTCACAGGGAGACCGCAACATGCTCAAGCGTTTTGGCTATTTTGTCTTCGGGATCGCTGCGTATCTCATTTTTTTGGCAACCTTACTTTACGCCATAGCCTTCGTCGGGGGCATCGGCATACGTAACCGGCTCGACGGGCCGATGAGCGGGTCGGCGATCATTGCAGCCACAATTGACCTAGCCCTATTGCTGGTGTTCGCAGTCCAGCACAGCGTCATGGCCCGGACTTGGTTCAAGGAGCGTTGGACCCAGATCATACCGTGGGCCATTGAGCGATCAACTTACGTCTTATGCGCGAGTCTCGCGCTCCTGCTCCTATTCTGGCAATGGCGCCCCTTGGGAGGAGAGATTTGGACGGTCGAAAATCCGCTCGGTCGCCTCGTCCTCTGGAGCATTTTCGGCCTTGGTTGGACGACTGTGCTGTGCGTGACTTTTCTCATCAGTCACTTCGATTTGTTCGGTTTGCGGCAGGTTTGGATGCCACTCATTGGCAAGGTTTATACCCCAGTTGAGTTTCGAACCCCGCTGCCGTATCGCCTGATTCGCCATCCGTTGTACTTGGGCTTTTTGCTCGCCTTTTGGAGCACTCCAACTATGACGGCGGCGCACCTACTATTTGCGCTGGGAACAACGGCCTACATCATTCTCGCCATCCAATTCGAAGAGCGGGACCTCGTCGCGGAACATGGGGATTCGTACGTACGGTATCGGCGCTCGGTACCGATGTTAATTCCGAGAGTCGGGCGCCAACGTCGGTTCAAGACGACAAGCTGAAAGTCCGACTTCAAAGGACGATCGCGCTGAACGCTCCAATTACGTTTTGATCAACGCAACGGCCGCTCTTGGGCAGGCATCTCAGAAAGCCGGTCGGCCGCTTTTGGCCGGTCACTGCCGGTGGGCAGCCCATCCGCTGTCGTCCGTCTCTGATCGACCTATTCTGTTGAAAAACTATTGAACAGTGCCGCGTTTTTGAGGTCCTAAATTCCAGGAGCAGCGAAGGGAGCACACCTGCATGATGGGACAACGCAGCGGCAAGCAAGACCGACTGTTTTACTCCTTCAACCTCGACGACCACGTGCCCGTGGACCACATGCTCCGCGGTATTGATCGATAGCTCGATCTGACAGATTTGCATCAACACCTCGAAGCGTACTACAGCCACACGGGCCGCCCATCGGTAGACCCGGAGTTGATGATGATTCGGATGCTGCTAGTCGGTTATTGCTTCGGTATTCGCTCGGAGCGACGGTTGTGTGATGAAGTGCATCTGAACCTGGCATATAGCTGGTTCTGCCGCCTTGGTCTTGAAGACAAGGTTCCTGATCACTCGAGCTTCTCGAAGAACCGGCATGGCCGTTTCCGCGAGAGCGATGTTTTCCGACACGTGTTTGAGGGCGTTGTGCAGCGATGCATGGCGGAGGGGTTAGTTCGAGCCGAAGGGTTCGCGGTCGATGCGAGCATCATAAAGGCTGATGCGAACCGGCGCCGCGGTGTTCCAAGCGAGGAAGGGATCGACTGGAGCAACTCGCAGCTCGCAACGCGCGCAGTACGCGAGTATCTGCAAGCCCTAGAAGAAGAAGGCCAGATCGGGACGATACCGAAGAACATCTCGCTGACCGATCCCGAAGCGCGCTGGACCACCGCTCCCGGATGTCCCGCATTCTTCGCCTACTCGACCAATTACCTGGTGGACATCCATGCCGGCGTCATCGTCGACGTTGAAGCAACAGCCGCGCATCGCACGGAAGAGAACGACGCCACGAAGACGATGATCGATCGGGTCGAACAGCGCTTCGATCTGAAGCCCCAGCGCTAGATCGGTGATACTGCCTACGGTACCGCAGCGGTGGCTGAACTGGTTGGTGAACGAGAAGCAGATCGAACCGCACGTTCCGGTGTGGGATCACACTCAGCGCGGTACCGAAGAGACGTTTCCGAACAGCGATTTTAAGTGGGACGACCAACGAAACGAATACCGCTGCCCGCAAGGATACGCGCTACGCACCGACTGGCGTCCATTCAAGAACTTGCGGTCACACGTCACCAAAGACGACGCAATTATTTATCGATCAAGGCAATCAGAGTGCGACAGATGTCCCATGAAGCCGCAGTGTTGCCCACATACGCCCATTCGCAAACTCCGTCGCAGCATTCATGAAGCCGCACGCGATGTTGCTCGTGCGCTCGCCAAGACCCACCGTTACAAGCAATCGCGCAATGATCGAAAGAAAGTCGAAGTACTGTTCGCGCATCTCAAGCGGATCTTGAAACTGGATCGATTGCGACTGCGCGGGCCCAGTGGTGCGCACGACGAGTTCCTGCTCGCAGCTACTGCTCAGAACTTGAGACGAATGGCCAAAACCCTGTGTCCATCGCCGCCGAGTGCAGCATTTGGAGTCACGTAGGGGCGATATTGCGAAGCCAGAAGCTTGAAAAGCGGCAGACGAGTGCAGCCGAGAAGAACCTTCGAATCCAAGGCGTAATCGTCTTCGCCTTCCGATGACAGTAAGGCTTGGGAGCCACCTAGTTTTTCAACAGAATAGACCCTCTGTTGCCTGTCGTCACCGGCAGCTATCGGGTATCCAAATTAGCCGGCGCGTCTGGTGAGCGACTCGCGGGCATCCTTGACTTGCTCATCATGAGACTGGCATCTCGCGGCGACCGCGAAACACAAGAAGGCTGCCAGCCAGCAGTGTGAGCGCGGTGACTGCTGAGAGCGGATCGATCTCGGGCGCGTTCATACTCTTCGCGCTCACGGTGAGGTTGACGGGCGCCGGATAGCCGGAATCCGGCGCCTTGGGATTGTTCTCCCAGGTTGACAGTTGCGGATTGCTCAACTCAACGAAATAGGAGCCCGGGCTCAGCGCCAGATTTCCGTGGGTGATCTGAAAGGGATTGGTCTGAAATGGCAAGAAAGTAAAGGTCTCATTCAGGGTCGTTAACGCGAAACCGCCCTCCCCCGGTCCGCAGCCGCAAAACACCTGTCCCGCCACCGCCGTGCCGGTCGGACTCGCCGGAGTACCCGAGAAAATGGCGACATTGTTAAAATTTATAATGGGCCCGTCGACTTCTCCATAGACGTTGAACACAGTCTTTACCGTGAATTCATAAATGAACGCCGAGGGGCCGGGGCTTGACGTGACAATGCCATTGATAGCGGCGCCATCACCAATGAGCCCGCTGGCGTCGGGCACACCCGTAGAACTGAGTCCGTTGTAAAGAGTCAGAGTGGATGTACCGACTGGGAGTACGCCCAAGTTCACTTCATCAATATAGCCAGCGCTTGCCGTAGTCGCGGTAAACAGCGCGCCTGCCGCAGTTGCCAGAAGAATCAACTTACCGGTATGCATCATTTTCTCCTTCCGTGAGAACAACGCTTCAGGTGATGTTGTAAACATCCGAATTTACATTATCAATAGTCCTCTACCACAGACCGATATCCATTGCAAATCCGCAACAGATGGTTGGATTTAGGGATACCTTTTGTGGACAGGTTCGGTGGTACTCGTATGTCTCTTCCTGGCCCGAGAGTTGCCCGTGACGCCGCTTACGAGTCGGCGATGGATATTTCGTCCAGGAATTGGCGAAGTGAGCGGATGCGGACCTCCTGATATTTCTTGAGAGCCCGTTGTAACCCGAATGGTGGTACCTCCAATCGGCGCAATCAGATTCAACAACCGAAGAAGGGCACCCAAACGACAAAACCGAGCTGTATCGCACAGACCGGATCACGCATACCCGGATGTTGAGGGAACAGATGAGGGCGTATGGGACGTCCCCCGTTAGGCCGCCAATCCGTTCTGGCCGCCTGATCATGCGACACAGTTTGGGGGCACGCATCCATCTCGAACATACTGGATGCTCGAGACGTCTGCGCATCTCTCGATATATGGAGGCTGTACTATCGCGCGCCCTGCGTCAGGGATTCGTAACCAGAAACGACATCAAAGAGTTCCTCGTCGATTGATTGCTGCCGTATCCGATGAAAAGTACGGCTGAGGTCCTCTAGAATTTTAGCGATATTTTCTTCCGCTCGTTGCATTGCCGCCAAACGGCTGGCATTTTCGCTGGCTAATGATTGTGCGCATGCTTGAAATATCAATATGAAAAGATGCTCTCCGATGAGCGCCTTGAGTGCAGAGGCCGTAGATCCCAGCACTTGCGGGATGACTTTGCTTGGCCACGAAAGCGCCACGAGATCTCTTTGCCAAAGGGCGTCGAGCGGCAGCAGGCGTGTCAGGCGTGGTCCATAGCCCGTGCCTCTGGTCTGCTGGTTGTTAAACAGAAATATTTCTACCGTTTCGCCATGCAGGCCAGACTTTGCCAGATCGATGACAATTTGACTCACGAGTGGCGAAATGGCATCGACTGAATGAGGAATGGGCAACGTGGCCGGTAAGGGTAGATTCGAACTCGCGGCGAGTTCCCGCATACGTTCACCCACCACCCATATGTGAGTGGTTTTGACCGGCATGGCAAGCAGCGCGCCAGCTGCGAATTCCATGAGCGACTCGTTGAAGCGGCCGACCAGACCCTGATCGGAACCAAAGATCACAACGCCGCGCGACGCGGAGGGTTGCGGACTCGCTGCGAGGCGCTCAATCGAGGCTAAGTCGCGCAAACACACCGAGAGTGCCAATTCCACCGTGCGGGTATATTCGTGCAGCGATTCCACTGCACACTCATACTGGGCGATGCTGGAGGCTGCGAGTGCCTTCATCGATCGAACTACAGAAGAAAGATCCTTCGCGCCTGCAATCCGTCGGCCCAAACTTTCCGATGCACCGCTCACGCCGCGAGAGGCCTTACGGGTTTGGCCGCCTCGGCGGGCTGAAACGGACCAAGGGCTTTGGCGGCGACGTCGAGCGCATTCTTGCGATCCGCAGCGGTCAATTTGTCAGCGGAGGTGAATCGGGCGATGACATCTGCCGGGATGTCAGCAGCGGCGCGGCGCAATGCACTTTCGGCGTCCGCTACTTTTTCGAGAGGTATGCGATCAAACAAACCAGCGGCAAGGGCAATCAGTACCGCCAATTGCTCAGGCAGCGGCACGGGATGCGACTCTGGCTGTTTCAAACATTCACGGATTCGATGCCCGTGATCGATGACCTTGCGCGTCGAGTCATCAAGCCGCGTGCCGAATCTGGCAAAGGATTCCAATTCCTCGAACTGCGAATAGGCGAGCTTCAAATCGCCGGCGACCGCGCGATAGGCCGCTCGCTGTGCCGCGCCGCCAACTCGGGAGACCGATTGCCCTACATCCACGGCGGGTAGAATTCCGAGTTCGAATAGCGTGGGCGAAAGATATATCTGGCCATCGGTGATCGAAATGAGATTGGTGGGGATATAGGCAGAGATATCTTGCGCGTCGGTTTCGATGATCGGCATGGCAGTCAGTGACCCGCCGCCGCGCTCTGGGGTTAGATGCGTCGCCCGCTCAAGGAGACGCGAATGAATATAGAAGATGTCACCAGGGAACGCTTCTCGGCCAGGCGGCCGGCGCAAGAGCAGCGATAGCTCCCGGTAGCTACGCGCATGATGTGTCAAATCATCGTAAACGATCAGCACGTCACGGCCCGATTCGACGAAAAATTCCGCGATGCTCGTGGCAGCGTAGGGGGCGATATAGGCGAGACCAGGGGCATCATTACCCTCTGCTACCACGACCACGCAATAGTCCATTGCGCCGTTGTCGCGTAGCTTCGCGATCACCTTGGCCACCGCGGATGCCCGCTGCCCGATTGCGCAGTACACGCAAAGCACGTTCTGGCCGCGGCGGTTTTCCCTGTCTGGCGGTCGCCGAGGATCAATTCGCGTTGCCCCCGCCCGATGGGGATCATCGCATCAATTACCTTCCATCCCGTCTGCAGGGGCACCACCACCGGCGCACGTTCCATGATAGCGGGAGCCGAGCATTCGGTGGGTCGGCGCGCAGTGCCGGCAATGGCGCCTCTGCCGTCAAGCGGCATGCCTAGCGGACTAATGACCCGACCAAGCAGCTCCTCACCCACCACTACGTCCATCACTCGTCCGGTGCGAGTCACCTCATCGCCGGTGTGAAGCCCCTGGTAGTCGCCGAGCAAGATCACGCCGACTTCGTCTTCGTCTACATTGAACGCTATTCCCAAAAGATTGTTCGAGAAGCTCACCAACTCCTCGAATCCGACCCCCGGTAGCCCCGAGATCGTGGCAATTCCGGTGGAAACACGGGTGATCACGCCCACTTCTCGGAGCCTAAGCTGCGGCACAATGCTTTCTCTGGCGAGGGCGAGGCTAGCGAATGCGTGGTCCAGTCCGCGCTTGAGGGTCGAGGAGACCCCGGTCATGCCGCTGCCGCAGGTATTTCTCGGTTCGGCTCATTCACCGGCGACGCCGGCCGAGCAATCTCGAGCGTAGAGGAGCGAACGGGTGACGTATCGGCCGGCACGCCGCCAGCGACAGGTCCAGTGCTCAGCAGAGTGGCCACTTTTTCTTCAAGCGTCTTCAAGTAATCGGCAATGGTCCAAGACAGCCGTTCTCCACCGGCGCTGAGTTCGATACCGCCTATTGCGTTAGACGAGGTCTCGAAGCGCAGATGAACGTCCGCGGAAAACGTCTCATTGAGCGCCGTTTGAATAGCAATTGCATCGCGCGATGATAATTTGAAAGAGCTCGTCACCACTGCTTCGCCCGTCGGTCTTGTGAACAAAATGCCAAGGGTTTCTCTTGTCGGAGAATCAATCCCTCGCAGACGGCGCACAAAGACCTCGCATATGCGCGCCTCCAAGTCGGCACCCGCAAGATCCTTAAGTGCCGCGCGCGCAATATTGATGCTCTCAGCCGCCGCTAGGCACGACAATTCGTCGCTTAGCCTCGCCGTCTCGCTGTGCAGTGCGGTGTTTCGCTGCGACGTCAAGGCATCAGCAGCTTGTCGGGCACTATCCAGCAGCCGTGCAACTTCCGTCTTTGCATCGAGGACCGCGTTGGCGAGCACTGCGCCGCGCTGCTCATCGAAGGCGTTGCTCTTGGCTTGCAATTCATCGCGAGACCTTTTGATTTCAGTCATTTGCAGTTCGGCGTTGGCCAGCTCGGTGGCAACGTGCTTCTCGCGCGCATCGATGGCGTTCAACACAGGTTTGTAGAGGAAACGCTTCAGCAACCACACCAAAACGATGAAGTTGAGTACTTGCGCGCCGACAGTGAACCAATCGATCAACATAGGCTACTTCGCTGGGACGGTTGCAATGACATGGGCCCAAAAAGGATTCGCGAAAATCAGAATCATTGCGACTACGAAACAATAAATCGCCAGCGACTCGATCATCGCCAAGCCCACAAACAGCGTTCGGGTGATGGTGGCAGAGGCATCGGGTTGCTGGGCAATCGAGGAGAGAGCGACGGCGACGGCTCTTCCTTGGCCCAAGGCGGGACCCATGCAGCCGATGCCGATCGTGATGCCTGCGGTGATGATCGACGCGGTGGCGATCCAAATGCTGCTATCCATGAGTACTCTCGTTTGTTGCGATAGTTGTGGCGGCCGCGATGTATACCGCAGCCAAGATGCTGAAGATGTACGCCTGCACCAGACCGGTTAGGAGACCCAGTGCCGTCATCACCAAGGGAAACAACAACGGCGTGATGGTCAGCAGGATGGCGACGATCATTGTGCCGCTCATCATATTGCCGAAAAGGCGCACGGCCAGGGCCAGCGTGCGCGATAGCTCGCTAATGATGTTAAAGGGCAGCATAAGCAAAGTTGGCTCGGTATAGGTCTTGAGATAGCCGGCCAGACCCTGCTCCTTGATGCCAAAGTACGGGACTGCAAAAAAAACGCACAGCGCGAGGGCCGCCGTGGTCGATAGTGAGCCTGTGGGCGGTGCAAATCCGGGAATAACCGTACCAAGGCTCGAGACAGCCACAAAGAGAAACAACGTGCCGAGAAACGGCAGATATTGCTGGGCGCGATTTAGGCCGACCTCTTTGATTTGCTGCTCTATCGACGCGACTATGATCTCAAGCGCGCCCTGCCAGCGTGAGATGACACCTTCGGTTTTAAGGCTTCGAGTGATTAGTTTGGAACCAAGCGCCATCGCTATCATCAATGCCCAAGTGGTCACGACGGTCACATTGAGCTCCGCGAAGCCGTGGTGCCACAATATCTGCTGGTCAGAGCTCAAATTCACGGCGATGCCTTGATCTAGAGGGATCCGTGAGCGCGGCGAGCTTACGGCTCATGCTTGTGACAACGATACGTGCCAAGAAGAAGCCAAGCAGACAAGCCAGTAGTCGCCGCCACTCGCCGTGCGATACCACATAAAATCCCGCCAGCGCCACCGTGGTGCGAATCAACGAGCTGGCGGAAAACCACAGAGCGGGGACGGGCGAGAGGAGCCCACGGCGAACCGTCCACCAAAGACCGCCGAAGAAGGTAACCCCCAGGAGGACTCCGCTTAAGAGAGCGAGCGCCAATACCAGTGTGCTAATCATCAACATCCGTTCGCGGGCCACGGTTGATGGCGGCATTCTGCTGGGCAACCCAGTGCCAGGCGTTCGCACAGCCGATAATGAGGCCGGCGGCAAGTAGCGCCAATGTCCAGGAAAAGGGGCCGGCATGATGCTTGTCCCACCAGGCGCCAAGCAGCGCGCCAACAAGCGTGGGAACGGCCACGGACCAGCCAATGATCCCAAACATGCCAAGCCCGAACCACGCACTCTGCGCTCCCGCACGTTGTGCCTTTAGCTTGCGCGCGACCTGCACAGAAATTTTGGCATCGAAGCGCGGTTCACTATCGCTCATGGCGCAGTTCCGCAAGCCGGCCGAGGAAACCGCCTTCCATCTTCGCAACGATGGATCGCATTTCGCGCTCTTGTGTATTGAGCGTTAGATAGTCCCGAACCACAGCCTCATGAAGGTCGTCCAATTGGCTGCCCGCAATCGCGCGGCGCACCGACACAAGCACGCGATCACCACTCTTTATCAGAGTGCCTTCGTCGACGGCCAAATAGGTAGTGTCGCCCGCATTTGTCGTATAGCTAAGAATCCCCGGCACCAGCGCCGCCGCGCAGTCGAGCCGGTGCGGGAGGAGACCAAAGGAGCCCTCCAATGTCTGGGCAACGATGCGAGAGACATTGTCGAGTTTGGCAAAAATCCGAAACGGCAGAAAAACTGTAAGATTCATGCTGCGGCCTTAACGTCGGGCGACGAACTCTGGGGCTCTTCCGCAGTGGCGTGCTTGCGCGCATCCTCGATGGCGCCGATCATATAGAGTGAGCTTTCCGGATAATCCTTGAATTCATCGTTCAAAATCCGCTCACAGCCATCGAGCGAGTCTTTCAAGCTGACAAGTTTTCCCTTGATGCCGCTGAACTGCTCAGTCGCGAAAAATGGCTGCGTCAAAAATCGCTCGAGCCGCCTTGCGCGGCCGACCGTCTTGCGATCCTCGGGCGCGAGCTGCTCAAGGCCGAGCATCGCGATTACGTCTTTCAAATCATCGTATTGCGCAAGGGTGCGTCGGATTTGCTGCGCCACTTTGTAGTGTCGCTCGCCTGCGATGCCCGGCGTAGCCATTTTGGAGTTGGATTGCAGCAGGTCAATCGCGGGATACAGACCTTCGCTAGCACGTTTGCGCGACAGGACGATGGAGGCGGAGAGGTGTGAGAACACGTGGACCGCGGCCGGGTCGGTTAAATCATCTGCGGGAACATATACGGCTTGAATGGAGGTAATTGCTCCAGCGCGCGTATTGGCGATGCGTTCTTCAAACCCCGACAATTCCGTGCTCATCGTGGGTTGATAGCCAAGTTGTGAGGGCATCTGTCCCATCAAGCCCGAGACCTCCATGCCCGCCTGGATGAAGCGAAATATGTTGTCCACCAGCAAGAGCACGTCCCGATGCTCATCGTCGCGAAAATACTCCGCCATGGTGAGCGCCGTTTGTCCAACCCTAAAGCGGCTGCCGGGCGGCTCATTCATCTGACCGAAAACCATCACCATGTCTTTGAGCACCCCGGCGGCTTTCATGTCGCGATGCAGCTCCTGGCCCTCGCGACAACGCTCGCCGATGCCGCAGAATATGCTGACCCCTTGCCGACGTCCGATCATGTTGTGAATCATCTCGGTGAGAAGCACGGTTTTGCCGACTCCCGCCCCGCCGAAGAGTCCCGCCTTTCCGCCACGCTCCACT
>Ga0193726_1002747_pt1 | contig 11641 bp, 15 predicted proteins | sample H2c1metaG_FD_144928 | JGI IMG/M metagenome (GOLD analysis project Ga0193726, IMG submission 144928) | Soil microbial communities from a riparian zone of the East river system, Colorado, United States - H2c1 | ecosystem: Environmental > Terrestrial > Soil > Riparian zone | place: USA: East River... | reverse complement strand
TCGGGACTGGGGTCCCCGCAACATCGTCGAACTGGACTGGTGGCAGCAGACAGTGAGCAACGGCCTGCGGGTCACGGCAACTCCGGCGCGCCATTTCAGCGGGCGATGGCTGCGCGATCGCAACATGTCGCTCTGGTGCGGGTTCGCGTTCGAAATTGAAGGAAGACGCGCATTCTTCGCTGGGGACACGGCGTATCATCCCGAGTTCCGCGAGATTGGTGCGCGCTGTGGTCCGTTCGACTTGGTAGGGATTCCGATTGGAGCCTACGCCCCGCGCTGGTTCATGCATGTCGTCCATGTGGGTCCCGAGGAAGCGGTGCAGATCTACCAGGATTTGCTTGCACCGCATGCCGGGGCGTCGCCACCCCTCATGCTCGGGATGCATTGGGGAACCTTTCGCCTAACAAGTGAACCGATGGACGAACCACCGCGTCGTGTCACCGCGCGCTGGGGGGCAGTCGGGCTGGAAGCGGATCGCCTCTGGATTGCGCGCTTCGGCGAAACGCGGATTGTGGCGCGTTAGTGGCCATTGCAACAATGTCGCCAAAGCGGGTGGCCGGGGAACATTGCAATTTTCGTCCGTCCCAGTGGCTAAACACGAGTTTTCGTATCGCTCGCTTCGAAAGTGGAAGCCCCGCTCGCCTTCCTCCGTGACGGCTCGACGGAATCAGCGGCGTTCGGCTTGTTGTCAACAATCAAGGTGTGCGACGGATCAGTGATTATCTCGACGGCTGGCGGGAAAAAGTCTGCTTCAATTATTTCTTTCATTGCGTTCTCTCCGGCGAAATCCTCGTCCTGAGTTTGCGTGAGGGATGCTTTCTTCTAAGCAGCGATCGGAAGCGCAACAGGTCTCTCCTTCTGGTTGAGCGCCTGGCGTAGTTTCTCGAGCGCGACATTCTCCAACTGGCGGATCCGCTCGCGCGACACGCCCAGTTTGTTCCCGATGTGTTGGAGCGTTTTCCGCTCTCCACTGCCGATTCCATAGCGCTGGGAAATAATTTTCTTCTCTCGATCGTCGAGCTCTTGCAGCAAACCTTCGACTTTGTGGCGTAGGTCCTTGTCGCGTAGGACTTCGAACGGCGTTCGTGTTTCTTCGTCCGCGACGCGTTCCCCAAACTCCGTCGCGCTCTCGTTACTAATGGGCGCGTCGAGAGAGGCCGGGCGAATCCCGGCAGTTCTTAAGTCCGAAACCTTTTCAGTGGCAATACCGATCTCGACGCTGAGTTCGTCGTCGGTTGGTTCTCGGCCCAGTTCCTGGCTCATTTGGAGCGCGACTCGCCGTATTTTCGAGATCTTGTCACCGAGGTGAACGGGCAAGCGGACAACTTTGCTCTGGTTGGAGATGGCACGCTTGATGGTTTGCCTGATCCACCAGACCGCGTAAGTGCTGAGCTTTGCCCGTTTCGATAGATCGAACCTTTCGACTGCTCTCATTAATCCGATGTTTCCTTCGGAAATAAGATCAAGCAGTGGCAAACCGTAATTCACGTAATCGCGCGCGATCGTCACGACCAGACGCAAATTCGAGCTGATCATGAGCTCGCGCGCCTTGCGGTCGCCGTTCTGGATCTTCCGTGCGAGCTCGCTTTCCTGTTGAGGCGTGAGCAACGGGGTCCGCCCGATCTCGCGCAGGTACGCCTTGAAGGCGGCATCGTTGGTTTCCGTATTCATATGGCTTTGTCTCACCTGACAGAGTGAATGGCGGGTCGGTCCGACCAGACGTGGCGGATATAGGAGAAGCCGGAGCTCGCCATCACCAGCGCTATCGCAATGATCGCGATCCTGACCACGACCCAATAGGCGATCAGTATGATTACCCCGAAAGGAGATAGCTCTTTCGGAGCGAACCTGACCGCGGGCGAGAAGACGGGCCGTGTTCCAGTGGAATAACCCGTGCTGTTCAGGTGCGTAGAGCCGTTCATCGCGTCTTCTAAAAAGGAATGCTGACGAAGTTAATTCCGTTCACTTTGCCAGGAGCGTCGGGATCCACGGAAATGTTCTCTTCCGATGTGCCGTATTTCGCCGGCGCGAGCGGATTGAGCATCTGGACCGGATCGCCGCCGCGAACGGCGTGCGGAATTACGCCGGAAACGGCCGGCCGGGAGGGAATCGCGACCCGGTGTGTTTGGCGGACGTGCTGTCTCGACTCAAAAGAATGGCGGGCGGCCCAGGCTGGTTGACCTAACGTCAGAAATCCGGTGACCAGACAGGCGATCAATGCCTTTGTTTTCATGCCCTAACGATGGCCTGGTCTGTCTCATCAGCGAACGCGCGATCGTAGGATTTTAAGCTCCTTCTTAAGAACTGATGCTTGCTCCCTCTTTTGAGGTAGCCTCGTAATCCGCCGCTGCCGCAGTGGGCCGAGAACGCCACCGGTCGGGGATAGTGACTGCGGACACCCGCAACTCCTGGGATGGTGCCCCTGGACGTGACAATCCAGTGGTCAAGGCATTGTCGCTCTGAGAGCCGAAGTGCCGCGAGCTCCATTCATGATCAAAGCTCGCGGCAATTTATCACCTTTAACTCAGGCCCAGAGACGTGACGGTCGCCGCGTCCACGACCGAGGTAATCGCCAGGTTGTGATCCCGCTGGTAGTAGGCGATCGCAGCCTGAGTTGCTGGATCGAGCATTCCGTTTACCGGACCGTTGTAATACCCGTCTTGTTGCAATTGTGCCTGAACGTCTGCAACGACCTGGTCCGGGTTCAGTCCATCAAACCCATAGATGGGGCCATCGTACGCATAAGTATTGTAAATCGGATCATATCCCCATGCGGGGCACCAATAACCGGAATCCCAGTAGTAGTATCCGCCACCGACCAGAACGATGTTCGAGTAATGACTCCGCCACCAGTTGCGGTCGTGCCATTGATGGTTGTAGCGACGGGTGGCTTCCGCGAAACTCACACGGCGATCGTTGCGTTGTGCGTTCTGTGTCGCCGCAGTTGTCGCGGTGCGGGGTTGCGCAGCCGTAGTTATTGCAGGGTGCGGCGCTGCAGGATTAGTTGCCCAGGATCGAGGAGGGAGATGGGATCCCGTTGTAATTGCAGGCTGCACGTATCTGACGACTGGCCGGCTTTGGCTAGGTGGGATATTAATTCCGGGCCTTGGGCCGGTAATTCGTGCCGGAGCCGGCCGGGCAAAGCGGGCTGCGCTGGAAAAGTGCGGGATAGCGCCAAGGCTGCCGTCGCCTCTATTGGGAGGGTTTGACCAGGCCGCTTGAGCTAGAGTTATGTATGTGGCGGCCAGGAGGGCCGCCCAGACTGATGTTTTCATACAACTAACTAACCCTCCAAACCTTTGAGTGCTTTGAAGCCTTGGGAAGGTGTTCGAATGCTACTTATGAAATGACGCCCGCCACCTCTTTCGAGATAGGGCGGAAAAACGATTCTTTTTGCGAAAGTAACCGTGGGTACGGGAGCGATCGTGCGGTGCCTTGGGGCGAGCGCGGATGGCAGGGGCGAGTCGCGAGGTGGTCCCGAAACAAATGTTTACTGTGACATCAAAGGAAGAGAGAAGAAGGAGGCGGACATGGAGCCCGCCTCCTCCCGATCCGTTTAAGTCAAGCCCAGGGCCTGAAGCACCGCCGGGGTAATGCTACCGGTTTCGGGTAGTCCGCTGTCTCTCTCGAAACGGTTGACCGCGGCGCGGGTCTCCGCGTTAAAAATGCCGTCGGTATTGCCGACGTTATATCCCTTCTTTTGCAACGCTATTTGAACCGTACGGACCACGGGGTTCTCGTTGAGGCTGCTGTATCCTCCTGTCGGGAGTTGGGCGCGATCCGCATTTCCCGCGTATGCCGGTTGCATCAAGCCAACAAGCATCGCGATTAGTAAACTAACTATACTGTGTTTTTTCATGTCCAAATGCTGCGCCAGCATCAGTATTGCGACCAACGCGCGATCGCGGGGTTTTTGGTTGCCGCTCAGGAGTTAGTATTTGCTCCCTCTTTTGAGACAAGAGCGGAGAAAAAACGCAGAGGCCAATCGATCGAAGTCTCAGTGCGATGAACGCGACTAATGAGTAGCCGTTCATCTTTGCTTCCTTTAAGCGGCTGTGCCTAGTTGTGGCTCGCGTATGTTCCTGCCTTCGATCTCCGCGACTTCTTCCTCGGTGAGACTCAGGTTGGCCGCACCGACGGTTCCTTCGACTTGCTTCGCGCTCCGCGCGCCGACAATTGCGCCAGTCACTGCCGGATTTTGAAGTGTCCACGCTATCGCAACTTGCCCGGGCGGACGTCCGTGGCGTTCGCCGACTTCTCGCAAGCGTTCCACGAGGGCGAGATTCTTCGAGAGCGCCGGTTCTCTGAACTCGACGTCGCGGCTGCGCCAATCGCTCTGGGGGAGTGTGGCCGCTCGTTCCCGCGTCACGGCGCCGGTCAACAAACCGGAGGCCATCGGGGAATAGGCAATCACGCCGAGCCCGTTGGCACGGCAATAAGGAAGAACGTCCTGTTCGACTTCGCGACGAACTAGTGAATACGGAGGCTGGAGCGAGATGATCGGAGCGATCATGTAGGCGCGACGCATTTCATCGACGTCGAAATTGGAAACGCCGATCCACCGGATTTTCCCCTCTTTTTGCAGTTGGATCATCGCACCCAGGCCTTCCTCCAGATCTTCCGTAGGCCAGTGGATTTGATAGACATCGATCACGTCCACGTGCAACCGGCGCAGACTGTCCTCGCATTCGGACCGGATGGAGTTTGGGGATAAAGAGCGATGAACATACCCCTGTTCGTCCCAGCGCAGACCGCACTTGGTGAAGACGTACGGCCTGGGCCCCGACCAGGTTCGTAAAGCATACGCAACGACCTGCTCCGAGTGGCCCATTCCATAAACGGCAGCGGTATCGATCCAGTTAACTCCGAGCTCGAGCGCGCGGTGGATTGCGTTAACGGAGGTCTTATCGTCTTGTTCGCCCCAACCAAATTCCCAGCCATCTCCGCCGATTGCCCATGCGCCAAAGCCCACGGGCGTGACGAACAGGTCGGAATTTCCGAGTCGTCTGGTTTTCATCTCAGTCTGCGTGCTGGCTGTCGCTTTCCTGTTTGTTGTTTTCATACGCTAAGCTCCGGAGAGGTGTTGTTGTTGATCAGGAGCGAGCAGTGGGGCTCCTGGCGGCTGTTGCAAATTTTCGATCGTGCTTGCCAGTTGCGCGGCCGAGACAGGTTTGTTCAGGCAAACTCTCGCGCCGTTCGCGTATGCGACTGTTGTCGCCTGACAGGCGTCATTCGAGGTAGCGACGAGAATGGGCAGTTCCTGGTAGCAGGTGTGAATCGCGCTGAGCAGCGTCATTCCACGACAACCTCCTTCAAAATCCATCAAGGCCATGCTCAGTTCGCGGCCTCGTTTTGAGACGAGTTGCAGTGCTTCTGAGACGTTTCGAGCGGTGAGAACGACGGCGCCCGTTTTGAGCAGCGCTTCTGAGACCATTTGGTCAAAGGTGAGATCACAGGTGAAAAGAAGAATGATGGGTGGTGTCATTTACTCGCTCCGGATAAGGAAATCGAGACCAGCGAGCCGAAAGTGGGCGCCGCATCGGGCGCCCACCTCCGTTCCTCCCTTTCCCTGCCACAGTTTCCTGAATTCGAGATTCTCATCGAGTATCTGCGACGGTTGGCTACTCGCTGCTCATGATAGCCCGAGGGCCTGAAGCGTGGCCGGAGTAAGGCTACCGGTCACCTGGAGGCCGTGATTGCTTTGATAACGCGTGAGTGCCGCGCGCGTCTGCGGACCGTAGACGCCGTCGACCACACCGCGATAGTAACCTTGCCGGGCAAGTTGCGATTGGACAGCACTGACGGTCGCGTCCGAATAGGGATCGGCGGTCTCGTTGTCTCCGTTATAGCCCTGGTCGTCGTCGTACCCGTAGTAATCGTACGGGTAGCCGTAATCGTATGGATAGAATCCGTCGTATCCGAACCAGAAACCATCGTTAAAAACGAAGAACCGATTGTGGAAGAAATGGGAATGGTGCCGATCCCAGTCGCGGTGCCAGTTGGCGCCGTGACGTTCTGCGACCATGCCCCTTCCGTTAAACGCTCTCGTGGAACGCGCTGAGGGCGTCGAGAATCTGCGGTTAGCTCCGGCAAAAGCGCGCTGTCTTATTTGAGGTTGGCGCGTCCCGAATGATGAAAAGCGCGAACCTCTGGAATAAAAACGCGGGCCTCCGCCGCCGAAGCGTGAGCCGCCCCCAAAATACCGGGCTCCACCGCCACGAGCGCCACCCCCAAAATGCGCACCTCCACCGCCGAAGTGTCCGCCTCCACCGCTGAAGTGTCCGCCTCCACCGCCACGAGCCCACATTGGTTGAGCGAGGCTGATGAAAGCGACGCTCACCAAGCTCAATAATGTAGTTGTTTTCATAGCACTAAATTAGTTACCGCCTGGTCCAGCCGCCATTGCGCGTCCGCAGGATTTTGCGGTGCCACCTAAGAGTTGATGACCGCTCCCTCTTTCGGGATACGGACTCTGGGCACCACCGGGTTCGAGGGTTTCACCTTTCAAAATTGAAAGTGAAATAGACGGCCGTCTTGCTTTCGCGTTCACGAATACAATTTCAAAAAAAACGGGGCGAGCACTAAGATCAACGCGCCGGCTATCATCATCCAAGCCAGGATCGGCTCCCACCATCCTGCCCTCTGCGACGTCCTCCGATCAGTCTGCGGGCTCACGCGGTGTCCGAGCACCAGGCGAAGACTGGCGGGGTGGTCATCAAAGATCAGAATGCGTTGGATTGTCTTGCCGTAAGTATTTGTCGCCGGCAGGCGCCTTACTCGCTTGATGACGAAAATCCTTTTCGCACGGATGGCGGGTTTCCCGCTCCCAGATGGAAAACCAAAAACAAGCGGAGCGTGACTTATCCTGGGTCTAACTGGACCCAACGAGAACGGCGTCACCCTTGAGCGAGAGCTATTCCTTTTCATAACCTACGCTATGAACGGCTGTCTTATCCCTGCCATGGCGCGAATGCGGGATTTTTTCGTGCCACTCGCGGAGTCCTCCGCTCTCCCTCATTCGAGAGACGGGGAGGGTGGCAGGCTGCCACACTCGCAGTAACGTTTCTGGAATTAGGCCGCTGCTGCGATGCGGGCCGGCGAATGCAATATGCCGTCGCTTAAGATGCGAGCACGTAAGCCGCCGCGGCCCTTCAGGAAGGTCTCCGCGCCGGGCGCAATCGCGCGGTCCATCCAATAACATGGCTTGCATTCTCCCGTTCCGAAAAAGCGCACACCCTGGAACTCAAACTCCTGTTCGATCAGTGTGTTCAGATCGACCCCGCGCGTGATCACGTTTCGTCGCAGCAAGCCAGTCGAGCAATCCTGCACCGCGAGCGCGTCGCAAAGATGTTCGAAAACCTCGAGCGCGAAGAATGTGATCTGGCCCTTATAGTTCTCCTTGTAATCGAAGAAGCGATCGCCGCGAATTCCGCGGCCCGTCACGCACTCCAAAGTCGACACCTCGAGAGCAGGGAACTTGTCTGGCTCACGTCCATGATGGCCGAAGAAGTTATGCCCGGGCGAAATGTAAAGTTGAAGAATGTCCGCGTGCATCGCTCTCAGTCCTGGCGTGAGCCGACCCTGGCGTCGCGGAGGAGATCATCGACCGCTGCTGCCGCATCGGGACACGGCTTGATCGATATGACCAGGCTCTTGCTCGTTGGGGTATTGCTGCGGTCGGCTGTGCTATTGATTGGAACGAGGACGTTGGCTTCGGGAAAATAGGTTGCGGTGCAGCCGCGGGCGATCTCACAGGGAGCTACCTGGAAGTGGCGCGCCACGCGTTCCTCACCTTCGTAGTGGCTGGTCAGGTCGACGAGTTGCCCCTGTTGCAGTCCGGCCGTTTCGACATCATTCGAATTCATGAAAACGACGCGACGGCCATTGTAAACGCCACGGTAGCGATCGTTCAGGCCGTAAATGGTGGTGTTGAATTGATCATGGCTGCGAATCGTCATCATCAGATACTGTCCGGGTCCCGTTTTGACGGGAGTTAATTCGGAGATGATGAAGGTCGCTTTACCCGTCGGCGTGTTGAATTGCCGTCTGTCGCGGGGGTCGTTGGGTAAATAAAACACATCCGTTCGGATCCGGTTGTTAAAGTCCTCGAAGCCGGGAATGACGTGGTCGATGTGTTCCCGAATCCGGTCATAGTTCGCGACCAGGCCTTTCCAATCAACGGTGCTGCGATCTCCCAGGGTCGCTTCCGCCAGACGACCCACGATGGCGGGCTCGCTTTGCAGATGCTCGCTCGCAGGTTGCGCGCGACCGCGTGAAGGATTGATGATTCCCATCGAATCTTCCACTGTCACGAACTGCTCACCTGATCCCTGCTCATCGACCTCGGACCGTCCGAGGCAAGGCAGAATGAGCGCGATTTCGCCTGTGATCAGATGCGAGCGGTTCAGCTTCGTCGAGACATGCGCTGTCAGCCGGCATTTCTGCATCGCTTCCGCGGTGTATTCCGTGTCGGGGGATGCGGCCAGGAAGTTGCCGCCCATCCCGAGGAAGAATCGAATCTTGCCCTCGTGCATGTGCTTGATCGTTTCCACTGTGTCAGTGCCGTGTTCGCGAGGCGGCGTGAATTGAAACTCGCGGCCGAGTTTCTCCATGAACGTGTCATTCATCCGCTCCCAGATGCCCATCGTTCGATCGCCTTGCACGTTGGAATGCCCGCGCACGGGACACGGTCCCGCTCCCGGCCGGCCGATATGTCCGCCGAGAAGGAGGAAATTCATGATCTCCTGAATGGTCGCGACGGCATTCTTGTGCTGGGTCAATCCCATGGCCCAACAACAAATGATGCGTTCGCATCCCATCGCGATGCGGGCTGCTTCGCGGATCTGAGCGCGGGTCAATCCGCTGCCTTCGATGATGTCTTCCCATGAAGTGTCGCGCAGATGCGCAACGAAGGCTTCGAAACCGGCGGTATATTGCTCGAGGAACGGGCGATCGAACACGGAGCCGGGCGCGCGTTCCTCCTCATCCAGCATCTCTTTCATGATGCCGCGCATCGTCGCCATGTCGCCGTTCAGCCTTATTGGCAGCCAGAGATCGCTCAGCGGTGTGCCTTTGTTGAACAGCATTTTCGCGGCAAACTTCAGCGGGTTCCGATATTCCTGCGGATTTGGATTAACGACTGACATCAAGCCTGGTTCCGGCATCGGATTGATCGCCACGATCTTTGCGCCGTTGTGCTTCGCGCGCTCGAGGACGGTCAGCATACGGGGATGGTTCGTCCCCGGATTTTGTCCGAGAATGAAAATTCCGTCAGCCTTTTCAAAATCCTCCAGGGTCACGCAGCCCTTTCCGATACCAATACTTTCGTTGAGCGCAGCGCCGCTCGATTCGTGACACATGTTCGAACAGTCGGGCAGGTTGTTGGTGCCGAATTGCCGAACAAAGAGCTGATAGAGGAACGCGGCCTCGTTGCTGGTCCGCCCGCTCGTATAAAACGCCGCCGCGTTCGGTGTCGGCAATGCGTTCAATTCACGCGCCATCAGGGCGAACGCCTCATCCCACTCGATCGGTTCGTAATGCGTTCCGCCCGCGGGCTTCACCATAGGATGGGTCAGCCGCCCTTGCAGCTCCAGCCAGTTATCGCTCTGCGTCCGGAGGTCCGCGATCGAGTGCTCGCGAAAAAAATCCGGTGTGATCTTCTTCTTTGTCGCCTCGCTCGTTAGGGCTTTGACGCCGTTCTCGCAAAACTCGAAGACATGCCGATGATCATCCGGGCTCGGCCAGGCGCAGCTCTGACAATCGAAGCCGTCCTTCTTATTGACCTTGAGCCAATCACCGATCCCTCGGGTGAACCCCGTCTCGCGAATCGTGAAGCGTAGACTTTCGGTTAACGCCGACATTCCCGCGGCCACGCGATGTGGCTCACGCAATTTGGTGCGTTCGATTTCTTCTGGCGGTTGAGCTCCTGGAGTTGGATTTTTGTTCGCCAGATCTGCATTCCGAGGTGGCGGCGACTTGTCGGTGCCGGCGCTGATATGAGTTGGTCTCTGCGCAATCGTGTCATGCTCGCAGTCCGGGTGATTCTCACCGTCCGGCCGCTGAGGTGTCGGATTGCTGCGTGGGTCCATGATAAGATCGCGCTAACGCGCGCGTCGCAGGAAACTCGCCTTACTTAAATAGCGCCGGCAATTTCAAAAGGGTAGTCCAGATGCCCCAAACGAGCGGGATCCCGACGACCAGCCAGGAGATGAAAAGATGGAGGGCGTTGCTGCCTGATTCGTTCTGCGTCGCCATAAGATAAGTAGATTTTGCCTAGGCTTGAGGATTCTGCTTGTGAAAATGAAAGCGCGGATCGACCGGACGCACGGAGAGATTGCAGATCAACCCGATGACAAGCAATCCCGACATCAAATACATCGTTGGAGCATAAAGACCGACGCCGCTCGCGCCATGCTCTTTCAAATATTCCCGGATGTAATTCACGAGCACCGGCCCCAAAATCCCTGCTACCGACCAGGCGGTAAGCAATCGCCCGTGGATGGCGCCCACCTGCATCGAGCCGAAAAGATCCTTCAAATACGCTGGGATTGTCGCGAACCCGCCTCCGTACATGCTCAAAATTATCGCGCAGACCGCGACGAACAACGTGATGTGGCCTCCGGAACCGGCGAAATGAATCAGGCAGTAGAGGACCGCGCCTAACAACAGGTAGATCACATAAATTGTTTTGCGGCCCGTGTAATCGCTCAGGGACGACCAGACAAATCGCCCGCCCATATTAAACAGACTGAGCAACGCGACGAAACCACCCGCGGCCGCGACCGTAACTCTTCCGGGAAACATTTCCTGAATCATGGGCGATGCCTGCTCCAGAATGCCGATGCCAGCGGTGACGTTGAAGCACAGGACAATCCATAACATCCAGAACTGTGGGGTGCGCCAGGCTTGGTCGAGGGCAACGTTCGCGCTCGTGATGAGACCGCGCGGGTGGTCGGGTGGCTGATATCCGGCCGGTTTCCAGTCATCGGCCGGAACACGAACAATGAACGACCCGAACATCATGTAGCAGAAATAAATCAAGCCGAGCGCGATGAAGGCCTGCCCAACTCCGGTGCTCGTCGCGGATTTGAAATGATCCATCAGGAGCAGACTCAAGTTGGATCCGATGAAAGCGCCGCCACCGAATCCCATGATGGCCATGCCCGTCGCCATGCCTGGCCGATCTGGGAACCATTTCACCAAAGTCGAGACCGGCGAAATGTAACCGAGTCCCAGGCCGCAACCACCGAGCACGCCATAACCGAGGTAGATGATCCAGAGTTGATGCAACGAGACGCCGAGCGCGGAAACGATCAAGCCGCCGCCGAAACAGAGAGCCGCGGTGGCCATCGTCTTGCGCGGACCGACACGCTCCACCCAGCGCCCAAAGACGGCGGCGGACAGGCCGAGAAAACAGATGGCCAGGCTGAAGATCCAAGCGAGTTGCGACTGCGTCCAATCGCCCGGAACGGAACTGGTGACGCCGAGGATTTTCGTTAGCGGCAGTTTAAAAACGCTGAAGGCGTAGACCTGCCCGATGGAAAGGTGGACAGCCAGCGCGGCGGGAGGAACCAACCACCGGCTGAAGCCAGGGCCAGCGACGGTTCGCTCCCGGTCAAAGAACTTCACATGAGATATTTCG
>Ga0193726_1002746_pt1 | contig 11642 bp, 9 predicted proteins | sample H2c1metaG_FD_144928 | JGI IMG/M metagenome (GOLD analysis project Ga0193726, IMG submission 144928) | Soil microbial communities from a riparian zone of the East river system, Colorado, United States - H2c1 | ecosystem: Environmental > Terrestrial > Soil > Riparian zone | place: USA: East River... | reverse complement strand
TTTATAGTAATCCAGCTAAACAATGCTTAAAGGTGAAGATTTTTCAGCCAAGTAGCTGTTTTAGAAACACACTAGTCTCGGGATTAAAGTCATAGATTACTGCGTCTGCATTTTTTAGTTTGAGGCGCGCAAGCTCATCATTCGATAGGTCTTCAATATATTTTACGAGTGTACGTAGTGCGTGGTGGTGGGAGACAACAAGCACATTCTTGCCACTCTGTAATTCCTTAAGCACTGCACTCTCGAAATAGGGAACGACACGTTCGTATACCATTTCTAGTGACTCGCCCTCTGGCGCAGGAATATCCCAGCGTTGTAGTATCGTTGCGTATGCGCCAGCGCCAATCTCTTCCAAGATTTCACTTTTCACTCTGCCGGTAAATGTACCAAAATCGCGTTCATTGAGTGCCATGCTTTTACTGTGGGGCACGGCTTTGTTACGTTGAGTTTGAATTTCATGCAAGGTTTCTATGGCTCGTTGTAATCCCGAAGTGTATGCTGTATCGACGCCAGTAGATTTAAGTTTTCTACCGACCTGTCGCGCCTGTTCTTTTCCAAGGTCGGTTAAAGCAATATCTGCTTGACCAGTTATTTGGTGCGATGCGTTCCATTCGGACTCGCCGTGTCGTACAAGAATAAGTAAACTCATTCGTATAGTATAGGTGACGTTACCAAATTTGCGCTACAGACAGGACAAAAACTAATCAATAAAGCTAAGCATTGATTATAAATTTGGTGCTAAGCGATCTGCTTAAATGGCTCGTTTTTAATATAGGTAGATCATTTTCTTTTTTAGGGGATCGCTTTCCACTTTATCTGCCTAAAAGATAAATAATATCATTTCCATTCAAACCTGCCCCAACTGCACTGAATAGCGTGCAACAAAGCGAAGCATGCATCAGAATTTAAGACAAGAATGATACTGCTTGTGTTTTGAGGCTTTCTCTGTTAAATTCTACTAGAGCGTGAAACGAAAACTTACAATTATACCGAGCGCAGAAGTTAATATGAATTGCCCGCTGCAGAGAGATTTGTATTCAAAAAAAGCCAGGGGCTGTATATTTAAGTGATGGGAGTATATTTCCCGGCTTCTTAGTGGCCAAACAGAAAACTGATTGCGCAGGTGAAGTCGTTTTTAATACCGGTATGACAGGCTATGTAGAGTCTCTCACCGATCCGTCTTATTCTAATCAACTTCTTGTCTTCACATATCCGCTAATTGGAAACTACGGTGTTCAGCTTCAAGATACTGAATCCGGAAAGATCCAAGTTAACGGTCTCATCGTAAGTGAGGTCTCGTCCAGCAGCCATCATCATCGTGCTGATAATATTTTGTTGGATTGGCTGCATTCTCAAGATATTCCTATTATTACTGGCATTGATACAAGAGCGCTCACGAAGCACCTTAGGACAAGTGGTACAATGTTGGGTCATATCAGTTCATCATCACCTTTAGGCATTAATGTGGCAGCAAAACGCAATCCTATACCTCCATCGCAAATCACTAGCCATAATAGCCATCATAAGCAAAAAATTATTCTTGTAGATTGCGGTGCTAAAGGCAATATCTTGCGCCACTTACTAAAGCTCCCTTTGCATATTAAACAAGTTCCTCACGACTACGATTACACATCCGAAGACTACGATGGGGTGATGTTGTCTAATGGGCCCGGAGATCCAGCCGATTATACAAAAACAATTCAAATTGTTCGCAGCGCCTACAAGCAAAATAAAGCAGTTTTTGGAATATGCCTCGGCAGCCAGATCATGGGATTGGCAGCAGGAGGAAAGACATATAAGTTACACTTCGGCCATCGCGGCCACAATCAACCGTGCATAGACGTTAAAAATAAACGCTGCTACGTTACAAGTCAGAATCATGGCTATGCTATCGAGGAGAAGTCGCTGCCTCATGATTGGCGGGTCTCTTTTAGGAATCTAAATGACGACTCTGTGGAAGGGATAGAGCATGCTAACAGGCCTTTCTTCGCTGTGCAATTTCACCCCGAAGCTTGTCCTGGACCTACGGATACGGAATGGCTATTCGAAAGATTCTACAAGGCGCTATGAAATCCAAGTCTATTAACAAAGTAGTAATCCTGGGATCTGGAGGGCTAAAAATTGGTCAAGCCGGAGAGTTTGACTACTCTGGTTCACAAGCTATCAAGGCCCTTAAGGAAGAGGGCATTTATATCGTACTTATAAATCCGAATATTGCTACCGTTCAAACTGATAGCGACATGGCAGATCGAGTATACTTGCAGCCGTTAAATGTAGACACTGTTCACAAGATCCTAAAGCAAGAAAAACCAGATGCATTGCTACTGAGTTTTGGTGGACAAACAGCTCTCAATCTTGGGCTGGAGCTGCATGATAAAGGCATTTTACAGAAATTAGATATCGAGGTTTTAGGCACTCCAATAGAGTCAGTTAAGATAACTGAAGATCGTGAGCTATTCAAGATAGCCCTCAATCAAATAGATGTTAATACTGCGAGAAGTATAGCCGTATATAGCCCAGAAGAAGCAATTAAGGCTGCGTCAGAAATAGGCTATCCGATTATGCTACGTTCCGGGTATAGCCCTGGGGGCTTGGGGTCAGGCCGTATAAACAATGCCGAGGAACTCCTTCAGAGAACAAAAGAAGCCTTCAGGGCCGTGTCCCAACTCCTTGTAGAAGAATACCTCTTGGGATGGAAAGAGATCGAATACGAAGTTGTGCGTGATAATGGCGGCAACACTATCACGGTCTGTAACATGGAGAATCTCGATCCAATGGGCATCCATACCGGTGAAAGTATTGTTGTCGCACCCTCGCAAACACTGACAAACGAGGAATATCATCGCTTGCGTCAGGTTGCAATCAATACCATTAACCATCTACAAATTATTGGTGAGTGTAATATACAGTATGCCTTGAACCCTAAGACAGGTGATTATCGAGTTATTGAGGTCAATGCTCGTTTGTCTCGTTCTAGTGCGCTAGCGTCCAAAGCCACAGGCTATCCTCTCGCTTTCGTTGCTACTAAATTAATGCTGGGCAAGCTGCTGTATGAATTAAAAAACCCTATAACAGGTACAACCTCAGCTTTCTATGAGCCAGCATTTGACTATATTGCTGTTAAGATGCCCCGTTGGGACTTAGCGAAACTTAGGTCCAGCGACCACCGGCTAGGCTCGGAAATGAAAAGTGTGGGTGAAGTTATGGCAATTGGGCGATCCTTTCCTGAGGCTCTACAAAAAGCTATCCGCATGCTCAATATTGGTGCAGATGGATTGACCGCACACCCCTACCAGTTTGAGCACCCGACAAAGGAGATCAACGAAGCCACTGATAGACGTATATTCGCAATTTATGAAGCTCTCAAACAGGGCATAACTATCGATACTATCCACAAATTATCTAAAGTTGATAAGTGGTTTCTTGAGCATCGCTATCCAGAGACTAGAGGTCACCCTCTTAGAAAAGCCTTTGACTAAGTCACTACTCCTTGAAGCCAAACAAAGAGGCTTTGGCGACAAGGTACTGGCTGAAATCAAAGGCACTAAGGAAGAGGTGATACGTCAACGACGTCTGAAACTAGGTATTAGGCCGGTGGCCAAACAAATCGACACACTCGCCGGTGAGTTCGAAGCATCAACTAACTATCTGTATCTTACCTATCACGGTAACACAAATGACATAATCCCATTAGGCCACAAGGCAGCTATGGTGATCGGCTCTGGGCCCTACTGTATAGGCTCCTCGGTTGAGTTTGACTGGTGCGCTGTTAATACGGTCAAAGCACTGAGCGATCAGGGAATAAGCAATATTATGGTTAATTCAAATCCCGAAACAGTGTCGACAGATTTCGATCGCTCCGACCGACTTTATTTTGAAGAACTAACCTTAGAGCGTATGCGCGACATTGCTGATTTCGAGACACCCAACGGCATTGTCGTATCTGTTGGTGGGCAAATTGCCAACAACTTAGCACTGCCCTTAATGAAAGCAAATTATACTATTTTGGGTACTTCCCCACTGCAAATCGACCGGGCGGAGGATAGACAGAAATTCTCAGCCATGCTTACTAAATTAGGTATCGACCAGCCAGAATGGCAAGAGATTACCACAGCCAAAAAGGCAAAAGAATTTGCCACCAAAGTAGGTTATCCGATTTTGGTTCGCCCCTCATATGTGCTATCAGGTGGCGCTATGAATGTCGTGAAGAATGAGGAAGAAATGGAACTATATCTCGAGGAGGCAGTTCGGTTGTCACCCGACCATCCTGTGGTTATCTCTCGCTTTATAAGTAATGCCAAAGAGATCGAAATTGATGGAGCAGCTAAAAATGGCGAGTTACAAGTTTACGCTGTTTCCGAACATATAGAGAATGCTGGCGTACACTCAGGCGATGCTACCGTTGTATTTCCCGCGCAACATCTTAATTTAGAGACAATCCGAGAAGCCAAGTATATTACTGAAGAGATCATTAAAAATTTAAATATCACTGGCCCTTTCAATATCCAATTTCTTTCCAAAGGCAAGGAGCTAAAGGTTATCGAATGCAATGTCAGGGCATCAAGGTCGTTCCCATTCGTATCAAAAGTCAGCGGCTATAACTTTATTAAAATCGCCGTCGAATCTATGCTCGGAGTCGATAGTAGTAAAGTGCGCAACACACTGGACTACAAGCATGTCGGCGTAAAGAGTCCACAATTTTCATACAATCGCCTAAAAGGTGCCGATCCCGTAGCAGGAGTAGAAATGGCCTCTACGGGCGAAGTAGCCTATATAGGTGATTGCTTGGAGGAGGCTTTCTACGCTTCCTGGCTTGCCACAGACCAGCAGGTCACAGACAAGACTTTATTGCTTAGTCTGCCCGATGCACAACAAGGTGAGTTTGTTACCGAAGTGGCAGCTTTGGTTGCACAGAAATGGAAAGTGTATTGTACGCCAGAAACTCATCTTTACATGCAGACATATGGCATTGAAACTATTCATTTGCATAGTGCCGAGCAAGCTATCACCCGGAACCAAGTAGCGCTAATGATAAGCGTTCCTTCCCTAAAGACAGATAGTTCCTATAAAGTTCGACGGCTAGCCATTGATAATCATCTCCCGCTTGTTACTAACGCTAAGATAGCCAGGCTTCTCTTACAATGCCTCGGCATGAAAAATCTCTTGCCTAAAAAGCCCAAGGCTTGGCAGGATTACTCCACATCAGAATAGTAAAAAGATAGGATAATAAAATGCAAGAGCTGCATATAGAACATCACCTAGGAGACGCTAATATTGAAGAAGCATTGATTATAAGACGAGAAGTATTTATTGAGAATCAGAATGTGCCTGAAGAGCTAGAGATCGATGGGCTAGATGGCGCGGCCGAGCACTATATTGGCTATGTCGATGAGCAGCCCATTTCTACTGCTCGTATACGCTTAGACGATGAAGGTGCACATGCTAAAATTGAGCGAGTTTCTGTTTTGTCAAAATATCAAGGCAGCGGCTACGGCAAGGCACTCATGATACATATCTTAGGCGAGCTGGAAACCCGTGGACTTGTAGGGGCCCGTTTAGAATCTCAAGTACACGCCCGTAGATTTTATGAACGGCTAGGATTTAGTGCAGTGGGCGAAACGTTCATGGATGCAGGTATTCCCCACATAGAAATGAAGAAATTATTCTAGTGGTCAGTCCAAAAAACGTCGCTACATCTTCTCTGGTGCGTGAATACTCAAGAGGTTGAGGCCAGTATGCAGAATGTGCATGTAGTGCCTTACGAGACCCACTCTTAAATTCTCGCGCTCATCTCCAACTACTCTGTTATGTTCATAGAAGATATTAAATTCTTTGCAGAGTTCAAAGAGGTAAGAGCAGATATGATGTGGCATCAGCTCGACGATAGCACGGTCGACAACGCCTCTAAACTCAGCCATCTTACAGACAAAAATTCTTTCATCTGGGCTTAACTGACTGTCAGCCCGTAGCTCTCCATAGAAATCACTTTTACTAACTACCGAGCAAGCTCGCGCATGGGCATATTGTAAATATGGTCCTGTATTTCCTTCCATGGCGACAGATTGCTTAACGTCAAAGATCGAGTCAGAAGTAAGGCGGTTTTTGAGGAGGGAATAACGTAGCGCGCCGAGCATCGTGTCTTCTATGCCATCACCTGTCGCTCCACGCTCAGCTACAGCAGCTTGCAACGTGTCGAATAACCATGAAACATTAATGACATCTCCTGTGCGCGAACTCATCTTTCCTGTCGTAAGCTTGACGGTTCCGGTAGAGATATTAGTTGTTTTTCCAGCTAAACGGGGTGAGGCTAGGCCAGCAGCCTTAAACATTACCTTGAAGTATTCTTTTTGCTCTTCGGCGGTAATGATATAACTCATGTCTGGAGAGTAGTCTTGATCTTTCAATACCATAAGACCCAGATCGCGGGCCTCGTAAAGTGTAGTGCCTCGACTGGCTATGAATACCCTGGTGTGCAGCCCATACTTTTCGCCCGGGAAGACAATCGCACCTTTGCTTTTCTCAAATACGTCACCGATGTGTGTTTCTACGATTTTTCGTCCTTCAGCATCAGCGTCACTCTCCAGATAACGCTTTTCAACTGACTTACAACCCAGGCGAGAAAATACTTGGTCAAAATAGGTAAAGCTCCAATCTTTGCAGATATTGTAAGCTGCTTGTAGCTCAGGGTCAGTAAAATGGAATGTTTGCTTGGTCAGCTCTTCTATCTCAGCTTTTGCCGAGTCAGACTCTTTGTGGGCGGTTGCACCTTTGGCGTACCATTCACGCAACTTAATTGGCCGATCTTCAATTTTGACACTATTCAGTTTTTCCGTAAGACCTTCCTGGTACTCATTTTTGATTGCCCACAAACTTTTTGCTACATGCAGGCCTACGTCGCCATGGTAGCTCACTCGATGTGTTATCGCACCGCCCGCTTCAAGGAGATTGGCGATTGTGTCAGACACAATCGCATTCATTGCATGTCCAATATGAATGTCCTTAAAGGGATTGGGGTTATTAGTCTCAATGACAATTTTTTGGCCATGATATGGCTGGGCATGAGACTCGGCTAGTGAGTCGATCAAATAAGAGTCTCTTAAGCGTATATTGATAAAGCCAGGGCCGGCAATTTCTATTGTTTGTAGCCACTCGGGCCCAGTCTTGGCAACCTCTTCAATAATGGCACTCGCCACTTCACGCGGTTGCTTGCCCAGATCCTTAGCAATAATCATTGCTACGTTGCTAGAGAAATCACCGAATTCCGGCCGTGGCCGAGTAAGCTCTATTTCTTCAAGCCTTTTTCCGAATACGCTCAGAGTGGCTGCGTGCAATGATTGCTGTATCTGTTCCATATCTGATGATTATACTATTTCTTTCTTCATCTAAGCTAGGATTTCTTTGAGTGGCTAAAAAGTGCTATCTCAAATCTTCCTCGAGATGTAAGAGCAAGGAGCCAATAACTTGGATAGCTTCGTCTATCTGTTCACCATCGATATATTCGTTAATACTATGCGCTACGGTAATGTCTCCAGGCCCAAACATCATTACTCTCCTATAGTTACTCGCATAATAAGAACTATCCGAGCAGAAAGACACATTTATTGCCGATGCTTCAAATTCGGGTGGAACATAGAAGCTGAAGGGCTCAATGGCGTTATCTACATTTATAGTAAGACCACCAAGAGAATCCTTAACATGGGCAAGGATTGCACTCGAGGCTTTACTTATCCTTAAATTGACATTGGCCGATGCATCCGCAGCGCTCATATTAGCTGCTTTCCCTCCCTCAATAACTCCGACGTTTACCGTTGAGCCACTAGGGGGGTCTTCAATTAATCCGTTTAAGCCGCCAATTAACTTATGAATGGCAGAATCAAAGGGAACTATGGAGCTATGCTGTTCCGTACCAGTAGCGCCAACAGACAATTCCATGACGCCCTTAGATTCTTTTACGAACTTGTTGCCAGTTGGTTCTCCATTCAGAACATAGTGGCCGCTAAGCCTAGGGTTATCTACGGTAGCTGCTGCGCCAATACTATCTACCTCTTCACCGATTACGTAAAAGCAGCCATAGTTCTTCAGACCTTGTGCAATGGCACTTTTCATAGCATATAGTTGTGTGACTACTTGACCTTTGGCATCGCAGGCACCAGTGCCAAATAGTTTTTTGCCCTCAACCCTAGTTACTATTTGAGTTGGCACGGTATCTATATGCGAGGTTAATGTGAGCGCTGACACACCCTTAGACATAATGACGTTATGTCTATCTGGGGCTACTTGTTGCAACTCTAGGTAGTCGTGGTCAAATTCTGTATCTAGGAGCTGGTAGAGATACTCTGCAAACTGTTTCTCCGATCCGCTAGGAGAGCTAATATTGACAAAACTCTCCAGCAGCTCAAGGGGTTTCTTTTCCATATTAAATCTTTTTAGTTACGTAAAAATTATCCAAGAACATGTGCTTAACTGGCGATTTCAGGAAAGTATTTATAGCTTCTTGTGGTGTCTCCACAATCGGCTCGTCCTTACCGTTAAAAGAGGTATTTAGAATGATTGGCACACCCGACACCTGAGAGAATCGTTCGATTACGCTATACAGTTTCTTGTTCTGCACTTTATTAAGTGTCTGGAGTCGAGCTGTATTGTTGATATGTACAACAGCAGGTGCGAGATCGATAGCTTTTTGCTTGACTCCAGGAGAAAAGAGCATAAAAGGAGATTTGAATTTAAAGTCAAAGTATTCCTGGGCGCTTTCCTCGAGTACTATCGGAGCAAGTGGTCGGAAATTCTCTCTAAATTTAACATGTTCATTGATATAGTCTTTCGTGGCTCGTTCAGTTGGATTGGCGATAATACTACGATGGCCAAGCGCACGTGGGCCTAGTTCACAGCCTTCTTGATACCACATAATAATCTCATTTTTTTCCAAAAGTTTTGCTGCTAAATTGATTACTTCTTTGGTCTCTAATTTTTTGTAATCTACCTTCTTTGTGTTTTTAGACAGTGCCTTCTTTTCTTCCTCTGGAGTGTAAGACTTTCCAAAGTAGGAATGCTCTAGCTGGGGAGTACGCGGAAGCCCCAATACCTTATGTGCTGCGTAGTATGCAGCTCCAAAAGAGATGCCATTATCACCTGTAGCCGGAAAGACAAAGACTTCTTTGAATTTTGTTGAGAGTGTAAGCTTAGCGTTGGAGACACAGTTCAGCCCGGTACCCCCAGCTAGGCAAAGGTAATCGGTTTTAACTAGATCGTGCAAGCGATTTACATAAAATACAATCAGCTCTTCAAGGTGCTTTTGGAAGGAACATGCAATATTAGCGCGCGTTTCAAAATCGTCCCTAGGTACGATGGCTACTGAAAGTTCGTCCCATAGTTTTCCGTTTTCAATCTCGACCATTGTGTCTGTATATGTCAAGTATTTCTTAATTTGGTCGTAAAAAATAGGCTTTCCATACGAGCTAAGCCCCATGGTTTTCCCCTCATCAAACATGCCGAAGCCAGATAACAAACTGCCTACTCTATAAAAAACTCCTAGTGAATTCTGCATGTCATAGTACGACGACACTTGGCCTTCGACTGTTTCAAGCGTTTCGATATTGTTTCCTTTTCCGTGTGCGAGTACGACCGTCTCATAGCAGTGATCATCAGTTAAGTCACCATAGCCATCTGCGGCGAAGATGGCAGCTTCCTCAAAACCCGAGGCATAGAATGCTGCAGACGCATGTGCAAGATGATGATTTAAGTAGAGCGACTTACCATGAAAAGGAAAAGCAAGGTGCAAGGAATTACCAATCATGATATCGATATCTTTCAAGCTAATATTTGCCGACTCCAAACAATAATCAATCATAGGAATTAGTGAGGCTTCATTGGCTTTTGTACTTTCGCTTTCCAGATTCATCTGAGAAAAAATCTCAGGATTTTTTCTTGATTTATCGTAGAGTTTTAAGCCGTGTTTCACTCGTGTGAGGCGCTCTTCCTCTATTGCAACCAGGGGTACATTATCCTTAAAAAGACAAACTGATCTATCGTGTACTGAATCGGAATAACCTAGAATATACATAATTTTAAAGATTTATTACCAATGAGTTATTGGCGTAAAGGTGCTCCTTGGGCACGCCTTTATTTAATATTCCTACGCGCTTAAGCCATCTATCTTTCCCATCATATTTCGGGGTATACGGGCTTCTTGCATGTACGCTAACATTATTGTCGACAAGCAACAACTCCCCCTGCTTAAGCACTACGCTTACAGCCTTATCATCTATATAGCTGCCTAGTTCTGCTAGCGCATTTGACGCATCTTCACTTTGGCACTGAGTATATAGAGGATCATACCTAACCGTAAGCCTGCCTGCTGCATCATAGTTTAGAACACCTGTTTTCACTTGGCTTTCCTCGAGGTAAGATCCATCCGATTTGATCACATATTCGGGCTTCTCCAATTGTGCACGTGTTGTCTTGTCTAGCTCGCCGGGATCAATTCTGCTAATTAATGTTGCAGCGTCCACCGCACCTCTCATACATAGTAGGGCGATATAACTACAATTAAGATCCGTATGAGCATCTTCAGTGTGCCATTCGAGCATAGTAGCGCTCCCGGTACCTAACTGTTTTTCCGCATCTTCTTTTTTAGGAGCTAGATTTTGAATGATCTCCCCATCTCTTTGGCTCTTGTAGCCGTAGGGCTTGCCAATGTGCATTGCAGTAGATAATAAAATGAACTCACCGAAAGCTCGTGCTCCCTCAGGATCTACTTCGGTATCAGTGTCAACCTCGAAGCCCCTTAACAGTAATCCACCAGTTTTGTTACTGTTCTCTGTAAAGTCATCAATGACGCCACCTAGCTCAGGAGATAAAATACCCTTATCCTCTAGACGTAGCGCATAATCACCAGTACTTTCACCTGCACGGCGAATATTATCATCTCGTCCCCAAGCCATAGCCAGCGATAAGTTGTCCTCAATACTTAAGGCCTGAGTTAAGATTGCGGAACCACCTTCATTAATTTTTTGAGAAATTTCTTGACTCATTAATCCCCACCCTCTCGTCTAATTCTGTTTATGCTAATTGCGCTCACAAATTATAGCATTGGCTGCTAATGTTTTTCGAATTGCTATTTGAGTTCTTCAGTTTACCGTAAGCTGCCCAGGAATTACCTGCATTTTTCAGTACCACATTATATGAATTCTAAAGCTGCCATACCTTGGCTTTTACCGTTTTGCTACCGTAGTTACTAAGCTGTAGAACAAAGTCGTGACGTTTATCATCACCTATATTAAATATCTGGCTGACAACTGCGCCCGACGGATCGGGGTCAGGGCAGAAAACCTTTAAATGGCCTTCCCGTTGAGAAAGTTCCTAGTTTCATCTTTGGCTGAGCTTGAGGCTTAACTTCCATTGAGCCTATAAAATCATGCATTCTTAATATCCCCTCTACTTACCCATATGGGTGGTTTGTTGATAGGTTTCAAAAACTACTACATGTCACTTCGCTGCGTACTTCCTCAACGCCTGTCTAAGCCGTATAATATAGGTGCGGCAATTGCTAGCCGCTTGATGTAAAGAAAAACGAAAAGACCAGGCTTAGCACTTTAAGACTTGAGAAAATTAAAAAGTAATGATACGATTCGTACCTGGAACAA
>Ga0193726_1002745_pt1 | contig 11642 bp, 6 predicted proteins | sample H2c1metaG_FD_144928 | JGI IMG/M metagenome (GOLD analysis project Ga0193726, IMG submission 144928) | Soil microbial communities from a riparian zone of the East river system, Colorado, United States - H2c1 | ecosystem: Environmental > Terrestrial > Soil > Riparian zone | place: USA: East River... | reverse complement strand
CGATTATTAGTTATGTGCAACTCAGCACGGGCGCAACGCAAAACGGCGGATTCAACGTAAAAACAGGAAACGTGGCAAACAGTCTTGCACTTCCTTTTATTGGGCCTGGGACACAATGCGTGCGCAGCGTGAACGGCGCTATATCAGGAACTGGGCAGGATTGCGGAGCAGGAGCGGTTGCCAGTGGAAGCAATACTATCGTTGCGTCGCCTCAATATGAAATTCCGTTTTATTCGCAAACCGGGACATCAAATACGTTAACCGGGGCTTCTGGGTTTTTGTGGTATGGGTCAAGTGCGCAGGTTACAGGAACGTTTGTTTCGAGCGGACCCTTACAAATAAATTCCGCACAAGGAATATTTTTTTACAATGCAGACAATATTGGGATTGGCACTACTATGGGTCTTGATCCTTTTGGTTCAGGAACATTTAATCTTAATTCCCCTAATGGTCTAACAATCAATGGTCAGGATGCAAGAGGTATTGCCGCGCTTGTGGTTCAGAGGAGTTCAAATACTGGTCCCTATGCGGCGATAGCTGTAGCTGATAATACTGCTGGTACGGGTCATTATTCCGGTTTTTCTTCAACATCAGGGATTACGACGGATAATATTTGGACATTGCCCATTGCCGATGGAACTACAGGCCAAGCGATGGTTACGGATGGGGCGAAACATCTTGCATTTAGGACAATTTCAGGCGGTAGTGGGGGCGGCGGTCTTGGCGGGACCATTGTGGCTTCTCCGCAATTCCAGGTGCCTTATTATTCCGTCGCTGGAACCACAACCACGGTTTCGGGGGCGTCTGGTATTTCGGTAAACGGTGCTGGAAACACGCTTACCGCAGCAGGTCTTGCTGCAGGTAATTTGACGGCAACAGGCGCAGAATTCTTTTCTGGGCCCATGACATTGAACCCAAGCGCTACGATTACAAGCGGGACAACGAGTCAACTGTTTTTAAATACAACGCTTTCTCCTCCGGCTTCTGAAGGGATAAATTTTCAGAATTCGGGGTCTTCGCAAGGCAATTACCATCAACGCAATTACAATACTATTTGCTCTGATTTATCGACGTCGTGCTACGCCAATCCTCAAGCCTTTGATTCCGGTTCTGGCGATCAATTTTTCATGAATTCTGGCGGACGATTTTTTGCAATGCCTCCGGGATCTACGGCCAATGCCTATTCCAGCGTTATTGGCGGTTCTTTGATTGTTGGTGGGACATCTTCACCAAATTATACGGATATTCAAAATGTAGGGGATGGCAACCTATTTGTAAATCATGGTGTAATTGCCAGTTCTGTCACATTAAATGGTTCGGGTAGTAGCCTTCGCTTTTCTCCATTTACAGCTTCCAGCGCCACGATTAACGGCAATTTAAGAGCCGGGAATTTTAACAATGTAAACGTTTCATCGATGGTTGCCCTTCAAGTCATTTCAAGCGCCCCATATTACGGCTCCGCAGATAATGGGTTTTCATCCATTTATGGCGAATACAACGGTCCCGTTACCGGGATAACCTCCGATTTCAACGCGGTGGTGGGTAACTTTTTTAATACGGACAATGGAAATGTTTTAGCGGATGCCAATGGGTCTGAAGGAAACGCGGTCGATGTTTTTCCGGGCAAAAACATGACATTGAACGGCGGTCAATTTTATGTTCAAGGTCGTGGGTATGCGCCGAATTACATAGGTATTTATGATCGCGCCACTTGGACAAGTACGCCTCCCGGCGTAACAACAACCACTTCCGCTATTACGGGTCTTTTTGTTGGCGTGAATATTTCGAGCGGCGATTTTACAACGCCAGTTTTTACTAACGGCCCCGCTTACAGTATTTATATCAATCCAAAAACGGGCGGTGGCGCTCCCGGTCGAAGTTATTCCCTCCTGTCCTATGATACCGATCCTTCATTTCTATCGGGTGGGCTATTCATGACAGGCTCTTTACAGGTCGGAACAACATACCAGCAATTCAATACCGCTTTGTCTATTGTCGCTTCCCCATCAATCGACGGATATGACGCTGTATTTAGTACGTCTATTTTTTATAACAACGGGAACGCGGCTGTTACTATATCTTCAAATGCCGCCATTGCCATTGAGTCTACCGATAATACGCCTTTGGCCATTTATCGCGCCTTGCAATCCTCTCCTTCGCTTCAATTATTGGATACCTTCGATTATTTAGGGAACCTTCAATTGACCGCCACGGGTGCTGTTTTGAACCTTGCAGGGAATTATAACCAAGGATACGGGGGGATGGACCTTCAAAATGTCTATTCAACTTCCAACACATTTACACGTGGGATGGTGAGCTCCAACCTGATATGGTCGAACGTAGCGGGTCAATGGTTCTCTTCCGGGAATGGTGGGAACGATTACGCCACCATGTTATTCAGGCAAAGCGGCGATATCGCATTTGCATCGTCAGCAAACCAGCTTCCTAGCCAGAATTTTTCAGACGCTGCGTTAAAAGCAAAAACACGCCTTTATATCAATGCAACAAGCGGTGATGTAGGAATCAACATGGGGGCAAACAGTCCATCCACTTCGCAATTACAAGTACTCACTTCGACAGGAAGCGCTTATGGGCTTTTTATCTCTACAGCGATTGCGGGAGGAAATTCCATTGCTATTTCATCGACGAGCGAAATTTTCATCGGTGGTTCAGTTGGCGCGAACGGACAGTTATTAACCTCTCAAGGACCAGGCTTACCCGTCAAATGGTCTACGGGGTCTATCGCAGCCGTTACATTGAGTGGGGATTCTACGGGAACCGGAACTTCTGCGATTACCGTCACAGCGGCAGCGAATCAACCTAACATTACAACTCTAACAAATGGAGCGGGAGTTTCAGTTTCAGGCAGTACATTGGCTGTTACCGGAGGACAAAGTCTTATTGAAGTGACCGATGGATTATCGGATGTTGCCGGGATTAACATCCAGGGAACCGCTGTATCCGGAAATGGGTTTGCCCGGGGAATGATTGGGTCTAACTTTGCATGGAACAATACGCTGAATTCTTGGATTACGGGGAATAATTTTGGAACGGATTTCAATGGAATCATTTTCCGTGGGAATGGCGATGTCGCTATGGCTTCTTCGAATAATAATGCTGCCAATACAACGCTTTCTGATAGTCAAGTCAAAGCGTTAACACATTTCTATCAGACAGGAGCGACGGGCCTATTAGGAATTAACATGGGGGCTACTATCCCATCGTTATCTCAATTTCAGGTTAAAGGATCAACCACAGTTGCTTATACCGCCTACTTCTCAACTGGAACTACTGGTGGGTTTGGTGTGGACATTTCCACGACAGGCCATTTCAATATCTTCAATTCTTCCGTGACACAGGGGCCTACTATTACCAATGGAACGAGCGATGCGTCATGTTCCGATGCGGCTTGCACCATCACAGCGTCTAATTCGCCGGTGACATTTACCTTCGCAAAGCCTTATACGAAAGTCCCTGTTTGTATTGTTACGGAACAGACAGACAGCGTTGTCAATGCCTTGTCTTACAGCAAAACAGCTACGGCGTTAACAATCACCCAGACCGGTTTAGGCGGGGCTATTTTGGATGTTATATGCGTCGGTAGAGACTGATGCGAAAGTTATTTTTTTCTCTACTCCTTCTCCCTGGAATAGCTGGAGCTACAACAAACCTCATTTCTACAGATACGTGGTCAGAATCCGGTGATTATAAAATGTCCCGCCAAGATCATATTCCTTTAAATAATGGCGTGTCTTGCGCGTCTTGCACTATTAGCCGGGTTTGGGATGGAACCACTATTAAACTCTTTGGCGCGAAAGGAGAACTTTTGACATGGGCGACTTATTTACATGCTAGCAATGCGGGCGATGCGCTGAATGTCATGGTGAAAATCTCCAGTTTCACCGGAACCGGGACGGCGGCGGGATCTGGCTTTGCGGCCGTTGCCGTATCGAGTGGGAACGTCTGGGACTATACTCAGAGGCCGTACAGCCTCTACAAATACGGCTACCTTCAATTGGTGGGAATGAATAAGGTTGACCAGGCCTGGGACGCTAGTCTCTACGATGCGAACCAATTGCCGCCCCGGTTCCGCTATGCCTGCACAACCAATGGAAAAGGGCAATGTGTGCCTAATGGTGGGACTGAACAATGGAACCTTCTTGCAGATGGGAACAAGTTCTATCCTGACCCAGAAGTTCCTATGGAAGAATTCGCGATATCCAGTTTTACGGTTTCCCAGTCATCCTCTCAGGCTATTGGCGGTGAAGTGTACGTGTCTACGAGTCTCCCGGCTGGCACGTACACCTCGACGCTTACGGTTTATGAGGGCGCGGCAGTATCCACGACCATACCTATCAGTTTGCTTGTCTATAATGTAACGCTTCCTGCTACGCCGACATTCCCCGTAATTGCGGATCTTGGTATTGCGGATCTTGCGCAACGCCTCAATGGGAATCGAAATCCAGCTAATTATTTCGTAGATCCGTATTTAACAAGCGAGTTACGCGCCGAAGCGTTTCTTCATAGACACAAAGTAATTTCAATCGGGGATCAACCTCCGAACGGACAAGATGTTCCGTCAATTCCCTATCAAAAGCATATTAACGGATCGGCATTTACGGAAACTTACGGTCTTTCTCCGAATACTGGGCCAGGGTACAATACAGGCGACAAGTTTTATATGATTTGCACCTATGGCGGTTGTTACGGATCAAACTGGAGTACGACACTTACGGGCGGTACGCATGGTTATTGCACCAATGTCAGTTCATGGACGGCTTACTGTGCGGCCAATAGTTTAGATTGCGAGCAATACACTCCTCTTGATGAGACAGATAGCACAGGATTGACTGGTGAAGTAACGCGCCTTGCAGTGTGGTCTTCCACATCTCCGCTTTGCGCATCTGGGTCAAACCGCACGAACTTCTGGCAGACTGGTGTTTTACCGCAAGTGGCTTCTCTTGCTCCGGCTGTGAATACCGTTGCTTCCACATCTTGGCTTGCTTATTCTACGGCGACATGGGTGGCGAACGAATCATTTTATCAAGCAAGTTCTACTCATTCGGTTTGGGGATATAACTCTGGCCTTGGAACTGATTCAACGTTTGCTTTGCAAGAAGAAGGGCTTGGCCCTAGAGAGGTAATGTGGGGGGCATACAAAACAAGCCAGAAAGGTTGGTTTCTTTGGGAAATCAATTACTGGTCTGACGTCAACAATGGTGGACAAGTAGGTCCTCCATGGAATTCCAACCCGAGTGGTGAAACAAACATGTTTAATGTTGCCAAGGACTTCGGATATGACGGGTTCCCTCCTGCCGATTCTGTATACGGCCATACGGGATTCAACTTCTCTAGCGGTGATGGCAACATGCTTTATTACGGGACCGATGGGGTATTTGCTAATCCTAATTATGGATTTAATGGCGTTATTGGCTCTTGGCGTCTCAATCAGTTAACACGCGGAATTCAGGATATTGACATCATCAAGCAAGCTAACGCAATCAATCCAACGGCTACGCAGGCACTTGTAAACAACATGGTTCAAGATGTGATGTACTTGCGTCAATGTTTTGATCTTGCTGACTGTTCCTATTCTTACGGAGTACGTCCTTGGGCTGAATCATTGAATTTATGGGAGCAGACGCGCGAAGCTCTTTTACAGATTGCCCAAGGATCAACTCCCAGTCCGTCGATATATCAGATCATTATTGGAAACGGCAAGATAACAGGGAACGGCAGTATTTCGGCTCAATAAAGGAGAAGTCTATGGATATGCACGGAGACGCGCTGAAAAAAATTGTCGGCGATATGGACGATATGGAATCCAAAAAAATGTATCCCAATTCTGGAGGCGGGGCAACCATCACGATTTCTATCGCGCCGGGGACTGATAGCGCGGAAGATGGTCAAGAACCTGATGAGGATGATTCAGAGATTGGAGACCTTCCTGCCGATCACGATGAAGCGATGTGTAAGGGTGGATGTGCGATGCATAAGGGGGGTCTTGCAATGGCGGGGGGTGGGGCCGTTCCGCAGCCTTCTCCTATGGCAATGCCAATGACGTCAGAAGAGGACGAAATGAAGTTACCCCCGTTCTTACGCAAGAAAAGGCCGATGTAAATGGTTGCATCGCCACTTTATACGGTGGATAGTCTTGTGACGGCTCTACGGAACCGGTATCTCAATCCGAATTCTCAGAGCTTGTTTCAGGATTCTGATGTTGTGGCATTGTTGGATGATGAGCAGCGATCAACTGTTATTCCTATCATCAGTTCTGTTCGTGAAGAGTTTTGGGTTGTCAATAACGACCAGGTGATCAATGGTTCGGCGTCCTACACGATTCCGCAACGTGCGGCGGGCGCGATTTTACGAGACGTTGTTTTTGTGGATCAATCTGGAAACGAGATTGATTTGACGCAATTGTCGCCAGCGCATATAAAAGCAACATTTCCATTTGGGTACCAACTTCCTCTCTATACGTTTGGGTACTACTGGCGAAACGATCAGATTGTTCCATATCCTCAGCAGGCACAAAATGCAAATGGATACACGCTCCGGATGAAAGAGCTCAGGCGTCCCAACACGCTTACGCTTACGTCAAATTGCGGACAAATCACCGGAATTATCGGAAACGTTTTGACGCTTGGAAATATTGATCCAAGCTGGAATACAGGTACAACGTTTGACATTATCCAAAACTTTCCGCAGTTTACGTCTATTGCTGACGGGGCGACCATTACGAATGTCGGCGGGTCTAGTATCACATTGACGACAGTTCCGACGGGTCTTGCCGTGGGGATGTATGTTTGTCCTGCTCAAACCAGCTGTATCCCCCAGATTCCCTACGAAATGTTTCCTCTGCTTGTGGAATGCGCCATTTGTTCTATGGCCGCGTCTATCGGCGATTCACAAGGGTATACGCTCCACGAAAAGATCAAAGAGAAGCAGAGACAAGATTTTATTGATCTGATTACGCCCCGTTCTCAGCTTGGAAATAAGCGAGTCGTGAACAAGAACAACCGTAACAGCTGGTGGAACTTCGGGAGCCCGTTCAGGATATGATAAGTGTTCAGCTCAACAACTTGGGCTTGTTCACATTCTCAAATCTCCTAGGGCAAGCAACACCGCCGGGGGCAATGGTTGTCGCTCAGAATGTCGTGATTGACAGACCCGGTGTTGTTGAAACGCGTCGGGGGTTCCAGCAGTTTGGAACACCTTTTGCTGATACCATCAACAAGATTTTTCCTTTTCAAAACCGTCTGATCGTGAATCATGGAACAACACTCTCTTACGATTCAACGGGTGCTGGCATTTGGGTGGATTATGCAGGCGTATTTTCTCCTCCGACAGGCGACAAAATTCGCGCGGTCGAAGCCAACCGAAACCTTTATTTCACGACAAACAACGGAATTTACAAAATTGACGAACTAACAAATAGTCCTTATCAGGCTGGTGGCGTCCCTGCGCTTGACGTTAATGCGGATATTGATGGAACTTCTGGGTTTCTTTCCGATAGCAGTCAGTGCGCATATCGGACAACGTGGGTGTATACGGATGCTAACGATAATGAGATCGAAGGGGTTCCATCTTCTTCTGTAACACTTGTTAACAACAGCGGTTTTGCGACGAATGGGCTTGTTACGTTCACTGTTCCGCAGAACGTGACCACAAACTATTTCTACCGTGTTTACAGAACACCACAAACCGGATCGCTTTCTATTCCGCCGAGCGATACGTTCCAATTGGCGTTTCAGGGCCAGCCCACAAACACGGACATAGCGAACAAGTTTGTTTCTGTTCCTGACGTAACGCCAGACATTTTGCTAGGCCAACTTCTTTATACAAGCCCAGGCGCTGAAGGCGAGTTTCAGACCAATAATCCGCCTCCATTGGCCGTTGATATCTGTACGTTTCAGGGAATGACGATGTACTTTAACTGCTCAACAATCCAGCAGTTTTTCGTTACGCTGATTTCTGTAGGTTCGCCAAATGGGTTCCAAGTGGGGGATAGCATTTCTATCGTAGGATCAACATTTACCTATGAATTCACTGGTGCCACTATAAACAATTCAGTGGCAAAATTATTTAAAGTAGATACCAGCAGCACGATTGCCCAGAACATTGATGCGACAGCCAGAAACTTCGTCGCCATGTTCAACCAACTTTCTAATAACAGCGAATTTTATGCTTACTATGTATCAGGTTTCAGCCAATTGCCAGGCCAAATATTAATCACTGCAAGGGATTTAAGTCATGTTATATTCTACGCAACGTCTACTCGTGGTGGAGCTTTTAGCCCTGTTATTCCCCCTTCTGGGACTAGTTATTTCAGTAGCAACAATACGGTTCTTAACGGCCTATATGTTTCCAAGCTCAACCAACCCGAAGCCGTTCCGTCGGTAAACCTTTTCTTTATCGGAAGCGCGGATCAACCGGGATACCGGATTATCCCCCTCAGAGACGCAGTGATCGCACAATCTAAGGGCGGTGTGTTTCGAATTACGGGAACGTCGCCGGACACCATCACCATTTCGCCTTTTGACAATACGGTTATTCAGTACGGAATTGAAACGGGTGTTGGCCTTAACAATTCGGTGTATTCTTACACGACGCAGGGTGAAATTTCCGTGACGGAATCTGGTTCTCAAATTATGAGCCGAAACGTTGAAGGTGATCTTTTGCGATTGTCTGCGCCGCCTGTTTACCCACAATTCCCGACGCTTGCGTTTGGGATTTCTTATGAATCAGACCGGAAATACATTCTTGGCCTTGCGGCGAATCCGACGGACACGTTTTCGACGCTGCAGTATGTGTACAACTGGATTACGCAAGCGTTTACCACGTGGGATTTGTCGGTTACGTGCGGGGTTGTGAACCTGTTTGACAATCTTCTTTATTTTGGCGGGTCAGACAATCAGGTTTTGCAGGAGCGTAAGAGTTTCAATTTGACGGATTACGCGGACCGTCAATGGTCTGTCACTATTATCAGTTCATCGGGAACAGTCGTAACGTTAAATGATGTGACCCATGCGACGCTTGGCGATTCATTGGCGCAAAACATTATGAACGGCCAAATCGGATTGACAAGTGTGATTACCGCCATAAACACAGTCGCTAAAACTATCACACTTGAATTGTCACTTCCATGGATAGCAGGTGCGGCGATTTTGGCCCAGGCGATTACTAGCACAATCACTTATGCGCCTCTGACATGCGGATATCCGAACTACATCAAGAAATTTCAGCCCACCATTTCTTTTGCGTTTGGTCAGTCCTGGTTTACTAAGCCGACGGTCGGATTCTCAACGGATTTTTACCCACAAATTGAAAATGTGATTCTTCTGCCGAAATACTCCGGTGGGTGGGGGACGTTTCCATGGGGAACGTTACCATGGGGTGTGGCGGCGATATTCTTGCAAGGGATTCCGACATTTCTGACAAAGAATACGTTTATGGCGCATTGGCTGAACATTTCCGTGACGATGAACCGGGCGTTTGAGAATATGTCACTGAATGGCGTTTACTTGTTCTACGACTTGTTTGGAGAGCGGTCCAGATGAGTACGAATCTCCCTACTATACAAAGGTTGTACGCGGACGACTTCACCTCTGCGCCTAGTTGGTTTCGTGATGAGTTCGTGCGAACGTTCAATCTTTTTTCTCAGCCTGTTTATTCGATTCTGAATCAAGGTGTCAGCGTTCAGGCCAACACAACAGAAGAGTTCTATCCGTTTTCATTGACGAGTACGGGGGTTCCTGCCAATGACACGCTTTCGTTTGTTCCAAAAAAGTTCGTCGGAAAACCCAATGGTGTGATCATGTGCCAGTGTATTGCCAATACACCAACCGTTGCACCGATTGGGAATCCTGTTACATTTGATTGGGTGTTTGGAAGTGGCGGGACGGTTCAAATACTAGCAATTTACGGATTGACGGTAGCAGTTAAGTACACAATCACTGTGAGGATTTGCTGATGGCTTTCATAACGGACGAACAAAAAGCAAACGACCAAAACGCGAACGCCGTACCGGGTGTTCCGGGTGCGCCAGGCGCAGGAACACAGGCTCCAATGACTTCGGCTGGTCCTGGCGCTGGTCCCACAGGCGCGAAGGGTGCACCTACGGGTGCGGCAACAAACACGGCGGCAGCGCAACCTTTTACAAATCTTAACGCTTACTTGACGGCCAATGCTCCACAGGTGCAGCAACAGGCGAATACAATTGCCGGGAATTTAACGAGTCAATATGGTCAAACACAGAACGATATCAATGCCGGTACTTCAGCTTTTAATCAGCAGGTGGCGGGCGGGTATGCCGCGCCAAACGCGCAAGTTGTGCAACAGGCGGCAGCGGACCCCACAAACTTTGCGCAGACTCCTAGCAATGTCACGGCATTTCAAGGACAACTAAACGACCAATATACAGGCCCTGCAAACTTTGAAGGAACAACCGGATATTCAAATCTTAACAATGAGGTAAATACCGCAACGCAAAACGCGTCACAAGTGAATACGTTGCCGGGTTTACAAACATTTTTACAAGGGACAGAACATAATCCGACGCAAGGTGAAAATACGCTGGATTCTGTGCTTTTGAACCAGAGCCCGAACGCGATCAAGACGGTACAAGCCGCCGCCGCGCCGTTTACGCAATTGCCAGGGTACCTTTCTAGCAATGTAACTTCTGCCGATGCTAACGCTACCGCTGCACCTGGACAAGCGGCACAGGCCGCACAAGCAGCTAACACGGCCTTTTTTGGTCCCAATGGCGTTGTTCCTGGGTGGGAAAAATCCATTCAAGATGCTTTAGCGACTGACACGTCACAAACCAATACATACAACACGGGCGTTAATAATCTACTTGGTGCTGAATCTAATGCAAACCCGCAATTAGCTTCTGTGATGGATGCTTTGGGAGCTTACAATACGTCCGCACAAGGATATTCTCAGACTGACCCTGCATATGGAGCGACTTCGACTCTTCCGCAGATTAATGGAATTGATTTGCAGAAGTTCAATAACCCTTCAACGGTTGGACAACCGACTTTAAATCAAGCGGCCAGTACGCAGGACGCAGCAGAACAGGCGGCATTACAGCAATTGTTGGGTTCTAAATTTAGTCCTTATTTATCGGATACTTCGCAGGCTGGAACGTTTAAAAATCCTGGAACAGCCCCAACGTTACAAAGTTTGCTTAATCCTCAACTTCAAACGCTTGGGACAGGCATTACCGGGGCACAAAATGCCTATACAGCAAATGGACGTTTGACTCCCAAAGGAACGCCCACGAATAGCATCATTAATCCCCAATTTGTTCCGGCTGGAGATGTTTTAGGGACTCCGGCTGGTTCTTCAAACCCTGTTTTTCTTCCTGGGGCTGGAACAACAGGTCCTAATCGCGGGACTGTTTCTCAGACTAAGAATACGGATTTCGGTGGACTTCCTCAGTATTTAAATTTTGATCCAAAGGGAGGAACTACTCTTCAACCAATCCCAAATTTGAATCCGGGAGTGAACAGTATTAATGGAACACCTATTTACAGTTCAAACGCTCAATTGCCAGCCTTACAACAGGCCTATCAAACACTTCAGCAATATCTAGCTGCACAAGGAGCAAGTTAATGTCATTACTGGATATTTTAACA
>Ga0193726_1002744_pt1 | contig 11647 bp, 6 predicted proteins | sample H2c1metaG_FD_144928 | JGI IMG/M metagenome (GOLD analysis project Ga0193726, IMG submission 144928) | Soil microbial communities from a riparian zone of the East river system, Colorado, United States - H2c1 | ecosystem: Environmental > Terrestrial > Soil > Riparian zone | place: USA: East River... | reverse complement strand
TGCAGAACAAGGGCCTCATCGCGGCGACGAATGTCATTGCACAGGTTCTCAACAGCGACGGTACGACGAACGTGCCCGGATGGGTGAACCTGGCTTCCGGCGCAGTCGCAGTGTCACTAGATGTTGGAGCGACGGAGACCATTCAGCTCAACGCCGCACCGACCACCTCGGTTACCAATGGCATCTATAAATTCAAGATCCGGATCACGGCGGACAACGCGTCGGGCGGCGACATTCCGGTGTCGCTCAGCGTGACGAATTCTGGCGTGGGCAATGTCGTGTTCAATGCCGCGGATATTTACACGGACACGCTCGATGGTGGTGGCAACGTGATTCCGGGCTTGGCCGGCGCAACAATCAAGGTCCAGAACCAGTTCGTCTATACGGTCGTGCAATCGGCGACGACCGATGCGAGCGGCAACGCCAAGATCGATAATCTGCCGGTTGGCAGCTACACGTTCGTCGCGAACGCTCCGAACCACTCGAGCGCGAGCGGCGTGCTGACGATTCAGCCGGGCGCAACGACCGCGCAATCGGTGTTCCTCGACTACAACGTCGTATCGATCCAGTGGTCCGTCACCGAGACTGATATCCCGGACGAGTACCAGGTCACGCTGAACGCAACCTACCAGACCCAGGTACCGGCACCCGTGGTCGTGATTGAGCCGACATCGGTCAACCTACCGAATCTGCAGGTCGGAGAGGTCTTCACTGGTGAAATGACGATCACAAACTATGGTCTCGTGCGTGCCGATGATGTTGTGTTTACGCCACCCGCGAACGATGCGTCGTTCACGTATGAATTCATGGGTCAGGTGCCGACGAGCCTCCAGGCAAAACAGCGCATTTCTCTGCCGTACAAGATCACTGCCGTGGCGGCATTGCCCGCGGGCGCAAGCGCTAACCTAATCAAGACGGCCCAAAAGGCGACATCGGCGGCGCCAGCGACGAGCGCGATGCTGACGATCGGTGGAGGCATCCTCCGAGCAAATGCGACGGCGGGAGCGACCTGCAACACCTACAGTAAGCCAACAAACCTTACCTTTGACTTCTCGTGCGCGAACGGTACGCAGACAAAGGGTTCCGCAGCGGCCGTCTTCGCCAGGGTCTATGGGCAATGCACGACCTCCGGCGGCAGTGGCGGCGGCGGCAACGGCACTGGGAACGATGCCAATGGCTTCGGTGGCCCGGACTATGGTTGCCCATCCGGCCAACAAATCGGCGATTCCCCGGGCTGTACGCCGATCTGCATCAGCTGCCTGATGCAGAACGGTGGCGCCAGCGGCGATGGCAACGGCCCGTTTGGCGGAGGGCCGATGGGTCCGACCAGTGGCGGTGGCAATCCGCCGCCTATTTTCGGCGGCCCCGTGCTGCAGTGAATTGGCAGGACTTCGTGGGTCAGACAGCTATTTTCTTGGAAGAGCGCATTGATGGACAGAATTCGATTCACTGATCGACGGCGCGCGGGCTTTCGCTCGATAGATTTTTGTAGGCCATGTGGTTTTTTGCTTTTCCTTTGTGCGTGGGTAGCGTTCGGGTTTGTATCCGTCGCGCACGCAACGATCATGCAGCCCAACGGCGAATACCGTGAAACGATGGATGACCTATCTGTCAAGGTACTCGGTGGCCATGTCAACGTATCGCGCACCTGGCAGGCAGACGACCAAAACAAAGGCCAGTTCCGTTGGTACTTCAATCCTGCCTGGGCCGACCTGACCTTTACCTACGATTCGATCGACGGCTCAGTCAAGCAGATCACACGCGCGGACGCGTCGTTCACAAAGACAGGCACCGGCGTGTTCGTATTCGATCAGGTCTTTTTCATCAAGCAGACGACGAGTCCATCCGGCTGGCGCTGGTACGACCCGACCGGCAACTGGATCACCTATGACGCGAACGGCAAGATTGCCGCCTACGGGGACCGCAATAACGTCAGCGTGACGTTCACGCGAAATGTCGACGGCACTATCAATCAGGTGAAGGACCAAAACGGCCAGGCTGTCTTGACCTTTGCTTATACCAATAACCAGGTAACGAGCGTCAGCGATTACTCCGGCCGCAGCCTCAGCTATCAGTACTCGAACGGGCAGCTCACAGACGTCAACGATGTGCTCGGCTATACGTGGCACTACGGCTACACCGGAGGCCTGCTGACAAGTAGGGTGGACCCGAACCTACATACGACGAGCATCGCCTACAACGGCAACCGGGTCGTGAAGATCACCGACTCGATGCAGTACGAATGGAACTACAGCTATAGCTACGATCACTTCAAGCGCGTATTCACGGTCGTGCAGACCTCGCCGGCAGGCGTCAGGACCGAGACGCACTACGATCCACGCGGAAGGGTAATCTACGAACAGGTCGGAACGCGTGTGATCTACCAGTTGGTCAAGGACGGCCCGAATGTCGAGATCAACATCGACGAACGCGGACTTCAGACACGGACAGTGTATGACACGCTGCGAAATCCTATCGAGTTCGACTACCCCGACGGCACAAAGGCGACTACTACTTATGACGCTGTGTTCAACAACATCACGAGTTTTACCGATGAACTCGGGGTTCAGAAGACGTACGAATACGACGCCAAAGGCAATCTCACGACGCTGACCGAAGCGGTCGGCCATCCGGAGCAGCGCGTTACGACATACACATATGACACATTCGGCCAGAGACTGACCCAAACAATCAAGGGCATAGTCGTTCCGGACGGTGTAACGCCAGGGCCAGACGACACGCAGTATCAGGATGCAACGACGCGGTGGACTTATGATTCTTTCGGAAACGTACACACAATCGAGGATCCGCTGCATCACGTCACGACCCTGACTCAGGATGTCATGGGCAATGTCCTCTCTCGAAAAGATGCACGCGGATTGACGAGTGCCTACGAGTACAAGGCAAGCGGCTGGCCTACGAAGATCACAGACCCGCTGCAGCACAGCGTAGGCGCCGATTACGACAAGGTTGGCAATCGCACGAGCACGTTTGACGCGCTAGGTAACACGACGGCATATGGATACAACAAGAACAATTGGTTGACGAGCATTACCGATCCGCCGGATCCGAACACTTCTGTTGGCACGAGTACGCGCGACTATGACACCGATGGGCGGGTGATACAGATCTGTGACCAAGCCGCAGTCTGCATCGCATACCACTATGACGGCGACGGGCGTTTGGACACCATTACCGACGGATCCAACAACGCGATCAGAAAAGCGTACGGTAGCTCAAGCAGTGGCCTCGGGGGCCTACCCGCGGCAACTATCTACCCCACGTACCGGGAAGATTACAAGTATGACTCACGCAATCTCTACACTCAGATCACAGTAGCTGTCGGCGATCAGCAACAAACGACAACCACAGCGTACAACGCCAGGGGCGATTTGATCAGCTCTACGGATCCAGGCGGCCGCTCGACGCTATTCGAGTACGACGCGCTCGCCCGTCGGACTAAGGTCACAGATGCCTTAGGTGGCCAAACACTGTATTCATACGACAACCGAAACAACATTCTTTCGATAATAGACGCGGCGGGAAATACCTCGCAGGCATCGTACGACCTCGCCGACCGAGCGACCGCTGAGGCGCGGCCTTCAGGAGCAGCAATCCGGTACGATTACAACGAAAACGGCGATCCGAATCAGAGGACCAGCCCCGAAGGTCAACGACGCGTCTATGAGTACGACGATGCGGGGAGAAGATGGCGCGAGGACCAGTACGACGTCTCGGGCGGGTCGCCTGTTCAAACCGTCACGTACACGTACGACGAAAGGAACTTGCTGACTGCCTACGCACAGTCGGGTGACACTCAAAGTAGCGCGGCAATCGTCTACGACGCAAAGAAGCAAAAGAAGACCGAAACGGTCACGTACAGCTCTGGCGTCAGCGCGTTTTCGAGCGCGATTCGATACGACTACTTCGCCAATGGGCAAAAAAAATCTATCACTTATCCTGATGGATCCGTCGTTGCCTTCGGCTATACATCGAGCAGCCAGCTGGCCAGTGCCACGATTCCTCACGGCGGCGACATTCAATTCAGAGGCTACAACTGGAACACGGCCACGCAGATCCAATTTCCCGGAGTCGTGCGAAACATTACGCTCGATGCCTTGCAACGTCCGACCGAAATACGTGCCAACGGTATCGGCACGGGAACCGTCGATGCGCCGAATGGCGCACAATTGATGGATTTCCAATACGTCTACGGCGCGACTGGCAATACGTCAACGCGTACTACCGAGGACGGTCAAATTCAATACGCCTACGACAAGCTCGACCGAGTGGTAACGGCAACGCCGCCGCTGGCCCTCCAGAATGCACCGTTCGGATTGCCGGCTGAACAGTACGGGTACGATGGAGTCAACAATCGAGTAAGCAGCGCTCATCAACCAGGGGTGTGGACTTATAACGCTGACAACCAGTTGCTGACCTACGGCAGCGGTGCCGCCGCACAAACATATCAGTACGATAACAACGGAAATTTGCGAGTGCGGCTTACCGGGGACCCGTCGTCGCCCGCAATTACCCGGACGTTTTCATATACCGCTTCTGGGCGTCTGTCGCAGGTTCAGGACAACGGAACCACTGTTGCCACCTATAAGTACGATCCAATGGGTAGGAGAATGTATCAACAAACTCTCAGTTCGACGTTATGGTTTCAATACTCCGACGAAGGATTGATAGCGGAATTTTCTGAAAGCGGATCGCCGACAAGGACGTACGGATGGCGACCCGATGGAGTATGGGGATCGGGTCCCCTCTGGATGGCCGACATCAACGGTACGGGTTGGACGGTACACACGTATCAAAATGACGTGGTCGGTACACCGCAGCGTCTAGCGAACACCCAGGGCGTTCTAACATGGAAGGGTGTTTCTGAAGCCTACGGCCGCACAGTCGAAGTATCGTCTGGGGTCCAGAATAAGCTCAGGTTTCCCGGCCAGCGGGAAGACAGCGACACGGGGCTTGTGTACAACTATTTCCGCGACTACGACCCATCGATCGGCCGCTACATCGAAGGTGACCCGCTGGGATTGGACGCGGGAATCAATCTCTACGCCTACGCTGGCGATGAACCCATCGATGCGGTGGATTTTTCAGGCCTCGCCGCTTGCCCACCGACAGCTGTGCAGTTCATCAACAAGATGTGCGCCGCCGCGAAGTCCGCCGCCGGGCGTGACTGCCCTTGCAAAGTGATGCTAGTTCAATCGGGCTTCGAGTCAGGCTGGGGCTCGGGTCCGACAGTCCCAGACAACAACTTCTTTGGTCTGCACGGCATTGGCGACAATGGGTCAAGGCCTGCCAAGAAAGATCCGACGGTCAAGCTGCCGATCAATAGCTCAGCCGAGCAGTCCTACAAGCAATATTGCGATCGCTGTAATCAGCATGGCGTAAGATATACGGACGACAAGCAGTTCATAACGGATGTGACGAAAAAATTGTCATTTTCAGTGGGCACACAGCCTCAGTATATTAAGAACATTCTCAGCATGATGAACAAGTGCAAAGACCAAATCGCATCGTGTTGCGCATCGCCGTAATGCAAAGAATGTTTTCTCGATTCGCAGTGAGCCTTTGCGCGCTCCTCGTCGCCGTTGCTGCAAATGGGCAAACGATTGACCTTGCCCAGCGCGGAGGGTGGATCGTCAAGCACGGTCAATGTGTTCACTGTCAATCGCCACTCAATTTGAGCCAAGTGTTGTTCGTCAACGACCGCTCCATCTGGGCCTCCGCCTATTTTTTGCCTGAAGGCAGCGGCACGGGGATTTCCACGATTTTAAGGACAAGCGACGGCGGAGATCATTGGAAGCATCTCGCATTCGCGCAGCAACAATCCGCCGAGCTAGAACCGGCCATTTCCATTGTCGACGCGAAGAACGTCTGGATAGCGTCATTTGATTCGGGGAACGCAACCGGCATATTGCATAGAACAGTCGACGGCGGACGGCTTTGGACACACAAGCCTTGCGCGGCAATAGTCGCTCTACGGTTCTTTGATGGAACTCACGGGTACGGTATCGGCTCCGACCTCACGGGCGCGTTCTTTTATGATACGTCCGATGGCGGAGAGCATTGGAATACGAAAGCGCTTCCGCTATCTCACGTGCAACTGATGGATTTCGCTGATGCGTCGACCGGGATCGTCATCGGGCTCGCGCGGGACGATACTGGCGCCCAGCCCGCTGCATTGCGCACATCGAACGGGGGTCAGGACTGGGTGAAGGAAGCGCTGCCTGGGGTGATGCCGGGCGCACGGCCAACGAGCTTGGCTCGGAAAGACACAAAGACGTTGTTGCTGTCCATTTTGCTTGCCAATGACAATGGATCTATGCTGGTTCGAACCGACGACGATGGGTTGACGTGGCGGACAGTCGCGAATGGACCGTTCGTGGGTCCGAACATGGCGATTCGGGCGGCAGTGTTGGCACGCTCAGGCAAGGGCTACGTGTTCTACACCGACATGGGGATTGGACACGGCTATGTGTCGAAGACCAAAGATGATGGGGCTACTTGGTCTACGGCAGAATCATCCATGAGTGTGTCATGGTGCGGATTTCGCGAGACAAGTATCGTGTGCACTTCGGGAATGAATGTGGCAAGGATGGCTCTGGATACCGATTGAACTGAGCCGAGTCACGTAGGGGCCTCTAGCGACAGGCATCTTCGTATTCCGCCAGTCCGGCGGACAACGTTCGGAGGTGGCGCCGTGGTGACTACAGTCACGGCGATTGAACAGAACCTGCGATCGAATCATCGTCCGCACAAACATTATGATGGCAACGGGCGTCTTACGACTACAGTCCGTACACGGAAGCGGCACGCGATCGAAAATGAGCAGACGCGTTTGGAGCAAAGCGGCGAGCACGGCGCTCTTCTTGGCGGGAGCATGGATCGCTCACGTCAAGACGGTCGGCGCCTCGCCCGAATACCTGAAAGGTTTGCCGCTGCCGATCGCGCGCGCGCTTGGGATCGCCTACGCCTACGAATTCGTAGTCTACGGCGGCCTGCTGTTGGCAGCCTTCGTTGCCATGGCGATTTCGCTGAGTCGGACCAAAAGCGAACGTCTGCGAGCGATTCGGCTCGTCTTGGACGCACTGCAGGTCGAAGTGATGAAGATTCCTCAGACGTACAATCCGCAAGACTATCGAGTCACCCTGTTTCGCCACCGGCGTTGGAGCATGCGCGGGTGGTGGACGCATCGCCGGGAGTTCGCCGATGCAAGACCCTGGTCCGGCTGGCTGGTGCCGACAGCCAGATCCGGAGATGAACCATTTTCGTCCATGACCCGCTTTTTCGCCCCCAGACGTCATCGACAAGGGATCGCGAACGGGCACGGCGTTTGCGGAACCGCTTGGTTGCGGGGTTCCAGCGATGTCAGCGGCCTGCCGGCCGTGGAGAGGAATTCTTCCCAACCGGTACTTGAGGCTTACGGCACCGGAGCGCATATATCAGCCGAGGAAGCCGGACGGAGGGCCGCGGCCGGTCAATCGCTCGCTCGCGCAATGTTCGCCGAGCGCGTCCGAACCAAGTTAACGCCCAGGTGGGGTGTGTTGGTATATGATTCCGTGGATCCGGCTCCCGTCATCGATGACGCGAATCGATCCGGGCACAAGGTAGGACTGCAGTCCTTGACGCTCATCATCGAGGAGTATGCGTGATGAAGTGGACGAAAATTTCCGGCACACCGAACGATGTGGAGGGTTTCTCCACACTCGACCTGCCATGGCTTGGAGCACTCGGTTACGACCGTGATTCCATGGTTCTTTCGTTGCGTTATCTGGGGGGGACCGAACCGAAGATCGAGACGTGGTCGGAAAAGGACTCGAAAGGCGATCCCCTTTCGGTTCGATTCGCCGGCGCACCGTATCGAATTGTGGAAGTGCGGCTCCCTACACGCTTGGCCCAAGAGCGCGGCACCACGAACGCACTCAACGAGACCGTGCAACGGTTTTTCGCCAAGAAGGGCATTTCCGACCAGGCGCAGGTCGAGTGGGAGCGGATCGTCAAGTCGGCTACGGAGCAAGTCTCGGAAGCCGCGGCGGCCTGACGGGCATTCGCCGAGTGGTTGGCATCTCGCGGCGGCACGTCTCGCGAAGATGTCGTCGGGGCGACCTTAGGGAGACGGGTAGCGGAAACCGAAATCTCCACGCGTCGACGATCGAATTGCCGTATCGCAAAGAGTTCGTCGTGGGCACATCGGTCCCGCTCCGAATGGCTAGGCCACATGCTTTCCGTCGTGGGAAGCCGAAGGCAAGCGCCGGCAGAGGAACCCTCTTCGCTTGGAATGCAGTGCCCCGTTCCGGTGGGCACGAGCGAATCTAACCGCTTCGAATGCTCGCACGTAGACGCGGCCCGATTTCGCGCGGGTATCCGCCCAGACGAGCTAGGCGTTTGTCCCGTAGACTTGCGAGAGCGTGCCTCCGGGCAGAGGTTCTCTTGATTTACGAGCTCATGTGCATAGCGGGTGGGATACGCGGTCGCCGAGAGATTTCCCGAGTGGAATTTGAGGCTCTTCGGGCCGACAATTTCTGCTTGCGCGAGCTCCTTTCCATCGAGGAAAACTACAACGGCCTTCTGGATCGCTACATCGCCATGCAACGGGAAATCGTGACGACTGTCTTGCACGTCGAACTTCACCACGTTTTCGGCACCGCCGAATTCCAAGGTTTCTCCCAATGGCTTGCCAGAGAAGCGGCTTGCGTGCTTTTCGCGGGGCGGCAATATGCGGATCACACGGCGCACTCGCTCGCCGAAATCGCGCGCCTGGGCGGCTCGGAACGCCTGCCCTACAGAGCATGGTGCGCGCGGGAGTACGATACCCGATTGGGCTATCGCGCGATCGAGGCCATTCGCAATGCTGCGCAGCATCGCATGTTGCCGAGCCATGGCATCTCAATCGGAGGTGGTTGGGTCGACGAGGCCGACGGTCGCACGCGTCGGCAGAGCGGTAGCTTGCGCGTCGTCCCCAGAATGCTGATGGAGAGTCCGAAGTTCAAGCGTTCCGTCGGTCGAGAACTTATGGAGAAGGCGAAGGGCGAGCCGGACGAATCGCTGGATCTGACGGAACTCGTGCGCGATCATTTGACCGGAATCGCCGTGATTCACGGACAAGTGCGCGACGCCTTGAAAGATGCGAGGTCCACTTGGGAGCGACGCATCCTCCACACGTTGAATTCCTGGCGGAACGAGTTCGGCGATGACACGGCCCTGACCGCTTGTGCGCGAACGGGAAACCATATCGAAGAGAAAGTTCGGATCGCCGGGGACTACTTGGTGCGACTCGGTCGTCTTGGGCGCCACAACTGGGCGAGTCGGTCGACGTTCGACTTCCGCGTCGTTTGCTGACTGGGACGACGCGTGCTTACCAACGGTCGGTTTGATCGACATACGCCCGGGAAGATCGGGAGTTGTCTTCGCCCGTAGCCCCTGCGTCGCAACGGCCGAGACGAACGCGAGATATACGGCCCGATCGCTATTTGACGTAAACTTCGATAGGCTTGGCCCATGCGCTCTCGTTCCATCCGTCCGGTCATAATCGATTTGTTCGCCGGGGTCGGCGGAATGAGTCTGGGCGCCGCACGCGCCGGCTTCGACGTGCGTCAGGCGGTGGAGCTAGATCCGATCGCATCGGCATCGCACGCGGTCAATTTTCCGGCAACGCGCCATCTGACGTGGGACGTTTCGGCGGTCACGGGCAAGGCCTTGCTTGATGCTGGGGGAATCCGGCTCGGGGAACTGGACGGGCTCATAGGCGGCCCGCCATGCCAGGGCTTCAGCGACATGGGAAAGCGGGTTGTCCAGGACGAACGAAACTCTCTCTTCGCGCACTTCTTCCGGCTCGTCGCCGAACTGAGACCCCGGTTCTTCGTCGCGGAGAACGTCCCCGGAATTCTTGCCGAACGGAACAAAAAGATCGTCTCCAAAGCGCTGTCGCGCGTTCCTCGGGGATACGTCTTGTTGGAGCCCGGTGAGATCTCCGCCGATCGCCTCGGCGCTCCGACGACTCGCTCGCGCGTGTTTTTCGTCGGCTACGACCCGGAAAGAATGGAGCAGGTGAACCGCGCGGCTCTGTTCGGCGAAAGGCGTCGCCGACCGGTTACGGTCGGCGAGGCGTTGCTGGGATTGCCCAGAATCCGATCCGATTGGCAGCGGGAAGAACAAGGGTGGCGAGAGGTCAAACAGCTGCCCGAAGGCAACGCGTTTTACGAACGTGCGACGAACGCTACACCGAGAGGCGTGGGATCGCCGATCGCTCTGCGCCGGCTGCGCCAGTTTGGCGAGGTGTCCGGAAACCTCGGAACGCGACACTCGATAGAAGTGGTCAGGCGATTCGACGCGGTGCGTCCCGGACAAAGCGATAGGGTCAGCGGCGCGAACCGGCTGGCCGAAGACGGATTTTGCCCGACGCTGCGCGCCGGCACCGGTCCGGATCGCGGAAGCTTCCAATCGTTGCGCCCGATTCATCACAAGTCGCCTCGAGTGATCACGCCGCGGGAAGCCGCTCGACTCCAGGGATTTCCCGACTGGTTTCAGTTCCACAGAACCAAGCATCACTCCTTCCGCCAGATCGGCAACAGCGTCAGTCCCATCGTTGCCGAAGCCGTGTTGTCCTATATCCGGTCGAAACTGTAGGCGAATAGTCGCCGAGCGCTCTTCTGCGGCGGATGCGCTACAGTCCAAGCCTACGATCGCATCCGGAAGGAATCGATATGGCCCTCGATACATTCCGTGTCGCCCAAGGCGTCGACGCGAGGTTCCTCGAAAATACGCTGACGAAGGACATTACGCCGCTGGAAGCGCTGTACGATCTGGTCGACAACGCGGTCGATGCCGCCCGCGAAAGAATTTTGAAATCGCGCCGACCGAAGACCGACAGATACGGTCTCCCGTCAGACTACGGCGCATATCGGATCCGACTGAGAGTCGGAGAAAAGACGGTGGCGATCTCCGACAACTGCACCGGGATCGACGAGGAAACGCTCGCCAAGCATGCGTTCGTAACAGGATTCGTTTCGCAGCACAAATTCGGCATCGGCGGTTTCGGCATCGGCTTGAAACGTGCGCTGTTTCGGCTTGGGACGAAGTACGCGCTCTTCACCGACACCGGCCGAGCGGCCGCGGAAATGCGGTTCGACAAAGCGAACCTTAGCGCGTCGAGCCAGCCGCTGGACGCGACGCGAGCGAAATCTTCAGGCAAGACATCCACGTTGCTCGTTATCGCCGGACTCGAAGCGGGTGTATCCCACGAATTCGCCGCAACGACACGCGCCGCGCTGTCCGCCCATTTGTCGCGCAGGTACGGTTTGTACGTAAAGAAGGGACTGCGCATCTGCGTAAACGGCGAACGCGTCCGCGGCTTCGGCCCCGGCATCCGGAAATCGGGCCCGGTCTCCCGAGGAACCCTGCACATTTCCGCCAAGAAGGCCGGCGTAGGGATCTACGTGGAAGCCGGAATGCATGAAGATTACCGCCTTACTCAGGAGGCGGACTACGCCTCGGCCAAGACCGGGCAGCTGACGGATCAATACGGCTGGTACTTCGTCTGCAACGATCGCATCGTCAGGATCGCCAGCCGCGACAGGAATCTGGGCTGGAGCGGAAGTTGGCACCAAGAGTACTACGGCTTCGTCGGTTGGGT
>Ga0193726_1002743_pt1 | contig 11648 bp, 14 predicted proteins | sample H2c1metaG_FD_144928 | JGI IMG/M metagenome (GOLD analysis project Ga0193726, IMG submission 144928) | Soil microbial communities from a riparian zone of the East river system, Colorado, United States - H2c1 | ecosystem: Environmental > Terrestrial > Soil > Riparian zone | place: USA: East River... | reverse complement strand
GATTGACGGTGGATGCCGAGGGTTTTGTCTGGTCGGCGGAATGGTACGGCTCGTGTTTGGCACGTTACGATCCCGCAGGAAAGTTAGAGCGGCGAATACAGATTCCAGCCAAACAGACTTCCTCACTCGCCTTCGGCGGCCCACGGCTGCTCGATGTTTTCGTTACGTCTGCTGCCAAGTCGGAACCCACGCCAGTGATGCCTCCAGGATATGACCCCACTACTGGCTATTTTGGCGGTGCGCTTTTCCATTTGAATCCGGGAATTCAGGGACGGATCGAGTACCGTACAAAAATTAACTCGATAAATCAGAAGAATTTGTCATGATGCAGACCCAGGATGTTCCTAGTCGCACCTAAGATGGGCACGGAAGCGAAGCACGATGCCGAGTACGAGGAGCTTCTGGCTCAAAAGCGCAAGTCGCGCCAACCGAATGGCCCGGCTGCTCGAACAGGAACTGCTGAACATTCCCCAAGGTGCGAATTGCCTACCCGGTGCAGGCCAACGGCGTGTTCGCCCGCGTTCCACGCCACGCAATCGACAAAATCAAGCAGCGTTATTTTTTCTACGTGTGCGACGAGGAGCGGCGATGGCGCGCTGGATGTGTTCCTTCGATACCACCGAGGATGACGTAACGAGGTTCGCAAAGTTTGTCGTTCAATCGGTGAATGCCTAGGGTTTCGTCCCCGAACTTAAGACAGCTTCCGCCCGCGGGATCAGGTATTCCTCCAACGAAGGGCATGCCTAATCGGTAGACTCGAGAGGTGGTTTGGGGAGCTTGCGCTCCTAGAACATGGGAGCGCGATCATTCTGTCGGACCATAGCCTCGGCTAAAGCGGGAGTAGATCTTTAGCAATCCGGCTTTGGAGAAGTGATGAGATATTCGCGCGTCGAGTGAACTCTGACCAATTGTCGATAGCAGCCCGGACATCCGACAAGGCGTTCTCGGATTTTCTGATCCCAAAGCGATCGGCGACCGCAATAAGATCGTCCCGAGTGATATCTCTAAACTTCTGATTGACACTCATCAGATGCTGGTAGGTCCATTCGCCCTTCGGGTTGTAAGCATGGGTCACGTCGTATGCCGGAGCAAGGTTCCAGGGTGCTCCTTGCCGAAGGATGAACCCGAAGTTCTTAGTGTGATCGTCGCAGTTGCGAGCCATGACATTGAAGGCCATGCGGAGGAAAATTTGAGACATGGCATCGTCGTCCAAGTCCAGCTTGGTAGCGGTCATGAAGAGTTGCGAGTAATCATGAGTGCCACGCTGCCGGAAATCGAGATGGTTTAGCGCACAAAGCGTTTGAACATGATGTTTTTGAGTCTTGCCATCGATCACCTCACGATCAAAGCGCTTGGTCATAAAGTGTGCGCGTCCGTTCTCTTCAAGCAGCCGCGAGTCGGACATCTGAATGCCAGCGGCCTTTGCCATGAGGTAGTACGCATACTCAATCCTGCCATATCCTTCGCCAGTCCCGAGCTCTTTGTCCTTGCCCATTCCATCGAATTTCAATAGCCAATGCTCAAATCCCGGAGCGGCATCGAATTGTCCACTTCGCACTTCCTCCGTCTTTGGATTCCAAGCGATTACTGCCTTCGCTCGAGCTCCACCGGCTGAAGTCCCAACTTTGATGAGGTTGGCGAGAGCTGCTTTGGCATCGTGGTCGACAGAGAACGTGCCCTGTACGAGGCGTCTCGCCTCTTCCACTAGTTCTTTCATCTCGACAGGAGCAGAGCTTTCGTTGTGAGCACCTCTCGCGGGCCGGAACTCTAGAGCTCCCATGCCTCTTTTTCCCATGTATGCAAGGCGGTCGAGGACTGTAACGGAACTTTTTTCGACACCCTTCTGAGCCATCCATGCATCGATCAGAGCGTTCCCAAAATCATCAGGGAGGGCATCTGCCAGAAGAGCGGGAAGGCGAAAATATGTGGCTTCTGGTAGTGCCGGAAAGATGAAGATTGAGCGGGTGCCTCTTAATGACATGTGCAGTGGTTCTAATTCTGCACCTGTTCTCTTCCAAGCCGGATCGTACTCGAAGGCGTAGTACGCAACTGCAGGGTCAAGCGTTGCCGCCCCCACTAGACGTCCCCACACTCGTACCTCGATGATCGGTACGTCTTTCACTTTTGGCTAGCCTCAGTATTTGAACGGCGCACGCGACGGCGTGGACTACCGGAATGGCGCAAGAGCGTTAGAGGGCTCACGGAAGGTTTCGGCGCAAGTAGGCGTAGGCCATCCAAGGAGTCGAGGGCCTTCAGCACCCGTACTAGAGTCTCAACACTCGAACCGCGGCCAGCCTCCAGATTTCGCAGTGTTTTTTCCGAAATTCCAGCTTTTTCTGCAGTGGTGATCTGATCGAGATTCTTTGCAATACGGAGTTCTTGAAGCTGGCTCCCCAGGGCAGTTTGCAATTCTTGGGGAGACATGAAGGACATATCAGCCATACCGGTATAATAGTACCGATTGAAGCCGATCTGCAAAGTTAATCGGTGTAATAATTCCGATAAACTATAAATCTTATAATCGGTATAATATTACCTTTAAATTACGAATTTCGACGTTATCGGTAATATGATGACGATAACAACTAAAGTTTGTGCACGTCGCGGAAAAGCTTAATTTTATTTCCGACACTTGTGTCCAGTCCTCAACCCGCACCGAATGCCGGCTAACTGTCGGTCAGCGGTACGAGTCCAGCAGTGAGTCTGCGAAAGTCTCACGCACTGCGTTGTCGCACACGCAATTTGGGCGAAGTTTCGCCGACACCGTCTAGCTGCAACTCACCCGGCGTTGGCACCCAGATGACGGATCGAGGGCTCTCACCGAGAACGGTACAAGGTGCTCATTGGGTACTCAATGCCGCATTCAGACAAGCTCTGCAGTGGCAAATGATTCTTGAAGTTCCAAGCAAAGGCTTAAAGCTGCCATGCATTCGAACGCGGGAGATGCAGGTGTTCAGTGTGGAGCAGACAAAAGTATTCCTAGAGTTCGCTCTTCCGACAATGGATGGGACCCCTATTTTGCGATTGCTGTCACGACTGGGATGGCCTTTGCGAAAGATCCAGCAAACCAAGCGGATACAGGGGTTTTGGTACATACATAACCTTCGAACTGGGGAGCCAGTATCGAGAGGGATGGTGGGAAGATTCGGTTGGACCAATCAGTACGTGGCAATTCTGCCAGATCCAAAATAGACTAGACCAGTCAAACTAAGTTCGCTAAATACCCATGAAAACAGTGAATATTCACGAGGCGAAAACTCAACTCTCGAAACTCATCGAAGAGGCGTCAAAAGGCGAGACGTTCATTATTGCCAAGGCTGGTAAACCAGTCGTAAAGGTCACCGCCATCAGTGCTCCAACCGGTGCCCAAGTACGGCGGCTCGGCTTCATGGCGGGGCAGATCGCTGTACCAGACGATTTTGACAGAATGGGCAAGGAGGAGATCGAGCGAATCTTCGGCGGTGGTGCATGAAACTTCTGCTGGATACACATCTTCTTCTTTGGGCTGCCGGTGAGCCACGGCGGCGAACGAGCTTCTCTTCAGTGCGGCTAGTCTATGGGAAGTGGCAATGAAACGCGGATTGGGCCGGGAAGATCTTTAAGGTGGAAGCACGGCTGCTGCGCCGCGGTCTATTGGACAACGGGTACCGCGAATTGCCAATCATCAGCGATCCTGTCGTCGCCACCGAGAGCTTGCCGTTGATTCATGAGGATCCCTTCGACAGAATCTTGGTGGCACAAGCGACTGTCGAGGGCGTCACCCTGCTGACCATCGATTCCCTGGTGTCGCAGTACTCGGGTCCTATCAGGACAGTGTAAGAATCCACGCTGCGCTGTTGGGAGTGAAGAGTACCGAAGATCTGGATGTGCGCCGCGCATAAATCTAAACCAAGAGGCTAGTTTAAACATTCATGTATTTGTATGCCCACGGTGTACAAAACTACCATTTCATAAACCGCCGCCATCGAAGCCCAACACCGCCCTCGCCGGTCGGAGGTACAGCCCGCACACGGGCGGCGATGGCGTCCCAGGCCGCGGCCCGACGGCGGCGGTGACCATGACGGTGCTACTGCTACTGCTACTGCTTGCCCATCATCTTTCGAGGAGACAGGAATCGGGCTCGATTGGGAGATGTCAGAGCAAGTATGGCGATTGGCAGGACCAGCCTTTCAAGCGTATGCAGAACCTCGACGTAAGGAGCGCGCCGCGGGTGCGCGCGCATTCTCTTCGGACTTTAAGTAGGGCGAACACCGGCAAGGTCTCTATCAACCGACAGGCGCTCACGCAACTGAGCGCCTCAATTCGCAACAAGATTCTCGCCTACCAAGTGGATCACTTGAGCACGGTTTGAATGTATAGAGGTTACCGGTAGCTGCTCGCAGATGGCAAATCCAACGGAGCCTGGTAAACCGCAACCAGTTCTTGAATCGCTCCAAAGGCACTTAGCACCAAAGGACCAGACCAATTTTGCGGAAGGCTTGGAAAGGCAAATGCGGTCTGTGCGAGGTGGTTGAGATACAACGGAAGAGTGGCAAGGAAATCGTGCACCTGACTCTCGTAGCGCTCCGCCCGAGTCGCATGGTCTTGGCGTTTGGCGTAAGCACTCTGAAGTTCAACAAGCACATTACGGTCGTATTCTACGGAAGTGTCGAACATCCCATTGGGGTAATGAAAGGTTAACGACTTCAGAAGCTTGAGGAGCAGCTCATCTGCACAATCGAACACGAGGACACACGGTCTTCCGACGTTAAGGGCATTGTGGAGTTCTGTCAGCACCCAAAGGGAAGCGATGGAATCCCGAGTCACTAAAACAATGCAACAACAACATTCCTTCATCGCGTCCCGAACGCAATTTGCTATGTTCTGGCCATAACCGACATTAGTCTCGAACATCCACGGTCCGATCCGCATTGCGGCCAAGGCCGTGGCGACAGAGGCGGCAAGGATATGGTCCACGTTCGCGTGGGACAAGAAAACGCGTGGTGCGGATTCAGGAACTCGCTGGCAATCTGGAATATCGTCTGGAGGGTCCATCCTCTGCTCTGCCGGTTGGTCGAGCCATGGGTGCCCATGATGGCTGGTAGCTCCCCAAAGCGGCAAGGCTGTGGTTCTGTCAGGATAAACGGCACGTCGAATCAGAGCATCTGGCGTGAGACCTCTCTTCAATCGCTCACGATACCGGGCCTCGTATTGAGTGAGCAATTCGTCAAGATTGTTCAGATGCAAGTGCGCGTCGCTCTGCCAAAGCAAGTTAGCTAGTTGTTCGGTCGTCCGCCACTTCAGCTCGCGCCGTGCGCTCTTCTTGAAGGGACCCAGTGCTTCTAGAATTTCTGCAATGTTGAGGATGAGCTCATCATCGGTCATGATTGAGTTTCTGCGTATCAAGGCATCCCCCCGAGCCAATTGCCTACTTGGCGGTGCACATGAATCTCTCGACAATAATGATACGCCCCCTGCAAGGATCTCCTAACGACTCTCTTCATGGCCCCTATCGTTAACCTCGACGAATTCTTCCCGGCTTCCTGGTCGAAAAGCTCTGCCGTCTGGTCCATCCTCTGCTCGAGTTCGAGAGGACTGGCAGAATACCAAGCGATGGCATATACTCATGTATATGCCACGAACGTTCTCGCAACCGGAGGAGGCGCATGCAGCGTAAAGCGAAAGTCTTCATGAATAACCGTAGTCAAGCGGTCCGCTTGCCCAAGGAGTTTCAGTTTCGGACGCAGGAAGTATTCATACGGAAACAAGGGAACGAAGTGGTCCTTTCCCCTCGGCCATTTGATTGGACATCCTACCTTTCTGAGGGGCCAGTTGCCTCGACGAGTTTCATGGAAGGTATCGAAGACCTCCCTGTGCAGGAGCGTGAGCCGTAATGTCGCGCTACATGCTCGACACAGACACTTGTTCGTACATCATGAAGCGCTCGAATGATGCGGTCCTGAAGCGGCTGCAGAGAGGCCCCGTGATTGATGTGTGTATCTCGGTGATCACGAAGTCAGAGCTGTTGTTTGGGGTCGAAGTGTCTCCCCGACGGCAGCAGGATGAGTCGGCCCTGAGCGCGTTTCTGCGCTACGTCGACGTTCTCGATTTTCCCGACGCAGCATCCCTGCATTACGCCACCATTCGCGCCAGCTTAAAGACACGCGGCACGATGATCGGGGCGAACGACTTGTTCATTGCAGCCCATTCCCGTAGCCTCGGCCTCACGTTGGTTACCAACAACACGCGAGAGTTCGGGCGGGTCCCTAAATTAAAGATCGAAAATTGGACACTCGCTCCGTAAGCCTGACTGAGCGCCCGTTCTCGATAGCGGCGGAAGCCACACGCCCAGCGGTAGGTCCGTCCTTTTTTGCCTATCTAAGAGTTGACCCAAATCATCTCTGAATCAGCCGACGCTGCTCCTTCAATTTCACGCTGCCGCTACTTTGCCCCGCGACGGACCTGGGCATTTGCGCGACGCCGGGTTTCGTCCGTCCAGAACCAGGTACTGATCGAACCATATACCGATCGAACCAAGACTGATCGAACCAAGACTGACCTTGCTTTTTCCCCTTCCTTCGAATAGATTTCGAGCCAACCCCCCAAGGCATGAGATCTCACGTAGGAGAAGCCATGAGCAGGATGCAGTACGGGATTTTCGCGTTCGGGTTCACGCTTGCCAGCCTGGCGGTTCTCACCAGTTGTGGTCACGAGCAGGTGCTGGTCGGCATCAACATTCAACCCAACCAGGAGACCTTCGGTGCCACCAACATACCTCTGAGTGAGGACGCAGGGTTGAACGTTCAGCTCAGAGCCATGGGTTCCTACGAACATCCACCCGTGATTAAGGACATCACCGACAAAGTTACCTGGACTTCGAACACGCCTGACATGGTCGCGGTCGATCCCAACACGCCCGGACTCATTGCTCCTACCGGCAACGCCTGCGGAGACACCCTGATTTCAGCGACCATTGTGACCAATAAGAGTTCAGGGGGGGTATCTTCTTCAGGAGCTCAGATTAGCGGCACGATGACGGCCACGGTAGTTTGTCCCAGCGGCACTTAACCCGGACCGAAGACCTGTGGCCGCGGCAGCTACGATTCCTCCAGCAAGTCTTCCAGCTTCGGCTGGTGCTTCTTCGATGTTTCCAGTTTTTTCTTCCGATCCGGCACCACTCGCGATCGCGGCAGTGTCCCGATCCGGTCTCTCGACATCTCCTTCACGGCCTGCACCGCGCTGAACCGTTTCATTTTTTTCTTCTTGGCTGCCATGGGTAACATCTTGCCATAGCTTGAATGCCCTAAAACTGCAATAATTGTCCGGGGCCGTTTGGCGAACGACCAACCGCCAACGGCCGGCGACCAATTATGGAAGAGCGCGAATTTTTCGACGAACGTGCTGAAAAGAAGATGGCGAACCTGAATTGTCCGCACTGCAGCCAGTCCGCGGAATATGAAGTTACCTGGATCGTCCGCACCAAGAAAAAGCAACTCTCGGGCCGGGCCGACGAGCGCGACCGCGCCCGCTTCGCCAAAGCCCGCTCCTACATGCTCCGCAAAGACGACATGATGGGCTGCAAGAACGTCCGCTGCCGCAAGCGCTTCGAAATTTCCAGCCTGCAGTCGGTGGTGTTTACGGAATAGCTTTTTGGCCGTCGAGTTCTCGGCGAAAAGCGTCACCACCCAGCCTCTGCAGTCATCCCGAAGGGCCAGCGGTTTTCGAGCGGGCGCGGGATCTCGCGCCGCCCAGCACAACTGTCGCGGCAACCGCGGCCAGGGGCGCGTCGATTCCGCCCCGCATCAGAAGGCGGACAGCGGATAGCTGACAGCTTCTCCCCTCGTTTATACTCAAACCGCATGAAGATCCTCGTTTGCATCAAACAGGTCCCGCAAAAAGACGCGCCGCTCAAGCTCAACGAGGCCAGCGCCTGGATCCGCGACGACGTTTCCTACGAAGTCAATGAACCGGACGCTTTCGCGCTCGAAGAGGCCCTGCGCCAGAAAGAAAAACACGGCGGAGAGGTGGTCGTCATCACCTCCGGCCCGGCGCGCGCCCAGCAAGTATTGCGTGAAGCGCTGGCCAAGGGCGCAGACCGCGCCATTCATCTCGAAGACAATGCCTTCGTCGGCCTCGACGCCTTCAACACCGCCAAAGCCTTTGCCGCTGCCATCAAAGACGAGCCCTTCGATCTCATTTTCACCGGTCTCCAATCCGACGACTACGGATACGCGCAGACTGGCGTCGTCCTGGCGGAACTTCTGGGATGGCCGCACGCCACCATCATCATGCAGATCGAAAAAACCGCCACCGGGATCAGAGTGAAGCGCGAACTCGAAGCTGGCTTCTTCCAGTTGGTCGACATGCCGCTACCCGCCTTGCTCACGATACAATCCGGCATCAACAAGCTGCGCTACGCCACCCTGATCGGCATCAAGCAAGCCAAAAACAAGCCGATGCGCAAAGTCACGATGGCAGAGGTGCAGTCAGCGCTTGGTCCGAACCTGCAAAAGATCGAACGTCTCTACCTTCCGCAGAAAACCAAGAACACGGAATTTATCGAGGGTTCACCGGTGGAAATCGCAAAAAAGCTGGTCGACAAGTTGCGCAACCAGGTCAGGGTGGTCTAGCCCGCCCCGGCTTTGTGGAAGATGGTTGGCCGGATCAAAGCGGGAACCGCAGGCCTCCTCCTGGCTGCAACGGGCATCTGAACCAGTGCTATGGCTGGACTTAGTTTAATGCGTCAGGAAGAAGCGCTGATCGACGAAACTCGCTGCATGGGCTCCGTGCTGATGGCGGCCGGTGAGGTTTTGCTGTTCACGGATCTTTTGATCGCGATTACCTTTTTGTATGCCGGTATCCAGGACGGCTCCCGGTTGTGGACTTGGTGGGTCGCTGGAACAGGCCTCTTAGGTATAGTTTCAATGGCGGTTGGCGCGCATATGCGCGGCAAATTGACAGACTAGCTTGTCGGCAGGCTTCCGTTTGAGTCCCACCGGTCTAGGTTGTCAATCTGCCAGGCTGGCGCCAGCAGGAGTTGACCACCGAGAACTGGGAGATTCATGTCTGACACAATCTTAGTCGTCGTCGAACAGCGCGAGGGCAAACTCAATCGCGTTTCATGGGAAACGCTCGCCGCCGGCCAGGCCCTTGCCGCCGAAACCGGCTGGACTCTCGAAGCGGCCGTCGCGGGCTCCAACATGGCCCCGCTTGCGGCTGAAGTCGCTGCCAAAAAACTAGCCAAGGTCTATGCGATTGAGTCTCCGAGACTCGAACCCTACACCCCGGACGCCTTTGCCGCGGCGCTCAAACAATTCATCAGCTCAAAACAACCCCAACTTGTACTCATGCCGCATACCTATCAGGTGCGCGATTTCATTCCCAAACTCGCGACCACCCTGGGCCGCACCGCCATTACCGATTGCATCGGCTATCAGAAAGAAGGCGGGAGACTGGTTTTCCACCGCCAGATGTTTCAGGGCAAATTCGCAGCCGACGTCAGCTTCAGCTGCGACCCGCCCTGGTTTGTGACCTTTCAGAACGGCGCTTTCCGCGGCGACAAAGTCGAAGCCGGTGCCGGCGCCGCTCCGCAAGAGACCGTGAACGCGGAAATTCCCGATGGCGTCATTCGCAACCAGCCTCAGGAAGTCTTCAAGGAGACCAAACAGGCGGTCGATCTCACGCAAGCCGAGATCATCGTGTCTGTCGGCCGTGGAATCAAGGAACAAAAGAACATCGAGTTGGCGAAACAGCTGGCGGAGGCTTTGGGCGGCGAGCTGGCAGCGTCGCGCCCCATCTGCGACTCTGGCTGGCTCCCCATGGATCGCCAAATCGGATCGTCCGGACAAACCGTGGCTCCCAAGCTGTATCTGGCGCTCGGCATAAGCGGCGCCATCCAGCACATCGTCGGAATGAAAGGGGCAAAGACGATCATCGCCGTCAACAAGGATTCCGAAGCGCCAATTTTCGAAATCGCCGACTACGCTGTCGTGGGAAATCTCTTCGACATCGTCCCGCCGCTGATCGAAGAAGTAAAGAAAGCCAAGGCGGGGAGCTAGCGGCACGGAGTTCGACCGACCACAGTTCACGGCTCGGATACGGATACAGATCGGGTAAGGGTAAGGATCTAAGGATTAAGGATAAGGACAACGGATAAAGGCGCGGAAGCCTTGCCTTATCCGTCAGGACCGGCTTGAACCGGGGCCAAGATCGTTCATGTTAATTTTCCGCAAACCTCTCGAAGGCATCGAACGCCCGCAGATGCCGGCCGATGTGGTCATCGTCGGCGGTGGCCCCGCGGGCATGGCCTGTGCCTTGCGACTAGCGCAGCTCATCGATCAGCACAACGCCTCCAGTCCCGCTTCGCAGCTCAGCAAAGAAAACATTTATGTTCTGGAAAAGGCCCGCGAGATCGGTCAGCATTGCCTCTCCGGAGCGCTGCTCGATCCCCGTTCCATGCGCGAGCTGCTTCCTGGATTCGAAAAGGAAGCGCCCATCGAAGCCGAAGTCGGCGAAGAAGCTGTCTACTTTCTCACCCAGAAAAGTAAACTCAGACTTCCCATCACGCCGCCGCCATTGCGCGATCACGGCAACTACGTCATCTCGCTCAATCGTTTCGTGAAATGGCTGGGGAACAAAGTTGAACAGGCGGGCATCACCGTATTCACCGGGTTTGCCGGGACGGAGCTACTGTTCGACGGCAACCGCGTCACCGGCGTCCGCACCGACGACAAGGGAGTGGACAAGAACAATCGGCCCAAGTCTAACTTCGAGCCCGGCTACGATCTGAACGCCAGAATGGTGATTCTCGCCGAAGGCACCCGGGGATCTTTAACCAAACAGCTGGTCACAAAATTCAATCTGGCGAAAAACTCCAATCCGCAGACCTACGGCGCCGGCGTCAAAGAACTGTGGGAGGTGCCCTCGGGGCGCATCGCCGCCGGCGAAGTCATCTACACCATGGGCTGGCCGCTCACCACCAGGGAATATGGTGGCGCATGGATCTATGGCGGCAAAGACAATGTAGTATCGCTCGGATTCGTCACCGGCCTCGACTACCCCGACCCGCGCCTCGATCCGCAGCGAGTGCTGCAGGAATTCAAGAAGCATCCGTTTGTTTCCCGGCTGCTCGACGGCGGCAAGATGATTCGCTACGGTGCGAAGTCGCTGCCCTACGGCGGATGGTGGGCTCTGCCGCCGCTGTCGGGCGACGGCTGGATGATCCTGGGGGACTCCGCCGGCTTCCTGAATTCGGCGCGATTGAAGGGAATTCATCTGGCCATCAAGAGCGGCATGCTCGCCGCCGAGACCGCCTTCGAAGCTCTCAAGAGAGTTGACGCCTCCACCGCCGCGCCCGGAGAGTATCAGAGGCGAGTGGAAAATAGCTGGATCAAAGACGAGCTGTGGACAGTCCGCAACTTCCATCAGGGATTCGAGCGCGGCATGCTCGCCGGCCTGTTCCATGCAGGCATTCAACAGTTCACCAGCGGACGCGGCCTGCACGCGCGCTATCGAAACACCCCAGGCTACGAGCGAATGGAAAAACTTCGCGATCGGCCAACCGATGGCGGCGACGAGGCTCACCTGATCGGTCCGGCCAAGGGCGACGGCAAGCTCACTTTCGACAAGCTCACCGATCTCTACCATTCCGGCACGAAACACGAGAAGGA
>Ga0193726_1002742_pt1 | contig 11649 bp, 10 predicted proteins | sample H2c1metaG_FD_144928 | JGI IMG/M metagenome (GOLD analysis project Ga0193726, IMG submission 144928) | Soil microbial communities from a riparian zone of the East river system, Colorado, United States - H2c1 | ecosystem: Environmental > Terrestrial > Soil > Riparian zone | place: USA: East River... | reverse complement strand
GAGCGCGACCTGCGCGAGCTTCGGTCCGTACAGCGCCCAGTCGACTTGAATCGACGGCACGTTCTCCACGATGAGCCGCGCCAGCGCCACGCGCTTCACGTCGTCGAATCCGGTGGTCGGCGCGGCGGGATTGACGTGGCGCGGCAGCGGCGCGAACGATCGCAGGACGCCGACCGCATGCTGGAGATCGGCGACGCGCTTCAGCAGCGGCGCGGCGTCGCCCGCCGGCAGCTGGTGAAGCGTCAGGCGCGCGAGCGCGAGGCCGGCGATGTTGGTTTCTTCGATGGACCGCCGCGCGTCCTGCAGGCGATCGAACGGCGCTTCGGCCACAAGCTCCAGTCCGGCGGCGCGCAGCTCCTCGAGCAATGCCCGCAGCGTGACGCCGTCGCTCGCGGCGAGCTGCTCGAGATCGTTCAGCAGGAACGCGGAGACCGGCACGCCCTGCGCCCGCGCCGACACGTCGCGCACGCGCGCCACGGCGGCCGCGCGGCTCTTGGGCGCGCCGACGATGCGGATTTCACCAGCGCCGGGAGGAAACGGCGCGAACGGCGCGCCGTCGGGCGAGTCGAGCGGCACGTCCACGACCCGCACGAACGTCGTCCGCGCGTCGTGCAGCCGGCGGCGGACTTCGTCGGCGCGCATGCCCAGCGTGATGACGTCAGCGGTCTTGCTCAGCGTGGACAACTCTGCATCCGACACGGGCATGGCTAACTCGCGGCGGGCCCGAACAGCAGGCCGACGCCGAGCGCGAGCGCAATCGCCAGCGTCCATCCGATCAGGCACACGAGAATCGCGCGGCCGGTGCTCGTGTAATCGAGGGCCTGGCGCACCGCGACGACCATCGCCGCCAGCATCCACACCGCGCAGAGCGCGAACACCGGAATCGTCACGCCCGGCAGGACGCCGAACAACCTGAGGATCCCCGGAGCGGCGGCGAAGCCGGTCGTGCGCAGCAGTTCGCCGACGTCCACGCTGGTCTGCGCTTCCGGAAGCAGGCGGCCGCCGACCTGCAGCGTGACGAGGGCCCACGCGGCCCATCCCATCAGCGCCACGACGGTGATGAACAGAATGTTGACGATGCTCGTGCCGCCGAGGCCGCGCGCGCCGATGCCCGCGCTCACGCTGGAGAGGACGACGACGAGCAGCGCCTGGGCGGTTGCGCCGCGATCGGCTTCGACTTCTTCGTAGATGGCCGCGTCGAGCGACACGGCGCCGATGAGGCGCTGCAGAAAGGAGTTGGTCGCCGTCGCAGCAGTCATGCGATCGTCGTCACGGATGGTTGACGGTCACCGTGTAGGCGGCCGCGGCCGTGAGCGTGTTCGGATCGGCGACGAGCACGCAATAGGTTGCGGGCGTCACTTCGCCTGCGAGCTGCGCCAAGGCGCCGGGCGTCGCGAGCACCGTCGCGCCCGCGTTGATCGGCGCGCAGCCGTTGCCGCCGGGCACACCGACGGACAGCGTCAGGGGCACCGGCGCAGCGGTCAATGTGACCGACACCACACCCGTCACGGTGACGCTGAAGTTGTGGGCGTCGCTGCCCTTCACGGCCACCGTCCCGTTGAACGTATCGGTCGTGAGGCCGTTCGACGAGGGCGCGGTGGTGGTCGACGAGTTGCTGCCGCACGCAGAAACCAGGAGCGCGAGTGCGAGCGGCGCGAAGCGGAAGGTGCGACGGATCATGAATGGGTCACTAAAATCGTGTACTGAACCGGCTCGACCAGGTTGCCGACGTCGGAGACGGACACGCAGAAGTTGCCCACCACCGTCGCCGTGCCGGACATCAGGATCGTCGAGCCCGCGACGGCGGTGTTGCTGGCGGCGGTCAGGCATCCCGCCACGCTCGGCGTGCCGATGCCGATGCCGACGGCGGCCGACGGTTCGACGTCGGTCAGCGTCACCTGCACCGAGCCCACTTGCGTGACGGCGAACGTGTGCTGGTTGGTGCTCGACGGGGTCAGCGTTCCGGTGAACGTATCGGTGATGGTGGCCGGCGCGACCACGGGAGCGGGCGGCAGCGCCGGGTCGCTGCACGCCGGGGCGAGCACCATCGTGATGATGCCGAGCGCCGCGGCGATCGTCGTCCTGGTCGGTTTCATGCCTGTCCTGATCATAGCGTGGTTACTGCACCGTGAGAATGACGCCGTTGGCATGGGTCAGCGTGCTGACGGTGCCAGAGACGGTGACCGTGTACGCACCGGCCGGAGTCGCGCCGCCGCCCGTGGGGGCCGCCACCCCGACGCCGGTGAGCGTCACGGTGTGAGGCGTGCCGGCGGCGTTGTCGGCGATGGACAGACTGCCGGCGCGCGTGCCGACGGCGGTCGGCGTCATCTGGACCGATATCCCGCACGTGGCGCCGGCCGGGAGAAGCGCACCGCAGTTGGTCACGCTCACGAAGTCGCCGACGGCGGTGATCGCGCCGATCGCCAGCGGATCGGCGCCCACGTTCGTCACCGACACCGTGCGCGGCACGGTCGTCGTCCCGATCGTCTGGGATCCGAGGTCGACGCTCGCCGGGAAAATCGCGATGCCGGGCGCGACCGGTTCGACGCGCAGGGCGGACGCGGCGGCCTTGCCACCGTGCATCGTCTGACTCGCCAGGCACGCGAACGTCACCGACGCGGCCACGAACGCCGCCGCGCGGCGGCGGTTGGTGCGGCGCGCGGTGATCCAGAGTGCGCCCATGGCGGCGGGCCAGAGGACCCACACGAGCACTGGCGCGGGCATCCGCGCCGGCGATTCACCCGTCGGCTGGAACGTCGACGGCGGCACGGACGCGCTCACGCTCGTGGCGATCGTGAGAATCGACTGCGCGGCTGCGGCCCCGGGCGTGACGGTCGGCGGGTTGAACGAGCACGACGCCTGCGGCGGCAGATTCCCGCAGCTGAGCGTGACGGGGCTCCTGTAGGGCCCGCCCTGCGGCGTGACCGTCACCGTGAATTTCGCCGACTGGCCCGAGGACACCGTCGCGGATGCCGGCGAGGCGGCGACCGCGAAGTCCGTCACGGTGACCGTCACGTCGCTGGCTGCCGCGAATGTGACCCCGTTGTTGCTCGCCGACACGTTGACCGACGACGGTCCGCCGACCGGGCAGGTCATCGTGGCGCCGCCCGACGCGCCGCAGTCCCCGGAGAAACTCAATCCCAGGAGGCCGCACTGATTGGGATCGGCGAACCCGAGCTGCGCCGGCGTGATGCTCGCGCCGAAAGGCGTATTGGCGTCGAAGGTGAACGAGGCCGGACCGCTGCGCGTCGGCAGCGTCGCCTGGGCGGCGGAGAGCGCGTCCGCACGGCCAGCGCCGAACGTATTGTCGGGAACCGTGGCGCTCAGCGCGACAGATTGCGCAGCGCCGTGCGCGCCACGGTCGCGTCGGTCGTCGACGTGGACCGGCTCAGCAGGCACGGCGCGCTCTGGAGCAGGAGCGCCGCGATGCCGCCCATGTGCGGCGACGCGGCGGACGTGCCGAAGAACGTCGTCGGAAATCCGCCGGCGCCGAACACGGTGACGCCGTCGATCGCGGCGATGTCAGGCTTGGTGCGTCCGTCGATCGTCGGACCGCGGCTGCTGAAGAACTCCGCCGTCCTGTTCGACGTGTCGAGGCACGACTCGTCGGGCGCGTTCGAGGAGAAATTCGCCGCGGCGAGGCTCGACGCCGAGCAGATGGCGCCCACCGACACGACGCTCACCGGCGATCCACCCGCGTCGCCCTGCGCCGACACGCTCCGCGTCGCGGTGTTGTAGTTGTGCCGCTCGTGGCGCGGCGCCGCCAGCAGCGTCGGCCCGGCGACCGCGCATTCCGGCTCGAACGAAAACAGATTCAGGTGCCGCGGCTGCGCGGCGTTCCCGACGTTCTGGACGACGATGCGGAAGAAGTCTCCCGCGCCCTTGTTGACGAAATCGATCGCCTCGGCCGGATCCTGCCTCCCGCTCTGCACGTCCGTGCTGCTCGCCACCACCTTGCCGGTGCTCTGCTGCACCAGGTACAGGTCGTAGTTGTTGCCCGATCCACCGAACGGATCGTCCCACGTCAGGAAGATCGCGACCTCGCCGTTCTGCGGCAGCTGAATCAGGTTGTACGGCTGCGAGCCCAGACCGAGGACGTCCGTCGTGTCGTCCGACCGCTGGAAGAGATGCAGATGGCCGGACTTGGTGACGCCGCTGATCGACGAGCCGTCCACGCCGGAGTCGGCGTAGGTGCCGAAGTAGTGCTCGTCCGCATCGTTGCCGACTGATGTGAAGTACGCGCGGATTGGATTCTTGGGGTTGTTGAGCGCCGCGGCGGTGTTCTGTGAAACGCCGCTCGTGCCGTCGTACGGCTCGCCGAAAAAGCCGATGTCGTCGAGCACGACGTCGTTCGAGCCTGCGAGAAAATTGACCGCCTGGTTGAAGGCGAGGTCCGTGTCGCCGTTCGCGAACGACAGCTTCGCGCCCGGCGCGATGTCGTGGACGATTTCGAGCAGCGCCGTCCCTTCGGCGCCCGCACCCGCGAACGAGCATGCGGATCCCGCGGGCGGCAGCCCTTCGAGATCGTTGTTCGCCTGGAAGGAACGGCCGACGATCCCGCCGGCGGAAAGCGTGAGCACGCCCTGCGCGTTCCGGATCCCCTGAGAGGTCGGCAAGTCGCCGGTAGACATCGGTCCGGCCGACACGCCTCCGCAGTTGGTGCAGCCCGTCGCGAAGACGCCTTTGAGGCCGTCCGAGACGACACCGACGCGCACGCCGGTGCCGTCCAGCTTGAACTGCGATCGCGCCGCGTCGGAGCGCAGAATCGGATCGCCTTCGCTCGTGACCAGTCCCGTGCGGTGCCGCGCGTAGGTCGGGAGCCGCACCGCGGTGACGACCGCGAGCTCGGCGAGACTTTCGAGGCTGGTCACGGCTACACGCGCCTGGACGCGCTTGCGGGCCGCATCGCGGATCTCGATCGTCACGCCGTTCGCCGTGAGCTCGGCGACCGTCGCGTCGGTCACCTCGTTCATCAGGATGTACACCTGGACTTCGTTGCTCGCGTTCATGCGGAGCAGGCCGCCGTGCATCGCGTCCTGGACGGAGCGCGGCAGCGAGTCCGGGGTGAGCGTCGACACGCGGGCCGCGGTCGATCGGGGGCCGGACTGCGAAACCGACCGCGACAGGTCGGCGAGCACTGTCGTCAGCTTGGGCGACACGTCCGACGCGTCGGGCCGCTGCGCGTTCGCCGACAACGAACACAGGGCGAAAGCGGCCGCCGCCAGCAGATACGGGCGCGGAATTCTGAACGAAATGGAGGCTATGGACATATGTGATGGCGGCTTCAACATAAGACTACAAACATGTGACAAAAGACGTAAAGCCTCAGCTGGTCCGGCGGATCGTCTCGAGAATCCTGGCCGCCCGCTCCCCCGCCTGCTCCGTGGTCCGGATCCGGGTGGGCCAGGTGCGCGTATAGCCCTCGGACGCCCACTTGCGGGTCGCATCGATGCCCATCTTCCCGCCGTACGCCGGCAAATCGGCCGCATCGTCCAGGTCGTCGACCGGACCGCGCGTCATCTGGATGTCGCGGAGCGGATCCATGTGGGTGCCGACGATCCAGGCGACCTCGCGCACGTCGTGGACGTCCACGTCCTTGTCGACGACGATGATCGTCTTCGAGAACATCAACTGCCCGAGGCCCCAGAACGCGTGCATGATTTTCCGGGCGTGGCCGGGGTAGCGCTTGTCGATCGACACGATCACGAGGTTGTGGAAGATGCCCTCCGCCGGGAAGTGCATGTCGACAATCTCGGGCACGGTCTTGCGGATCATCGGGAGGAAGATGCGCTCGCTCGCCATCCCGAGATAGAAGTCTTCCATCGGCGGAATGCCGACGACCGTCGTGAGATACGTCGGTTTCTTCCGCCTCGTGACGCACGTCAGATGGAAGACCGGGTAGTCGTCGGGCTGCGAATAGAAGCCGGTGTGATCGCCGAACGGCCCTTCGCGCCGCCGCTCGCCCGGATCCACGTAGCCCTCGAGCACGATGTGCGAGCTCGCCGGCACCTCGAGATCGACGGTGACGCACTTCACGAGCTCGATGCGGCGCCGTGAGAGAAAGCCGCCGAGCAGCAGCTCGTCGAGGCCTTCCGGCATCGGCGCCGTCGCGCAATACGTGAGGACGGGCTCGGGGCTGAGCGCGACCGCAACCTCGAGCCGCTTGCCGAGGCGCTCGGCGACGCGGTGATGCTGCGCGCCGCCCTTGTGCCGCTGCCAGTGCATGCCCGTCGTGCGGCCGTCGAACACCTGCATGCGGTACGTGCCGATGTTGCGCATGCCGGTTTCGGGATCTTTCGTGAACACGAGCGGCAGCGTGACGAAGCGGCCGCCGTCCTCCGGCCAGCACTTCAGGATCGGGAGTTCGTCGAGCGTGCCGTCCTCGCGGACGACTTCCTGGCACGGCGCGTCCTTCACCGTTTTCGGCATCAGGTCGGCGAGCCGCGTGACGAGCGGCAGCATCTTCAGCGCGTCGAGCATGCCCTTGGGCATCGCCGGCGTGATGAGCTCGTCGATCTCCTTCGCGAGATCGTCCAGCGCCTTGACGCCGAGCGCGAGGCACATCCGCTCGATCGATCCGAAGACGTTGGATGCGACCGGGATGTCGAAGCCGGCGGGTTTCTCGAACAGCAGCGCGGGACCGCCGCCCGGCAGCTTGCAGACGCGATCCGTGACGGCCGCGATCTCGAGATCGGGGCTGACCGAATCGGTGACGCGCGTCAGCAACGTCCGGCGATCGAGCTCCGTCAGGAAGTCGTTGAGATCTGCGTACACGTCAGGCCATCGCCATCTTAGCTGTTATCGCCTGTGCGAGCGCGAGCGCTCGTCGCCCCTGCGCCCCGGTCACGACGGGCGGACGTTTCTCGGTCACCGCGCCGACGAAGTCCGCGAGCTCGAGCTTGAGCGGCTCCTCGCTCGTCACGGGCACGTCGCCGCCCTCGATCGCGGGCATGCCGCCGCCGCCCTTCGCGCCCTTGACGAGGCGCCAGAGCTCGACCTTCTGCGCGGCATAGTCGATCGACACGTACGTCATCGGCTGGAAGAACCGGATCTTGCGCACGCGATCGCGGCTGATCCGGCTCGCCGTCAGGTTGACGATGCAGCCGTTGGCGAAACGGAGGCGGGCGTTGGCGATGTCCACGCGTCCGGTGAGGACGGGCACGCCGACCGCTTCGATCGACTCCACCTCCGCGTTGACGAGCGACAGCACGACGTCGAGATCGTGAATCATCAAATCAAACACGACGTCGATGTCGAGGCTGCGCTCGGGAAACGTGCCGAGGCGGTGCACTTCGATGAAGCGCGGATCCGTCAGCAGCGGGCGCGCCGCGGACACCGCCGGGTTGAACCGTTCGGTCTGCCCGACGGCCAGCGTGAGGCCGCCGGCGTCCGCCGCCGCGATCATGTCGTCGGCTTCGGCGAGCGACCGCGCCATCGGCTTCTCGACCAGCACGGACATGCCGGCGTTCAGGCACATCAGGGCGACGTCGCGGTGGAGTTCGGTCGGGACGGCGATCGTCACGGCGTCCACCTGCCCGATCAGCTCGCGGGCGTCGAACAGCGCGCGCGTCTTGTGCTCCGCGGCGATCTCCTCGGCGCGGGCGCGGTTGGTGTCCACGACGGCGACGAGCTCGGCGCCCGGGAGCGACGACAGGATCCGCGCGTGATGCTTCCCCAGATGTCCTACGCCGATGACAGCTACTTTTAGCGGCATCTCTGCATCACGAAGGCACGAAGGTCAAGAAGCGCACGAAGACTCCTTGGGGATCCAAAATGGCCATCGTGACCCTCGTGTTCTTCGTGTCTTCGTGAGAAAGAGTCTCTCAAGCTAGCCTCGCCCTCGACCGACGATAGCGATGCCCGCGGCGTCTGCAGCTTTGATGATGGCGTCACCGTCGATCATGAGGGTCTTCCCCGCGTCCACGGAGAGCACGTCCGCGCCGGCCGCCGCCATCGCGTGAATCGTCGACACGCCCACGACCGGCACGTCGAAGCGCATGTCCTGCTGCGGCTTGGCCACCTTGACGATCCGCACGCCGGCGCCGGCGAGCTGGCCCGCGCGCGCGATCACCGCGTCGGTGCCTTCCATCGCCTCGACCGCGACGACCGCCGACGATTTCACGGCGATGGTCTGCCCGACGTCGAGCGCGGCGATCGCATCCGCGATGCGGTAGCCGAATTCCAGATCGGCGCGCTGTTCGTCGTTCGGCGCGCGCTCGGTCAGCACGCCTTCACCCGCGAGCAGGGGCGTGAGGAAGGCAGTCGAGTCCACCAGCGTGATCCCGTGCTGGCCCAGCGCGTCGGCGATGCCGGAGATGAGCGCGTCGGTGTTGCGCGCCTTGAGCTTCATCAGCACACCCAGCAGCGTCAGATCGGGCACGATGTCGGCGAACAGCTTCACGTGCTTCACCTGGCCCGCCATCACCGCGTGCGTCACGCCGGCGGACTTGAGCAGCTTGATGCACGTGCCCAGGTGCCCGAGCGACACCCAGTGCAGCGCCGCCGCCGGCGGCCGCTGCGCGGTCTCCGCCAGCGCGGGAAACGCTTCTTCCTTGATGGCAATCACGGTGACGTCGTGGCCGGCGCCGCGGGCGGCGTCGAGCACGAGGAAGGGAAACCGTCCGTTACCGGCGATCAGGCCTAGGCGCATCGAACTATTCGTCCGACAGGACCTCTTCCACCCGCCGCGTCGCGCGCCGCAGGATGACGCCGCGCTGCGACGTCCGGATGAAGTCGAGCAGGTACTGGACGTCGGTGCACGCGAGCGTGCGGTCGTCCTGGATCTGCTGGAGCGCGCTGGTGGTGTTCAGCTTCGACTGCAGCAGATAACGGAACGTCCGCTTCAGCTTGCCGACCACGTCCGCCGGGAATCCGCGCCGCATCAGGCCGATCGTGTTCAGCCCGTAGATCCGCGCGCGGTTGCCGACCGTCTTCGCGAACGGCAGCGCGTCCTTCGTGACGACCGAGTAGCCGCCGATGAACGCGTGGCGCCCGACCCGGCAGTGCTGGTGGACGCCCGAGAAGGCGCCGATCGTCGCGTAGTCCTCGACGAGCACGTGGCCCGCCAGCGTCGCGCCGTTGGCGAAGATCGTCTCGGTCCCGACCTGGCAGTCGTGCGCGACGTGCGCGTACGCCATGAACAGGTTGCGGTCGCCGATGCGCGTGATGCCGCCGCCGCCGTGCGTGCCGCGGTGGATGGTGACGAACTCGCGGAAGATGTTGCGCTTGCCGATCACGAGGCGCGTTTCTTCGCCGCGGAATTTCAGGTCCTGCGGGATGAGGCCGACCGACGCGAACGGAAAGATCTCCGTCCCCTCGCCGATCTCCGTCCAGCCGTCGATGACGGAGGACGCGCCGATGCGGCAATTCGGGCCGATACGGACCCGCGGCCCGATCGTCGCGTGCGGGCCGATCACCGTCCCCTCGCCGATCACCGCCTTCGGGTGCACGATGGCCGTCGCATCGATCTCGGTACGGTCCGGCACCAGGCCGAGCAGCAGCTCCGCCTCCGCCACCACCTGATCGCCGACGTAGGCCGTCGCCTTCGTCTTCGCGAGCGACGCGCGGCGCCGGCCGATCGACACTTCGAGCCGCAGCCGATCGCCCGGCACGACCTGCCGCCGGAATTTCGCGTCGTTGACGCCGCGGAGGTACACGCTGACGCTGGGCGGCGCATCCTCGCGCTGCACCAGGAGGATCGCCGCCACCTGCGACAGCGCCTCGAGCATCAGGACGCCCGGCATGAGCGGCGTCCCCGGAAAATGGCCCTGGAAGAACTCTTCGTTGACGGTGACGTTCTTGACGGCGACCAGCCGGTGGCCGACCTCAACCTCCTCGATCGCATCGACGAGCAGGGACGGACACCGGTACCAGAGCCGGTCCAGGACGATTGGGATATTAATCACGAGGAGAAATGCAAAATGCTAAATGACGAAGGCAAAGCGCGGTTTGCCTCGTGCATTCTGCATTTTGCATTTTGCATTTCCGGGTTACTTCGCGGGTTTCGACGCGGCGTCGAGCTTCTTGATCACGTCGGTCGTCAAATCGAGGCCCGGATCGACCCACGCGAAGCCCGCCTGCTGCGCGTTGAACAGAATCTGCAGCCCCTTGTCGGTCGCCACCTGCGCGAGAACCGGCGTCACGCGCTTGATGAAGTCGGCCTCGAGCTCGTTCTGCAGCTCCTGCACTTCGGCCTGCGCGTCCTGCTGGAAGCGCTGCCCTTCGACCGTCTCGCGCTCGACGTCTTTTTCGAGCTGCGCGCGCGCCGCCTCGCTCATCACGCTGCCCGTCGTCTGCAGCTTCTGCTGATCGGTCTGCAGCTTTTTCTGTTTGTCGGTGCCCTCGGTCTGCTTCTTGGCGATCAGGGCGTTGACGCGCGCGGTCGAGGCCTTGCCGTCCACCGACTCGGCGACGACGCGCTGGAAGTTGACGAACGCGATCTTGGCCCCCTGCGGGAACGGCGCGGGCGGCTGCGGCGCCGGAGCGGGTGCCGTCTGTGCCGGCGCCGGAGTCGGGGTCGGCTTCTGAGCCGGCGGCGTCTGGGCGAACGTAGGCGCCGCGCTCAGCACGAGCGCGAGCGACGCAACGATAACGAAACCTCTCATTACGAAGAATCCTTTCATGATCAACAAGCTGAAGATTTTACACTAGAACGTGGACCCGACGGCAAAGCGGAACGAGAACCCCTTCTGCGGCTGGAGGTCGTTGTCGAGCACGCCTTTCCGCTGCGGATCGTAGGCGAAAATCAGCCGGAACGGCACGTTCAGCACCGGCATGAAGAACCGGACCTCGGCGCCTGTCGACGTCTTGACGTCGTTCCAGTTGAAATTGACACCGGGCTTCAGCGTCGTCAGCAGCGAGCCGCCGTCCGGGACGAACGCCGCCGGCCCCTGCAGCTCGGGCCCGGGCTCGACCTCGCCGGCGTCGTAGAAGAGGATCAGGCGGACCGGGCCGGCGATGTTGATCATCTCCTCCACGTTGAGGAGGAGGCTCTTGTTCCCGCCGAGCACCAGGCCCGTGGACGCGTCCTGCGGACCGACGGTGCGGACGTCGAACCCGCGGATGCTGTACTCGCCGCCGAGGAACAGCTTTTCGAAGATCGGGAGGTCCTTCGATCCGCTGAACGCGTGGATGTACTGATATTGGACGCGCGAACCGAGCGTCAGGCGGCTGGCCTGTTTCCAGTACCACACGCCTTCGAGCATCGGCTTGTAGAAGTTGGTATTGCCGCCCAGGCCCGCCAGGTCGATCGACAGCGTGTAGCGCTTGCCGGTCGTCGGGAAGATCGGGTTGTCCACCGTGTTGTGCACGAGGCTCGGGACGACCTTGCTGATGATGCGCTCGCCGCCCTGGCCGATCAGCAGGGAGTCGCGCAGGAACGGATTGCGCGCCAGGACCACCGGGTCCTGATAGACGTCCGCGATCTCGGTGACGCGCACGTGCTCGTAGCTGTAGTTGATGAAGCCGCGCGTGAAGCCGCCGAACGGCACGCCGAAGGTGAGCACCGCGCCGGTGGATTGCTGCGTGAACTGCCCGATGTAGCGGATTTCGCTTCGGAACAGGTTGAAGCCGCCGGTGATGTTGCGGTCGAAGAGGAACGGCTCGGTGAACGCGAGCGTGTAATTCTGCGCGCGCGATCCGGCCTGCAGC
>Ga0193726_1002741_pt1 | contig 11649 bp, 10 predicted proteins | sample H2c1metaG_FD_144928 | JGI IMG/M metagenome (GOLD analysis project Ga0193726, IMG submission 144928) | Soil microbial communities from a riparian zone of the East river system, Colorado, United States - H2c1 | ecosystem: Environmental > Terrestrial > Soil > Riparian zone | place: USA: East River... | reverse complement strand
CCTGCCTAACGACCGAGAGTTGCCTGCTGAACAAAAACAGAAACCCGGATCTGACGCGTGAACAGGTCGAGCAACGGATGCGCGATTTTCTCGGCCTGCGCGACATCTTCTGGCTCGCGGAAGGCTGCGAGGGTGACGATACCGACGGTCATATCGATAATCTCGCCCGATTCGTTTCCGAAGACACCGTGCTGGCAATCGTCGAGAAGGATCGGCAAAGCCCAAACCATGAACCGTTGCAGAAAAATCTTCGGCGCCTCCAGGAAATCCGCATCAACGGGAAGCCCCTGAACCTTGTCGAGCTGCCGACAGTGCGGCGAATGGAACGCGAAGGCCTGATCATGCCGGCGAGCTACGCAAATTTTTACATCGCCAACGAGGTCGTCCTTGCGGCGACCTACGGGGAGCCTAACGATGACACCGCGCTGGGTATCTTGCGCGAACATTTCCCGACGCGGCGAATTATTGGAATCGATTGCCTGGAACTCATCTGGGGCCTTGGCGCATTCCACTGCCTCACCCAGCAGCAACCGGCAGTGTAACGTTGTAGCTGCCGCCGTCTCTGGCGGCAGGTTGTGCCTGTAGCGGCGGTCTCTGACCGTCGCAAAATTTCGGTTCTGCGTCGCAAGAAATGCGACGGTCATAGACCGCCGCTACAGAAATGACCCTGGGGAGCAACCAGTGCGGTCACCTTTTGGCCGTCTTAGTGTGATCAGCGCTGTGCATGAGGGATCCCTCAGCGTCTTCGCTGCTTCGGGATGACACGCACAGGGGCGGCTCAGCAAACCCACTCTGTCATCCCGAGCCAGCGAAGACGGCGAGGGATCTCCTGACGGAGCGACGACGTCGCGCATCGAGAAGCGGGAGCGGAACCAAGACTAACGCTATTAACGCCCGGCGCTGGCGCCGGCTTTACCCGAAACCTCACGCGCGACCGGCCCAAGCACACGCCAGACGTTCTCCGCCAAAATGCGATGCCCGGCCGCATTCGGGTGAAGGCCGTCCGGGAGATTCAAGTCCGGGTGGCCGCTGACGCCTTCCAGTAAATACGGAATCAAGGCCGCGTGATTCTTCTGCGCCAGATCGACATACATCTGGCCGAACGCTTCGACGTAATCGTCCCCTGAATGGTTAGGCCACTGCATCCCGGCGATGACCACACGCACCTCCGGATTTTTCGCGCGCACTGTGTCGATCAGCGACTGCAGGTTGTCACGGATCTTATCAATTGGCGTTCCGCGAAACGCATCGTTGATCCCCAGCTCGAGGACAAAGATGTCGATCCGATGGCGCAAATGCGGCGGTAATCGCGCGATGCCTTCTTCCGTGGTTCCGCCACTCTGGCTGGCGTTGATGACTTCGTAACTCAACCCCGCGGCCTTCAGCTTTGGAATCAGCAACGCCGGATAGGCTTCGCTACGGCTGAGAAACAGTCCGTCTGACAAACTGTCGCCAAATACGAGAATGGTCTTCGTGCCGGAAGAATCGTTCCTCGCCGCCTGCGTGGATGCGATTCCTAACAGGAGTGTCAGGAAAATAACCAGACCCAAACTGCGAGTTCGCCGTTGCTTCCAAGAAATGCGCATTTACTTTTCCCGCCTCACCCTCGCTGGCGCGAATAGCGTCAGCGTTCGCAAACGAAAACCGGAATACTTTCTATGGCAAACTACGCAATCAACGGCTTCGGACGAATCGGACGCAATGTTCTGCGGGCAATGTCGCCGGCACAGGTGAAACAGGTGCGCGCGATCAATGATCTTACCGACACCCACACGCTGGCGCATCTTCTGAAATGGGACTCGGTCCACGGAAAATTCGACGGCGAAATCGGCTACGACGATGAGAACATCATTGTCGGCGGCCACAAGATCAGGATCCTGAAAGAACGCGATCCGGGGGCGCTGCCATGGCACGACCTCAAGGTCGACGTGGTTCTCGAATCGACCGGATTCTTCACCTCGCGCGACAAAGCGGAACTCCACATCAGCAAAGGCGGCGCGAAACGCGTTCTTATTTCGGCGCCGGCGAAAAATCCCGATGCCACCATCTGCATGGGGATTAACGACAGTATCTACGATCCGACGAGGCACAGGATCGTTTCGAACGCCAGTTGCACGACCAACTGTCTGGCGCCGCTCGCGAAGGTTTTGCACGATAATTTCGGTATCGAGCACGGCTTCATGAGCACGATCCACAGTTATACGAACGACCAGCGGATCCTCGATCTGCCGCACGAAGATCTCCGCCGGGCCCGGTCCGCTGCGGTCAGCATTATTCCTTCGAGCACCGGCGCGGCCAAGGCGATCGGCGAAGTCATTCCCGAGCTCAAGGGAAAACTGAATGGCGGCGCTTTTCGAGTGCCCACGCCCGACGGGTCGGTCACGGATTTCACAGCGGTGCTTTCGAAAGACGCAACCGTGAACTCGGTCAACGAAGCGTTCAAGAATGCGTCGACCGACAAAAGTTACAAAGGCGTTCTCGAATACACCGACGAGCCGCTTGTTTCCGCCGATATCATCGGCAACCCGCACTCCTGTATTTTCGACAGCAAACTCACGCTGACGTTAGGCAACCGTTTTGTAAAAATCGTCGGCTGGTACGATAACGAATGGGGCTACAGCAATCGCTGCGTGCAAATGCTGGAAATGCTCGCGCGATAAATCGCGCGAAATGACGAAGCTCGAATTTCGAATGACGAAACAATGACGAATAACGAAGCTCAAAAAGAGAGAGCGCCGGTTTTCTTTCGTGCTTCGGCATTAGTCATTCGTCATTTACTGCGAGGATGACGCGATGAATAAACTAACGGTTCGCGATCTGGACGTCCGCGAGAAGCGGATCCTCGTCCGCGTTGATTTCAACGTTCCTTTGCAGGAACACGGCGATCATTTTCATGTCGGGGACGACACCCGGATTCGCGAGGCGCTTCCGACGATCAATTACCTGCGGGAACACGGGGCGAAGACAATCCTGATGTCGCATCTCGGCCGACCCAAGGGCCAGCGCGTTGAGAAATATTCGCTGCGGCCGGTCGGTGGCCACCTTCACGGCCTGCTCGATCATCCGGTTCTCTTTAGCCACGACATCATCGGCGAAATTCCGGAGAAGATTATCGCGAGCATGGGTGCCGGCGATGTGGTGCTCCTGGAAAATCTTCGTTTCCAGCCAGAAGAAGAGGCTAATGACCCTGTTTTCGCCAGAGCACTGGCCGGGCTCGGCGATCTTTACGTGAACGACGCCTTCGGGACCGCGCATCGAGCGCACGCTTCAACCGCCGGAATCACAAAGTTCGTTTCAAAATCCGCCATGGGATTCCTCATGGAGAAAGAATTGAAATACCTTCACGAAGAACTCGATCGCCCGGCGAAACCGTTTGTCGTCATCATGGGCGGCGCAAAGGTTTCCGATAAAATCGACGTGCTGAAAGCCCTGATGAAAAAGGCGGACGCAATCCTGATCGGCGGCGCGATGGCAAACACGTTTTTTCAGGCCCAGGGAGTTCCAGTTGGAAAAAGCAAAGTGGAGTCCGACAAGCTCGATCTCGCGCGCGACCTCGTGGAAACCGCCCGCACCAGCAACGTGAGGCTCCTTCTTCCGGTGGATGTCCGCGAGACGCAGGAGATCAAAGCCGGCGCGACGGTTCGAAACACCACTCGTCTGTCGCCTCAAAGCGGCGTCGCAGACGGCTGGCTCGCGGTCGATATCGGCAGCGCTACCGAATCGCTCTTCCAGGAAGAAATCGGCAAAGCCAAAACGATTTTGTGGAATGGCCCGATGGGAATTTTCGAAATTCCGGAATTCTCCCATGGCACGTTCGCAATCGCTAAAGCGATGGCCGAATCGGACGGAGTGACAGTTGTCGGCGGCGGCGATTCCGTCACCGCGGTCGAGCAAGCAGGCCTCGCGGATAAGATGACGTTTATTTCAACAGGCGGCGGCGCGTCGCTCGAACTGCTCGAAGGCAAGGAACTCCCGGGCGTTGCCGCCCTAACAGACAAGGATTAATGGAGTGCTGGATGAATCGTAGGGCGTCTGTGTCAGACGCCGAGGCGTTTCACAGAAACGCCCTACACAGGCAATCGACCCCACGAACAAGACTTTCATGAGAAAAAAGATTATCGCGGCGAATTGGAAAATGAACATGACCCAGGCGGAGGCCGCGCGGTTCATTGAGGTTTTTCTTCTCGAAGACACCGACATCGTCGATGTCGATATTGTCATCGTCCCGTCGTTTACGGCGATTCCGAAGGTCACCGAACTGTTGACCGAACGTCAGGATATCAAAGTGGGCGCGCAGAACATGTATTGGGAACGATCGGGTGCGTTCACCGGTGAAATTTCCGCGGCGCAGCTGCGCGATTTGTTTGTTCGATATGTCGTGCTCGGTCATAGCGAACGCCGAAGTCTTTTCGGTGAAACTGACGAGATGGTGAATCGCAAGGTGCGCGCCGCTCACGAAGCCACGCTTCGCCCGATCGTTTGCGTGGGCGAGACTCTCAAAGAGCGCGACGCCGGCAAGGTTGAAAAAATTCTCGGACGTCAGCTCCGGGCAAGCCTGGCCGAGCTTTCGGCAAAGGAGTTGCACGAAACCATCGTGGCCTACGAGCCGGTCTGGGCCATCGGCACCGGGCGCAACGCCACTCCCGAACAAGCGCAGGAAGCGCATGCGTTTATTCGCAGTGTGCTCGGCGAGTTGTCAGATTCATCCACGGCCGACCGAATCCGAATTCAATACGGCGGAAGCGTGAAACCGGAAAATGCCGGCGAACTCATGTCGCAGCCGGACATCGATGGCGCCCTTGTCGGCGGCGCCAGCCTGGATCCCCGCAGCTTCGCGCAAATCGTGAAAGCTTCGCGAGGGAAATAAGACAAAGAGTGCGACGGTCAGAGACCGCCGCTACAAAGAACACCCCCTCACCTCAATCCTCTCCCCGCTTCGCGGAGCGAGGAAGAAGAAAGCGCCGCCACGTCGTGTCTCTCTTGTCCTTCGGATTTCGTCATTCGTCATTCGGATTTCCGAAGGTTATTTGTCTTTGATTTCGAGATACGTCCGCGACAGGACGTGCTTCGTCCCCGGTTGCAGCGCCTCGATCCGCATTCGTTTTAGAAACCAGCGGTTATCGATTTTCTGCGCGGCCACCACTTCGAAGCGACGAATCAACTGGCCGTCCGGATTGTAACCCTCCATTCGCATGAGCGCGCCGCCATTCTTATCCACCCAAAGAATGATGCTCCCGTATTGCGAGCGTTGGTTAGGCGCGCGCAGTTGCAATTTCCAGCACTTCCGTGTGCGAATGTCGTCGGTGCCGAGGATTTGCGCGTTCGGCCAGTAAAGAAATTTCAGGGCGAGATCTTCGTAGGTGACGTCGGTTCCGCGCACTTTTTGGTCGAAGTCTGCCGGCTTAACCTTTTCCGCGCCGGACTCTGTCACGAGTTCGAGGCGCGACTCATTTTCGCCAATCTGCAGCTGCAGCGTCTCCGGGGGATCGGAAAAGATATAACGAACAAGCGGGCCCTCTTCGACCAGTTGGAAAGGGACCACCGTCGCTTCCTGCCTCAGCTGGCCGTGCAAATCGACCTGTTGCTGGGTTTGCCGCGCCCGGACTCCATCGAGAATTTCACGAGCCGACGGCGTGACCTGGGCGGCCCAAACCGGTCCCGCGACCAGCAGCAGCAACGCGATCGCGAGAGCTAATCGCCCGGCCATGATTAAGTTTTGAGTGCGGTGGCTGAACACGGGTAAAGTCTACACGCTTTTCGGATCTTGGCCCTCATGGACGAAACCATTCTTCATCTCATTAACGAACGTTGGACGAACGGTTTCTTCGATTATTTAATGCCGGTCGTCAGCGCCTCGGAGATCTGGAAACCTTTCTTCCTGATCGCCTTCGTTCTCGCCCTCCTGTTCGGCGGTTTCAGGGGACGCGCCTGTGTCATCTGCATGGTGATCGTTTTGCTCGTGGGCGGAGAGGTCACTCACTTGTTGAAAACAGCCGTGGACCGGCGCAGGCCGAAGCAGGTCGATTTTGTTCGGATGGTTGAACTTGCAAAAGTGAAGCCGGCGATCCTGAAGGCGTTTCATAAACCTGCCGTCCGCTTTTCCGATCAGTCAGATCGAAACCTTGCGCGTTCAGGTCCGTCATTTCCATCGGGACACACGACCAACAACACCATCATCGCTCTTTGTCTAACCGTCTTCTACCCGAGGCGCGGCTGGCTCTACTGGATCGTGGCCGCCACCGTCGGATACTCGCGGGTTTACCTCGGCGCTCATTGGCCAAGCGACGTGATCGCGACTGCCTTTCTTGCCGCGGGTGAGACACTGCTCCTGCTTGGACTTTTCGAACTCGCGTGGCGCTATCTGTCGGCGCGCTGGTTTCCCACGGTGCACGATCGGCATCCCAGTTTGTTAGGCTTAAATTCATGAGCAACACGCGCGCCGCCTGGCTTTTTGTCATCATTCTGACCGCCATTCGTCTCACCATGATCGGCGCGCGCGATCTTGAATTTGATGAAGCGCATTACTGGCTGTGGTCCGACCGGCTCGCGCCGGCTTATTTCACCAAAGGACCGGGGGTTGCCCTGGCGGTTCGCGCCGGGACGGCCATGTTTGGGCCTAACGAGTTCGGAGTCCGTTGCCTGAGCCCCCTGCTGGCCGCCGCAACCAGCCTTCTTCTGTTTTATTTCGGACGGCGGCTTTTCAGCGGAGCGACCGCGCTTTGGCTCGTCATCGCGCTTAACGTCACCCCGATTTTCACCTGGGGCGCTTACCTCATGACCATCGATCCGCTCTCCATCTTTTTTTGGACGGCATCGATGTACACGTTCTGGCTGGCGATTGAGAAAAGCCCGCAGTTTTCTTTTCACTGGCCGCTCACGGGCCTGCTCATTGGGTTCGGCTTTCTCTCGAAATACACCAACGCCCTCGAACTGGTTTCCGTTCTCCTTGTGCTCGCTCTCGCGCCGCGGCTGCGGCAGGAATTCAAGAAAGCGGGGCTCTATTCCCTGCTCGGACTATTTGTGGCCTGCACGATTCCGCCGATTGTCTGGAACGCCCGCCACGCCTGGGTCACGATCACGCATCTCGAGACAAAGGGCGGCCTAACGAGCAATGCAGGCATCCACCTTCTCGAACCACTCCGGTTCCTGGGGCAACACTTCATTTTTTATTCCCCCATTCTTTTTCTGATCCTGGCGATCGGAGTCGTGAAGAGCTTCGGCCGCATCAATCAGCAGTTGAAAACCCTGTTTCTTTTCTGGTTCGGCGCGCCGGTGTTTGTTTTCTATCTATTGCTCTCGATCAACAAGGTCGCCGCGCCGAACTGGGATGCGCTCGCCTTCATCGGGTTCGGACTTCTGGCGGCGGGCGTATGGCGGGATCGTCTTGAGTTTAATGAGCGGACTCATCGTTACGCCGCGATCGCTGCGGCCGTGGCCCTGTTGATGAGCGTGTTCGCCATCGATTCCGATCTTCTCCACAGTTTTGGATTTAATGTGGCGCGCCGTGATCCCACTAACCGCCTTCGCGGCTGGCAAATCGGAACCGAGGCGGTGGAAAATCTTCGCAAGGAATGGGAGGCGAAGTTGGGCGAGCAATTGTTCCTTATCGCTGACGACCGCGACCGGGCCTCGGAAGTCTCCTTCTATCTTCGCGATAAGCGCCTGGCCGGGCCGGGACATCCGCCGGTTTACATTGTCGAATCGCAGGACCTGTTGAATCAGTTCTCGCTGTGGCCACGCTACGACGAATTCGTCGTCTCGACGGACCCGAAACCGCAAGGCGAAGATCAGCCCTACAGCGAAGGTGGCGTGAATCTCTTCACCGGCCGGAGCGCCTTGTTCATCCGGGACGGCGAACATGGAAGCCTGATACATAATGTTAAGCAGGCCTTTGCGTCCGCTGACCCCGTTGCTCTTCTCCGCGTAACGCGCTATGGCAAACCCGTCCGCACCTGGCGAATTTTCCTTTGCCGCCAGTATCGGACGCTTCCGTTATGAACGACTCATTGCCGCCAAGCCAGACTCGCGAGCCTGGAGCGCCGGATATTTCCGTGGTCGTGCCCGTTTTCAATGAGGAAGAAAATGTCGCAACGCTTCAGCGTGAGATCGAAACGGCGCTTTCCGGACGTAACTTCGAGATCGTCTTTGTGGATGACGGATCGCGCGACACCACCGCGGAGAAGATCCAGCGAGACAATCACACGAGGGTTCTTCGATTGGAAAAAAATACCGGCCAAAGCGCCGCGACCTATGCCGGTCTGAAAAGCGCCCGCGGCGACATCGTTATCCTAATGGATGGCGATCTGCAGAATGACCCAGCCGATATTCCGCGATTGCTCGAAGCCATGTCGCAGGCCGACCTCGTTTGCGGCTATCGAGCCAACCGCAAGGATACGGCGGTAAAGCGGGCTACCAGCCGGATTGCCAACTTTGTCCGAAGCCGTTTTACAGGGGACGGTGTCCGCGATACCGGCTGCGGCATGAAGGCGATGAAGCGCGAATGTGTTTCAGCCATCATTCCCTTCAAAGGGATGCATCGCTTCGTGCCCGCGCTGGTCAGGGGGGCCGGGTATCATCTGGTCGAAGTCCCGGTGAACCACCGACCCCGGCAATTCGGGATGAGCAAGTATGGCCTCGGAAACAGGGCAATTCGCGCGACGGTGGACATGTTTGGCGTCCGCTGGCTTCTATCGCGACGATTCAGTTATCGGATACGCCCCGACTAGGCTGTTTTCCCGGGGCCAAAACCTCTTGTTATTAATGGCTTCAACGATAAGCTTTCGATCCCTTTCCCCGGCATGTCATTTGGCGATCTCTTAACTGCGGAGCAGATCATTCCTGAAATGACGGCGACCGAGCGCTGGCCGGCGATCGTGGAACTGATCGATCTGCTGCTGAAACTCGGGAAAATTAAAGCGCCCGATCGCGAGAGCATTCTCGCTTCGTTAAAGCAGCGCGAGGAAACCATGAGCACTGGAATCGGTTTCGGCATCGCCATTCCTCACTGCTCATCCGATCGACTGACCGAAGTGGTGGCGGCTTTCGGGCGATCGTCCGCAGGCATCGAGTTTGATGCACTCGATAACGCGCCGGTGAAGTTCGTCGTCCTTTTTATTGTGCCGAAGAACCAATTCCAAACTCACCTGCGCACGCTCGCTTCGATCGCCAAGTTCTTGAACGACCGCTCCATTCGCGAAAATCTTGCCAAGGCCACATCGCGCGAAGAAATTCTTGCGATCTTCCGGGCGGAGCCACAGAAGGCGTAACGGCGAGAATTAGCGTTCGCGCAATTTTCGAGCGCGTGCATACATCTTCGGTAGCGGCGCTCTATGAGCGCTGATTACGTTGAATCACCTTTTCGGCGGCCATAGACCGCCGCTACAGAACTCGTGCGAACTTTCCAGCAACACCTCTCTTCAAAACTGTCGGCGACGTTAGGGTCGCTCGGACTGCCCGTAACCGGCGAGGTGTCTATCGCGACAGACGCGCGCTTCGGCGATTATCAGACTAACGCCGCGCTCATCCTCGCCAAACAGCGGAAGGAAAATCCGCGCGACGTCGCCAACCAAATCATCGAGGCATGGAGCGACGACGACCTTACTGAAAAGCCCTCCGTCGCCGGCGCGGGCTTCGTGAACTTCCGACTTCTTCCGGAAGCGGTCGCGCGCCAGGCGAACGCGCTTCGACAGGACGACCGGCTCGGTGTCGAAAAAACAGAAACGCCTCACCGCGTCGTGATCGACTTCGGATCGCCCAATGTGGCCAAGCCGATGCACGTCGGGCACATCCGCAGCACCGTTCTGGGAGACGCCCTCGCGCGCATCGCCACGTTCCTCGGACACGACGTCATCCGTGACAATCACATCGGAGACTGGGGCACGCAGTTTGGGATGGTCATCTACGGCTGGAAAAACTTTCTCGATCGCGAAGCCTTGGCGCGAGATCCGATCGCCGAACTAGTCCGTATTTACAAAGAGGCCAATGAACGCTCAGCCGCCGACCCGGCCGTGCGTGAAGCCTGTCGCCACGAACTCGTTAGGCTGCAGGCCGGCGACCCGGAGAATCTGTCTATCTGGCAGCAAAGCGTCGATCTTTCGCTCAAGGAATTTGAGCGCACCTATGAGGTTCTCGGAATTCATTATGACATCCAGCGCGGCGAAAGTTTTTATAACGATCGGCTGGCCGGGGTCGTCGAACGGCTTCTGAAATCCGGCATCGCCGAAATCAGCGAAGGCGCCGCCGTGGTTTTCTTCCGCGACATCCCGGAGTTGGCCGACAAACCTTGCATCGTTCGCAAAAAGGATGGCGGATTTAATTACGCGACGTCGGACATCGCGACCGTTGATTACCGGGTCAACGATCTGAAGCGCGACACCGTGTGGTATGTCGTCGGCGCGCCGCAGACGCTTCACTTCAAAGAAATTTTCGAGATTGCGCGCCGGGAAGGTTACACCGCCGATTTCCGGCATATTCCGTTTGGCAGCATTCTGGGCAAAGACCGCAAGCTAATGAAGACGCGCTCGGGCGAGAATGTGCCCATGAGCGAGCTGCTCGGGGAAGCTCGAACCCGAGCGCGCCAGGTCATTGATGAGAAAGCCACGGATTTGTCTGCGGAAGAAAAAGACGAAATCGCCGGCATTATCGGCATCGGCGCCATCAAATACGCCGATCTGTCCCAATACCGCATGACTGACTACGTTTTCGCATGGGACAAGATGCTTTCCTTCCAGGGGAATACCGCGCCGTATTTGCAGAATGCCTATGTGCGGATTCGCTCAATTTTCCGAAAGGCGGCCGCCGAGGGCATCGAAAAAACGAATGCGGACATTGTGCTGGCGGAGCCAGCCGAAATCGCCCTCGCTAAAAAGGTCGCGCAATTTCCTGAGATCATTCCACAAGTCCTCAACGACTTCCGCCCGAACATTCTTGCGAACTATCTCTTCGAATTGGCCAACGCCTTTCACGCCTTCTACGAAAGCTGCCAAATTCTGAAGTCGGAGGAGCCCGCGCGATCATCGCGTCTCGCACTCGCCGAGCTAACGGCCCGTGTTCTAAGCAAAGGCCTCGAGCTTCTTGGAATCAAGGTTCCCGAAAAGATGTGAGAACTGCTGAAATGACGAAATCCGAATGACCAATGACGAATGAATGACGAAGTGCAAATGACGAAGGCTCCGGATGGCGCACGCTCAGCAGGCTTTTCGTCATTGGAAAATTCCTTCGAGCTTCGACATTCGACATTCGTCATTCGCGGCCGGCGACAGCCAGGATCGCAGGATCCAGTTTTTGCATGAGCGAGGAACCTCTCCAGGGCCCGCGCGTGCCGCAATGCACCTACCGGTTGCAATTTAATCGCGACTTCACTTTTGCCGATGCGCGGAAGATCACCGATTACCTGCACGCGCTCGGGGTGAGCGACGCCTACGCATCGCCATATTTCCAGGCCCGGCCCGAAAGCATGCACGGCTACGACATCACGGATCACAACAAGCTCAACGCGGCCATCGGTTCGCGGGAGGAATACGACGCCTGGGTCGGAGAACTGCACGCGCGGCAGATGGGGCAGGTCCTCGATTTTGTTCCTAACCACATGGGCATCGGAGAACCCCTCAACACCTGGTGGATGGATGTTCTCGAGAACGGGCCCAGCTC
>Ga0193726_1002740_pt1 | contig 11649 bp, 9 predicted proteins | sample H2c1metaG_FD_144928 | JGI IMG/M metagenome (GOLD analysis project Ga0193726, IMG submission 144928) | Soil microbial communities from a riparian zone of the East river system, Colorado, United States - H2c1 | ecosystem: Environmental > Terrestrial > Soil > Riparian zone | place: USA: East River... | reverse complement strand
CATCAGCAGTTTCACGTCCGGGCTGAGCGCCTCGTGCGAGAAGAACACCGGCGTCGCGAACATGAGCACCGGGGCGATCGTCATCATCAGATAGGCGGTATCCCGCGTGAATGCGCCCATGGCCGACAGCAGCCAGGTGATACCTAGCAGGAACGCCAGGAACGGGATGAACCACAAGGGCAGCAGAAGAACGGTCCAATAGAGCGTTCCGGAGAAAATCAGCTGGCACAGCAGCATGAGGGTGAGACCGATGCTTGCATAGGTCGTGGCCCGAAGGGTGGAAATGACCGGCAGCATCTCAGCCGGGAACATGGTCTGCTTGAGATAGTGGGCGTATTCGTGGAGGAGGGACGGCGCGCGATACGCCATCTCGGTGAAGAAATTGAAGGCGATCAAGCCGCCGAAAACGAAGAGAGCGTAGTCGATGGGTGAATTTGCCGGCTTGCCGTCGGGAAGCTTGGCCGCGCCGCCAAACACGAGCGTGTAGGTGACCAGCGAGATCACCGGCGCGACGACGGCCCACACCCAGCCGGCAACCGATCCGCTGAAGCGTTCGCGCAGTTCGCGCCGCAGGATTGCCACAATGAGATCCCGGTGATGCCAGGCCCCCGTGAACGGCTCGAGCAGGAATCTGATGAAAAGTTGAAAGCGATTGTAATGACCCGGAATGACCTGCTTGCCATCAACATAGTGCATGACAGGTGCGTCGGGCGTCTTTCGCCGGAGTGTTCGTTTGGTCATCGCAGCATCAGCAGCAATCCAAGCCATTCTTTGCACAACTTTGGCGGTGCTGACCAGCCAGGCCCGCCCTGGCTTTCAAGGATACACGGCTCGAACCTGTTGCGCTCCTCAGGTTGGGCGGGAGGTGGGTGCTGGCGCCGAAATGGCAATAGAGCAACTTGACGATGAGGCCGGATTTTCCACAGGTTGCCATCTTGAATTTGCCCGACGAGTAGACGAAGCGGCGCCTCGGCTGCCAATCCGTCGACCTCCATGGGGCCGTAAGCGATACATCTACTCGTTAACGTCGGCGACTGGAAGGGGGGCGTTAGCTTGACGCCCTAAACCGGTTAGGCTACCGGAACGCCTGTTCACCCCTGAGCAAACGCTTAAAGCGCCACAGAAGACGAAATGTCCCCACATTTACCGTCTGGTATGCAGCAATCGGCGACAACGATCGCTTCTCCCAATGCGTGAGCAGAGCGCAGTCGGAGACGAGCGCTGCGAGGATCAGACAAAATTGGCCAACGGCGACATCTTGCAGGCGGTCATCGCCCCGTTGGCTCGGCTTTGGCGGCGCTCCACATCCGCGGCAGTCGGCCTGAAGCCCGAGAGCGCGGAGCGGCATTATCGCGACGGCGTGCTCAAGGTGCGCGGTGGCGACATGGATGGCGCTCTCGCCGAGTTCGACAAGGCACTCGATCGCGCTCCGGGATTTGCCGATGCGGTCCTTGCACGGGCCGAGCTGCTGGACGGGCAGGGACGGTGTGAGGCCGCGCGCGGCGAGTATGAGCGGGCGCGCCAGCTATGGTCGGAAATGCCGGCGGGCGCGCCGGACCGGCGTTACCTCTTTCGCCGGCGTGGCCATTTCGCCTTCGAGATCGAGGCCTACGAACTCGTCCGCGCCAACGTCAGGAACAAGATCCTGCCGCAACTTGCCCACGGCAACGCGCTTCTTGTCCGCGGCCGGGCGGCGGAGGCGCTCGACAGTTACGAACGCGCCCTGCGGATAAAGCCCAACCTGTCGGAGGTGCTTGCGCTGAAGGGCGAGGCCTTGTCGGCGCTGGGACGCTACGAGGAGGCGATCCAGGCGTTCGATAGCGTGCTCGCGGCATTTCAGGCGGATGTGGAGACGCTGAACGGCCGGGGCATCGCCCGCATGGCGCTGGGGAAATTGGCAGAAGCCAACGACGACTGGCGCCGGCAGCTCGAGTTGCTGCCGCAGGCGCAGTCGTCGGCGCGTGCCTGCGTGGCGATGCGGCAGGGAAACAACGAGGCGGCCTTCCACAGTTTCGGTCTCGCCCTGGCGAAGGAACCTGCCAATGCCTATTGGCTGCTCTATCGCCTGACCGCCGGCCGATTGACCGGCGCACCCCGCGATCCGGTCGCGGTTCCCGTAGGCGCACAGGGGGGCGCACAGTGGCCCGCGCCGCTGCTTGCGCTCCATGCCGGCCAGGCGACCGAGGAAGACGCGCTTGCCCGGGTGGACACGCCCTGCCGGCGCACGGAAGCCCTCTTCCAGTTTGGTGTCCTGGCGCTTGCAGGCAATCCAGCGGCAGCCCGCCGACACTGGGGAGAGGTCGTCGAACGCGGCGCGCCCGCTCTGATCGAGTATGCCGCCGCGCGCAATGAACTGGCGCGTCTCGGTTCGTAGGCCTCCGCGAGGACATCATGTTTTCCGTCATCCTGTACGGTCGCAACGACAGTCACGGCTACAATCTCCACAAGCGGGCGGCGATCAGCTTCAATGCCCTGGCCGAGGTGATGTCCGACCCGGACGACGAGATCCTGTTCGTCGACTACAACACGCCGGACGACCATCCGACTTTCCCCGAGGCGATCCACGACACGCTGACCGACAAGGCCAAGAAGGTCATGCGTATCCTGCGCGTACGGCCCGACCAGCATGCCCACCTGCGGAGCAAGACCCATCTGGTGGCGCTCGAGGCGCAGTCGCGCAACGTGGCGCTGCGGCGCTCGAACCCGCGCAATCGCTGGATCCTCTATACCAACACCGACATGCTCCTGGTGCCGCGCAATGCCGAAGAGTCGCTGAGCGACATCCTGGGCGGCCTCGCCGACGGCTTCTATCAGGTGCCGCGCTTCGAGATTCCGGAGATGCTGTGGGAGGCCGCCTTCGATCGGCGCGATCCCGCCGGCAACCTCGCCAAACTGCGCGAATGGGCGGTTCGCTTCCACCTGAATCAGGTCGTGCACAACTACATGCCGATGAAATACGACGCCCTGGGCGACTTCCAGGCGGCGCTGCGCGAGGACATGTTCGCCATCCACGGCTTCGACGAGAACATGATCCTGGGCTGGCACTGCGATTCGAACCTCGCGGCGCGCCTGGCGCTCTATCGCGGCCGGGTCGATACGCTGATCGACAAGGTGTTCGGCTATCATTGCGACCATACCCGCGTCGCGGCCGCCAACAACAAGGGCCGCGCGACGCGGATGAATGACCAGGACCGCTTCATCTGGAACGTGGCGTCGCCCTACGTGCCGACGCAGGCCGAGAGCTGGGGCTGGCCGGATGTCGAGATCGAGGAATTGCACCTCGACCGCGACACGGCCTACCAGCGCTTCACGACGGGATTGGACAAGGCCATCAAGCCGGCGACCGCGCCCTTCACCGGCACCAGCCTGGAGTGGCAGCTGTTCGAGGACCTGACCTACGATCTGCCGCACACCCTGCCGTTCGTGTGCGATCAGGTGGTCACTTTTCCCCGATCGACCGCCGTCATGATGGTGGCCGCCCGCGCCGACTTCGTGACCGGCTTTGCCGCGGCCTGGAAGGGCATGGGCTTTACCGGCCCGATCCTCATTCCCGAGGAGTGCGAGGGATTGCCGGGCGACCTCGAGGGCGTCGAAAGAGCTCCGTTCGCCGAGCAGCTGCCCAAGGCCGACATGTTCATCTTCGAGTTCGGCCTGCCCACCCAGACCGCCACCGAGCCGGTGCGGGCGGGCCGCGCCATGGCACCGCTCGACAAGAAGCGGCTGAAGGTCGTCGAAAAGCTGTTCAAGCGGGCGGCGGCCGCCGAAGCCGAGACGCGCCCGCCCGCGCGGCGGGTGCCGCGCCGCTTCATCGGCGTCAATGTGATCTACAACAAGTTCTGGACGACCTTCACCGACTATGTCGGGGCGAACATCAATCCGTTCTGCAGCCAAGTTCTGGCCGGCCTGCCGCGCGAGGACGAATCGCTCAAGGGCAAGGTCCTGCGTTTCCGCGGCCGCCACGCGCTCTGAGGGCGGCTAGAAGCGCAACGGCGCAAGCCGTGGATCAGTGGATCTGCGGAGGTAGCTCTGCAGCAAGTAGAGGCTCGCCAGCTGCAAGGCCGGAAGTTCGAGGCGTCCGGCTTCGACCCGTTCGATGAACTCGGACAAAGGCAGCTCGTGCGTTCGGATGGCTTCGCCTTCATCCAGGTCCTGCTCGGCGACCTTGTGCGCGCCGAGGGCCAGGAAGCAGTGGATGCGATTGGTCTGCAAGGCCGGATTCACCGGAGCGCTGCCGAGCAGGTGCCACTGTTCGCTGGCATAGCCGGTTTCCTCGAGCAGCTCCCGCTTGATGGCAGCCATCGGCTCTTCGCCGTCGTCGACCACGCCGGCGGGGAATTCCGTGCGGATCTGCCCGACGGCATGGCGATATTGATCGACCAGCACGATATTGAGCTCGGCCGTGAGCGCGATCACATCGACCCAGTCCGGGTACTCGAAGATAGTGCAGGGTGAGAGAAGTCGACCGCCTGGCAACAGCACGCTGTCGCTGCGCAGGCGAAGCCATGGATCGGCGAAGGTGTATCGCGACGCGAGCACCTTCGCCTTCGCCATGGCCTACCGGCCGGAGCCCAGATAGAGCACGTTGGCCACGGCAGCGAACTTGTCGGCCGGCAGCGTGCGCCACAGATCGAGCACCGTCAGGCGCTGGCCGTTGCGTTTGCACCAGACGGGATCGATCGCCTTGTACTCGGGCCAGCCGGTGGCGACGATCAGCAGGTCGCATCCGCGCACCGCGCCTTCGATCGAGGAGGCGCCCACCACCTTGTCGCCCAGAACCGCCAGCCCTGTGTCCTGCGCCAGCGGATCATGGACGACCACCACGTAGCCCGCGTCGGCAAGCTTGGCGGCGAGCTTCACGCTGTGGCTTTCTTCGACCACCGGCGTCTGCGGCTTGTAGGACAGGCCCAGGATGGCGATGCGGGTGCCGGCCTTGGCGAACTTCCCGACCAGCGCGGTCAGTCGGTCGACCTGGTAGTTGTTGATGCGGTCGGTCGCCTCGGCCACGTCGGCGCGTGCGCCGATCTTGCGGGCAAGCGCTGCGAAGGCGACGTTGTCGCGCGGGAAGCAGGGGCCGCCATAGCCCATGGCGCCCTTGAGGTACTTCGGTCCGATGCGCGTGTCGGCGCCCAGCGCCTTGGTGACGGCGTCGACGTCGGCGCCCGGCAGGCGGTCGCAGATGTCGGCCAGCATGTTGGCGTAGGAGATCTTGGTCGTGACGTAGGTGTTGACCGAGATCTTGGTGAGCTCGGCGTTGATGAAATTCATGCGCTGCACCGGCGGCCTGTTCTCGCACATCTGCAGGTAGATGGTCTGCAGCATGTCGCCGGCCTTGGCGTCGCTCTCGCCGATCAGGATCGAATCGGGGAACAGCATGTCGCGCACCACGCTGCCCAGCGCAATGAACTCGGGATTGTAGCACAGGCCGAGATCGGGCCCGACCTTGCGGCCCGACGCCGCCTCGAGCGCGGCCTTGATCTCGCTGCCCGTCGTGCCGGGCATCACCGTGCTGGTGATGACCACCATGTGATAGCCCTTCTTGTTGCGCAGCGCCTTGCCGAGCGACTCCATGGCCTGCAGCACGAAGCGGTTGGAGAAGAAGCCCGTGCTGTCCGACGGCGTGGGCACGATCACGAAGCTGGCGTCGCTCTTGTCGACGGCTTCGCCGGCATCCATCGTGGCCGACAGGCGCTGCCGGTTGGCGGCGATCAGCTCGTTGAGCTGCGGCTCGACGATGGGCATCTTGCCAGCGTTCAGCGCGTCGACGAGGGTCTTGCTCACGTCGAGGCCGGTGACGGTGAAGCCGCGGCTGGCGAGCACCGCGGCGAGGGGCGCGCCGAGCTTGCCGAGGCCGACCACAGAGACGCGAGGCAGGGTTGCTGAAGTCATTTCCATGTCCGTTTTGAGGGCCGGTACTGATACTGTCGGTAGCAGCCCGACGCCACCCCGAATTTGCCGGGTTTCGCAGGCAATTCGCTGCTTGCGCCGTCCCGTCGCAGGGGCGAAAAATTGTCGTTTGGCGCGCGTCTGAAGCGAGGGAACCGAATGAAAGTGGATTTTGTGGCCTTTCCGAAGGCCTTCTCGGGCAACGTGGCGGTCTTCGTCGCCGCCGACAAGCAGCTCCTGGCGAGCGCGCAGGCCGTCGACAAGGAGGTCGGGGGAACAGTCGGGGGAACAATCGTTCGGGCGATCGACGCCAGCCGCTTCACCGGCGCCAAGGGCCAGTCGCTCACCCTGCTGGGCCAGTCCGGCGGCATCGCGCGCCTGAGCCTCCTGGGCGTCGGCAAGTCGCGCGAACTGGATGCCCGTGCCGCGGAAGCGCTCGGCGGCACCATCGCGGCCGAGGCCAATGCGTCGGGCCAGAAGGCCGTGACCGTGGTCGTCGATCCCGTGAAGGGCAGTCGGCTGACGCCGGGCCAGATCGCCGCCCGCATCGCGCTCGGCGCGCAACTGCGCAACTACCGCTTCGACAAGTACAAGACCAAGGACAAGCCCGAGCAGAAGAATTCGCTCGAGCAGATCACGGTGGCGGTAGCGGGCCCGGCCGAGGCGCGCCGCGCCTACGAGCGGCTCGAACCCACGATCGGCGCGGTGTTCTTCACCCGCGACCTGGTGAGCGAACCCGCCAACGTGCTCTATCCCGTCGAATTCGCCCGCCGCGCCCGCGAGCTCACCAAGCTCGGCGTCAAGGTCGAGATCCTGGGCGAGGCCGAGATGAAGAAGCTCGGCATGAACGTGCTGCTGGCCGTCGGCCAGGGCAGTGAGCGCGAATCCCAGCTCCTGGTGATGCGCTGGATGAACGGGCCCAAGTCGCAGCAGCCGGTGGCCCTGATCGGCAAGGGTGTGTGCTTCGACACCGGCGGCATCTCGCTGAAGCCCGCCGGCGGCATGGAAGACATGAAATGGGACATGGGCGGCGCCGGTGCCGTCACCGGCGCGATGCGGCTGCTGGCCGGCCGCAAGGCGCGCGCCAACGTCGTGGGCGTTTGCGCCCTGGTCGAGAACATGCCGGACGGCAATGCCACGCGCCCGGGCGACGTGGTCAAGAGCATGTCGGGCCAGACCGTCGAGGTCATCAACACCGATGCCGAGGGCCGGCTGATCCTGTGCGACGCCATGTGGTACGCGCAGGAGAAGTTCAAGCCGCAGGCGATGGTCGAGCTCTCGACCTTGACCGGCGCCATCATCGTGGCACTTGGTCACGAGCGCGCCGGCCTGTTCAGCAACAACACCCAGCTGTCCAACAAGCTGCGCGCGGCGGGGGCGGGGATCGGCGAGAAGCTGTGGCGCCTGCCGCTCGGGCCGAAATACGACAAGATGATCGATTCCGACATCGCCGACATGAGGAACGTCACCAACAGTCGCGACGCCAGCTCGATCACGGCGGCGCAGTTCCTGCAGCGCTTCGTGCAGGAGGGCGTCGCCTGGGCCCATCTCGACATTGCCGGCATGGCCTGGTCGAACAAGGGCGACAGCACGACGCCGAAGGGCGCCACGGCCTATGGCGTGCGCCTGCTCGATTCGTGGATCGCCGAAAATTACGAGCGCTGACGGCGTCATGGCTACCGAGGTCAACTTCTATCATCTGACCCGATCGTCGCTCGAAGCTGCCTTGCCCCGCCTGCTCGCGAAGACGCTGCAGGCGGGCGAACGGGCGGTGGTGATGCTGGGCTCGCCCGAGCGGGTCGATGCGCTGAACACGCATCTCTGGACCTATGATCCCAACGGCTTCCTGCCGCACGGCGCGGCCAAGGACGGCGATGCCGAGCGGCAGCCGGTGTGGCTGACCCATCTCGACGAGAATCCGAACGGCGCCGGCTTTCTGTTCGTTGCCGACCACGCGCGATCGGAAAAGGTGGCCGACTACAAGCGCTGCTTCGAACTGTTCGACGGTCGCGACGAGACGGCTGTCGCCGAGTCGCGCGAGCGCTGGAAGGCTTACAAGGCGGCGGGCCACACCGTCGTCTACTGGCAGCAGACGCCGAGCGGCGGCTGGGAGAAGAAGGAGTAGTCTTGCCGGAGCGCGGGCCTCCAGGCCCGCTCATGTCATCGTATCGACCTGAAGATGCGGGCCTGGAGGCCCGCGCTCCGGCAAGACATGAGTGTGCTCTAAGGCCTAATGCCGCTTCTCGCGCGGGTACCAGTAGCCGCGCCAGGCCGACTTGATCCGCTCCCAAGTCGGCACCGGACCCTCGGGCCGGTAGAACTCGGGTGAGTCGGCCTCGAACGTCGCCATGTACGCGCGGTAGCTCAGCGGACGCCTGCGGTTGGGCTGCGTCTGGGCGGCCAGCAGGTCGAGGCCGGCCTCGATGTCGAAAAGCGGCGCCAAGGTCTCGCGCCGGCCGATCAGCAGCTCGGCGGCGGCGTCCGGCACGTCCCATGCCGAGAACACGGCGGCGAGCTTGGCGATTTTCTCGGTGCTCAATCTCGCGCCGGCTTCGGCGCGGTGAGGCGCCAGCACATCGAGCGCGTAGTAGGCCTCGCCCTGGAACGGCCGGCCCGACACGGTTTCTGCCGGCGTCGGCCAGATATAGCGGGCGGGCAGGGCGCGCGTGGAGCAATTGCGCACATCGAGCCGGAACAGGTCGAAGCCCGCTCGGCGCAGGAATCGATCGGTGTTGTGGAAGGTGTGCTCGTGCGGCTGCTCGGTGCCGACAAAGTTGACCTCGAGCTGGACGGCGATGACGCCCAGCGTATCGAAGCGTCCGTCGAAGGTTTGCAGGATCTCGAAGTCGGCGCCGTCGATGTCGATCTTCAGGTAGTCGAGATCGGTCCAGCCGCGTTGGGCCAGCAGGTCGGGAACGACGACAGGCTTGCCGGGATCGGCAAGGCCCGTCAGCTCCCAGGCGTTGTGGCGGAACTGCTCCTCGGCGGAGGCGTCCTTGAGACGTTCCTCATGGATTTCCCGTGTACGCATGAAGCTCATGCGGTCGCGAATCTTCATGATCAACGGCGCTGCCGGACCGGCGGACAGGTCGATGGGCTTGTTTGCCGAGGTGCTGACGAAGGCCGCTACGTAGGAGACATCGGGATTGCGCTCGAGGCCGGCCAGGCGCTGGCATTCGGTCGCGCTGGCGTCGATCCCGAGCGCGCGCAACTTGGGTTCGAAGGCGCGCCACTTTGGGTCGATGCCGCCCGAGCAACCGATATCGAGCAGCGCGAATTTTTCCGTCTTGAGCTTTTCGGCGATGAGCGCCGGGAACGACAAGGGCATGCCGGAGATCAGACGGTCGCCACGGGCGTCGCCGGCGAGCCGACGGCCCCGGGCAGGCGCAGCGGCGGCGCGGTCAGCAGGAAGCGCGAGCGCTTCTTGTCGCGCAACCACAGCGCCAGGTCCTTCAGCCACCAGATCTCGCCGAGATTGAGGCCGAGCTTGAACAGGCAATGATTGTGGATCGGCAGCGAGGGATGCTCCGCGTCGGCGGGGCCGGGCTTGGCCGGCACGGCCTCGACGCCATAGTTGTCGGCGATCAGCGCCGAGATCTGGCTGTCGGTGATCCATTGCAGCAGCCGCTTGTCGCGGCCGTCGAGCACGCTGCACATGGCATGCGCGCGGGCCGGATCGACCTTCTTGTTCATCTTGGTGATTTCGTCGGTGAAGCCGGTATGGAGCAGCAGCATGTCGCCCGGCTCGACCACCACCTTGTCGGCTTCGAGCACGCGATGGAAATCGTCGTAGTTCACGTACTTGTGGTCCCTGCCGTAGTGCTTCTCGAGGTCGACCATCACGGCGCGGCCCTGGATCGCCTTGGCCGCCATGTTCTCGACGCCGAGCTTGTGGGCGTAGCTCATATGGCCGCAGCCGTCGCGTCCGGCGTCGGGTTGGGGGCCGACGACGTCGGACCCGGCCTTATAGCCGTTGTAGTAGAGCGGCTCGGGCACGCCGTCGCCGTCGGCATCGAACATGCCGCCGACATGGGCGAGCGTGTCCCACTGCGTGGAATATTGCAGGGTCAGGATCACGCGGTCGTCGCTCGCCACATCCATGAACAGCGGGTTGATCGTGTTGGTGTGGAAGTTGAACCGCCAGCCGTTCTCGTCACCGGTCGGCGAGAGCACCGGCGGCAGCCGTCGCGGGTTCAGCACGTTGCCGCCCGGCAGGTCGAGCGGCAGGCTGAGGCAGAACGAAAGGCCTTCCTTCACTTCGGCGATGCCTTCGAGCACCTTCTTGGGCGTGATGAGATTCAGCCGTCCGAGCTGATCGTCGTCCCCCCAATCGCCCCAGGTCGAACCTTCCGGGCGGTGCTTCCAACGCTTCATTTCACTCTCCCTGTTGTCGGCGGCGAGACTACCTTGTGCACTGCCGGTGCGTCATCACGCACGCATGGCTCCTAGGCGGAATTCCGCAAACGGCAGCCCCGTGGATCGTCTATCATGCCGGCCCAACGAGGTTCTAATGTCTGCAGCGACGGCCCCCCTCAATCGCGACGTCCGTGTCATCAGCCTGATCGGCATCGTTCATGGAACGAGCCACTACTACCAGCTCGCCTTCGCCACGATGCTGCTGATCGTGCGGCAGGAGGTCGGCCTCAGCTATGCCGATGTCGGTCTGCTGGCGGGCATCTTCTACGGCGTGTCGGGCGTCTCGCAGACGGCGGCGGGTTTCGCGGTCGATCGCTTCGGCGCCCGGCCCATCCTGGCTGGCGGCCTTGCCATCATCGGCTGTGCGCTCGCCCTGATAGCGGTGGCGCATTCTTTCGTGGGCTTTGCCGCCATTGCGGTGATCGGTGGCTTCGGCAACTCCGTCTTCCATCCTGCGGACTTTGCGCTCCTGAATTCGTCGGTGAACCAGAACCGGCTCGGCCGCGCCTTCAGCATCCACGGTGTCGGCGGTTCGCTCGGCTGGGCGGCCGCTCCGGTGATGTACTTCCTCGACAGCATGTTCGGCTGGGTGGGCGCGGCGCTGATCGGTGCGATGCCGGGCCTGATCCTGTCGGTGGTCGTCTGGATGCATCGCACCGAACTCGTCGATCATCGTGTCAAGGTGCGGGCCGCCGCCACCCAGTATGGTGCGACACCCACGCTGACGCTCTTCCTGCAGCCTGCGATCCTGATTTGCCTCGTCTACTTCGCCCTGCTGGCCGCCAACACCGTGGGTATCCAGCAGTTCGCCGTGCCGGCGTGGAGCAAGATGTTCGACATCAGCGAGAACTACGCGGCGCTCTGCCTGATCGTCTTCATCGTCGGCTCGGCGGGCGGCGTGCTGGTGGGTGGCATCTTCGCCGACCGGGTGCGCCGCCACGACCGTGTCGCGATGCTGGGCTTGCTCGCGGCGGGCGCGTTGACCGTGCCGATCGCCGCCCAGGCGGTCTCGCCCGTGCTGTTGCTGCCGCTGCTCGCCTTGGCCGGCGCCGCCGGCGGCATTACCAATCCATCGCGCGACATGATCGTGCGCAGCGCCACGCCGCCCGGCGCCTCGGGCAAGGTCTTCGGCTTCGTCTATTCTGGCCTCGACATCGGCTCATTCCTGGCGCCGCCGGTGTTCGGCTTCCTGATGTCGGCTGGCATCCCGAGTCTCATGTTCTGGATCGCCGTCGGCCTTTACCTTGTGAACGCGGCGCTGGTGATGATGATTCGCCAGACGACCGTTCCGACGGTCGTCACCGCCGCGGCGGAATGATCATTCCTCCCCCGTCGTACGCAGGGGTATCG
>Ga0193726_1002739_pt1 | contig 11650 bp, 10 predicted proteins | sample H2c1metaG_FD_144928 | JGI IMG/M metagenome (GOLD analysis project Ga0193726, IMG submission 144928) | Soil microbial communities from a riparian zone of the East river system, Colorado, United States - H2c1 | ecosystem: Environmental > Terrestrial > Soil > Riparian zone | place: USA: East River... | reverse complement strand
CCTAGGCTTGTTGAAAGTTACGCATGCATTCTTGCCGCTGCTGAGACGCTCGAAAGGGGCCATCGTCAACAACCTGTCGCTGGCGGGACTCGCTGCCTTGCCGGTCATACCTTCCTACTCCATTTCGAAGGCGGCCGCGTTCAATATGACGCAGTCACTGAGGGCGCTACTGTCCTGCCAAGGCGTAACCGTCCATGCCGTCATCCTGGGCCCCATCGACACCGATATGAACCGCGGTTTCGAAATACCGAAGGCCTCGCCCGAGTCCGCGGCGCAGGGCATCTTCGACGGCTTGGAAAAAGGCGAAGAGGAAATCTTCCCCGACCCCGCGTCCCAGTCAATCGCGGCGGGCTGGCGTACCGGCGTACCCAAGGCGCTCGAACGCCAGTTCGCCGCTTTTGTGCCGGCGAGCAGGGCGAAAGTCGCTTGACGTCCGCAATGGAGTCGACAGAAAGGACAGGACAGCGATTCATGAATCACCAAGGTCTCACCGCTGCGTTCTCCGTAGACCCATCTCTCGAACAGATCTTTGCCGCCATCCACAACGTTCGTGGGTGGCGGCCAGAACGAAATTGGCATTTTGGATCGCTCTGCGGTCCCAGCCGCCCCTGTTGGATCAGGGCCGCCGTGCGGCAAAGGCCGTCCCGCTCGCTCCTCGTCCCGGTCAGCCACCCCAGGCTTTGGAAGACGGTGTGACTCCTAATCCTGACGCCCGTTTTGTGCAAGCGGGAGGTGAAGAGTTGTCCGTCGACTGGCAGTCGATATAATCAGACCTTGAGATGCACCATTCACGTAGGAAGCAATGGTGCGCAAAAGGTATCTCAATCCCGGCGTACTGTTTCCGAGTCAACAATATGGTTTCAGTCAGGGAGTCGCTGCGGCGGGGGAAAACAATCGTCTATGTATCCGGACAGGTGGGGTGGAATGCCGCGCAACAGATCATTGATTCTGCCGATCTGGGAGTGCAAACTCGCCAAGCTTTGGGAAACGTCGAGACGGTCGTTGCTGCCGCCGGAGGGAGTCGCAGTGACATTGTGTCATTGCGTTTGTACATCGTGGGAGAACACATCCACAAGGCCCAATCGGTACGCGAAATATTACTCGACTTCTTCCCGGCGGAGAATCTGCCAACGAGCAGTTGGATCGGGGTAGCCGCTCTCGCCAACAAGGATTTCCTCATTGAGATTGAAGCGGTTGCGGTTCTGAAGCAAGGAACCGAGGCGCAATGCGTACGGTGAAGCCTTCGAGTCCGTCTTGGGAATGAGTCATGGATAGGCAGAAGTGGTTTGAACGCAAATTTGAGTTTTCGTTTCCGGTGGAGTTGCATCCCAACCTGAGCGCCCGTCTGCGCGGCACGCCGGCGCGGCTGGAAGAGACGCTGCGGGGCCGTTCCCATGAAATCCTAGTCAGAAAAGTGCAGGAAAAGTGGTCGGCCCAGGAACACGCAGGCCACTTGCTCGATCTCGAACCGCTATGGCTGGCGCGCGTGAGCGATTACGTGGCGGGCAGCGGCGAACTCACCGCGACCGATTTGCAGAACCGAAAGACGGATGAAGCGAACCACAACGCGCGTCCGCTGGAACAGATTCTAACTGGATTTCGCGCCGCCAGAAAAAAATTGCTGATGCGCCTGGACGGACAGGACGCGTCCCTGTTTGCCCGGGCCATTCCCCATCCACGTTTGAAAACGCCGATGCGATTGGTGGATCATTTGTATTTCGTTGCCGAACACGACGATCATCATCTGGCGCAGATTTGGGAACTGGTCAACGCCGCGGAGTGAGTGCAACAAAGCGTAGCTGACTGTCGTTCAGCGCCACTGCCTGCAACAGATTCATGATCCGCGTGCGCGCCTGCACCATCCGGTGGAGGTGGCGCAACAGTTGCCGCAGATCCCGATTCTCCCACCCCGGCACCCAGATCTGCGGAAAGAGGTCTTCGATCAGTGACCGCAGAATCAGTTGCGCATCCTGGCGGTCCGTCTTCTGCTTGCCTACTCGTTTGCTTCGGATCTCGACTGCATCTCCCACCCACAACTCAACCTGGAATTACGCCAGGCGAGACAGTTAGCCCATCTCCTTCACAGTGATTTCATACTTGAAGTTGTCTGGATCGAATGGATCCAATCTTCCCGCTGCTGTTTCTGCCTGTGGATACATGAAATACACCAGCGGCTGTTTGGCGGAATCTGGCAGCTCTACGTCGTGAGCGTAGTTATATGCCATCCAGTTCATCTCCCATGAGCCGAACAAGCGCTTGCGCGCCTTCGACACCATCTCGTCGCTCAGCGGACGATTCCCGGGAGGCTCTTCTAGAACTACTTTACGTACGTCGGCCGGGTCCACCGGAACCCAGCCGTGTTCGCGAAGGTGCACCTCTACGCGGCAGTGCTGTCCCTTGGTGGCTTTGTCCGTCGCCACTCCCAGGCTTTTGTAGCCCAAATCTGACTTGGCAATCCGCAAACCATAAACATGCCGCGCCGGCAGCCCCACGGAGCGTGCCAGACCAACGTAGAGGGCATTCAAGTCGGCACACTTTCCCCCCATATCTCCCGACTCCAGCATGGACCGAATGTCGCCGCGCCCGCAGCCGCGGACCTTCGGATCTCGGAAGGTGTTATCCACGACCCAGTCGTAAATAGCGCGGGCCTTCTCCATCTCGCTGGTAGCACCGGCGGTCGCCTTGAGCGCCGTCTCTTTCACAATGCCGTCCGTAGGCACGTACCGGCTGGGCTGAAGATGGTAATCGAGCTCACTCTTTGAAACATGCGGTGCTTTGGCGGGTGCCGAGAGGTCGACGGCGTAGTTCTTCAGCGAGACATGGCTGGTCAGCGTCAGCACGGGTTTCGCGTGAGCGGGGTAAGTCGCCGACACGATGCCAAGTGCGTTCGGCTTGTCCTTGCTCAACTTCGCCGTTCCGCCATCCGCACTGAACTTGTTCGCGTGCGTCCTTTGAAATGGCGTATCACGAATCAGCGCCGCTGGCAGCCAGATGTGAGTTACTCCACTCGGCTTCAGCACTTCTACCCTCGTGGTGACCTCGAAGGTCCGCCACCCGCCGCCCGTCTGTAACGTGTCGGCAAAGCCTGGTATTGATTTTGCGACTGCCAAACCAGCGCAGATTGCGCCACTCGATTGGAGAAAGTTTCGCCGATTCATAAGTTCCCCTCTGAACAGGAAAAGCTGTGGCTACTGACTGATTGTGGTTGGAAACCGCCGCCGGGGGTTTAGGAGAGACGGATTCAGGTGAAGCCACGCATGGATGTAGTCCGTGCCGGAGAGAATACACCCGCACTTGTCCCGCCACAAGTCGGGGTCTTTGTCTACAAGTTGATGGAACGCGATCACGAAAAGAGCGGGAGGGCTGGAGGCAGGCAAGGTTCCTCGCCGGCGGGTGCATGCGAAGCGCTCTCACGAATGCTTTGAGGTACAGCGAGTTCCCAGAGGCCGTAGTGGTGAGTTCCTTCAGGTTTATTAGTCCTCATGGAATAGCTCATATGAGCTATAACGCATAACCCATGGACCTATCAAGGCTGTCCGGAAGAACCTTCACACGGCATGACGATTCAGCAGGGGCCGCGCGCAGCGGTAGTCAACGCGAAATTCGCGCGCAGAATGTTTGGTTCGGTAACCGGCGCAGGGGGCAAATATTACAAGCTACCGGATGGAACGCGCATGGAAGGGGTGGGCATTCGCGTTGCGCTCGCATGGAATGCCGGCTGGAACTATTATCAACACAACCAGGGTTCGTTCGTCGGACCCACCACGCCAGGTTATTTTCAGAACCGGCTCAGACAATTTCATCTCGTCGCGAGCTCATCCTTAATAGGGGCCCACCACGACGCATGACAACTTACTTGGACGTCTCAAGTGTTCCGCATGAAGGATTGGGGCCTTTCCCAAAAGATTCGTTTGGCCAGAATTTTTACATTGACTCCTCCCCGGTGGGGGATGGGGTCCAACCGAGGAGGGCGCAGCTACGAACCTTGAGAAGAGACGTTGCTTCGCAACCTCTTCCAACGCAACCCTCGCGACTACCGCGGGCTCGGTCCGTATACAATCGCCTCCATAATTTGCACTTTCTTCCCCGTCGATCTGCTGTCGCTATCGTCGCGGGTCACGATGCGCACCGCATGCTTCCCGGCGGGCAAGCCGGTTACGTGCCAGTAATCGTCGTCGCTGGTGTGCTTGGGTATCCAGGCATCGATTTCGCCCACTTTTTGGTCGTCGAGAAAAACATCGGCTCGTCCACCTGCCTGCGTGCACTGGCCCAGAATCGCGACTCCCGTCCCTTCGAATGAAAATGTAGCCTCAGCTCCGGCCGCTTCGACAGTCTTGACCCTTTCCGCGCCGTGTTTCAGAGGGACATCTTTGAAAGGCCCTTTGAAAGTCCAGTCCTTATCGGTCGTTTCCACCCGCTTCAGAGGGACACCGGAATCCCACTGTTCCAGTGGCGGCGGTTCCGGCGACTCGAAGGGTATCTCGATTTCAGAGTCCGTGACCTTGCCCCCGGCGGCGGCCACAACTTTGAGGGCTCGGGCTTGGGTGCTGGCGACAATTTCGTTGAAGGAATATTGCGTATAGGAGAAACGGGTGTTGGCGATCGCCGGTATACCTGCCTTCCAGACATCGGGTATCCGTTCGTAGCCAAGCATCACGCCCAGAATTCCCGCGGCGCTCGAAGGATTGCAGTCCGAATCCTGGCCCGCGCGGGTGGCGACCTCGAGAGTTTTAGTGAAGTCACCTTTCCCGTAGAGAAGACCAAGCGCGACGTAGCCACCGTTTATTTTTGCATCGATATTGAAGGGTTCCAGAGCGCCCTCAGTGCAAACATCACCTTGGTCCCATTTGTCCTCGATCAACTTCCAGGTCTTCATCCATTCGTTGGGATTTTCCGCAGACCATCGGAGAACATCGTTGATCACCCGGGCGTAGCTGCTCTCCTTCGGTATCGACAGCAGGCCCTGCTCCACCACCTTGCGCGGATCATTCTCAAAGAACGCGGCAGCGTACATGCCCGCGAAAAACATTCCTCCGTACAGCCCGTCGCCCCAATTCATCACTCGCCCTACGCGATCGGCGTATTTGTTGCCTTCTCGCGGCAAACCGGGAGTCATCAGCCCGATAAAGTCCGACTCGATTTGAAAATCAATGTCATTGGCGTGAATGTTGAACTTTGGGTTTCCCGACATCGGCGCCTTGATGCCGCGATTCAGGTTGCGCCTGGCGCCTGCGTTGGCATGCCACAGCTCGTAAAGCGAGTCCTTGAACATTTCGCCATACTGTTCGCTGGTCGCACCAAGACCGACCTTATCCATGACCTGGGCGAACGTCATCTCCACGTAGAGGTCGTCCTGGTCGATGGCGTTTCCGAGCCGCTGCGGCGACCAATCGAGGTAGTGATTCAGGTTGCCTTCGATGATCTTGCCCTTGGAACGGAATTCAGTCGGCGCTCCATAAGAAACGCCGATCATTTGCCCCGCCCAGCCGCCGCGGATCTTGTCTTCAAGCGCCTTGCGCGAGAGCCGGCGCGCCTGCCCGGATTGCGCCTCGGCCAAGCATGCAGTAACCAGGATGAAGAAGCAAAAAACCGTTACCATCTTCCGCATTTGACGGCCTCACTCCAGGAAGTTTCGGGATAAAACGTCTCTGAAATGATTGCGGCCCGATTCGCGGCGGTGCGAACTTTGAGCCGGACAAGCGCACCACAAGATCCGGCCGCCGCCATTTTGAATCCTTTCAAGACGCCCCAAATTAGCCCCGGATTCTTTTGTTGTCAAGCGACTTGAACCGCAATGTCGTTCGATGGGGATGATAAGGGTCGATCCCCGATCGGGGATGGCGTTAGGAAGGAAGTGCTGGTGCAGTTGCCGGGGAGGCCGAGGGAATCCAAGTTCATGTCACAGAACTTCGTGACCTGGCGCTAGCGGAGTGTTCTTAGTCCCCTGATGCGAAACTACAAGCCGCGTGAAATCTGGAGCACCTGATCCGGGTTGGCATCTTTTTCGACGTGCCGGATGATCCCACTCTTGTCGATCACAATCGTAAACCGGCTCGCAAACCTGGCATTCTCCTCAATCGCGCCGTACGCCCGTGAAGTGTCCTTGTCAAAGTGAATTCCATAATCACTCAAGAGGGGAAAGGGCGTTTGTAGTTCCGTGGCGAAAGCTTCGACTGCGTAGACATTTTCGACGGTAATGCCCACAACTTCCACGTTTGCCTGTTTGAACTGAGCGAAACGTTCCTGGTAGGGTTTGATCAGACTCGTAGACTCATCAGCACAGGTCGCGCCGAAAAAGAACAGCACAACAGTTTTCTTGCCCACATAGTCACTCAGCTTGACTGTGTCACCATTCTGGTTAGGCAAGGCAAAACCGGGCGCCTTGTCCCCGACCTTAAGTGGAGCAGCGATCGTGGCGGTGGTAAGTGCTAGAACGAGCAAAAAGGATGCAAGTCCGGCCCGTAGTTTGTGCATTTTGTTGACCTCGCTTCGCAAATTGGGTCTCTGCTCAAGAAGAAAAATTATGGTCGACCACCAAAATCCAGAGTTACTTCGGCGCGTCCGTTGAAAGGCTCTATAATCACACGTTCTGTATCGGGATCGTAGCGGCCGCCTTTTGCCCCGCTAGCCTTCCGTCCATCTGGATGAGGAAGGCGCAGCTCGATGCGCTTAGGATGCCGGTTCGAATTGCACTCTATCGTCGCTTCGATGCGGTCCTCCGACAACTTCGACTGCACTTTCAGCGAGAGTGGGCCGAAATAGGTGGCCGCGCGCTGCAACTCAATCACTTCCCCGGTTTGCAGCCAGGATCGAGGCACCCCAGGCAGCAAGTCGAGCGTCTCTCCACGCTCCAGATAAAGCATCCACCGGGTTTGCATCAGGAACTGTCCTTCCTCATGCGTTTTGTGAGGACCTCCTCCGTAGTCTTCGGTAAATGTGTACGTTTGCCGGTCAGCGATGGGGGCTACTGTGTTGTAGTAGGCCTTGAGAAATTCTGTTGGCTCACCTCGCAAAAGATGGATGAGCGGATGTTGACTGTAATAAGGCTGCAACAGGCCGGCGCTGTCAGCTGTCAGAAGTTCGTGGTGAAAGTTCAGAAGAAATTCTGCCGCTGGTTCATCCGCGCGGATCACTCCATGGGTGATTAACCACTCAGGGCCGATGAGCGATTCCTTTGGAAAGGGTCCGACCGTCCCCCAGTCGCCACCGGTGGCGTGTAAAGCGAGTGCCCCACGATCTTCCACCCATGGAGGCACGGTAGGGCTCCAAGTGCCGTCGCCCAGAGGCATTAGCGGCGATCGGGCGAGCGTCTGGAAAAAGGCCGCGCGAATGTCCTCTTTATAGGCATCGGCCTCACGGGCCAGGCGCTGAGACTGCGCGGGATCCACATTGGCGAGCATCTCCGCAACCCGTTCCAGGGCGGCATAGTGATAACTGTTGAACATGAACGCGCGAAGGAAGTCCTGCGGGTCACCCGGTTTTCCCGCCAATAAGCCATACCCGTTGTTGCGCAGATCTTCGCGAAGATTACGGTGCCGCCATCTCACGATGAATTCGGCCGCTTTGAGCAGCTTGGGCTCGATTTGCCTGACCCACTCATCATCGTGGGTGTAGCGATAATGTTCGCCCATGGTATAGAGAGCGCCAGCGGTCTCCAGCATATAGTCGCCGTAGTTCACCATGAACCCGCTGGCAAGCTGCTTATCCAGAAAAAACATGAGGCTGCGCCGTGCTGTGTCATGCCACCCCATGGAGTCAATGAACTGAATGATGGGAGAACTCTCTGAGCCGATCGGATTGTACACACCGGTCATCGGGGCCAGGGTTCCAGAGGGCTCAAGTCCGTACAAAACTAAGTCCAAGTGCAACAGGCCAGCGTGCATCATTTCATCGATGCGTTTCTCGGGCAGGTGGACTTGCGCTCCACTGGCCAGCTTTTCCCGCCAGAATTCACGGCATTGGCGGTGCCGTTGTTCGAAGTTAGCCTGTGACAGCTGCAATGCGCGCTCCCGCGGAATCGGCCGGTGAGGCAGATAAATCTGTATGTTCGCCTGTTGCCCAGGCTGCAGCAACAGCGAAATCTCGTCTGACGGCAGCGGCTGCCCATCCAGTTTCGCAATGGAAATAATCCTCGGCGAAGCTATCGCGCCAAAGCCCGTCTGCGGATCCAGATGCCATCCTGGGACTTCGGCGACGGTGTATGCCGATGGCGGCGTTGGATTATGGAAGAATGCGTAGCGCGGGACACGTCCCGTATTGACCATTTTCACCTGCATCATCAGGACCGTTTCCTGCTCCTGGTTCATTTCCTGCGGGAGGACGGAGTCAAACAATCGCCGGATTTGCTCGGTCTCCGGCCGGATACCGATTGGCGCGGGATGCACCGGGTCGTCGGTGAATCCATAGCCGTCCCCGACCAAGAAGTGCGTGCCACGCAGCGTTTTCAAGGTCAGTGGTTCTGTTTCCAGCGTGGTGAATGCGGTCAGTTCATATCGCACGCTGTCGTCAATCAGTGTGCCGTGCAGAATTGGCAATATCCCATCTTCCAGTTGCCGTGTAATCCGGTCCGCCGGCCCAGCACCCCGTCCCATTTGGAAGCGATAGCGAAGCGGCTGGTTCCCGGTTTCGGGAATGTGGACCTTGTAAGCATGAAAGCGAGGTTCGATCCAGGTGAGCTTGCTGTCGACAGCAAAAATGCGAAAATCACGGCTGAGGCCTAGCCATGTTTCTACGTTTACTTGCCTGGCATGGTCCGAGGCTTGCGAAAAGCTCTCCTCGGGTTCCTGCTTGATGAGTTGTAGATCCGACAATAGACCGCGAGCGCGAATGGCACTGGCAATCTGGTCGTAAGTGCGCGCATCGGTTCCGTCGGTGACACATACTTGATATGCAGGGATGTAGATTGGATAGAGTGCATCCACATCGCGGAGGAAAAAGCTGAAAGGGTTTGTCTTTGTCTCCACAGTGACAATCGTGGAGCCTTTGCCGGTGCGAACCGTGGTCGCGGTGAGGGAAAGGTCAATGCGACACCGACCCTCCTGCCGGCATGCGAAGTGACCGTCGGGGCGGGCTTCACCCGTTCCCGCAGACATCCGCAGCTGCACCACTGCGCCGTCTGAAACCAGAACTTGGCCTTCGGCGCGATCGCCTTTCCACTCGATGGAAATCTGACGGTGCACTTCGCGGTTTTCGGGTCTTGCGTAGGCAGGTGAAGCCAGCAATAGCAGCGTCACCCAGAAAAGAAGGGCAATCTTGTTGTGACTCTGAGATCTCACTTCAAAGCCTTTCCGTAAACAGGGAATCGTCGTTGGATTCGCACACTGCTGAGCCCCATAGCCTTCCCGCTGCTAGAGCGGAACCATCACACGCGGACGAACAAGTCTCACTAGGAGAGTGACAAGATCGCGAGTGCAATCATTCCGCAGACCACGCCCGCACCCGTGATCGCGCTGATTTTTTGTTTCAGGATCACAATCCCGAGAATGACTCCAGCGGGAATCACCAAGCCATTCGTGATGGGATACACGATCAGTCCTGCCTGATGACTGACCTTGCTGACAGCGGCAAGGGCCGTGATGGTAAGGATGATTCCGGACCAGTGCGAGACGGCCGAGACCGTCGCTAAGCCCAACACCGCGCGCGAGGGTCGCCACGAATCTCCCGTCCACGACAGGATCGGGATCACCAACAGCACACTGAAGCCATAGAAATAGAGCGTAAAGACCGGACCAAGCGACGGCGGCACAAAGCGAAACATAACCACGAGCCATCCGTTCAGCAGGAATGCGAGGCCGATCCATCCCAGCCAACCTCCCTTGAGTGAGCGGATCGACACCCCCCGGAACCCATCTCCGATCAAAACAATGGCTACAAGAGTGAAAATCACGCCGATGCCTTTCCACCAGCTGAACTTGTCTCCAAACCACCACACCGAGAACAAGATGGGGAGCACTACGGAAAGATTCAGGATGGTCCAGTTGGCAGCGATGTCTCGTTGTCGGGCGGCGATCAGGTACGCTGCAGCCGTGAGGGGGAATGTCGCGGCACCAATTAAGCCAAGCCACATCAGTTTTGGCACATACAGCGGCAACCTTAACGCCAGCGCAACTGCGAGACCCAGGAGGAAACCAGTCAGCATCTTGTAAAAATTAAATACCCAAATCGGGTAGCCCCGTTTCCCGACCACTTCAAGTGAAATCCCTAGAACGCCATAGATTAAGGCCGCGGCCAACGCCAGTAAGATGCCTTCAGTCATGTAACCGCCTCAAGCAGCGAGCATTCATAGGAAGTACCAGATGGATCTCATTTCGGCTCCGCGGCAGCCAGTGTTCGCGAAATGTCTATCTCCAAGTGCGTTTTTCGGCCCGGTCGGTCTCTCGCGAGCCGGGCGGAGCAATCTTCGTTCCCGCCCCTCATGCCACCCGCAGTCGTTCCAGGGCGGCCTCATTCAGATCCATCCCGAGACCGGGCTCCTGGGGAATCGCCAGCCGTCCGTCCTGGGCCCGAATCTTCTGCTTGGTCAGGCACTCCCGCAGCGCCGTCCCTTCATGATCCTGCACCACGTATTCCGCGATCAGCGCATTCGGTATCGCGTTCAGCAAGTGCAGCGCCGCCGCCACGTTGATGTAGGTCGTAAAGCCGTGATTCGCTACCGGCTTGCCGTGATCCGCCGCCAGCGACGCGATTTTCATCCCCTCCGTGAATCCTCCGCAGCGCGTCAAGTCCACTTGCACCACATCCACGTCCCCTTCCTCAATCAGCCGCCGGAAGGTGTGCCGCCCGCTCTCCTGTTCCCCCGCCGCGATTCGCGTCTCGGTCGCCGCCGCCAACTTCCGGTAGCCCGCATAGTCGTCCGGCGACAGCGGCTCTTCCAGCCAGAAAAGATCGTAATCGGAAAACGCATGCGCACGTTGAATGGCGGTCTTCGCATCCCACGCCAACCCGGCATCCACCATCAGATCCACTTTGTCCCCCAGCCCCCGCCTCGCCTCCGCCACCAGCCGGATATCCGTTGCCGCATCCTGCCCCATCGGGCCCCAGCCGAACTTCATCGCGCTGAATCCCTGGTCTCGCATGTAGCGAGCCGCTTCCCCGGTCTGCTCCGGTGTGGGCTCAAACAGCAGGCTGGCATAGCAGCGTATGCTTTTCCGGAATCCCCCTCCCAGCAGTTTCCAGATCGGCAGCCCCAGCTTCTTCCCCTTGATGTCCCACAAAGCAATATCGATCCCGCTCATGGCATGAATGGCGATCCCCGACCGCCCCGCATAAATGTTCTGCCGGTACATCTTGTCCCACAGATACTCGGTTTCCAAGGGATCTTCCCCGATCAGCAGATGCTTCAAGCCCGAGGAAATGGCGTGCGAATAAGGCCCCTCGATCATGCCTTGCGCCGCCCGCGGCGACGAATCCACTTCCCCGATCCCAGTAATCCCTTCGTCGGTGCGTACCCGCACCACCAGCGCATCCTGGCCACTGTCGCACTGCTGCTTCACCTGCGGAGACCGCACATAGATCGCTTCCACGTCGGTGATCTTCATGGTCTGCGCACCCGCGGTCTTTCTCCCTCTCCCTCAGAAATCTTTTCCATTCCCATCTCCCACCTCGCCACCCCCATCACTCCCGCCCTCTCCACCCAACCTCCCGCCACCCC
>Ga0193726_1002738_pt1 | contig 11653 bp, 9 predicted proteins | sample H2c1metaG_FD_144928 | JGI IMG/M metagenome (GOLD analysis project Ga0193726, IMG submission 144928) | Soil microbial communities from a riparian zone of the East river system, Colorado, United States - H2c1 | ecosystem: Environmental > Terrestrial > Soil > Riparian zone | place: USA: East River... | reverse complement strand
GTGACGGCATCAGCTACCTGATCGGCGATGCCGTGTTCGGCGGCGATACGCTGTTCGCGCCGAACGGCGGCACCGGCCGCTGCGATTTTCCCGGTGCCGACGCGGCGACGCAGTATCGCTCAATCAAGCGCCTGTACGACTTGCCGGACTCGACGCGCGTGTTCCTGTGTCACGACTATCCGGCTGCCGACGTGCAACCGCTCGCGCAGACCACGATCGGCGCCGAGAAAGCCGGCAACACGCAGCTGCGCGCGGAAACCAGCGAAGCCGACTACGTCGCGTTCCGCCACAAGCGCGACGCGACGCTCGCCGCACCGCGTCTGCTGTATCCCTCACTGCAGGTAAACATCCGCGCCGGGCGGCTGCCGCCGGCGGACGCGGCCGGCCGTATATTCCTGAGCCTGCCGGTGCGTGACGAAAGCTGAAGCGCGCCGCTCCGCAGCACCCGCGTGCGGTTGACTGAAATCCACGTCAGGTCGGCGTGCCCAGCGCGGTCGAGCCGTCAGGCTCGCGTGCAGCCGCCGCAAGATCGCATCAGGCAGTCGTTCGTTCCGCGTACTTGGCCAGCTCGAGCTTCGCGATCGTCGCGCGATGGACTTCATCCGGACCGTCGGCGATGCGCAGCGTGCGGATGCCGGCATACAGGCTCGCCAGCGGGAAATCCTCGCTGACCCCGGCGCCGCCGTGCGCCTGGATCGCCCAGTCGATGATCCGGCAGGCGATGTTCGGTGCGACCACCTTGATCATGGCGATCTCGGCGCGCGCGACCTTGTTGCCGACCGTATCCATCATATGCGCCGCCTTGAGCGTGAGCAGGCGCGCCTGCTCGATCATGCAGCGCGCCTCGGCGATACGCTCATGCCAGATCGACTGATCGCCGATGCGCTTGCCGAATGCCACGCGCGCCTGCACGCGCCGGCACAGCAGTTCCAGTGCGCGCTCCGCGGCGCCGATCGTGCGCATGCAGTGATGAATGCGCCCGGGCCCGAGACGGCCCTGCGCAATCTCGAAACCGCGGCCTTCGCCGAGCAGCAGGTTGTCGACCGGCACGCGTACGCTGCGCAGTTCGATTTCCATGTGCCCGTGCGGCGCATCGTCGTAGCCGAACACCGACAACGGCCGGATCATTTCGATGCCGGGGCTGTCGGCGGGAACGAGCAGCATTGATTGCTGCAGGTGACTGGCCGCCTGCGTATCGGTCTTGCCCATCACGATGTACAACGCGCAGCGCGGATCGCCGGCACCGGACGCGAACCATTTGCGCCCGTCGATGACATAGTGATCGCCGTCGCGCCGGATCGAGCACTGGATGTTGGTCGCGTCCGACGACGCCACCGCCGGCTCGGTCATCAGGAATGCCGAGCGGATTTCTCCGGCCAGCAACGGTTCCAGCCAGCGGTTCTTCTGCGCCTCGTTGCCGTAGCGTTCGAGCGTTTCCATGTTGCCGCTGTCCGGCGCGGAGCAGTTGAATACTTCCGCCGCCCACGGCACGCGGCCCATGATCTCGCACAGCGGCGCGTATTCGACATTGGACAGGCCTTGCGGCGCGCGGGACGATTGCGGCAGGAACAGGTTCCACAAACCGCGTGCGCGTGCGCGCGGCTTGAGCTCTTCGACGATGCGCAACGGAACCCACGGATTTCCGGCTGCGCGATTGCGGCGGATTTCCTCGAGGTACCTTGCTTCGTTCGGATAGATGGCTTCGTCGAAGAATGCCGCCAATTCGGCGCGCAATGCTTCGACTTTCGCAGAGTAGGCAAAATTCATGGGGCCGCCCGAATTCGATGGCAAGCGCGACACCCCGCGACGCGGGACAGTTGCCTGCAATCCATCGTAGGATGCCGCCTGCGGGTTGGCAAGGTAACGCCGCGAGCGACTCTTTCGCGCCGCCCGCATGGCAGAATCCCGTGCTCGCCGATCTCGAGGAACAGGTTCATGGACCACAGGAACATTTTCGATCTCACCGGCAAGACCGCGCTGGTTACCGGCGGCTCGCGCGGTCTGGGATTGCAGATGGCCGAAGCGCTCGGCAGCTATGGCGCGCGTGTCGTGCTGTCGGCGCGCAAGGCCGACGAACTGCAACACGCGCAGGCGCACCTGCGCGCGCTGGACATCGAGGCCGACTGGATTGCAGCCGATAACTCGCGCGATGCCGATATCGCCATGCTTGCCGATGCGGCGATCGGCAAGCTCGGCCATGTCGACATCCTCGTCAACAACGCCGGCGCCAGCTGGGGTGCGCCGGCGGAAGACTATCCGACCGACGCCTGGGACAAGATCTTCAACCTCAACATCCGCGGCCTGTTCCTGCTGACGCAGCGCATCGGCAAGCTGTCGATGATTCCGCGCAAGTACGGGCGCGTCATCAACATCGCCTCGATCGCCGGACTGCGCGGCAATCCGCCGGGCCCGATGCAGACCATCGCCTACAACGCCAGCAAGGGCGCGCTGGTCAACTTCACGCGCGCACTGGCCGGCGAGTGGGGCCGCCACGGCATCACCGTCAACGCACTGGCCCCGGGTTTCTTCCCATCGAAGATGTCTGCCGGACTGATCAAGGCGTTCGGCGAGGAGGCCCTGATCGGTCATTCGCCGCTGCAACGTCTCGGCGACGACGAAGACCTCAAGGGCGCGGTGCTGCTGTTCGCGTCCGATGCCGGCAAGCACATCACCGGACAGATCCTCGCCGTCGACGGCGGCTACACGGCGGTTTGATCGCGAAGACTTCAGACGGTTGCTGGTGACCTGTACGATTAGTCCGTCTATGACTTCGCGACGTGCGCCCCCTTCCGGCTGCCGCCACCTTGTACTCGCCACATCCATGTAGCTCGCCATACGGGCAGCATCCGCTGCAAACATCGGCAGTCCTGCCGATGTTTCCCCGCAAGCGGGGGAAGGATTCCAGACTGATGCCTCTCGCGCTTTTTCTTCCCCTGCGAAGCGGGGGAAGGTGCCGAAGGCGGATGGGGGCAGTGGTGGCCAAGACTCACAACCTGCTACCGAATCAAACGTTACAGTCCACTACTAGTCCATGTCCTTCAGCGAGAACGTGATGGGCACCAGCACGTAGCCATCATGCGGCTTGCCATCCTTGATGGCGGGATTGAAGCGCCATTGCATGATCGCGTCGATCGACGCCCGCGCGAAGATCTTCTCCGCCGCTGGTGGATCGCTGCGCTCGATATCGACCGACTGCGGCGCGCCACGCTCGTCGACTAGCACCTTGAACATCAGTTCGGCCGATTGCTTGTTCTTCACCGCCTCTTCTGGGTACTTCGGCGGATGCATGTCACGGAACGTGACATCTTCCGTCGGTGGCCGGTCCGCTGTTGCGGCGCGTGGTTCGTCGGGCGGCGAGACACGAATCGCGTCGAGCGTTCCGCCAGAGGTCTTCCTCACAGCATCGGGATGCAGCGCAAACACGACCGGAATGATTTCGTCGCTCGCGACCGGCTTGCCGTCGCGTTCGGCCGGCTTGAAGCGCCATGTGCGCACTCCGCCGGTTGCCGCATCGGCCAGCGTAGCGGCCGCGTCAGGCTCGAATCGATCAGCAATGGCCGATGTGACGTCGCCTGTCGTGCCGATGTGCACCTTGACATAGACGACACCGTCAATTTTCGCCGCGATTTGTGCCGGCGGATAGGCGATCCGGCGCATCGAACGGTACGTCGCCTTACTTTCGCCTTGCGCCACAGCATCTGCCGTTGGCGCGGTGCCTTTGGCGCCGGTCGCTGCGGCAGCGGTCCCTTTGCCGTCCGCACGGGCCAGAGTGATCTGCGCGGCGAAGCCCTTGAACGGACCGGCATCTGACTGTTCGCCGACGCGGATGGCGGCCGCTTCGCCATCATGCATGATCATGCGTGGTCGACTGACCACGGAGTCGTTGTGCTTGAGCACGCTGTCGAGACTGATTGTTGCGTCCGCACTCGGCGTGACAGTGCCGCCGAGTTCCCACGATTCGCCGGGACGTTCAATGCTTGCGCTGAATGACTTTCCCGGTGCCACGAGCAGCAGGTCCGAACCGGGCATTGCCGGGCGACTGGGATCGACTCGAATGGAGGCACCTTCGAAGTGAGCCGAGCGCCAGGATGTATCCGGCATCGCGCCGTCGATGGTAAAAACGAGATCTGCCTCGATCGTTCGGCCCTCAATCAACCCATTCCCCTCGACTGTATGAGCGGGCTGCGAGGCCCACGCGGCATAGCTGCCGCAGACGGCCAGCGCTACCGCCAGGCCGAGGCCAAGCGCGCTGCGCGCGCGTCCCGGCAAAGGTTGTTTCAACATGGTGATTCGCTCCTTCAATGGGTGGCTGGATTGCCAGTAGCAGCCGACCGGGAGCCCCAGCTCCTGCCGGGATTCGCCGGCCAGCTGCGTCTTCAACATCGCGTCGGCGTACGGCCGGCGCGCTTCCGGAAATCGTGCAATGACGAGTGCGTCGCAGGCCAGCTCCTGGTCGAAGCGGAAGCGCGATGCGGCAAAGTGGACAAGTGGATTGAACCAGAACAGGCAACGCAGCGTCGCTGCAAACAGGTTGGCCTGCGCGTCGCCGCGCGTGCGATGCAGTTGTTCGTGCGCAACGATCAGCGCGCGCTCGATCGCGCTGAAGCGCTCGTCGAAATCAGCCGGCACGATGATGCGCGGCTGCCAAGCGCCGACCAGGGCCGGACACCCGGCCGTGCTGCGCGCGCGCAGCACCGCGCCATCACCGGGCGAAAGTGGTCCGAGCGCACGCAGGAAGCGACGCTGCTGACGCACGAAACGCAACGCCCAAAGTGCAGTTCCAAGCACCCACAACGACGCGAGCCACGGCATCGCGTCGAATCGCCAGGAAGGCTGTACGACCTGACCGGTCAGCGGCAACAAGACCTGTGAGACCGTCGCCTGGACCGCGCGAAGCGGTGCAGTGGCGACCGGCGCCGGCAACAGCGCGACGAGGGCGACCAACGGGACGACGCACCATATCGCATACGCCGACTGTGCGCCGAAACGCTGCCGCATCGGCCGGCGCAAGGCCAGAACAAGCAGCATGGCGATGCTGGAAGCGATCGTCGCGACGCCAAGGACGTGCAGCAGATCAGCGCTCATCGTCGAGCTCCTCGATCAGGCGGCGCAGCTCGGCGATGTCCTTCTTGCCGAGCTTGTGGTGCTCCGAGAAATGCGCGACGAGCGGCGCGACGCGCCCTCCAAACAACCGGTCGAGCAGACCCTTGCTCTGCGCATGCACGTAATCGGCACGCTTGAGCAGCGGCCGGTACAGATAGCGGCGCCCGTCCCGCTGGGCCGCGATCGCGCGCTTCTTGAGCAGGCGGTTGAGCAGCGATTTGACGGTCGGCTCGCGCCAGTTCGTGCTGTCGGCCAAGGCCGCAACGACATCTTCGGAACTCAGCGGGTGCTCGTTCCACAACACTTCCATCACCAGACTTTCGGCATCGCTGATCGACATGGCAACCTTTCCGATTACGCGTGTAATTGATATTCAGATTACACCTGTAATCGTAAATGTCAAGCGGCCGTAGGACACAACACGCGTGGTCGGCGCGTCACCGGCTAGAATGCACGCTCTCGGGAACGATGACGATGCCTTACACACCGATACTCGCAACATTGGGCTACGTTCTGTCGCCGGACCGCCGGCGCGTGCTGATGATTCATCGCAACGTGCGCGCGGGTGATCAGCACCTCGGCAAGTACAACGGCCTCGGCGGCAAGCTCGAGCACGACGAGGACATCGTCGCCGGGATGCGTCGCGAGATCCATGAGGAAGCCGGCGTCGACTGCGACGAGTTGAACCTGCGCGGCACGATCAGCTGGCCGGGATTCGGCAAGCACGGCGAGGACTGGTTCGGTTTCGTGTTTCTGATCACGCGCTACAGCGGCGAACCGTTCGCGATCAATGCCGAAGGCACGCTCGAATGGGTCGATGTCGACAGGATTCTCGATCTGCCGCTGTGGGATGGCGACCGCCATTTTCTGCCGCTCGTTTTCGACGCCGATTCGCGGCCGTTCCATGGCGTGATGCCGTACCGCGATGGCCACATGGTGAGCTGGTCAGTCAGCCGGATCTAGCGCGTCTGCAGTGACGTCTTGCGAGACTCTGAAGTCGTCATTCCCGCGGTTCTCAACCGCCGAACTTGGGCTACGCCTCCTTCATATACGGCGGCGCGCCGCCGGCGAGGAAATCCTCGCGCACCGGCGCAAAGAAATCGAGGATCTCGGTCTCCTCCGGAAAGAACGCCTCATGCTCGACGCCGCCGGGAATGACAGCGACATCTCCGGCGACCATGCTGCGCTTTTCGTCGCCGATGCGCAGGTCCATCCGGCCCTTGATCATCCACGAGAACTGCTCATGCGGATGCTTATGGGCCGCCGCATGCCCGCCGGCCTTGAAATGCCACCACACCATCATGCCCTGCTTGCCGGACATGACCTTGCGGCTGATCTTGTCGCTGATGCGCTCCTCGGGAACCGACGCCAGCTTCTCGTGACCGACAATGATGGGCATCTGACAATCCTCCAGTCGAGAACTTGATTGGGTACAGGATAGCGAAGACCGGGACGGCTTTGCGCTACCCTGCGTCCTCCACGTCGTTTCGCTCAGAAGTGGTTGAGTCGCCGTCTGGCGGCCGTGCTCAACCGAGGCGCTTCACCGCGCCGACGACCTCGTCGATAGTGAAGCCAAAATACTTGAACAACGCATCGGCCGGCGCCGAAGCGCCGAAGCGGTCGAGTCCGATCCCGGCGCCGTCGAGTCCGACATACTTGCGCCAGTAGTCGGTGACGCCCGCTTCGATCGCGACGCGCTTGCGGCACGATCCCGGCAGCACGCTGTCGCGGTACTCGTTTGGCTGGCGGTCGAACAGGTTCGCACACGGCATCGACACGACGCGGGCCAAAATGCCGTCCTTCTCGAGGGCGCGCATCGAGTCCATGGCGAGGCCGACCTCGGATCCGGTCGCGATCAGGATCACGTCGAACTTGCCGCCGGCCGGTTCGTGCAGCACGTAGCCACCGAGTTCGACCGTTGCCAACTGCGCGTCGCTGCGCGGCTGGTGCGCCAGGTTCTGGCGCGAGAAGACCAGGCACGACGGCCCGTCCTTGCGTTCGATCGCGGCTTTCCATGCGATCGCGCTCTCGACCGCATCGCACGGACGCCAGACATGGTTGTGCGGAATGTAGCGCAGGCTGGCCAGATGCTCGATCGGCTGGTGCGTCGGGCCGTCTTCGCCGAGACCGATCGAGTCGTGCGTATAAACGTGGATCGCGTGCGCCGGAATCAACGCCGACATGCGCACGCCATTGCGCGCGTAATCGGAGAACACCAGGAACGTGGCATCGTACGGAATGAATCCGCCGTGCAGCGCCAAGCCGTTGCTGATCGCGGTCATGCCGAATTCGCGCACACCGTAATAGACGTAGTTCGCGCTCGCGTCCGACGAGTTGACGTCCTTCGAGCCCTTCCAGATCGTCAGGTTGGAGCCGGCCAGGTCGGCCGAGCCGCCGATCAGTTCCGGCAGCTTCGGTCCGAACGCATCGAGCGCCATCTGCGACGCCTTGCGTGACGCAACGACCGGGCCGTCGGCCTGCAGCTTGCGCACATACGCATCGGCGTGAGCCTGCCAATCCGCCGGAAGGTCGCGCGCAAGGCGGCGGGAAAATTCGGCCGCGAGATCGGGATAGGCCGCTTCATACTTCGCCAACAGCGCGTTCCATTCCGCCTCGCGTTTCGCTCCGGCATCGCGCGCGTCCCAACCGGCATAGATCTCGGCCGGGATTTCGAATGGCGGCTGGTTCCAGCCAAGCTGCACGCGTGCCGCGGCGACTTCGTCCTTGCCGAGCGCGGCGCCATGGGTGGCCTCGGTGCCTTGCTTGTTCGGTGCGCCGTATCCAATGATCGTCTTGCAGCAGATCAGCGTCGGCTTGTCCGGATCGATCGCGGCCGAAACCAGCGCCGCCTTGACTGCCTCGGAATTGTGTCCGTCGACATCGCGCAGCACTTCCCAACCGTACGCTTCGAAGCGCTTCGGCGTGTCATCGTTGAACCAGCCGTGCACTTCGCCGTCGATCGAAATGCCATTGTCGTCGTAGAGCACTACGAGTTTGCCGAGCTTGAGCGTGGCGGCCAGTGACGCCACTTCGTGCGAAATGCCTTCCATCAGGCAGCCGTCGCCCACGACGACATAAGTATAATGATCCACAATGCTGCAATCCGCGCGGTTGAAGCGAGCCGCCAGCACCTTCTCGGCCAGGGCCATGCCGACCGCATTCGCCAGTCCTTGCCCGAGCGGCCCGGTCGTCGTTTCGATCGCCGCGAATTCGCACGCCTCGGGGTGCCCTGCGGTTTTCGAATGCAGCTGCCGGAAACGCCTGAGTGCATCCATCGGCAGGTCGTAGCCGGTCAGGTGCAGCAGCGAGTAAAGCAGCATCGACCCGTGTCCGTTGGACAGGATGAAGCGATCGCGGTTGAACCATTTCGGATTTGCCGGGTTGTGACTGAGGAAATCGTTCCACAGCACCTCGGCGACGTCGGCCATGCCCATCGGCATGCCGGGATGACCGGACTTGGCCGCTTCGACTGCATCCATCGACAGTGCGCGGACGGCGTTGGCCAATTCGCGGCGGGAAGGCTGACTGGGACTCGGCATGGACGGTTCTCGAAGGCTTGATCCGGCATCCGGACGGACTGCCGCGCGGCGCATTGTCGCCGAATCGACCATCCTTGTCGCGCGGGCCAGCCATGGTCGCGAGCCGCCCGGCGATCGAAGGCACTGCGTGTAAAGGCCCGCCGTTGTTTGCGACGGCGTCACCGAAACGGGTAAGGTAGCAGGCTCGGGGGAGCACCACTTTGGAGGGATTGCCATGACTTCAACGCGTGTTTTTGCCTCGGTCATTGCTCCACTGGCGATCGTCGTCGCATTCGCCGTCACGGCACCAGCGGCCGCGCAGTCGGATCCGGTGATCGGTTCGAGCAATGTCGCCATCGCCGACCCACCGATTCCCGAGCCGCTGTCGACGCCGTGCACAGTCACGCTGTTCGAGAACCAGCAGTTCGCCGATTTCAATTCGAAGCCGTTCGACTTCGAGCCACCGGCGCTGTGTCCGGGTCCGTGGCAGAAAGTCGTGCTGAGCGCGGACTATTCCGTGACGATGGGCCGGCAGTTCGACCGCACGGCGCAGATCTGGCTCGGTGGCGCCATCATCTACTTCGGCACGACGCAGGAACCGTCGGCGACAGTCGCGCCATCGTGGCACATCGAACGCGACCTGACCGACTACAGCGCGCTGTTTGCCGCCGCGCACAGCGGCCAGGCGACGCTCGGCAACTTCGTCGGCAACTCCGGTGGCGTCGACTACACCGGCATCATCTTCGGCACGGCCACGCTGTCATTCTATCCGGCGGTCGCGACCGTCACCGACCATCCGCGTCGGCCGGACATGCTGCTGCCGTTCACGACCAGCGCCGCCGGCAGCACCGCCGACCTATCGTCGCCGGATGCGAAGTTCGGCGTGACGTTCGTGCACACGCTGCCGACCAACATCGAGCGCGCCTATCTCGATGTCTATGCGCAGAGCCAGGCCAGCGATGAATTCTGGTACACCTGCGTGCCGGACGAACTGGCGGATGCGCTGTTCAGTTGCGGCGGTACGGCCTTCCGTGAAGTCGAGATTTCCGTCGATGACCAGCCGGCCGGTGTCGCGCCAATCTTCCCTTGGGTCTATACCGGCGGCATCGATCCGTACATGTGGCGACCGATTCCGGGCGTGCAGACGCTGGCGTTCGAACCGTATCGCGTCGATCTGACGCCGTTTGCCGGCCTGCTCGACGATGGCAACGGGCACACGATTACGCTCGGCGTATTCAATACGCAGGATCATTTTTCGACAACCGCGAACCTGCTGCTGTACCTTGACCCTGGCAAGACGCAACTCAGCGGAAGTCTTACCGGAAATACGCTGGCGGCGGCGCCGTCACCGCAGGTCACAACCTCGGCGAACGGCGACGACACCAGCGTGACCGTCACCTCGAACCGGCAGTTCACGATAAGCGGCAGCCTGAACACCTCGCACGGTACGATCGTTACTCAGGTCACGCAGTCGCTGGCGTTCTCGAACGCGCAGCAGTTCACGATCACGGACAGCGTCTACCATCAGCATGTGGTGCAGGCCACGACGATCGACTCGACCACGACCACGACGAGCGGCAGGACGAGCGCCACCGTGCATGAGCAGCGCAGTTATCCCTTCGTGTTCGACTACGACCAGGAACCCACGGCCGACGGCAATTACACGCTGGCGTCGTCGATCGACCAGGAATTCAAGCAATCCGTTGCGGTGGGGTTCCAGGGCTTCCTGTCACGCAGCGCGAATCTCGACAATCATGTCGTGGCCGGCGATACGTTCGATCTGGACGGCAGCGGCAATCTTGTCGGCCATCACGGCCAGGGCACGACCCAAAGCTACGCATACAGCGACCCGTTCGGTGCATGCTACTCACGCAATATCAGCGCCACGAGCGGCGTATTGACGGCGCTGACCGACGGCAGCGGCTGCCCCGGCGGGGTAAACCGGCTTTCGTGGTTCGACGTCTTCGACAATTTTGCTTCTTCGGTAGCCGGCAACACGGTGCAGCTGTTGCCGTAAGGACACGACGATGGCAACTCTGCGGACGCACGCGCGTCCGCAGACGTCGCGCGGTTTCAGCCGCTGCGCTTGAACGTCACCACCAGCACATCGCGGTGCGCAGGCATATTTGTGTCGATCGGCTCGACCGCCGTGACGCCGTGATGGACACGCGCGTCATCGACCAATGCGGCATCGAATGGATCTGCCAGGGTGAAGCTGCCGAGCAGACTTCCATCGGCATGAATCGTCGTCGTACCCTACGTGCTGGTGTTCGTGCGTTTGATCATCAACACCAGCACGTAGTCGACGCCGTCGCGATGCACGCCTTCCGGGGTCGGCTGGCCGGGCTCGTCCGGGCGCGCCTCGATGCGAAACTGATGCACTTCGACGCGCCAGTCGGGCACATGCGGCGCCAGTGAGCCGAACAGGTCGTGGCAAAAGCGCAGGATCGTCAACAGGCTGGATCCGTCACCGGCTTGCGCGTCGATCGGCTCGAACCAGCGCTCGATGCCGCCCTGAAGCTGGTTGTAGGCCTTGCTCTGGTAGTGCGGTTGGTGAGCGGCGCGGACAATGCATCGCTCCAGATCATCAGGCGCGCCGTGCGCGTCGAATACCGCGTGGCGCCTGCGCCGGTAGCGGCCGTGGTCGATGAGGTAGCTGTCGAGCGCCAGGTTGTTCCAGCTCTCTGCGAATGCATTCCAGTCGTCGAGAGATCCGAATTGCGCGAGGCATGCCCGCGTGACCGCGGCGGGCGAGAATGCAAATCCGTTGGCGGACAGCTGTTCTCGAAGCGACTGAAGCAAGTCGGCCTGAGGGAAGTTCACGTGTGCAGCGTAACAAAGCTGTGCGTGCGTTCCAGAGCCAACGGTGGAGGAATTTGTCGTGCCGCCTGCGGCACGGAGTCACTAGTGTGAAAGCAGGCACGAGTTGTCCCTGGATCGTCGACGGGCCTGCAGACGTCGCTTGGCTTGGAACCGTCGGGAACAGAGCAAGGGGATCGGCATCAGCCATCCCTTGGATCGTCGACCAGCCC
>Ga0193726_1002737_pt1 | contig 11656 bp, 11 predicted proteins | sample H2c1metaG_FD_144928 | JGI IMG/M metagenome (GOLD analysis project Ga0193726, IMG submission 144928) | Soil microbial communities from a riparian zone of the East river system, Colorado, United States - H2c1 | ecosystem: Environmental > Terrestrial > Soil > Riparian zone | place: USA: East River... | reverse complement strand
TTCGTGACGGCAGCCGGCGGCCATGGCTCTCTAACAGGTCTGGAAACGCCATAACCGTGCGCGCGCTTCGAAGCCCAACATAGTAGCGTCCATCCGGACCGAAATTGCCACCACCCGGGTTCAATCCTGCGATCGGGCCTGTGTCGCGAACGATAGTCCCGTTTGCACCAAGTGCCAATACCCGATCACCGCCGCTGTTGAGAAACAGCAACCCCTCACCTTCATCCACGGCAAGTCCCCGGGGATCAACAATTCGGCTGTCATCGTTAAAGGGACCGATCAGCGTGCCATCGCGCTTGAACGCCAGAAGCGCGCCATATCCATTTCCCATTGATGCCTGATGCACTCGTTACAAAAATAAGCATTGTAACCACGCTCCTACGGCGTCGTCTGGAAGGTCTCGCTACCAGGCGCGCGAAATACGGCGCCGGGCAGACGCGGTTCTCTGGTCTGGGCACCAATGGACCAACCCAAAGGGTGAGCGCTGTGCTCTCACCACGATGTCCTCAAGTTTTGAGGCGGCGTGAACCGAGGGTATGTTGCGGCGAGCGTGCCTACCAACGCGATGATGCAGCCGACCGTTACATCATAGAGTCGCGTCTCCAGCAGGTGTGGGGCTGAGCCCCCATCGCTGGCGAGGGTCGCGTGCACGGCGAACAGCAGGAACATCGTGAATGCCATAAAGCCCAAAGCCGGATTGATGGCCGTCCCCACGCGGGCCAATGCCGCCACCAGCGTCGCCAGCACGGCGAGAGTAATGGCGCTCTCATGCAGATGCAGGATCGCCGCACCTAACATCACGCCGACAATCGTCCCGACGGCATAGTGAATCGTCAATTCCAGACTCGCGATGCCTTCGCGGCGCATGACCATGATCACGACCAGGGTCGCCCAAAACGAGTCGTTGACCCGAAGTGACGATGCCGCGAACAAAGCCACCGCGGCGGCGGCGCCGTAACACAGCGTGAATCGAATGCCGGCGTCCGTTCCACGACACGCACGCCGTATACCCGCACGCCAGTCCATGACGTTATGGTCCGAGGGAATTCGGAACCAACGCCACACGAGGAAGGCGGACGCGAATGCAGTCGCGCCACCCACCGCTACACTGAGCATCACATCCGCATCGCCGAAGTGCATGCCGGTGCCCGCAGCCGCAGCCACGGCAAAGAACCGGGTGACGGCAGCCACACCCGGATGTGAGCCACTTGCCCACCCCGCCACCAGCACGCACAGCAAAACCACTATCTCCTTGCTATACGGCGTGTTACCGAGAAAATGACCCAGCGTTCCGCCGGCTACGATTGCGGCCCAACCGGCGACCATGGTCGCGAGGCGAACTCGCGGTGTTTGTCCAATGTCGCTCAAGGTGACAAACAGCGCCGTGGCGCCGCCGGCTACCGCCGCACGGGGGTGTCCTAAGTACACCCCGCCGATCAGCGGAATGCCGACTGCGAGCGCGACGCGGAACACCACGGCCGCAGCACCGGCCGCGGAACCAATCTTGTAGAGGTCTCGATACCAAGCTGCAGACATGGTTTCATTATCAGCTGAAAACAACGAGCGCGAGAAGGGCCAATGCCAAAGTAGCCCCACCGCCAAGTCGCGTAGCGATTTGCGCGAAGGGCATCAGATCGAGACGCGATGCATGTTTCGGCTGAAACACGCGCATCGGATTGCGCAATCGTCCGGTAATCCCACTTCATCACCATTCCTCTCCGGACAAGTCGACCTTCCCCGTCACGGACGTGGATCATTTGAGTCGACTCCTTTGGAGGAGAACGATGATGAGTTCATTGTCTGTCGGCGCTGCCTTCAGCGCCCTACTGCTGACGGTTGCGAGCGCGCTCGCGGCTGCACCGCGCTATACGGACCTGCGTCTCATCGAGCCAATCCACGGCGATGCCGCGGCCGGTCTCAAAAAGGCGACCACGTGCTTTGCCTGTCACGGGGCGAGCGGCGTGTCCGCCTCTCCCACATTTCCGCGTTTGGCTGGTCAGCGGGCCGACTATCTGTACCAGCGACTCCTTTCCTTCAAGCGCGCCGCACCGAAGGATCCGTACTATTCTGTGTCGCCGATGAAAGCAATCGTTGCCAACTTGAGCGACGCTGACATGCGCGATTTGGCCAGCTTTTTTTCATCACAGACGCCACCGCCGGCAGCTGAATCCTCCGCGGCATCCGGTAAAGGCGAGACGCTGTTTCTCGGCGGCGATCCCGCACGCGGCATCCCCCCCTGTCAGGGGTGCCACGGCGCCGATGCCGCGGGACCTTCGATCAGCACCGCTCAATATGCCGCCTATCCGTCGTTGCGCGGGCAATACGCGCCGTATCTGATCGCTCGGCTCACGAATTTTCACAAGAATCTGCCGCATGACACGACCAATGACTTCATTATGGGCAGCGTGGCGCAAACCCTCGACGATGAGTCGATTCAAGCCATCGCGGCATGGCTCAGTTCACTCGCACCAAACAGAAGCCCATGAATGTTCCACAATCACCATGCGGCGTGAGTAGTGGGACTGCGAGTTAACAGGACGCGGCTGACAATCATCAGCCATAGGAGACAGATGAGCGGCGATACGAACCGGGAATAGAGTCCATCGGGTGCCCAGAATCCGTCGCTCAGCCACGTGGTCCCACCCAGCAGAACGAGCACAACGGCCGCAACGCCGACCGCGAACAGCCCGTTCGAGATCAGTCCGGCGCGCCAGAGCCCGAATGCAGCGGACATAGTCAGCATTGCGCGCGGGAAGGAGCTCAGCACGACGCCGGCCCATGTGATGTCGTTGAGTCCCCCTAGGAGAGCGGGATTTCCCGAGCCCGCGATCGAGTAGGCCAGGCCTGCGCTGATCGTGATGAGCAAAATGAGCAACCCTCCGAGCGCTGCACTGGAGGCCGTTGCTGCGGCACCCCAGCCGTCTCGTCCCGCATCCGCCAGGGTGCTTCTAAGCGCCGCGGCGAACCACATGAGATTGAGAACCGCAAAGCCATCGAGGACCGTGGCGATCAGGATCCGCATGCGATCGCCGTGGTAGAACGCCATGAGTGTCTCGGCCGACGCACCGACCTGTGGCTGGTTGCCGTAAATAAGGTAGGCGATGATGAAGAGCGCGGCGAACTGGATGCCGCTGGTGCGCCACAAGCGTTCCCAGAAACCACTCGTGGTATATACGCTTGCGGATGAGGTCATGACTGTGGTGGATTCGCTCATGAGGGTCTCCTATTCAATTAAAACGATTTTTATCGCAGCGATTTGCAGTTCTCGCGCAGTTGCCGCCTTATCTTGATGAAGGGTAAACAAGATCATGAACTGCATTTTTCATGCTGCCGCGCAAGTTGTAGTTAGTATCGTTGCTTCGCGTCTTCTCGCCGACGCCGCATGCGATTCGCAGTTTGCTTATGTTAGTACTGGCTCAGAGAACTGCATAGCTCAAGCGCGACGCGTCATGTCGTGTGCTTCGGATAGGCGTCGTGGACTGAGAACCGCGGAATTGTATGGCGGGCGCTAGTTCGAACCGCCGACAGAAAACAGTTCGATTCGACCATGCCGTGTAGCGGCGGCAATTGCCCGTCAGGGCGACTCGAAGGGCGACGCGCGAAGCACCGTGCAATCCTTTCCGGCGAGCCGTTTACCTATATATATCAATATACTATATTGTTTTTCGCCATTTCACATCAATTGACGCAGCGGCTGGCGCAGCAGAGGCCTTGGATCTGAGGCGCAAGTGGAGCCTTTGACGCCCCGCAACCCCACTGCCAGGGCCACAATCACGGCTGGCGCTTTTTCATGCGGCCTTTCCCCGTAAGCTTCCTAGAGAAGCAGTTGCTGTTCGTCCGAAGCATATCAATGAAGGCGCTCAGTGGGGCCGGCACGTTACGGCGGTCGGGATAGTAGAGGCAGAACCCCGGCGACGATGGCATCCAGTCATCCAGTACGGAGACGAGGTGACCACGCGCCAGATCACCTCTGACACGCGCCTCCCACATATAAGCGAGGCCGGCACCGGCCAACGCCGCGTCGCGCATCAGCGTGGGTTCATCGAGAGTCAAGGAGCCTGGCGCGTCGATCGTCAGCGCCCGGCCCTGCTTTGTGAATTCCCATCGATACAACGCGCCACTCGGCCAGCGGGCCCGGATGCAACGATGCGCCATGAGGTCTCTCGGTTTAGCCGGCGCAGGATGGTCCAGCAAATAGGCCGGCGATCCGACGACGACGAAGCGTAACTCGGGACCGAACGGCACCGCGATCATGTCGCCCGCTACGGCATCCCGTGGTCGGATGCCGGCATCGAAGCCCTTGGCCACGATGTCGATCAGCTGTGCTTCGGTGACGATATCGACCTTGACCTCGGGGTAGCGGCGTTGGAACTCCAGCACCACGGGCACGAGTATCTGCCGCGCCGCCTCGGCCGGGCAGTTGAGACGCAGTGTGCCCGCGGTGCGACCGCGCCGGCTGATCGTTGCCGCCATCGCGGCGTGGATATCGGATAGCGCCGGGCCCACTGCGGCGATGAACTGCTCGCCGGCCTCGGAAAGGGAAACGCTTCGCGTCGTGCGGTTGAACAGCCGCACGCCAAGCCGTGCCTCCAACCCTGCGACGGCGTTGCTGACGCTGGTTGCTGAAACCCCAAGCTCTACAGCAGCGGCGCGGAAACCGCCAAGGCGGGCGACTGCCGCAACCGTATCCAGCTCAACGAGGCCTGAGCGATTCATTGTCCTGCTTTTCGGATTGCGATGTCACGAATTGTCCAGCTTATCACGGCAATGCTCAGCGCTTAAAGTGATTTCTGCGAAGTGATTGAGTCAGGCATCTGTCATGCGAATGGTCCAACGGATTTATATCGACGGCGCTTTCGTGACACCGCAAGGCACGGAGATGTTCAACCTGTTCGATCCGGCACGTGCCGAGGTGATCGGACAGGTTCGACTTGCGGACTCAGAAGACGCGCGACAGGCGATTCAAGCGGCGAAGCGCGCCCTGCCGTCGTATGCCCGCACCGGAAAGGCGGAACGGCTCGAGCTGCTGCGCAATCTGCACGACGCCGTGCTGGCGCGGGCCGCTGATCTCGAAGAGGCTACGATCCTGGAGTACGGCGCTCCGGTGGCGCGGGCCCGCTGGACCGCACGCTACGCTGCGGAATCCTTCCTCAACGCGGCGAAGACGCTGGAAGCCTACAGCTTCACCCGTCAGGCCGGAGGTTTCGAAGTTATCATGGAGCCGGTCGGGGTCGCCGGGCTGATTACGCCCTGGAACGCCAACGCTGGTTTCATCTGCAGCAAGCTCGCCTATGCCCTTGCGGCCGGCTGCACAGCGGTGATCAAGCCGAGCGAGATGAGCGCGTCGCAGACGGAGATCGTCACCGAGGCCCTGCACGCGGCGGGCGCGGCGGCCGGCTTGTTCAACATCGTGACCGGCCGCGGAGAGGTGGTGGGCGCGGAACTCACTACAAGCGCGGACGTTGCCAAAATCTCGTTCACTGGATCCACCGCCGTAGGCAAGGCGATCATGAAAGCGGCGGCGGACACGGTGAAGCGGGTCACTCTGGAACTCGGCGGCAAGTCGCCGAGCCTCATCTTGGAGGACGCGAATCTCGAAGCGGCTGTGCCGATGGCCATCATGGCCGGCTTCCTGAACAGCGGCCAGGCCTGCCTTGCAGGCACACGCATTCTCGTGCCAGAGGCGCGACTGTCCGAGGTCCTGTCCCTGGCGAGGGCCGCGATGGCGGCAATGAAGGTCGGCGACCTGCGCGATCCCGCCACCGCGGTCGGTCCCATGGTCAGTGCACGGCAGTATGATCGGGTGCAGCGCTACATCCGCCTTGGGATTGAGGCGGGCGCGACTCTGGTCGCCGGCGGCGAGGGTCATCCCGATGGGCTCGGAGGATATTTTGTCAGGCCCACGCTGTTCGCCGACGTCACCAATGAGATGAGGATCGCCCGAGAGGAGATCTTCGGGCCGGTGCTGTGCATCCTCACCTATCGCGATGAGGACCAAGCGGTCGCCATGGCCAACGACAGCGACTACGGCCTCGCTTCGTATGTATTCTCGTCCGATCCGATCCATGCGCGGGCGATCGCCGCGCGACTGCAGACCGGCCGTGTGGTGATCAACGGCGCGCCAAATGATCCGCTGGCACCGTTCGGTGGATATAAGCAATCCGGTATTGGGCGGGAATACGGAGTATTCGGACTTGAAGCCTTCCTCGAGACCAAAGCGGTCCTCGGTGTCGGGGGCATGCACTGACATGACACACGAACTCGCTTCAACACGCCAGGGTGTATTAGCGGGACTCGAACTTGATGCCAAGCAACGTAGCCTCGTGACAATCGGAATCCTGATTGCCCTGCGACAGACGGAAGAACTCAAGAACCACATCCGCATTGGCCTGACGAACGGTCTGACTATCCGCCAGATCGAGGAGGCGACGATACAGGCGGTCGCCTATGCCGGCACACCCGCCGCTCACACGGTCGGCAATGCCATTCTTGAGGTGCTGCAAGAGCCTTCCGTTGCACCACCGCCGCGGACCGGCGGCCAGTCGCGTTGCGGCGCGCCTCTCGCTGCTCAGACTCGGTTCAAATCGCAAACATTTGACCCGCTCGAGCGCTGGGTGGCTGAGCACTTAAAGGAGGATCTGAGAGTTGATGCGCTTGCCGAGCGAGTCCACATGAGCCCGCGGAACTTCGCGCGGGCTTATTCTAAGAAGTGCGGCTGTACCCCGGCGAAGGCAGTGGAAGCGATCCGGGTAGAGGCGGCAAGGCGGCGTCTCGAAGAAACCGAAGACCGGATCGAGTCCGTCGCCAAGCAGTCTGGGTTCAGCAGTGAGGAACACATGCGGTGCGCTTTCATCAGGATTTTAGGAATTCCGCCACGCGAGTATAGAAAATGCTTTGCGACTATCACTCCTACACTACGCAGTGCGACGCCAACGCCGGGGGCTTATGCCGACCACGCGGCTAAAGGATTTGGTTAAATGCGACTGGTCAGCGAATCCGCATGCCAGCGCAATCTCCGTCAACCTCTCGCGCGTGGATGTCATCATGAGCTTGGCGCGCTCGACTCTTCGCGCCGCAAGATACGCCATGGGAGAGGATCCAAGGCTCTGTTTGAATGCCCGCGAGAAATGACCCGGGCTCAAAGCCACGGTACCGGCCAGGTCTCGCAGCGCCATCTTCGATCCAAGATTGTCCTCTATGTACTCCATAGCCCGCTTGGCTTGCCAAGCCGCGAGACCACCCGGCCGCAAAATGCTTTGCAGCGGCGGCGCACCAATGCCAATTGCTTCGGATTCTCCCGCGAGGAGCGTCGATGCATCCCTCAGGCAGCGCCAAGCTACCTCGCGATTCGATTCAAAAAATGCCATTGCCCGCATCACTAGATGCCCTACTCGCGCCGAGGACGCTGCAACCGAACTCAGGGAGGGATTCGGAAGCGAGGGAATGATCGGACCTTGCGCGCTGTCGAGACGCATGTTCATGGCCATATCGTGCGCAAGGCGTTTTCGTCTCTCATTCCTCTCTCCTCTAACTCTTAGAGATGGCATCGAGAGTTTTGATCGGCAACCTGCGAATCCGCTTGCCGGTTGCTGCGAAAACCGCATTTGCGACCGCCGGACTTACGGTCGCCGTTGCCACTTCTCCAACGCCCCCGGGGGGCTCGCTGCTCTGCACGACGTGCGTCTCAACAATGGGAGCCTCGTTCATTCGCATCGGGCGATAGTCGTTGAAGTTTGACTGCACCACCCGGCCTTTTTTCAAGGTTATTTCTCCGTACAACGCGGCAGTGAGCCCGAACAGTGCTCCGCCTTCCATCTGCGCCGCTATAGTGTTGGGATTGACGATCATGCCGCAATCGATGGCGCAGACGATGCGATGAACCCTCACCCGCCCGTCGACACCGACTTCGGCTTCGACCACTTGCGCGGCAAAACTTCCATAGGCGAATTGCAATGCGACGCCTCGACCCCAACGGGCCGGCAGTGGTCGTCCCCAATCCGCCTGCTTCGCTGCCAGCATCAGCACGCCGAGGGCGCGCGGGTTACGGGTGAGCAGCGACTTGCGGTATTCGACCGGATCCCGTTTGGCCGCGTGCGCCAGCTCGTCAATAAAACTCTCGACGACGAAGATATTGTGAGTGGGACCCACTCCACGCCACAGTGAAGTGGGAATTCCCGGCGGCTCAACGCGGACAAACTCCACATGGATGTTGGTTAACTCATATGGCGGCTGTGCCGCACCCGCCACGGCATCCGGGTCTATGCCATTCTTGATGAGATTCGGATGGTAGCGCGAGTACACGGACGAGCCGCAGAGACGATGCTTCCATGCCACGGGATTTCCGTGGACATCGAGAGCGGCCGACATCCGGTCGAGGTAACAGGGCCGGTACATGTCATGTTGGATATCCTCCTCCCGGCTCCAGACCACCTTCACAGGTCCATCCACATGCCGCGCTATCCTGGCCGCAAGAAGGTTGCCATCGGGCTCGAGACGCCTGCCAAAGCCGCCCCCCAGGTATTGGTTGTGAACTCTGACCGCTCTCTTTGGCAGCCCGGTCAACTCGGCAACTTGAACCTGGGTCAAAGTCGGGACCTGTGTTCCGACCCAGATGTCGCATGAGTCTTTCTGCATGTGCACGGTGCAGTTCATCGGTTCCATCGCGGCATGCGCGAGGAAGGGGATCTGGTAAACCGCCTCGACTACCTGGGCCGCGCTCGCCATCGCTCGGTCCGGATCGCCATCGTGACGCGCGACCGCTCCTGGACGCGCTGAAGCCTCCTCGAGCTGACGAATGATTTGGGCGGTTGAAACCTGCCCGTTCGGACCATCGTCCCATTGAATTGCCGCGGCAGCGAGCGCCTTCTTGGCTGCCCATGTGTCATTGGCAACTGCCGCTACCGCGTTATCGAGGCGAACAATCTGGCGTACGCCACTGACCGCCAGGGCGGCCGCCTCGTTCAGCGACTTCAGCCGGCCACCGAATGCAGGTGAGATTGCAACTGCCGCAATCGCCATTCCTGGCAACTTCATGTCAATGCCGAATTGCGCCCTACCAACCACCTTATCAGGTGTATCGAGCCGCCGTGCAGAAGTACCAATGAGTGTAAATTGACTGGGATGCTTCAGCGGCACGCTATCGAGGGAGGGCACCGGCAGGGCCGCGGCAGCATGCACGAGGTCGCTAAATCTTAACTGGCGCGAACTGGAAATATGAATCACCACTCCTCGCTTTGCGAGACAGGAGTCTGGCGTCACATCCCAGCGCTTAGCCGCCGCAGTAAGCAGCAGGTGGCGGGCAACCGCACCGGCCTGGCGCAACGGAGTCCAGAACGCGCGGATGGAAGTCGATGCGCCCGTCGATTGAACGTGGAGGATCGGATTGGCATATAACGAATCATCAGAGGGTGCCTGCTCCAACTTTACCTGCTCGAGCGGAACCTCCAGTTCCTCGGCCAATAACATTGCTAACGCGGTGTGCACGCCCTGCCCCATCTCGGCCATCGGCATCATGAGGGTCACGATGCCCTCAGGATCAACACGAATGAAGGCATTGGGTGCGAAGTAAGGCGCAGCCGAAGCTGCCAATGACGGGCGCATCGCCGGTGGGATCGCAATTGTGAGGATTAATCCGCCCCCGATTGCGGCCGCATCCTTCAGGAATTCGCGGCGACCGAGAATTGCCGATGATTTCATGGACGTCGCGACCCGGCAGCATGGTGAATGGCTGAGCGAATTCGCTGATAGGTACCGCACCGGCAGACGTTCCCCGACATTGCCGCGTCGATATCATGATCGTCTGGGTCCGGACGGCTCGCGAGCAATGCTGCGGCTGCCATGATCTGGCCGGATTGACAGTAACCGCACTGAACCACCTCGAGCTCGAGCCACGCGCGCTGTACCGCCTGCCCTTGCGGCGTAGAGCCAATTGCCTCGATAGTAGTAATCGCGCGGCCTGCGATGTTTCCGACAGGCATGACGCAGGACCGAATGGCAGCACCATCCAAGTGCACGGTGCATGCCCCGCATAGCGCCGCCCCGCAACCAAACTTGGTTCCCGTCATTCCAAGTACATCGCGCAAGACCCACAGCAGAGGCATATCAGCCTCGACGTCAATGTTGTGAGCGGTGCCGTTTACGTTGATGGTGAGGTTCATGCGGTCCTCCTTATCGACTTCGCTTCTGGCCGCGTACAAATTCGCGTTGGCCGCAGTCTCCTACTTTGCTATTCTGTCAGCAATGACACATATCCCTGGAAAGCTGCCAACATGCCGAAAAGCACTTCGCGCCGCGTCGTCATCACTGCCTACGATGGCGTCTCATTGCTCGACCTTGCGGGACCGTTGGAGGCGTTCCGCGTAGCTTCCTCTTTCGATGGCCCCCGCGGACGCCGCGCGGCCTATGAGTGCTCGGTGGTCTCGGTGCGCGGCGGCGCCGTGAAGACTGCCGACGGCGTGGCACTGATCACGGATCCGGTGCGCACGCTGAGCAAGACGCAGATCGATACGCTGATCGTGCCGGGCGCCTTCTCGGTGGACGATGTAACCCGCGATCGCGATTTGGTCCGATGGGTCGGGAAGAGGGCTGCCGCCTGCAGGCGGGTGTGCTCTGTGTGCGTCGGCAGCTTCCTGCTTGCGCAGGCTGGATTGCTGGATGGACGGCGCGCGGCGACCCATTGGCTGCACGCACCACTGCTGGCAACGCGGTATCCACGAGTGGCGGTGGAGCCCGACGCGATATTTGTGCGCGATGGCAGGGTTTGGTCTTCCGCCGGGGTGACGACAGGTATCGACCTGGCCCTTGCCCTGATCGAGGAGGACGCGGGACGGCAAGTCGCAATGAACGTCGCGCGGCTGCTGGTGGTTTATTTAAAACGTTCTGGCGGCCAGTCTCAGTACAGCGCACTTCTGGCAGCTCAATCCGAGTCCGAATCGAAAACATTTGACCCACTCGACCGCTGGATGGCCGAGAACTTGAAAGACGATCTGAGAGTTGAGGCGCTTGCCGCGCGAGTCCACATGAGCCCGCGGAACTTCGCGCGTGCTTACGTTGAAAAGCGTGGCTGTACTCCGGCGAAGGCGGTGGAAGCGATTCGAGTGGACGCCGCAAGGCGGCATCTCGAAGAAACCGAACGCCGGATCGAGTCCATCGCCGAGGACTCCGGGTTCAGCAGCGAGGAACAGATGCGGTGCGCTTTCATCAGGATTTTAGGAATTCCGCCACGCGAGTATCGAATGCGCTTTGCCACGACCGTCTGATCGAAGCCTGCAAGGCGTTTGAGGGCATCAGTGATCATCGGCTCTGTCGCACGCTAGTCCACGCGCACACTTGGGCCGGCCCCTCGACTTGGCTGCGGGTTTCGACCACGGCAGACCTGAGCCGACTTTCGAGGGTGTCGATTGCAATCGTCTCCGCGGTCGCAACCCCGGCCTGGATCATCTGCGGCAGGAGGGTGCGGGCCACACCAGCGAACCAAGCATAGTGGGGGGCATCGACGCCTCCTCCGACTGGCAGCTCGGAAAACAGCTCAGGCTGCGGAAGTCCGGCACTGGAAAAATGCTCGATCATCCGTCCCGCCGCATCCCAACTCGGGGTCCGGGCCCGAAAAGTCGCAAGGATCCAATCTGCGGTTTGCTGCCACAGTGCGACATTGGGT
>Ga0193726_1002736_pt1 | contig 11664 bp, 11 predicted proteins | sample H2c1metaG_FD_144928 | JGI IMG/M metagenome (GOLD analysis project Ga0193726, IMG submission 144928) | Soil microbial communities from a riparian zone of the East river system, Colorado, United States - H2c1 | ecosystem: Environmental > Terrestrial > Soil > Riparian zone | place: USA: East River... | reverse complement strand
GCGCACTATCCGCGTCGACCAGGCCGGCGAATTCGGCGCCGTGCGCATCTACCAGGGCCAGCTCGCAGCCCTCCGCTGGACCGGCCGGGCCAACGGCGAGGCCGGCCGCAAGATCGCCGTCATGGCGCGGGCCGAGCGCGAGCACAACAAGGTGTTCGATCGCCTGCTGGCCGAACGCAGGATCCGGCCCACCGTGCTGTCGCCGCTGTGGAACGTGGCGGGCTTCGCGCTGGGCGCGGCGACTGCGCTCATGGGCGACAAGGCCGCGATGGCCTGCACGGTGGCGGTCGAGGAGACGATCGACCAGCACTATGCCGACCAGGCGGCGGCGCTGGGCGACGACGAGGCTGAGCTGCGCGGCACCATCGAGAAGTTCCGCGCCGAGGAGATCGAGCACAAGGACACCGCACTCGCCGCCGGCGCGGAGCAGGCACCGGCCTACGAGGCGCTGACGGCCGCCATCAAAGCCAGCTCGCGGCTGGCGATCTGGCTGTCGACGAGAATTTGAGCCGGCGAATCAGTTCTGATCCAGTTCGCTGTCCCAATACAGGAAGTCGCGCCAGCTCTCGTGCAGATAGCCGGGCGGGAAGGCGCGGCCGTTCTCCTGCAGTTCCTGCGTCGTCGGCTCGATCGGCGCGCGCTGCACGTGCATGCCGATCTCGCGCAGCAGCCGGTTGCCCTTCAGGAGATTGCACGGGCTGCAGGCGGTCACGACGTTGGCCCAGGCGGTACGGCCACCGCGCGACTTCGGCACGACATGGTCGAACGTGAGTTCGTTGGTCGCGAAGTTGCCGCCGCAATACTGGCAGTGGAAGCGGTCGCGTAGGAAGACGTTGAATCGCGTAAAGGCCGGCCGCCGCGCCGCCGGCACGTATTCCTTGAGCGCGATGACGCTGGGCAGCCGCATCTCGAACGAGGGGCTGTGGATCTTGCGGTCGTATTCGGAAATAACGCTGACGCGGTCGAGGAACACAGCCTTTACCGTGTCCTGCCAGGACCAGATCGACAACGGGAAATAGGACAGCGGCCGAAAGTCGGCGTTGAGCACCAGCGCGTGGCAAGACTCAAGGCCCGGTGCCACGGCTAGCCTCGCGGCCGTTGAGTGGGACTACTCGGGAAGTCGATACGATCGAGAATTCGGTTCGACATGGCGCGCATTGTGGCAAAGTTTTCTGGAAACACAATATGTCGGTGGGCGGTTCATCGACATGCCATCGAACCATAATATGATCGTCTCAGGAGGAGCCGCCATGGACGCCGCTATTCGCCCCCAAGCTGCCACAAAATTTCCACTGCCTGAGGCCGATCTCGACTCGCTGGGCTTCCGCCGGCAGCAGATCGACCACTTGGTCGCGCTGATCGAGCGGCACAATCGCCGAGGGCCGCTATCCCGGCTGCCAGATCGCGCTCGCCCGCCACGGCAAGCTGGCGCTGTTCAAGAGCTTCGGCAGTGCAGTCACCGAGCCAAAACCGCAGGCGGCGGCGGACGACACGCTGTGGCTGCTCTATTCCAACACCAAGGTGGTGACCGCCGTCGCGCTGTGGGCGCTGGCCGAGCGCGGCCTGTTCTCCTTCTCCGACCGCATCGCCGATCACGTTCCGGAATTCCGCAAGAACGCCAAGGGCAACATCACCGTCCTGCAGACCATCACCCACCAGGCAGGCTTCCCCAGCGCCGTCGTCGGCAAGGACGCCTGGGCCGACCACAAGCGGCTGCGCGAGGTGGTCTGCGACTTCCCGCTCGAATGGTCGCCCGGCTCGAAGGTGCATTATCACGGCCTCACCGCCCACTGGACCCTGGGCGTGCTGATCGAAACCATCACCGGCAAGGATTTCCGCGACGTCATCCGCGAGACAGTCGCCGAACCGCTGGGGCTCGGCCGCGAGCTCTATGTCGGCTTGCCCGAAGGCGAGTTCGGCCGCGCCGCTGCCATGCACGAACCAAAGCCCGTCGGCGACGGCTTCCGGCCCGACGCCGACGCCAACTCCGCGGAGTGGCGCAAGGGCGGCGCGCCGGGCGGCGCGGGCTACGGCACGGCGCGCGCCATGGCCGCGCTCTATCAGATGATGCTGCTGGGCGGCGAGCTCAACGGCACGCGCATCGTGGGGCCGCGCACCTTGGAATATGCCATCCGCAACCATACTGGCGAGCGGGTCGACGAATACATGGGCATGCCCATGCATCGTGGGCTGGGGCCGCACGTCCGCGGCACGACGGAAAACATCCGCGGGCTGGGAGGCTTCGCCAATCCGAGCGTATTCGGCCACGGCGGCGTCGGCACCTCCTATTGCTGGGGCGATCCCGAATCAGGCGTGTCGTTCGCCTACGTCACCAATAACCGCATCCCCGACCCCTGGCACAGCAAGCGACTCGACCTTGTAGCCAACTTCGTGCATTCGGCGATTCTCTAGCGGCTGAGGCGCTCGCGCGCGCTGGCCTCCGAGCCGAGCGACGCCGCCGCGAGCGCAAGCGCGCCCGCAGCGAGGATCATCACGGCGGCGTAGCCGTCGGTCCAATCGTGCAGCAGGCCGCCCAGCCAGGCGCCGAGAAAGCCGCCTAGGCCCATGCCGATGCTGATCAGGCCGTAAATGCGGCCAAAATGGACGCCGCGATAGCGCAAGGTGGCGAGCGTGGAGATCATCGGGCCGCGCGAGCCCATGCTGCCGCCGAACAGCAGCACGTAGAACCACAGCCAGACATCGTCGCCGGGCCCGCGCACCAGGGCGAGCGCGCCGACGCCCAGGATCGAGCAGGCATAGGCCAGGAGGGCGGCCAGCCGACGGCCGCCGCGATCGGCGAGCCAGCTGAAGCCGATCATGCCCAGCGGCGTGAGAAAGCCCGCGACGGCCAGGGCGCGCGCGGCATAGGCACCGTCCAGGCCGCGCTCGAGCAGATAGACCATGACCTGTGGGACGAGCGAGAAGATGCCGACGGAGGTCAGGCCGAACGAAAAAGTCAGCGCCCAGAACGGCCAGTCACGCATGGCTTCGCCAACAGTGGGACCGGGACTGGCCGACGCGCGCAATCGCGCGAGTCCCGGCGCGCCGCGTTCGATGCGCCGCCACGGCAGGACCAGCAGCAACGGAATAAACGCAGCGCTTATGATGGAGAACACGATGTAGGCATGCCGCCAGCCGTCGGTGACGATCAGGTGCTGGGCGAGCGGCAGCATGACCATGGCGCCGACGCCCGATGCCGACCACGCGACCGCCAGCGCAACGCCCAGCCGATGCGCGGGAAACCAGCGGCCGAGCAGGGTGGAACTCAGCACACCGCTGAGCGATGCGCCGGCGAAACCCATGACGACGCCGAGGCCGACGTAGAGGTGCCAGACCTGCGTCGCCTGGGACGCGCCGGCCGTGGCGAGCGCCGCCGCCGACATGCCGATGACGGTGAGCGCGCGCAGGCCGAAACGGTCGACGATCCAGCCGGCAAGCGGCGCGCCAGTGCCGCCGACCAGCAAAGCGAAGCTGTAGACCACCGTGACGGCGCTGCGGCTGGCGTCAAAGGCGCTCTGCAGCGCCGGCACGAAGACGACGAAGGAATCGCTGATCGAGCGACTTGCCACGCCGAGCGCAAAGCACAGCGCCACCAGCGCCCAAGGCACGAACCGACTCATCATCTTCACCCTGGGCGACGCATCGCACAGCAAGCAAGCGGTTTCGCGCACCGGCAGGCTTGCAATCCCCGCATGCGCGCGTCAGGTTCCGCGCCGCGGAGGATTTGAGTGGGCGATACGATCATCATCGCGGCGGGCTTCAACGGCCCCCGGCTCTCGGGCAATGGCGGCTATGTCGGCGGTCTGATGGCCGGCAGGTTCACGGAGAAATTCGGCGGCGACGGCGCGGTCGAAGTCACGCTCCGTGCGCCCATCCCTATCGATCGCAAGCTGCAGGTGGCGCACGACGACGAGGCTCTGATGCTGCGCGACGGCGAGACCCTGCTGTGCGAGGCGCGCGCCGGATCGGTCGCACATCTCTCGCCGCCACCGCCGCCGACCGACTGGAACGACGTCATGCGGCGCGGCGAGGCGGGTGGTGCGCCAGACGACAGCGAGTTCAGCCGGTGCATCGTCTGCGGCCGCGAGCGCGCTGTCGGCGACGGCCTGCGGGTGCTGGGCACCGCCGGCCCGCAAGCCGGCTATTCGCTCTCCTGCTATCTGCCGCACCCCAACCATGCCGACAGGGATGGCCGTATCAGGCCGGAGTTCGTGTGGGGCACGCTCGACTGTCCCGGCGCGTTCGCCGCCCAGGATCCGGACGACTTTCGCCCCGCGCTGACCGGCCGCATGACCGCCAAGGTGATCGAGCCGCCGAAAGTCGGTGAACGCTGTGCCGTGGTCGGCTGGAAGATCGGCGAGGAGGGCCGCAAGCTCTATTCGGGCACCGCGCTCTACACCGAGTCCGGACGCCTCTGCGCCATCGGCACCTGCACTTGGATCCTGCTCAAGGCCTAGCGCTGGCGGACGAAGATGATCGCGGTGTCGTCGCTGTAGACGCGCTTCCAGTTGGGCAGGTGTGCCAGGATCTTGTTGGCAGCCTGATCCTTCTGCAGGAGCGTCCAGTCGATGCGGAACTCGTCGAGCGTCTCTTCGAGCGGCCGCGTCCCTCGCGCGTTCACGATGTCGACATAGCGCTTGATAAAGTCGCCGCCATAGAGCTCGCCGCGTCCATCGATGAAAGTCTTTATACCGGCGTTGATCAGAAAGCCGCCAAAGCCATAGTGGTTGAGCACGTTGCCCTGGAGGTTGGCCTCGCGGATGAAGTCCAGGGCCGCTGCCGGCATCGTGTCGTCGACCGGGCGGATGCCGGCGAAGCGGATGACGCTGCCGGCATAGACCGCGCCAAGAACGAGGCAGAGCGCGATGGCGTTACGCCCGGCCGGGCGGCCGAGCGCCGCCAGCCGCTGGCGCAGAGGCGAGCCGGCGGGTGGCTCGGCGGTGGGCCGCAAAGTCGGCCATTGACGCGCCAGGACGGGCGCCACGATCAGCGGCGCCAACATCGCCAGCAGTTCGGCGTTGCGCACATATTTCAGGAACAGGTGGAGCAGGCCCAGCACGATCAGCAACCGGATGAGTGGCAGCTTCAGGCCGCGCGACAGGCAGACATAGAGGGCGATCAACAGGATCAGTTCCTGCTGCGGCATGCTCTGGAAGTTTGGCGACTGCCATTCGCTGATCACGCTGAGCGCGTTGCCGAGATTGAAAATGCGGAAGGTGACCAGCATCGACTCCGGCCCATACGGCGTGATGCAGGCGACCAGGACGGCGGCAATACCGAACTTCGCCCATTCGACGAACAGGGCCTTTCGCTCCGATGCGTCGCGTGCCCCGACCAGGGCTTCGAGCGCGAAGGCGCCGCACAGCAGGAGGCCCAGCGTGAAGCCGCCGTGCAGGTTGGCCCATGCCAGCATGGCGAGCAGCAAGAGCGGTCGCGGCGCGCGGCGTTCCTCGACGGCGCGCACCAGGCCCGACACCCAGATCAGCATCAGCGGAAAGGCGAGCACGTGCGGGCGCGCCAGAAGATGCGGCGCCGTCATGACGACGGCGGCGACGGTGAACAGAAGGGCGGGCAGCGGACGAATGTCGCGCAGCAGCAGGCGCATCATGAGCGCAAAGGCTAGGCCCACCGAGGCGGCGCAGAGCACCGCCACGGCGCCCCAGCCGCCGGCATCGTAGGCAAGCGCCAGCAGGACCTGCGACAGCCACTCCTTGGCGATCCAGGGCTGGCCCGCGAAGGTGAAGGAGTAGATGTCGACCGTCGGCACCGCGCCGTGCGCCAGGATCCAGTTGCCCACCGTGATGTGCCAGTGGCTGTCGGGGTCGGCCAGCAGGCCTTTTGCCGTGGCCAGCCAGACGAACAGGACGAGTCCCACCGCCAGCGGCCAGGACAGCGCCCACGCCGAGCGGGGTCGTTGCAGGACGGCGCTATCGCCGGGATCGCTGGAAACAGAGAGGCCGGAAGTAACGGCCATGGGTAGCTCCGAAATCACTGAAAGAAATCAATATAATACCCTGATATACAATATTTTTTAGCGCCGTACCAGTGTACTTGCCGATCGGATATACGGGTCGCGATGCAGGCGGCGCCCCTCCTCAAGGATCTTGTGTTGGTTGGCGGGGGTCACACCCACGTCCATGTCCTGAATAGTTTCGGCAGGAAGCCGATGCCCGGCGTGCGGCTCACCCTGATCGGGCGCGACGTCGAAACACCCTACTCCGGCATGATCCCGGGCTTCGTCGCCGGCCATTACAGCTTCGACGAATGCCATATCGACCTGGCATGGCTTTGCGCCTCGACCGGCGCGCGCCTGGTCCGGGGGGAAGCCACCGGAATCGATCGCGCGAGCCGGCAGGTGCTGCTGAAGGACGGGCCGGCTGTCTCCTACGATCTTCTGTCGATCGATGTCGGCTCGGCGCCCAACCTCGAGACCATCCCTGGCGCCCGCCAATGGGCGACGCCCGTGAAGCCGATCGCCAAGCTCGGCCGCCACTGGATGGCCTTCCTGGAGCGCATGAAGACCTGGCTGGGCCCGCTCAATATCACGGTGATCGGCGGTGGTGCGGGCGGCGTCGAGCTCGCCCTGGCGATCGACCATCGCCTGCGCCAGGCAGCGAAGGGCGCTCAGGTCCAGGTCACGCTCGCCACCAAGGACGAGATCCTGACCGGCCACGCCGTCGCCGCGCGGCGGAAGATACAGGCGATCTTCCGGCGGCGGGGCCTGCAGCTGCTCGAAAAGGCGGCAACCGTCCGGATCGAACGCGGCGCCGTGCAGCTCGAGAGCGGCAAGTGGCTGCAATCCGACGCCGTCTTCGTCGTCACCGAGGCAAGCGCCGCCGAATGGTTCGCCACGACCGGCCTGCCGCTCGACGGGCGCGGCTTTCTCGCCGTTGCCGACACGCTGCGCTCGACGGGCGACGAGCGGATCTTCGCCGTGGGCGACTGCGCGACGGTGCTGAAGCATCCGCGGCCCAAGGCCGGCGTATTCGCGGTGCGCCAAGGCCCGCCGCTCGCGGAGAACCTGCGGCGTGTCGTGCTGGGCCAGGCGCCCGAGCCGTTCGTGCCGCAGGCCCGCTATCTCTCGATCATCGGCACCGGCGACGGCCGCGCTGTGGCGACGCGCGGGTCGTGGGCGATCGAGGGCGCCTGGGTGTGGCGCTGGAAGGATCACGTCGATCGCAAGTGGATGCGCCTCTATCAGCGGCGCGTCTGACGACGTGAGGCGCAACTTCCTGTATGGTGTGTTCGGGAACCTCAGAACAGTCAAACGGGAGATCACGATGGCGAAGAACACGATAGTCGACACGATGGCGGATGCCGTCATCAGTGCCGAGGTAGCGGTCGTCAAGGCGGGGCAACAGGCGGTCAAGGCGGTCCAGAGCGGCGTCGAGGCCGGCGCGCGCAGGATCGCGAGCAAGAAGAAAGCCGCCAAGAAGGTCGTCAAGAAAGCAGCCAAAAAGGCGAAAAAGGCCGTCTCCAAGACCAAGCGCGCCGTCAAGAAAGTCGCGAAGAAAGCCGCGAAACGCAAGCACCGCTAGGCCCTGGCCGCTAGACTGCAGCCGGCGCCTGCCTGGCGCCGGGCAAGGAGGCGGCATGGCGCGCGCGCGAGCAAGCATCGGCACGGTGAACTACGCAACGGCGATCGCGACCGGGCATCACAAGCTCACGGCTGACGAGGGCCCTGAGCTGGGCGGCAAGGATGCCGGGCCCGCGCCCTACGACCTGCTGACGTCCGCGCTCGCCGCCTGCACCGTGATCACCTTACGCATGTATGCCGAGCGCAAGCAGTGGCCGGTGACAGCCGTGCATGTCGACGTTCACTACGTGCGCCAAGGCGACAAGCAGCACATCGACCGCGTGCTCACCATCGAGGGCGCGGTCGACGACGAGCAGAAGAAGCGCATGGCCGATATCGCCGAGCGCACGCCTGTCACCCTCACGCTGAAAGGCGGGTTGGAGATCAAGACCAAGCTCGGCTGATCGCCCTCCCCCGTGCGACCGGGGAGGTATGCTGAGACTTTAGGCCTTGCCGCCGCGCTTCTTCCACGCCTCGTAGTCGCGCTTGGCCTCCTCGCCCGCCACCGGGAACAGGCCCTTGAGCGAGCGGCCGCGCGCTACTTCGGCCTCGGCGAACTCCTCGTAGTGATAGGTGTTGAGCGCCTCCTCGGCGACCGCTTCGACGATGTCGGACGGGATCACCAGGATGGCGTCGCGATCCCCAACCACGATGTCGCCGGGATAGACCGCCACGCCGCCGCAGGCGATCGGCAGATTGAGGTCGACCGGCCGGTGGGCGATCGGGCTGGGCGGCGAGGATGGCCGGCGGTGGTAGGCCGGCAGGCCGGTCTTGAACACGCCGTCGGTGTCGCGGAAGCCGCCGTCGGTGACGATGCCCGCCGCGCCGCGCGCCTTCAGGCGGCCGACATAGAGGTCGCCCGCCGAGGCGGCGCGCGAATCGCCGCGCGAATCGATCATCAGCACGTGGCCCGGCGGACATTCCTCCATGGCCTGCGGCTGGACCGTGCTGCGGTTGGTCGAGGTCGGACCGTCCTTGTCCTCTCGTGACGGGATGAATCGCATGGTGAAGGCGATGCCCACCATGCGGGGCTGCTCGGGCCGGAGCGGCCACACGTCGTAGAGCGTCATGCTGCGCAGGCCCCGGCGGTTCAGCACGCCGGTCAGGGTCGAGGTGCCGACCTTGGCCAGCGCGTCGCGCAGATCGGATGATAATGCGGTCATGAGAGCGTCTCCCTCGATTTTGGGACGACGTTAGCCGATAATCGTCCCAACATGCGCGTGGAAATCCTCTGTACCGGCGACGAGATCCTCACCGGCAAGACCATCAACACCAATTACAGCCATATGGCCCGGCGCCTCGGCGACCTCGGGCTCACGGTCCATTGGGGCACCACGGTCGGCGACGATCGCACCAGCCTCCTGCAGGCCTTCCGCCAGGCGGGCGAGCGCGCCGATGCGGTGATCGTCAATGGCGGGCTGGGGCCCACGGTCGACGATCTTTCGCAGGAGGTCGCGGCCGAGGCCTGCGGCGTCGAGCTGGTGCTGAGCGACTACTGGATGACCCGCATGACGGAGTCGTACGCCCGGCGCGGCCGGGTCATGCCGCCCAACAACCGCAAGCAGGCCATGCTGCCGGCCAACGCCGAGTTCATCGACAACCCGATCGGCACGGCCTGCGGCTTCGCCGTCACCATCGGCAAGGCGCGCTTCTTCTTCACGCCCGGCGTGCCCCGCGAGATGCGCCGCATGCTCGACGAGCAAGTGATCCCGCGGCTGCTGAAGCTGGGCGGCATCACCGGCGTGACGCGGCTGAAGCGCTTCCATTCCTTCGGCATCGGCGAATCGCGCGCCGACAACATGCTGGCCGACATGGAGGTCTTCAAGAACGGCGGCGACATCAAGCTGGGCTTCCAGGCGCACTATCCGCAGCTCGAGACCAAGCTCGCCGTGCGCGGCGAGAACGAGGCCGACCTTTTGGCGCGGCTGGCGCCGGTCGAGACCGAGGTGCGCAAGCGGCTGGGCAACTTCATCATCGCCGAGGATGACCAGACGCTGGAAGGCGTGATCCTCGCCACCCTGCTGGAGCGCGGCGACACGCTGTCGACGGCGGAGATGTTCAGCGGCGGCCATCTCGCGGCCCGGCTGGCGCCGCTCGTCGGCGCCGAGCGTGCATTCCGCCGTGGCATCGTGGCGCGCGATCCCGGCGAACTCGGCATCAACGGGGTGTCGACCGAAGCGGCCGAATCGGTGGGCCGCAATCTCCGGAAGGAAAGCGGCGCCAGCCATGCCCTGGCCCTGCTGATCGAACTCGACGAAGGCGCCGACCGTCCCGACTTCGGCGGCACGATTTGTGTCGGCATCGCCGACAGCAACGCCACGATCTCGCGCCAGGCGCGCCTTATAGGCGGTCGCGACTGGGTGCGCGCCGGCGCGGTCGAACTCGGGCTGGATTGCCTACGCCGCCACCTGCTCGGCCTGCCGGTCGACGAGCGCATCGACTTCGAACGGCGGTAACGCAGATTCTGTTTTCATTGCTGGTTGCGCGCACTGGAGTGGCGCGCTCCAGCGATCTACGTCTTTTCCCTCTTGTCGCGGCGCGCCTGCGCGACGCGGCCAGCCTGCGAGATGCTGCCGACTGTCGAGGGCTGGATGATGTCGGCGCCCTTGGGATTTTCGATCGGCTGCGCGCCGTCGCGCGCGCGACGACCGCTCGCCGGATGGTGGACGGGCGCGCGGCGCTTGCGTACGAGGGCTGCCTGCATGCCGGCGCGCATTGCCGTGCGCTTCTCGGCGGCGAGCACGCTGTCGAGCCGGGCATTGGCGCGCTTCAGCGCGCGGGCAAACACCTGCTTCTTGGCAGCCACGCCACGCTCGCTCGGCGGCTCGGCCGCCGTATTGCGCGCGTCGGCCTTGCCGCGGCGCACGCGGCGGCGATGTTCGATCTGGCCACGGAACTTGCTGCGCCGCTCGCGCAGCCAGCGCACCAGCTCCATCACTTCGTCGCGCCCGAGTCCTGCCAGAGCCGGATAGTGGCTGCGCGCGACGGGTTCGTATTCTTCCGCTGCCAGCAGACGGCGTTCGTCGGCGATCGAGGTGCTCATGTCGGTCCTCCTGCAAGGCCGATCTGCCGGCGAGTCGCTACGCCTTTGGCATAATTTCGCCGGCGACAACCACGGCCCATTGTCTGCGCCGCGACCTCCCACCGCAACCAAGAGAGTGCAATGCCTGGCCGCTGTCGGCCGATGACTGGGACACGCAGATGCTGTTTTTCCTCAAACACGCGTCATAGCCCATGACCGCCGTGGCCATGGTCGCTCGACCCAGACCGCGGGCGGCCACGACATGGATCACTACGCCGATGACCTTGTGGCGCTGACAGCGCATCTCGACCTGAAGAACGCGCGCGGCACCGTCAACTGGGACTAGATTGCCTGCGCCGCAAACTGCGTGCGAGATTGCGCTCGTGCGGTGCGTTCGACGGCGCATCAGGATTGTTCTGCAGAGTGGAGTATCGGCTCATGGCGAGCGACGAACAGACATCGGGCATTGTCAGCACACCGAAGGGAGGCCTGTATGGCGGACTCTTCGATCCTACGGGCTTCGGCATCGACCCCAACACCCTCGCCCTGCTCATCGACGCGCGTTGGACCACGATGTTCAACGGCCCCAACCCCGCCACCACGATCCCCTATGCCTTTCCGGCCCAGGCGTCTGACTACACCGCCGGGTCGAACTACCCGAGCCCGCAATATCTTACCGGCTTCGCGCCGCTGACGGCTGACCAGATGGCCGCGACGAAGACGTCATTCGACCTGGTGGCCTCCTACACGAACTTGACCTTCGTACCGGCCGCCTCCGGTCTCGCCAGCGACGCCGCGATTCGCGTCGTTCAGACCGGCTATACCGACCCGCAGGTTGGCGCAGCGTCGTGGGGCTTCTACCCCTATTTTGGTGGCAGCGCTGCCGGAGATCTGTTTCTCGGCAGCAATGGCAACACGCCCAACAAGTATTACGGAACCGACGCCTTCAACACCATCATGCACGAGCTTGGTCACACCCTTGGCCTCAAGCACGGTCACGATCCCAGCAATCACGGCGCGCTCGCTCCGCAATACAACGACAACGAATTCTCGGTGATGACCTACG
>Ga0193726_1002735_pt1 | contig 11667 bp, 7 predicted proteins | sample H2c1metaG_FD_144928 | JGI IMG/M metagenome (GOLD analysis project Ga0193726, IMG submission 144928) | Soil microbial communities from a riparian zone of the East river system, Colorado, United States - H2c1 | ecosystem: Environmental > Terrestrial > Soil > Riparian zone | place: USA: East River... | reverse complement strand
CGAAGGGCGCGCGGGCGACAACGTGGGCGTGCTGTTGCGCGGTACCAAGCGTGACGAAGTCGAGCGTGGCCAGGTGCTGTGCAAGCCGGGCAGCATCACCCCGCACACGGATTTCGAGTCGGAAGTGTACGTGCTGAGCAAGGAAGAAGGCGGGCGTCATACGCCGTTCTTCAAGGGCTACCGTCCACAGTTTTATTTCCGCACGACCGACGTGACGGGCGCGGTGGAACTGCCGGAAGGCGTGGAGATGGTCATGCCGGGCGACAACATCAAGATGGTGGTGAGCCTGATCCACCCGATCGCGATGGAAGAGGGCCTGCGTTTCGCGATTCGCGAAGGCGGCCGGACGGTCGGTGCGGGCGTGGTGGCGAAAATCATCAAATGAAGGAGTGAGGTCGGCCGCTTGCGCGGCCTGGTGAGGAGTGAGGTCGGCCCGCTAGCGCGGGCCTCGTGAGAAAACAGAAGCAAGATCGCTTTACTGACTCCTCACTCCTAACGAGCGCGCGTAGCGCGCGACCTAACAAGAAAATGCGGGGCGATGAGAAGTCGCCTCGGCGGAAAGGCAACGTTGTTGGATGGAACGAACCACACGCCAGTAGCTCAATTGGCAGAGCAGCGGTCTCCAAAACCGCAGGTTGGGGGTTCGAGTCCCTCCTGGCGTGCCAACGACGGGTATTCGGAATCATCGGTTTATGAAGCGAGACTATGAACGCAAAAGTTGAACAAGCGGGCAGTAGCGCGGCGGACATGGCGAAGCTGGTACTCGCCGTTGCCGTGCTCGCCGCCGGCGTCGTCGGCTACTACTGGTTCAACGACCTGGCAACCTGGCAACGCCTGTTCATCCTGCTCGGCGGCCTGGTGGCTGGCGGTGCGATCGGGTTTTTCACACGCTCCGGGCAATCGCTGCGTAACTTCCTGGCCGAATCGCAGTTCGAGTTGCGCAAGGTCGTGTGGCCGACGCGCCAGGAAACGGTGCAGACGACGCTGGTGATCATCGTTGTGGTCATCATTCTGAGCCTGCTGCTGGGTTTGATCGACCTGTTCCTGAAGTGGGCAATCCTGGATCACCTGCTGAAACTCGGACGTTAATCTTTTGAACAGTCCGGCCAGGATGGCCGGTTCTTGATTTCTCGCGATCAGGGACGAGCCATTTATGAATAGTCAGGCCAGGACGGCCTGGCTTCTGAATTTCGCGATCAGGGACGAGTTCTAATGAATGGTCAGGCCAGGACGGCCGGCCTTTGATTTCCGCGATCAGGACGATCGCAAAGGTAAATAGACAAAAATGGCAAAGCGCTGGTACGTCGTCCACGCCTACTCGGGCTTCGAGCATCAGGTCGAACGCACGCTCAAGGAGCGTATTGCGCGCGCCTCGATGCAGGACAAGTTCGGTGACGTGCTGGTGCCGACCGAGGAAGTCATCGAGATGCGCGGCGGGCAAAAGCGCCGCAGCGAACGCAAGTTCTTTCCGGGTTATGTGCTCGTGCAGATCGAGACGAACCAGGAAGGCAAGGCGCCGACGATCGATGACGAATCGTGGCACCTGATCAAGGAAACGCCGAAGGTGATGGGTTTCATCGGTGGTACCGCTGACCGTCCGTTGCCGATCAAGGACAGCGAGGCCGATGCGATTTTGAAGCGCGTGCAGGATGGCGTCGAGAAGCCGCGGCCAAAAGTCCTGTTCGAACCGGGCGAGATGGTGCGCGTCACCGATGGTCCGTTCAACGACTTCAACGGTGTGGTCGAGGAAGTCAATTACGAGAAGAGCCGCCTGCGCGTGGCGGTGCTGATTTTCGGGCGTTCGACGCCGGTCGAGTTGGAATTCGGCCAGGTGGAGAAAGCCTAAGGGCGGTGAGGTGTGAGGAAGTGAGGGGTGAGGAAGCGCGAGCTTTTCCTGACTCCTAACGAGGCCGCGCAGCGGCCGACCTCACTCCTCACCTGATTTTAGACGAGGAGCCTGAAAACACAGGCGTTCGAACTCGAGGAGAACTGAAATGGCAAAGAAAGTAGTCGGTTACATCAAGCTGCAGGTGAAGGCGGGTCAGGCCAATCCCTCGCCGCCGGTCGGTCCCGCGCTCGGTCAGCGCGGCCTGAACATCATGGAATTCTGCAAGGCATTCAACGCCGCGACGCAGAAGGTCGAGCCGGGTCTGCCGATTCCGGTGATCATTACGGCCTATTCGGATCGCAGCTTCACCTTCATCATGAAGACGCCGCCGGCGTCGATCCTGCTGAAGAAAGCCGCCGGCATCGAATCGGGCAGCAAGCGACCGAACACCGAGAAAGTCGGCAAGGTCACGCGCAAGCAGCTCGAGGAAATCGCCAAGACCAAGATGGCCGACCTGACGGCGGCCGATATGGACGCTGCGGTGCGCACCATTGCCGGCAGCGCGCGCAGCATGGGCCTAGTGACGGAGATCTGATCATGAAAATCAGTAAACGATTCAAGGCCATGCAGAGCAAGATAGCGCCGGGCAAGACCTATGCGGTCGACGAGGCGCTGAAGATCGTCAAGGACAACGCCAAGGTCAAGTTCGTCGAGTCGGTCGACGTGGCGATCCGCCTCGGCATCGACGCGAAAAAGTCGGACCAGGGCGTGCGCGGCTCGACGCTGCTGCCGCACGGCACCGGCAAAACGGTGCGTGTGGCGGTGTTCTGTCCGGCCGGCGAGAAGGCCGAAGCGGCCAAGGCAGCCGGCGCCGATGCGGTCGGCATGGAGGATCTGGCCGAGAGAATGCAGGGTGGTGACTTGAATTTCGGTCGCATCATCGCCACTCCTGACGCCATGCGCGTTGTAGGCAAGCTCGGTCAGCTGTTGGGGCCGCGCGGACTCATGCCCAATCCGAAGGACGGCTCGGTCACTCCCGATGTCGTCACGGCGATCAAGAACGCCAAGGCCGGACAGGTCAAGTACCGCAACGACAAGGCCGGCATCGTCCATTGTTCGATCGGCAAGGTTAACTTCGAAGTCGGTGCACTGAAGGACAACCTGCACGCGTTGCTGGCGGACCTGATAAAGGCCAAGCCGGCCTCGTCCAAGGGCGTGTTCCTGCAGAAGGTATCGGTGTCGAGCACGATGGGTCTGGGCGTCACGCTGGATCAGGCCTCGCTGCCGGTGTAAGGAATTGATGAACAGTAAGGAGTGAGGAGTTAGGTCGCGCGCTTTGCGCGCTCGTGAGGAAGAGCGAAGGTAAGTGCTCCGTCGTTCTCCTAACGAGGCGGCGAAGCCGGCGACCTCACGAGGCCGCGCAGCGGCCGACCTTACTCCTAACAAATTTTGAGGGCACCTGGAATCCGCAAGGCAACCAGGCGCCGTCAAAGACCGCAGGTGGTCGAGGGTCGTGGCAAGGATGCACTCGCTGTGCTTGGAGCGAAATGCGAGCGGCGCAAGATCTTAATCGGTACGGAAATCAGCCTGCGCAGATGGTGACGCCCGTGAGAATTGTTTCGAACGGCCACCAGTTCGGCATCGCAAGGTGCCAACGAGCCCTGAAGGATGAGGACTCGTCGAGATTCGGATTGGTCGGGCGCATCGATGCGCGACGCCGGTCCAAAGTCGGAAGGTAGCAATGGCACTCAATCTTGAGCAAAAGAAAGTCGTCGTTGCCGAACTGGCGAATGTGGCCGCCAAGGCTCACTCACTGGTCGCCGCCGAGTATGCGGGTCTTACTGTGGAGCAGCTTACTTCGCTGCGCAAGAAGGCGCGCGATTCCAAGGTCTTCGTCAAAGTGGCGAAGAACACCCTGGTCTCGCGTGCCGTGGAAGGTACGGACTATGCGTGCGTCAAAGACGCACTCGTGGGCCCGATGCTGTATGCCTTCTCCCAGGAAGATCCCGGTGCTGCGGGCCGGTTGGTCAAAGAGTTCTCCAAGGCAAATGAAAAGCTGGTCGCCAAGGTCGTCGCGATCGGTGGGCAGATGTATCCGGGCTCTCACGTCGAGAGACTGGCTTCGCTGCCGACCCGCGATCAAGCCTTGTCGATACTAGCCGGCCTCATGTTGCAGCCTGCCACCATGCTCGCGCGCGTCATGGCGGAGCCCGCGTCCAAAATGGCGCGAGTGCTCAACCAGATCGCCGAGCAGAAGAAGGCAGCTGCCTGAGCAGGCTCCCCGCATCGTCTACGGCATAACTGAAACCGTTCAACAATTTTTGGAGTTATTTCAATGTCTCTCAGCAACGAACAAATCATCGAAGCAATTGCTTCCAAGCCGCTCATCGAAGTCATGGATCTGGTCAAGGCCTTCGAGGAAAAGTTTGGCGTGTCCGCTGCCGCTCCGGTGGCCGTGGCCGCCGCCGGTGGCGCTGCTGCAGCCGCCCCGGTCGAAGAGAAGACCGAATTCACCGTCGCGCTGAAGGCGACCGGCGAGAAGAAGGTCGAAGTGATCAAGGCGGTACGCGCGATCACGGGCCTGGGCCTGAAGGAAGCCAAGGACCTGGTCGAATCCGCTCCGGCGACCGTCAAGGAAGCTGTGAACAAGGATGACGCCGCGAAGTTCAAGAAGGAACTGGAAGCCGCTGGCGCGACCGTCGAGATCAAGTGACGACAGGATGTCGTCATCCCGTGCAGGCCATGGATGGCCGATGACACGGGATCCAGTTTTTTTGGATCTCGAGTCATCCCGTGCAGGCCATGGACGGGCGATGACACGGGATCCAGTTTTTTTGGATCTCGAGTCATCCCGTGCAGGCCATGGATGGCCGATGACACGGGATCCAGTTTTTTTTGGATCTCGAGTCATCCCGTGCAGGCCATGGATGGCCGATGACACGGGATCCAGTTTTCCGGATCCCAGGTCGATTGGCGCGGGATCCAGAGCCTTTGAAATCGGAAATATTGATCAACGAAAAAGAAGTCACTGGATTCCGGCTTGCACCGGAATGACGAGCCAGAGCCTGGGGGCGCAAGCCTCCGGGCTTCGGTCGTTGTTGCAACGAGCCGTGAGCGGTTAGCCGTGAAGCCGGGCGCGATGCGCCTCGCGTTCCACGCTTGACCCTTCGCGATTCTCTCCTCCCCGACTGGCGTTCCCACGCTGGTCACGCAAAACCTAGGTGGTGCTCACCATGAGTTATTCGTTCACCGAAAAGAAGCGCATCCGCAAGGACTTCGGCAAGCGTCCCGTCGTGCTCGACGTGCCGCCGCTGCTGGCAATCCAGACCGACTCCTACCGCGAGTTTCTGCAGGAAGCCGTCGCGGGCAATCATCGTGCGGATCGCGGCCTGCATGCCGCGCTGAAATCGGTGTTTCCGATATCGAGCTACTCCGGCAATGCTGCGCTCGAATATGTGAGCTATCGCCTCGGCGATCCGCCGTTCGACGAGCGTGAATGCCGTTCGCGTGGCATGAGCTACGGCGCGCCGCTGCGCGTCCTCGTGCGCCTTGTCATCTATGACAAGGACAGCCCGGCCAGCAACAAGGCGGTCAAGTACGTCAAGGAACAGGAAGTCTACATGGGCGAACTGCCGCTCATGACCGAGACCGGCACATTCATCATCAATGGCACCGAGCGCGTCATCGTCTCGCAGCTGCATCGTTCGCCCGGAGTGTTCTTCGATCACGATCGCGGCAAGACGCACAGCTCGGGCAAGCTGCTGTATTCGGCGCGCATCATTCCTTATCGCGGTTCCTGGCTCGACTTCGAGTTCGATCCGAAGGACGCGCTGTTCACGCGTATCGACCGTCGCCGCAAGCTGCCGGTCACCGTGCTGCTGCGCGCGCTCGGCTACAACAATGAGCAGATCCTCGACATCTTCTTCGAGAAGAACGTCTTCCATCTGGACAAGAAGGAAGGCGCCAAGCTCGAACTGATCGCCGAGCGCCTGCGCGGCGAAACGCTGAATTTCGACCTGCGCGCCGGTGACAAGGTCATCGTCGAGGCGGGCAAGCGCGTGACCGCGCGCCATGTGCGCGAGCTGCATACCGCGAAGCTCAGGAACCTCGAGGTACCCGACGAGTACCTGATCGGCCGTATCGTGGCGCACGACATCGTCGACAAGAAGACCGGTGAACTGCTGGCTGCGGCGAACAGCGAGATCGATCAGACCCACCTGGAAGCGTTCCGCAAGGCCGGCGTCGACCAGATCGGCACGCTCTACGTCAACGATCTGGATCGCGGTCCGTACATCTCCAACACGCTGCGCATCGATCCGACCAAGACCCAGCTCGAAGCGCTGGTCGAGATCTATCGCATGATGCGTCCGGGCGAACCGCCGACCAAGGAAGCCGCGCAGAACCTGTTCTTCAACCTGTTCTTCACGTTCGAGCGCTACGACTTGTCGAGCGTCGGCCGCATGAAGTTCAACCGCCGCGTCGGGCGCAAGGAAATCACCGGCGCCGGCGTGCTGTACGACTCGCAGTACTTCGGCATGCGCAATGACGAGGACTCCAAGAACCTGGTCAAGAAGCTCGGCGGAACCTCGGACATCCTCGATGTGCTCAAGGTGCTGATCGAGATCCGCAACGGCCGCGGCACGGTAGACGACATCGACCATCTGGGCAACCGACGCGTGCGTTCGGTCGGCGAAATGGCCGAGAACGTGTTCCGCATCGGTCTGGTGCGCGTCGAACGCGCGGTCAAGGAGCGCCTGTCGCTGGCCGAAGCCGAAGGGCTTACGCCGCAGGACCTGATCAACGCCAAGCCGGTCGCCGCGGCGATCAAGGAGTTCTTCGGCTCCTCGCAGCTGTCGCAGTTCATGGATCAGAACAACCCGCTCTCCGAAGTCACGCACAAGCGCCGCGTCTCGGCGCTCGGTCCGGGTGGTTTGACACGCGAGCGCGCCGGCTTCGAGGTGCGCGACGTGCATCCGACCCATTACGGCCGCGTCTGCACGATCGAAACGCCGGAAGGCCCGAACATCGGCCTGATCAATTCGCTCGCCGTCTACGCGCGCACCAATTCGTATGGCTTCCTCGAGACGCCATACCGCAAGATCGCGAACGGCAAGGTTACCGACAAGGTCGAGTACCTGTCGGCGATCGAGGAGGGCGAGTTCGTCATCGCCCAGGCAAACTCGATCATGAACAAGGACGGCAGCTTCGCCGAAGACTTCGTCGCCTGCCGCTTCAAGGGCGAATCGGAACTGCGTCATGCGGCCGACATCCAGCTGATGGACGTCTCGCCGATGCAGACCGTGTCGGTTGCGGCGGCGCTGGTTCCGTTCCTCGAGCATGACGACGCAAACCGTGCGCTGATGGGCGCGAACATGCAGCGCCAGGCCGTGCCGACGCTGCGCTCGCAGACGCCGCTGGTTGGCACCGGCATCGAACGCCCGGTGGCGCGCGATTCCGGCGTCACTGCGGTCGCCCGTCGCGGCGGCCAGATCGACCAGGTCGATGCCGGGCGTATCGTCGTACGCGTGCATGAAAAGGAAGTCGGCGACAACGACGCTGGCGTCGATATCTATACGCTGACCAAGTACACGCGCTCGAACCAGAACACCTGCATGAACCAGCGTCCGCTGGTCAATGTCGGCGACGTGGTGGCGAGGGGCGACGTGCTGGCCGACGGTCCATCGACGGATCTCGGTGAGCTTGCGCTTGGCCAGAACATGCTGGTCGCGTTCATGCCGTGGAACGGATACAACTTCGAAGACTCGATCCTGATCTCCGAACGCGTCGTCCAGGAAGATCGCTACACGACGATCCATATCGAAGAGTTGACCTGCGTCGCGCGCGACACGAAGCTCGGACCGGAGGAAATCACCGCCGACATCCCGAACGTAGGCGAGCAGGCGCTCGCTCGCCTCGACGAATCCGGCGTCGTCTACATCGGCGCCGAGGTCAAGGCCGGCGATATCCTGGTCGGCAAGGTCACGCCGAAGGGTGAAAGCCAGCTGACGCCGGAAGAGAAACTGCTGCGCGCGATCTTCGGCGAGAAGGCTTCGGACGTGAAGGATAGCTCGCTGCGCGTGCCGCCCGGCATGGACGGCACCGTCATCGACGTCACTGTGTTCACGCGTGACGGCATCGAGAAGGACAAGCGCGCGCTGCAGATCGAGCAGATGGAGGTCAAGCGCATCAAGAAGGACTTCGACGACCAGTTTCGCATTCTCGAAGGCGCGATCTACCAGCGTCTGCGCGGGCAGCTGATCGGCGCGGTCGCCAACGGCGGACCGGCGGCCATCAAGAAGGGTGCGGCCGTCACGGCCGAGTATCTCGATGGGCTGAAAAAGGATGAGTGGTTCGCGCTGCGCATGAAGGAAGAGGAAACCGCCGACCTGCTGGAAAAAGCCAAGCAGCAGATCGACGATCATCGCGCCGAGTTCGACAAGCGCTTCAAGGACAAGATGGCCGGCCGCCATGGCAACAAGGGCGTCGTGTCGATGATCGTCCCGGTCGAAGACATGCCGCATATGGCCAACGGCCAGTCGGTCGACATCGTGCTCAATCCGCTCGGCGTGCCGTCGCGTATGAACATCGGCCAGATCCTGGAGACACATCTGGGCTGGGCCGCCAAGGGCCTGGGCGAGAAGATCCAGTTGATGATCGAGGCGAACGAGAAGGTGGCGGAACTGCGCAAGTTCCTCGACCAGATCTATAACCACGACAAGGAAGTGTTCGGCCAGCGCATCAACTTGAAGTCGCTGACCGACGAAGAGATCGTCGCGCTTTCGACCAATCTGCAGAAGGGCGTGCCGATGTCGACGCCGGTATTCGACGGCGCCCACGAAAGCGAGATCAAGGCGATGCTAAGGCTCGCCGGTCTGCCGGAGTCGGGTCAGACGATGTTGATCGATGGACGCACCGGCGAGAACTTCGATCGCCCGGTCACGGTTGGCTACATGCACATGCTCAAGCTGAACCACTTGGTCGATGACAAGATGCATGCGCGTTCGACCGGTCCGTACTCGCTCGTCACGCAGCAGCCACTCGGTGGCAAGGCCCAGTTCGGCGGGCAGCGCTTCGGTGAGATGGAAGTCTGGGCGCTCGAGGCGTATGGCGCGGCATACACGCTGCAGGAAATGCTGACGGTGAAGTCCGACGACGTGCCGGGCCGCAACCAGATGTACAAGAACATCGTCGACGGCAACCACGAGATGGCCGCGGGTATGCCGGAATCCTTCAACGTGTTGGTGAAGGAAATCCGCTCGCTGGCGATCAACATGGAGCTGGAGGAGCACTAGAGACGGTTAGGAGTGAGGTCGCGCGCCTTGCGGCGCGCTCGCGAAGAGTAAGGAAAAGCAGCAGGTCCTAACTCCTCACGAGGTCGCGAAGCGACCGACCTAACAAGCCCGCGCAGCGGGCGACCTAACGTTTTCAGCCTCCTCGACTACAGATTCCTCCTTTCGGAGAAAGAAATGAAAGACTTGCTCAACCTGTTCAACCAGCAGCGCCAGTCGCTCGACTTCGACTCGATCAAGATCGCCCTGGCGTCGCCGGAGCTGATCCGTTCGTGGTCGTTCGGCGAGGTCAAGAAGCCCGAGACGATCAACTACCGCACGTTCAAGCCCGAGCGTGACGGCCTGTTCTGCGCGGCGATCTTCGGTCCGATCAAGGACTACGAGTGCCTGTGCGGCAAGTACAAGCGCATGAAGCATCGTGGCGTCGTCTGCGAGAAGTGCGGCACCGAAGTGACGCTGACCAAGGTGCGCCGCGAGCGCATGGGTCACATCGAGCTGGCCAGCCCGACTGCGCACATCTGGTTCCTCAAGTCGCTGCCGTCGCGCATCGGCCTGATGCTCGACATGACGCTGCGCGACATCGAGCGCATCCTTTACTTCGAAGCCTACGTCGTCGTCGATCCGGGCCTGACTTCGCTGCAGCGAGCGCAGCTGCTGACGGAAGAACAGTATTTGCAGGCGGTCGAGGAGCATGGCGACGAGTTCGACGCGCGCATGGGCGCCGAAGCGGTCTATGAACTGCTCAAGACGATCGACCTCAACGCCGAGCTGATCCGGTTGCGCGAGGAAATTGCCAGCACCAATTCGGAAACCAAGCTCAAGCGCCTGTCCAAGCGCATCAAGCTGGTCGAGGCATTCATCGAATCCGGCAACCGGCCGGAATTCATGGTCATGACCGTGCTGCCGGTGCTGCCGCCGGATCTGCGTCCGCTGGTGCCGCTCGACGGCGGCCGCTTCGCGACGTCGGATCTGAACGACCTGTATCGTCGCGTCATCAACCGTAACAACCGCCTGAAGCGCCTGCTCGAGCTCAATGCGCCCGACATCATCGTGCGCAACGAAAAGCGCATGCTGCAGGAGGCAGTCGATGCGCTGATGGACAACGGCCGCCGCGGCCGCGCGATCACCGGCACGAACAAGCGCCCATTGAAGTCGCTCGCCGACATGATCAAGGGCAAGCAGGGCCGTTTCCGCCAGAACCTGCTGGGCAAGCGCGTCGACTATTCCGGCCGCTCGGTCATCGTGGTCGGCCCGACGCTGAAGCTGCACGAGTGCGGCCTGCCGAAGAAGATGGCGCTGGAACTGTTCAAGCCGTTCATCTTCTCGAAGCTGCAGCGCCGTGGCCTCGCCACGACGATCAAGGCAGCGAAGAAGTTGGTCGAGCGCGAGAGCGCCGAGGTGTGGGACATCCTCGAGGAAGTCATCCGCGAGCATCCGGTGCTGCTGAACCGCGCGCCGACGCTGCATCGCCTCGGCATCCAGGCGTTCGAGCCGGTACTGGTCGAAGGCAAGGCGATCCAGCTGCATCCGCTGGTCTGCACCGCGTTCAATGCCGACTTCGACGGCGATCAGATGGCCGTGCACGTGCCGCTGTCGCTCGAAGCGCAGTTGGAAGCGCGCGCGCTGATGATGTCTTCGAACAACATCCTGTCGCCGGCCAACGGTGATCCGATCATCGTGCCGACGCAGGACGTCGTGCTCGGCCTGTACTACATGACGCGCGAGCTGGTGAACGTGAAGGGCGAGGGCATGGTTTTCGCGAACCTCGCCGAGGTGCACCGCGCCTACCAGAACCATGCGGTCGAACTGCATGCCAAGGTCAAGGTGCGCATCCACGAGGTCGAGATCGACGAACAGAAGAACCGCAGCGAGAAGACCTCGATCATCGACACGACGGTCGGGCGTGCCCTGCTGGCGGAAATCCTGCCGGTCGGCCTGCCGTATGCGCTGATCAATATCGTGCTGACCAAGAAGGCGATCTCCGGGCTGATCAACCAGTGCTATCGCCGTCTCGGCCTGAAGGATACGGTCGTGTTCGCCGACCAGCTGATGTACATGGGCTTCCACTACGCCACGCGCGCCGGCATCTCGATCGGCATCGACGACATGAAGATCCCGGCCGAGAAGAAGGCGATCCTCGAAAGCGCCGAGAAGGACGTAACCGAGATCCAGGAACAGTTCTCCTCGGGCCTGGTCACGGCCGGCGAGCGCTACAACAAGGTCGTCGACATCTGGTCACGCACGAACGAACTCGTGGCCGGCGCGATGATGAAGGGCATCGGCGTCGACAAGGTCAAGGACGCCAAGGGCGACACGGTAGAGCAGAAATCGATGAACTCGCTGTTCATCATGGCCGACTCCGGTGCGCGTGGTTCCGCCGCGCAGATCCGACAGCTAGCCGGCATGCGCGGTCTGATGGCGCGTCCGGACGGCTCGATCATCGAGACGCCGATCAAGGCCAACTTCCGCGAAGGCCTCGACGTGCTGCAGTATTTCAACTCGACCCACGGCGCGCGCAAGGGCCTGGCCGATACCGCGTTGAAGACCGCG
>Ga0193726_1002734_pt1 | contig 11671 bp, 10 predicted proteins | sample H2c1metaG_FD_144928 | JGI IMG/M metagenome (GOLD analysis project Ga0193726, IMG submission 144928) | Soil microbial communities from a riparian zone of the East river system, Colorado, United States - H2c1 | ecosystem: Environmental > Terrestrial > Soil > Riparian zone | place: USA: East River... | reverse complement strand
AGCCTGCTCAACCCGAAGGTCATCCGCGAGTTGAAGCTCGCCGAGCACGGCTTGCGGATCGTCGAGCGGCCTTTCGCGAATTTCCTGCCGCTGCCCGACGGCCGCTCTTTCAGGCTGGGACCGACCATCGCGGATACGCAAAAGGAGCTGGCCCGATTTTCGGCGCGCGATGCGGAGCGCCTGCCCGAGTACTACCGCACTATCGATGCCGCGGCGGATACGCTGCGCGCACTGATTCTCCAAACGCCGCCCAACCTGGGCGGAGGCTGGCGCGACTGGCTGCGCGCGCTCAGCCTGGGCGGACGGCTCGCGCGCCTTGCGCGCCCGGCGCAGCGCGACCTGTGGGAACTTGCGACCCGCAGCGCGGGCGAGCTGCTCGACTACTGGTTCGAGAGCGATCCGATCAAGGCGGTGTTCGGCTTCGACGCGCAGGTGGGGCATTTCGCGAGCCCTTATTCGTCTGGCTCGGCCTACGTGCTGCTGCATCACGCGTTCGGCGAAGTGAACGGAAAGCGCGGAACCTGGGGTCATGCGCTGGGCGGCATGGGAGCGATCAGCGAGGCGATGGCGAAGGAAGCGCGAGCGCGCGGCGTCGAGATCACGACCGGGGCCGAAGTCGCGGCAGTGCGGGTGAAGAGGGGACGCGCTATGGGCGTGGCGCTCGCCGACGGCACTGAGATCGACGCGCGCGCCGTCGCCGCAGGAGTCAATCCGAAGCTGCTCTACTTGAAGCTGATCGAGCCGCAGGCGCTCGATTCGGAATTCCGCTCGCGGATCGAGCGCTGGAAATGCGCCTCGGGGACATTCCGCATGAACGTCGCCCTCACCGAGCTCCCGGAGTTCGCCTGCAGTCCCGGGAAAAACGCTCAGGCCCATCACAGCTCGGGGATCGTCTTCGCGCCTTCGCTCGCTTACATGGAACGCGCCTATTTCGATGCGCGCACGGGCGGATTCTCGCCCGAGCCTATCATCGAGATGCTGATCCCGAGCACCGTCGATCCCAGTCTCGCTCCGCCCGGATCGCACGTGGCAAGCCTTTTCTGCCAGCACTTCAACCCGACGCTGCCCGGGGGTCGCAGCTGGGACGACGAGAAGGAGGCTGCGGCGGACGCCGTCATAGAGACGGTCAATCGCTATGCCCCGAATTTCAAGAGGAGCATCCTCGCCCGCAAGATTCTTTCGCCGCTCGACCTCGAGCGCGACTTTGGGCTGATCGGTGGAGATATCTTTCACGGCGCGCTCACGCTCGACCAGCTTTTCTCGGCACGTCCGGTGCTCGGCTACGCCGATTACCGATCGCCGGTGCGCGGGCTGTACCTGTGCGGCGCGGGCGCGCATCCCGGCGGCGGCGTCACGGGAGCGCCGGGTCACAACGCGGCGCGGGAGATTCTCAGGGACTTGCGGCGCCGCTAGGTGTTATTGCGCGCTCTCCCCGACGGCGTCTTCAGCCGCTGATTTTTCGCATTGAACATTCATATCCGTGCGGGGTCTATTTTTGAGGATTTTTCGGAGAGTCTCATGCCCAACATCGAAGCCGGCAACGGGGTGGTTACACACGTCAACGTGTTCACCGTTCCGCCCGATCGCCAGCAGGAGCTGGTGGATTCGCTGATCGAAACCGTCAACGCGGCGCGCGAGGTGCCGGGCTGGTTGTCGGCCAGCGTGCACCGCAGCTACGACGGAAGCAAAGTGATCAACTACGTGCAGTTCGCGAGCCACGAGGCGGCGCAGGCCGTGCTCAGGCACCTCGCCGCCGGCGGCTACCTGCAGCGCAATACGAGCCTCGGGACAGCCGCAGTCGGCCAGTACGAAGTCGTCTACACGCTGAGCGCAACCTGAGGAGCCCCGGAGCATGCAAACCTTGTACGAGCACGCCGGCGGCGAGCCGGCCATTCGCCGCTTCGTCGAGATTTTCTACGCCAAGGTCCTGGCCGATCCCTTGCTGCAGCCGCTTTTCGGCAAGGGCAAGCCGGAGCACGTCGCGCACCTGACCGCGTTCACCGCGGAGTGCTTCAGCGGCCCCGACACGTTCACCAGGAAAATGGGCGGCTTCGCCGGCCTGATCGCGGCGCATCGCGGACTCAACATCCGTGACGATCAGAGACAGCGGTTCGTAGCGCTGTACATGGCAGCGGCCGATGAGGCGCAATTGCCGGACGATGCGCCTTTTCGGGAGGCGCTGCGCTCGCACGTCGAGTTCGGCGCGGAGGTCGCCCAGCAGAACTCGCGCGCGAAGACCGACGCGGAATTGCACCCGCTGCGCGAGGTGCCGATCTGGGAATGGAGCGAAGACGAATCCGGAAACGAGGCGACGGATACCGGCAAGGCAAGATCGTGAGGATCAGTACCTGCGTCAGCTGCTTCGCTTCGAGACCGGCGACGCGCGTTATCATGCCCCAAACAAAGGGTGCCAGCGTCTCCACGTCATGCGGACTTTAGCTTCGACAACGACAAGAAGGACAAGATGGGAAGGATCGTCGTAACCGAATTCGTCTCGCTCCACGGCGTCATGGAGGCCCCGGGCGGAGGCGAGGACTTCAAGCACGCAGGCTGGACCTTCAAGATCGGTCGCGGAAAGGAGGGCGACAAATTCAAGCTCGACGAAACCCTCTCGTCCGCCGCGCTGCTTCTGGGGCGGGTGACCTATGAGGGCTTTGCCGCAGTCTGGCCAATCATGAAAAACGAGTTCGCGGACAAATTCAACAGCATGCCCAAGTACGTCGTCTCCTCGAGCCTCAAGAAGGCCACTTGGAACAACTCGACGGTGCTCCGGGGAAATGTCGTGGAGGAGATCTCGAAATTGAAGCAGAAGCAGAATGGGGACATTGTCGTCCATGGCAGCGCCCGACTCGTGCAGACGCTGGTCGAGTACGACCTCGTCGACGAGTTGCGTCTGATGGTCTTCCCGGTCATCCTCGGAGCCGGGAAACGCCTCTTCGGCAGCACAAGCGACAAGAAGCGCCTGCGGCTCACGGATTCGAAGACAGTCGGCGATGGGGTCGCCATTCTCATCTACGAGCCGTGATCCAGACTCGGAGTTACAAACGATGAAGAATGAAGCCAAGCCTCGCGTGTACGACATCCTCGCCAAGGCCTTCGTGCAGGAGGACGTGCGAACGTGTTTCGCGCTCCTCGGGGATGCGAACATGAATTGGGCCGCGCGCTTGTCCGAGCACGGATGCCGCATGGTCTATGTCAGGCACGAGCATTGCGCGCTCGCGGCCGCCATGGCGTACGCGCGAAAGAACCGGGACGTGGGTGTGGCGAGCGTCACGTGCGGGCCCGGTGTGACGCAATTGATCACGGCGCTCCCCGCAGCCGTGCGCGCCCATCTGCCGCTGGTGGTATTCGCCGGGGAGGCGCCGTTGAAAAGCGGCTGGTACAACCAGGAGATCGACCAGGCACCGCTCATCACCGCAACGGGTGCCGCCTATTACAGCTTGCACATGCCCGAGCGCATGCCTGTTGCGGTACGCGACGCATTCCTCCAGGCGCGCCGCGAACGTCGGCCTGTGGTGATCGGTGTTCCGTTCGATCTGCAGGCCCGGCCCTGGGACGGACCGGCGGACCTGCCCAGGCCCTCGCACAAATTGTTGCCGCGCCCTTCGCCGGTCCCGCCGCATCCCGACGACGTAGCCAAGGCCGTGCAATTGCTTGCCGGCGCCGAACGGGTTGTCGTGCTCGCGGGCCTGGGTGCGGTCGAGTCCGGAGCGGCACCCGCTTGCCGCGCGTTGGCCGCCAGAACGGGCGGCCTCCTGTCGACGACGCTTCCCGCGAGAGGGCTGTTCCATGACGATCCCTTTTGCATCGGCATCTCCGGCAGCTTCACACCCGAGGCCGGCCTCGAATACCTGGCGCAGGCCGACCTCGTCATCGCGGTCGGCTGTTCGCTCGCCTACCACGCGGGCGGCGGCGGCCAGCTCTGGCAGAAGGCGAAGATGCTGCAGATCGATATCGACCCCGTCGCGGTCAGCCAAGGCCAGGAAGTGGCGCGTCATCACCTGCGAGCCGACGCACGTCTGGGAGTCGAGGCGCTGACGGCGGCGCTGACGGAAGAAATGCGGGCCCGCAACCGGAGCTGGCGAAGCGATGCGATGGCGGCGCGCATCCGCGATACGAAACCCGACAGCCACGTATTCGAGATCGAGCCGGGGCTGCTCGACCCGCGCCACGTGGTCGAGGCGCTGGAAAAAACCTTGCCGCACGATTGGGAGATGGTGAATTCGGGCGGACACTGTTCATGGTTTTTCGCGCAGATGCCTTCGCGTCCACAGGAGAAGTTCCTCACCATCCGCGAGTTCGGCGCGATCGGCAACGGCATCTCGTTCGCCATGGGGGTGGCGGCGGCGCGCCCGGATCGAACCGTCGTCCTGTTCGACGGCGACGGCAGCCTTATGATGCATGTGCAGGAGCTTGAAACCATCAAGCGCCACCGGCTGAACATCTTGATCGTCGTGATGAACGACGGCGCGTACGGCTCCGAACTGCACAAGCTCCGCTCGGAAGGGATGCCCGAGGACGGGTCGATATTCGGCTACTGCGATTTCGCGGGCATCGCGCGCGGGTTCGGGCTCCCGGGAAAGACGTTCAAGAGTCTGGATGATCTGACGAAGCAGGTGGCCGAGTTCGCTGCAAGCGGCGGCGCTGCGGTCTGGGACTTTCACGTCTCGGACAAGGTCGTGTCTCCGACCATACGCCGCGCCCATCCCAACCGTTAGGAACTCGACGCAGCTTCGGCGCGCTCAATCTCCTTGCGCAAAAACCACACGAATACGAGCCCGGGGAGCGCGACGATGAAGGCCAAAAAGAAAAACGTCGCCCACGAGAGCCCCAGGTACTTGGGGTCGGTCGCGTAGCCGGCGACCGGACCGACGTACACGCGCCCGAAGGAGGCGAGCGCCGAGAGCAGCGCGTATTGCGTGGCGGTGAAGCGGTGGTCGCACAGCGCCATCAGCAGCGCGACGAACGCCGCCGTCCCCATGCCCCAGGCAATATTCTCGAAGCCCACCGCAAACACCATGATCGGATAGTTCTTCCCGACGAGCGCGAGCCACATGAAGGCGAGTATCGACACCGCCTGCAAGACCCCGAAACCCAGGAGCGCGCGATAGAGGCCGAGCCTCACCATCAGAGCGCCGCCGAACAGCACTCCGACGATGGTCGAGGCGAGACCGACGGCCTTGTTCACGTACCCCACGTCCTCGAGCGAAAACCCCGCGCCGCGCAGCAGGAACGCGGTGGTGAGCGAGCCCGCGAACGCGTCGCCGAGCTTGTAAAGCACGAGCAGCACCAGGATCCAGCCGGCCTTGGGCCGGGAGAAGAATTCGCGCAGGGGCTCGATCACCGCATCGCGCAGGGTCCTGGGCCGCGCAGGAGCGGTGGAGGGCTCTTCGCCCCAGAATACGGCCAGGATTCCGATCGCCATAAGGCCGGCCATAAGCAGGTAGGTGTTGCGCCACCCGAGGGCGGGGATCCACCCCGACCCGACGACCAGAACCAGCGCGAGCGCGCCGGATGCGAGCATCGCCAGGCGATAGCCGACGACGCCGAGCGCACCGGCCAGCCCGCGCTCTTCGCGGCTCGTCACGTCGGTGCGGTAGGCGTCGACGACGATGTCCTGCGAGGCGGAAGCAAAGGCCACGAAAAGCGCGAGCCAGGCGATCGTCACCAGATCGGTTCGCGGAGACAGGAACGCCATGCCGGCGATTCCCATCGCGAGTGCGAGCTGCGTCACCAGCAGCCAGCCGCGGCGCCGTCCGAGAAAAGGCGGGACGAAGCGATCCATCGCCGGCGCCCACAGGAATTTCCAGACGTACGGAAGGCCGACCAGCGTGAACACGCCTATCGTGGACAGGTCCACGCCTTCGACCGTCATCCACGCCTGCAGCGTCCCGCCCGTCAGCGCGAGCGGCAGTCCCGACGAAAAACCCAGCAGGAGAATGACCGCAAGGCGCCGGCTGCGGAACACCTCGAGGTAAGACGAGGGCATGCGCGATTGTAACCTCAGGCCACCTCACCCCCGACCCCTCTCCACGTGCCGTGGAGAGGGGAGCTGCACACGTGCCGTGGAGAGGGGAGCTGCACACGTGCCGTGGAGAGGGGAGCTGCACACGTACCGTGGAGAGGGAGCTGCACACGTACCGTGCGGGGCTGCATAGTTCCCTTCTCCCGCTCGCGGGAGAAGGGGCAGGGATGAGGGTGTCGCTACAGACTCGCGTCGTAGTCGATGGTGAGCGGGGCGTGATCGGAGAAGCGCTTGTCCTTGTAGATCGCAACCTTCTTCGCTTTTGCCGCGATGCCTGGTGTCGCGATCTGGTAGTCGATGCGCCATCCGACGTTTTTCGCCCAGGCCTGGCCGCGATTCGACCACCAGGTGTACTGCTCCGGCCGCGGGTCTACGCGGCGGAACACGTCGACCCAACCCACCTGGTCGAACGTCCCGGTGAGCCACGCACGCTCTTCGGGAAGGAAGCCGGAATTCTTCCGGTTCGAGCGCCAGTTCTTCAGGTCGATCTCCTTGTGGGCGATGTTCCAGTCGCCGCACAGCACGAACTCGCGGCCGCTTGCCCTGAGCTTCTTCAGCACCGGCATGAATTCCTCGAGGAAACGGAATTTTGCCTGTTGCCTTTCCTCCGAGCTCGACCCGGAAGGCAGGTACACCGATACCACGGAAAGGCCGCCAAAATCCGCTTGAAGGAACCTTCCCTCCGGGTCGAACTCGCGGCTGCCAAAGCCGCAGGAAACGCTCCCGGGTTTTATCCGGGAGTAGAGCGCGACGCCGCTGTAGCCTCTCTTCGTGGAACAACAGTGATAATGGCCGTGGTATCCATTGGGCACGAGGGCGAGGTCCACGAGGTCGGCTTCCTGCGCCTTGATTTCCTGCATGCACACCACGTCGGCGCGCTGGCGCGCGAGCCACCGCGGGAAGCCCTTGGCGAGCGCCGAACGGATGCCGTTGAGGTTGACGGTGATAATGCGTAACATTTCCCGGTTTCTCCCTTAAGGCTCTGCCTGTGGCCGACTTTCGCAAGGACTTCATCGCATTCTGCATCGAGCAGAAGGTGCTGAAGTTCGGCCGGTTCGTCACCAAGTCGGGGCGTACGACGCCTTATTTCTTCAACGCCGGCCTGTTCAATAGCGGGGCCGCGCTCGAGCGCCTGGCGCAATTCTACGCAAAAGCGATCCTCGCCTCCGGCGTACCGTTCGACATGTTGTTCGGTCCCGCCTACAAAGGCATCGTGCTTGCGGCGAGCGCTGCAATGGCTCTCGCGCGTGAAGGCCGCAATGTACCTTTCGCATTCAATCGCAAAGAGGTAAAAGATCACGGAGAAGGCGGCGATCTCATCGGTGCCCCGCTTGCGGGCCGGGTGCTGATCGTGGATGATGTGTTGACAGCCGGCACCGCGGTGCGCGAGGCGCTCGACATCATAGAAGCGCACGGCGCAAGCGGGGCAGGCGTGGTCATCTCGCTCGACCGGATGGAGCGAGGGCAGGGAGATCTGTCGGCAATCCGCGAGATCGAGAAGCGTCAGGGCATTCCGGTCATCTCCATAGCGAGCCTCGACGATCTGATGGGCTGGCTCAAGGGCCGCGCCGAGTTCCGGCAGAATCTCAAGGCGATCGCGGAATACAAGGAGCTTTATGGGGTCGTTAAGTAGCCAGGCAGCGGCGTTGTTGTTTTTGTGTGCAGTGATCGCGCCTGCCCTTGCGCAGGTGCAGGCGCCTCAGCGCATGTACAAATGCGTCGACGCGCAGGGGAGGACCTATTACACGCAGGTGCCGCCGCCGGAATGCCTGGGCCGCGACACGCAGGAGCTGAACAAGTCGGGGACACTGATACGCAGGAACGCTGCACCTTTGACTTCCGCGCAGGAGCAGGCGCGCGAAGCCGAGCGCAAGAAAAAACTCGAGGACGAAGAGAAATCCAAGGAGGAGCGCCGCAAGAACATGGCACTTCTCAACACCTACTCCAGCGAGAAAGACATAGACGATGCCCGCGCGCGGGCCCTGGAGGAAGCAAAGGTCGCCATCGTGGATACGGAAAGGGTCATCGCAAGCGCCCAAAAGCGCCGCACGGAACTAGACGCCGAAAAGGAGTTTTACGTCAAGAAACCGATGCCGTTCAAGCTCAGGCAGGAAGTGGCGAACAACGAGCTCGAGATCAAGACCCAGACCGAGTTGCTCGATGCGAAGAAAAAAGAAATCAGCACGATCAACACGAAATACGACGAAGACAAGCGCCGCTACGTCGAGTTGACCGGCAGCGGCAAAGCCGGGACCACCGCTCAGAAGAAGTAGCCGCTAGCCGGCGAGCCTGCGCTTCAGGATCTCGTTCACCTGCGCCGGATTGGCCTTGCCCTGGGTGGCTTTCATCACCTGGCCTACCAGAGAGTTGAACGCCTTCTCCTTGCCTGCGCGGTAGTCTTCGACTTGCTTGGCGTTTGCGGCGAGGACCTTCTCGATGATTTTTTCGATCGCGCCGGAGTCGCTGATCTGTTTCAGACCGCGTTTTTCGATGATTTCGTCGGCAGTACCTCCGCCGATCCACATTGCTTCGAGCACTTCTTTTCCAATCTTGTGGCTTATGGTTCCGTCAATAATTCGCGCAACAAGCCCCGCACGTTGCTTGGGCCCGATGGGTGATTGGGATACTTTGTCAATCCCATAAGCCTTAAGCATCCCTCGAAATTCAACCATGGCCCAGTTCGCCCCCTTGATAGCTGCTTCGTCAAACTCAGTCTTAGAACCTAAGGCGATACGGAGTTGTTTCCAAAATTCGTCGAAGTCAACTGCTGTTTCTCGGTCGAACGTAATCAGGGCTGCATGTTCGGGAGCGAACCGGTACTCGCTCACAAACCTAGCGGCCATCTGCTGCGGTAATTCAGGCAACTCTACTCGAACACCTTCGATCCATTCTTCGCTTACTTCAAGGGGTGGCAGATCCGGATCGGGAAAATAGCGGTAGTCCTGCGCATCCTCCTTGCTGCGCATCGAGCGCGTCTCGTCCTTGTCGGGATCGTAGAGTCGCGTTTCCTGCATGATCTTGCCGCCGTCCTCCAAGATCTCGATCTGCCGTTTAACCTCGAACTCGATAGCGCGTTCGAGAAAGCGGAATGAGTTGAGGTTCTTGATTTCAGCGCGCGTACCGAGCGGTCCACCCGGACGACGCACCGAGACATTCGCGTCGCAGCGGAACGAGCCTTCTTGCATGTTGCCATCGCAGATGCCGATCCAGCGCACGAGTGAATGCAAAGTTTTGGCATAGGCGACTGCTTCCTCCGCCGAGTGCATCTCAGGTTCCGAGACGATCTCGAGTAAAGGAGTGCCGGCGCGATTAAGATCGATAGCACTGAGCTTCGTTAAGTCCCGGTCCTCATTTACTAGGGGGTTCCCAGGAATTGCTAGGCCTGGGAGGGCATACCCAGGTACCGCACTTATAGCTTCCCCGTGAAAGGATTTCCCGGCGTCCTCTTCTAAATGGGCCCGAGTAAGGCGTATTTTGATTTCGCCACGCGTCGGCGAGATGATCGGAATCTCGCCTCCCTGCACAATGGGAAGCTCGTACTGGCTGATCTGGTAGCCCTTGGGCAGGTCGGGGTAAAAATAATTCTTGCGCGCGAACACAGAACGCCGGTTGATCTTCGCGCCGACCGCCAGTCCGAATCGTATCGCCCGCTCGACCGCGCCCTTGTTGGCGACCGGCAGCACGCCCGGCAGCGCGATGTCCACGGCGTTCGCGTGGACGTTGGGCGCGGCGCCGAACGCGGTCGATCCTCCCGAGAACATCTTCGACACGGTCGAGAGTTGCGCGTGCGTCTCGAGGCCGATGACGATTTCCCATTCCATGGCTATATCCCGGCGGGCGCGCGCTGGTGCCAATCGGTGGCGCGCTGATACTGGTGCGCGGCGTTGAGCATCTTCGCTTCGGCGAAATAGTTGCCGACGATGTGCAGGCCCACCGGAAGGCCACCGGCGCCAAACCCGCAGGGGATCGACATGCCCGGTAGGCCCGCGAGGTTGGCGGGAATCGTGTAGATGTCGTTCAGGTACATCTGCACCGGATCGGCAGCCTTGGCGCCGATCTTGAAAGCCACCGTCGGCGAAGTCGGTCCGATGACCAGGTCGCATTGCTTGAAAGCCTCGACGAAATCGTTTGCGATCAGCCGCCGGATCTTCTGCGCCTTGAGGTAGTAGGCGTCGTAGTAGCCGTGCGAGAGCACGTAGGTGCCGATGAGGATGCGGCGCCTCACTTCAGCGCCGAAGCCTTCGGCCCGCGTGCGGCGATACATGTCGGCGAGATCGCGGTACTCCTTCGCGCGATGGCCGTAGCGTACGCCGTCGAAACGCGACAGGTTGGACGAGGCTTCCGCCGGTGCGATGACGTAATAGGCCGGGACCGAGAGACCGCTGTTCGGCAGGCCGATAGCGACGCGCTTCGCACCGAGCTTCCCGAACTCCTTGAGCGCCGCCTCGACCGCCCGGCCGACGTCGGCGGCGAGGCCTTCGCCGAAATGCTCCTTCGGCACGCCGATGCGCAGGCCCGCGAGCGGTTTCTCCAGATCGCGGACGTAATCTTCGTGGGTGCGCTCGACCGAAGTCGAATCGTTCGGATCGAACCCCGCCATCACGTTGAGAAGCAGCGCAAGGTCTTCCGCGCTTTTCGCCATCGGGCCGCCCTGATCGAGGCTGGAAGCGAAGGCGATCATGCCGTAGCGCGACACCAGGCCGTACGTCGGTTTCAAGCCCGAGAGCCCCGACAACGCCGCCGGCTGGCGGATCGAACCGCCGGTGTCGGTACCCGTAGCCGCCGGCGCCATGCGCGCGGCGACCGCCGCCGCCGAGCCGCCCGAGGAGCCGCCGGGCACGCAGTCGTGATTCCAGGGATTCTTCACCGGCCCGTAGAACGAGGTTTCGCTGGACGACCCCATCGCGAACTCGTCCATGTTGGTCTTGCCGAGGATCACTGCGCCCGCGTCGTTGAAGCGCCCGATCACGTGCGCGTCGTAGGGGCCGGTGAAATTCGACAGGATCTTCGAGCCGCAGGTGGTGAGCCAGCCTTGGGTCACGAAAATGTCTTTGTGCGCGACCGGTATGCCGGTGAGGGACTGCGCCCCGCCCTTGCCGATGCGCTGGTCGGCCGCGCGCGCCTGCGCCAGGCTTTTTTCCGCGTCGACGGTGATGAAGGCGTTGAGCGAGCCGTTCAGCTTTTCAATGCGCCCGAGGAAAAACCGGGTCAGCTCGACGCTGGAGATTTTCCTTTGCGCGAGCGCGGCGGAAAGCTCTTTGAGGGAAGCGTTCAGCATGGATTCGGAATTCAGGCCCGCGGTTCTTGCCGCCGACCTTGCGACTCGTCTGGACCTTCTATTCGATCACCTTCGGAACGAGGTAAAGCCCTGCGTCCTTCTGCGGCGCGAGCGACTGGAAGAGGTCTCGCCGGTCGGTTTCGGTCACTTTGTCCTCGCGCAGACGCAGCGCCGACCCCTGAGCATGCGACATCGGTTCGATGCCGTCGGTGTCGATCTTCTGCATTCTCCCGATCAGCTCGAAGATATCGTTCAGCTGGACCTGAACGGCCTGCACTTCCGCTTCGCTGATGCCGATTCGGGCCAATTCCGCGATGCGGCGGACTTCGTCTAAGGACAGCGGCATGAAAAATCGCTTAAAACGGAAA
>Ga0193726_1002733_pt1 | contig 11675 bp, 10 predicted proteins | sample H2c1metaG_FD_144928 | JGI IMG/M metagenome (GOLD analysis project Ga0193726, IMG submission 144928) | Soil microbial communities from a riparian zone of the East river system, Colorado, United States - H2c1 | ecosystem: Environmental > Terrestrial > Soil > Riparian zone | place: USA: East River... | reverse complement strand
GCCGCTGAAGGCGGTCAATCGGTCACCCGGCCCAAAAATATCTTGTAGGCCGGATTCTCGGTTTCTTCAGTGTAGGCGTACTGCAGCGCATCCAGATGCAATAAAAAATCAGTGCGGGTTTCCGCCGGTACCTGGATGCCGGCCAGCACGCGGCCGTAGTCAGAGCCATGATTGCGGTAGTGAAATAGGCTGATGTTCCAACCGGTGCCGATGGCCTGCAGGAACTTGAGCAGTGCCCCAGGGCGCTCCGGGAACTCGAATCGATACAGGCGCTCATCGCTGATTCCACGCGCCTGCCCGCCCACCATGTAGCGCACGTGCAGCTTGGCCGTCTCATTGTCGGTCATGTCGCGAACGGTAAAGCCCGCCGTGGCGAGCGTGCTCAACAGCCCTTCGCGCTCCGACTTGCCCTGCGAGAGCGCGAGCCCCACGAAAATTTGCGCCGCGCGCAAATCCCCATAGCGGTAGTTGAACTCGGTGACGCTGCGGTTGCCCAGTACTTCGCAGAATTTCAAAAACGAGCCCGGCGCTTCGGGAATCTCCACCGCAAACAGGGCTTCGCGTTGTGCGCCGATATCCGCGCGCTCCGCCACATACCGCAGACGGTCGAAATTCATATTGGCGCCGCAGTTGATCGCAATGAGCCGGCGCTCAGTGCAGTTTTCGCGCGCGACGTACTTTTTGATGCCGGCCACCGCCAGCGCACCCGCGGGCTCTGAAATGGAGCGCGTGTCCTGAAAAATATCCTGGATTGCAGAACAGATCTGATCCGTGGTCACCAACACGATTTCATCGACGTACTGGCGCGCCAGACGGAATGTCTCCTCGCCCACCCGCCGCACCGCGACCCCATCGGCGAACATGCCCACGCGGTCAAGGGTGATGCGCTTGCCGGCCCGCAGCGACTCGAACATGCCGGCCGCGTCCTCGGGCTCCACGCCGATGATCTTGATGCGCGGGTACAAGGATTTCGCGTAAGCCGCGATTCCTGCAATCAGGCCGCCGCCGCCCACGGGCACGAAGATGGCATCGATTTCATCGCCGTGACGCTGACGCAGGATCTCCATGGCAATCGTGCCCTGACCTGCGATGACATCAGGGTCATCAAAGGGATGCACGAAAACCAGGCCCCGCTGGCGGGCCAGTTCCGTCGCATGTTCGTATGCATGGTCGTAATCATCGCCGTGCAGAATGATCTCGGCGCTTAAGGCAGCGACCGCCTGCACTTTGATCTCGGGGGTCGTCAACGGCATGACAATCACCGCCGCAATGCCGCGTGTGCGCGCAGCGAGTGCAACGCCCTGCGCATGGTTGCCTGCCGAGGCACAGATGACACCGCACTGCGCCCGGCTGGCGGACAATTGCGCAATCTTGTTGTAGGCACCGCGAATTTTGAACGAAAACACCGGCTGCAGGTCTTCTCTCTTGAACCAGACGTGATTATTGAGGCGGCGCGACAGCTGTGGCGCGGCTTCCAGCGGCGTCTCGACGGCGACATCGTAGACCTTGGATTTGAGGATGCGATCGACGTAGTTTTCTGCTGGCATGGGCGGCATCGCTGATTTGAAGGTCTACCTTAGCCGAAGCGTCCGTCCAGCGGTACATCGGCCCATATTGTGAGACGTAGCACACCCCGCGGGGCGCTGCCCGCTTATGGGACATTAATTCGGTAACATAGGCGTATGCGCGCACTTAAGATTTGGCTCTTTGCTTTGCTGTTGACCTCTCCGGCGGCCTTTGCACTTTCGGGCAGCGCCGTGGCCACCGATAACGTCAAAGCGCGACTGGTCAGTGAAGTCGAAAGCGTCGGGCCAGGGCAAGTGTTCTGGGTCGCTCTGGAACTGAATATCCGCGATGGCTGGCACACCTATTGGCGCAATCCGGGCGATTCGGGTCAGGCGACCAGCCTGGCGTGGCAACTGCCGCCCGGATTTACGGCCGGCAACATCGTTTGGACCACACCGCATCGCTTCGAGATCGCACCCCTGGTCAACTACGGCTACGCCAAGCATGCCATGCACCTGGTGCAGATCACGGCCCCCAAGGATTTGAAAGCAGGCACGCCCGTCGCCCTTGCGGCCAAGGCCAGCTGGCTGGTCTGCGCGGATGTTTGTATCCCGGAAGGTGCGGACTTGCAATTGACCATGCCGGCCAGCGCCCAAACGGGCGGCATCGATCCCAAGGAATCATCGTTGTTCACCACGGCACGCAACGAACTGCCCAGCGCGCAGCCGGCGCCGACCAGCGCTCGAATTCAGGGCGATCAGTTGGTCATTACCTTGGGAAGCGAATGGGGCGCCACGCTGTCGCAGATCAAGTCGCTCTCATTCTTTCCCTACGATGACGGCGGGATTGAATATGCCATCCCGCAAAAATTGGCGCGCACCAAGGATGCGGTTGAACTGTCGATGAAGCTCGGCTATCAGCCACCCAAGGCCGGCGTCATCCGCGGGGTCCTGGTGGTTTCGGAACAGAACGGCACGCAGGCCGACACGGTTCCGATTGAGATCGGCGCCGACTTTTCCGGTGCCGGCGCCGATCAGGTGAAGTCCGGCCCACGCGTCGCGCCGCCCGCGCAAGCCCATCAGGAACCGGAACACTCGCTGATTGTTTTGATGCTGCTCGCCATGCTGGGCGGCCTGATCTTGAATTTGATGCCCTGCGTATTTCCGGTGTTGTCCATCAAAGCCATCAGTGTGGTGGAACAGGCTAAGAAGCATCCCGGCATCGTGCGCATCAAGGGTTTGGTGTTTGCCGCGGGAGTCATCAGCTCGATGCTGGCCCTCGCAGCCGTCTTGTTGGGTCTGCGCGCCGGCGGCGAAGAAATAGGCTGGGGCTTTCAGCTGCAGTCGCCGCTGTTCGTCACGCTGCTGATTTATCTGCTGCTGGCGGTCGGCCTCAATCTGTCCGGCGTGTTCGAATTCGGCGGCGGCCTGGCGGGCGTCGGCGACGGCCTGACTCACGGCGATGGCTATCGCGCGTCGTTTTTTACCGGCTTGCTCACCACCCTGGTGGCGACACCGTGCACCGCGCCGTTTATGGCGCCTGCGCTCGGCGCCGCACTCACGCAACCCGCGATCAACGCGCTGTGTATTTTCGCGGCATTGGGCATTGGCCTGTCCCTGCCCTTCGTGCTGTTGTCGTTTGCGCCGTGGATGCGCCGCGTGCTGCCGAAGCCCGGCGCATGGATGGACACGCTGAAGCAGGTTTTCGCGTTTCCGATATATGCATCGGCGGCATGGCTGTTGTGGGTCCTCTCGCATGAAACTTCGTCATTTGGTTTGGGCGCCGCGTTGGCAGGAACGGTGCTGATAGGCCTGGCCGCGTGGGCATACCAGAAATCCAGTTCGAGTTCCGGCGGCGGTAGAGTCACGGTGCTCGTCACGGCCGCGGCATCGCTGCTGCTCGCGATCATTTTGCCGGTTCGATTTGCCGACGTGGCCACGGCCGCGGCAGCGCCGGGCGAATCTGCGCAATCCAAGGCCGGTGCAGATGAATGGCAGCCGTACAGTGCGGCGCGAGTTGCCGAACTCACGGCGGCGGGCCGTCCACTGCTGGTCAATTTTACTGCGAGCTGGTGCCTGACCTGCCTCGTCAATGAGCGCAATGCATTTTCGGATTCCGCCGTGCAGGCGATCTTTCGCGACAAGAAAGTGACCTTGATGAAGGGAGATTGGACCAATCGCGATCCGGCCATCACCCATGCGTTGGCCGCATTCGGGCGCGCCGGCGTACCTCTGTATGTGGTCTACAATTCGAAACCCGGATCCACGGAACCACTGGTTCTGCCGCAACTCCTCACCGCCGGCGTCGTACAAAGCGCCTTTGCAGACGCGCCTGCCAAATGATCGCGAGGTGTGCTTGAATGAGCCGTGGATAGCGCCACAACCATCTCTGTTATCGACTTTCGCCGCCAAACCATGGTGCTGCAGTGGCATGCTCTCGGCGGTACGTGGACGGCCTGCGATTCACCGCCGTCACTCGTACACGGTATTGCGTTGATCCGCCCTACCGGACCGAATATCTGCGTATACGGGCAGGGAGGACGACTGCGGTTGCAAGTCGGACCCAATCAATATGCGCTGCAGGAGAATTCGCCGCGCATCAGCTGCACGCGTGGACTCGCGAGCTTCGGATTTCGCCGCCGCTTCACCGTGAAATCGAGCAGCGGCGGCGTGCTCTTCAGCTATTCCTACTGGACCAATCAGGGCCGGGATTTCTACCGTTGGCTGGCCGACAAGGCCGAAGATCCTGATTGGCGCATCAGCTGCGGGCGGCAATGGTCGGAGGGCGTCTCGTCCACGGCATTGCGGCCGAACTAGCACCCGCCGGCGGCATCGGCGTGATGTTGATCGGTCAGTATTCGTCAGATCAACCCGGAAAGTTCCGCGGGCGTTAAGTGACGCCACTGCCCAGGTTTTAAGTCTCCCAGGCGAATGTTCATGATTCGCACGCGCTGCAGCCGTTGTGCCTTATATCCGAGGGCCGAGCACATGCGGCGAATTTGCCGATTCAGTCCCTGGGTGAGAATGATGCGAAAGGATTGCGGGTCGATGCGGGTGACTTTGCTGGGTTTGGTCAGTTCGCCCATGATTTTGACGCCGCCGGCCATCATGCGAAGCGCAAGGTCGGTGATGGGGCGATCCACCGTCACCAGGTACTCTTTTTCGTGGTTGTTCTCCGAACGCAGGATCTCGTTGACGATGTCGCCGTTGTTGGTCAACAGAATCAGCCCTTCCGAGTCCCGGTCCAAACGGCCGACGGGGAAAATCCGTTCCGGAAATCCAACGTGCGCGATGATGTTGTCTTCAATGTGGGTTTCGGTGGTGCAGATGATGCCGACCGGTTTGTTGAGAGCGATGTAGATTTGCTTTTTCTTGACGCCGATCAAATCGCCGTCGATGCGGACTTCGTCGCCCTCCGCCACGCGAGTGCCCAGCACGGCAGGTTGGCCGTTGCAGGTCACGCGGCCCGCTTCAATCCACTTGTCCGCTTCGCGCCGCGAACACACCCCCGTTTCGCTGATGTACTTGTTGAGCCGCACGGCGAGACTTAAACAGGGCTGATCAAGAATGCGCCGATGTCTTTTGCCAGTGTTTTTGGCGCGACGTCGAACAGATCATCCGCGTACTCGGCATTCTCGATGAATTTTCCGTTCGGCAGCGCCGCTTTGGCCTTGGCAAGGCCGTCGGAGGTTTCCAGCCGGATCCTCATCACGAGCGCGCGCTGCTTCACCGTCGGCAATCGGTGGGCAGCCGGAATTCCCACCAACACCAATCGGCGCACGAGCTCCGGACGGGCGGCCGCGAGATTCAGCGCGACCGTGGCGCCGCTGTGAAGGCCCAGTAAGTCGATTTGCCTCAGCCGCAGGTCGTTTGCCAGGTCTGACGTGGCACCGGCGGCATCGGCCGCACTCAAGGTGGGGGATGGATCGGATTCCCCGAGACCCGGCAGATCCGGCGCGTAGACCGACCGTACATCCGCAATCTCGGGCAAGAATCGCGTGAACATGCGGCTCGAACTCTGATCGGGATGCAAACAGAACAGCGGCACCTGCTCATCGAATCCGCCGGTGGTTGGAAACGCGGTGCGCACATGCAGCTGCCCGAATCTACAGTCAAAATAGGCGCGTCGAGTGCGCACCTCCAAAACCTGCACCGTTGATTTGGGCTTGACCACTGCTGTTTATTCTCCAATTTGAGGTGATTTGCCGGCCCTTAAGGATACTCGAACCCGGCGTGGGCGCTGGGACCCCTAACAATTGTTGTTGTTTTAGAGCTACATTAAATTTCACACTTCTTTGCAATAGGGCTAGCTTCGGTGACGGCGCGAGGCTAGAGTGTTGCTCGGACGCAATTGGACTGAAAGGGAAACAAAAAGACCGATCATCGTCGAGCGCTCCTGAAATAAAGCGCTGCGAGAGGCATGGGGACTTGAAAGCCGGGCTTCTAGCCCGGCTTTTTTATTGGCACCTCGTACTCGTTGTGCTCGCGCAAAAGATCCTTTTTCGTTGACTTGGCAACGTCATTCGTGGCATATCGATGTCATGCGTTATCCAGGAGTCTTATTGGTTTCCTTGTGTGTCGGCGCGCTTTCGCAAGCACTGGCGGCCGATCCCCCGCCATCACCGGCTGCAGTGCCGGCCACGCCTGTTTCCAGCGCACCGCCGGCCTTATCGACCGCTGCTGCGAGCCCGGCTAAACCCGAAGATGCGACGTCAGCGAGATTGGAAGCCCAGACGAAAAGATTGAAGGCGTCAGGCTACAAGCCGGAAGTTCACAACGGCGTAACGCTGTTTTGCCGAAATGAGCAAAAGACAGGCACTCGCTTCGAAACCAAGACCTGCTCGAACGGCGACGACATCGAAAGAGCTGCCCAGGACGCCAAGGACACCATGCAAAAGGGTCAGAGGCAAAATGGGGTTCGCTCGCAGTAGCCCGCTCAGGGTAGTCGATCCCACACCCGTGACAGTGTGAATCCGTTCGAACGGCCGCCCTTGAAGCTCACTTCCTCGACGAGACGTTGACCATCTTCTGAGATGAGGTAGTGCTCCTCGAACGGCGGACGGTCTTCGTCCGGATCATTGCCATGCACGATCAGTGTCTTGTCGGACCAGCCACACCTCGGCGGCGGCGTCTCGCGGCGCGCCGGCATGGGAGCATCGCGGTCGGACGAGTTGCTGCGGTGTCGCGGGCCTTTGTTGGCGTCGCGAGGCTGGCAGATGCGGTTCTGGCCTTGAGAGGTGAATGCAACGACACCACCAACCTGCTTGATTTCCAGCTGCTTGCCCGGGAAGTGCAAGGCTTCGGCCAGCACCCCCATGGGCGGCGTGGCAGGAGGCATCAAGGTCGGATAGCCCAGGCCCTGCGAGCCCCCGCGGCCGCCCCGCCCTCCGCGTCCGCCTGAATTACCGCTATTTCCTGCGGCTGCACTCTGGCTGTTGGCGGTTTGCTGCAGGTGCAGTGGATCGTCGCTGTCGGCCTCATTTAATTTCCAATGGCCGGTGAAATCCACGCCCGCGGGCGGCGCCAAGCTTAGGCGGTCGCTGGCGCAAGCGCCCAAGGCAATGATTGCCAGAAGAACAACGACGCGCATGTACCCCCCGTGATCAGGGGGAATCTTATATTGAAATCAGGCTTGTTGCGCTCGCTTGGCGGTTCGAAGATCGTTCGGACCCCTTATCCAGACGCGGCCCTCAAAGGGTTGGAAGCATACGAGCACGCCCTCGGTGCGCCGCATGGTCTGGGATCCGCAGGCAATTTTCCCGTCGGCGAGATCGGCTTGAATCAAATCAACCAGAGAGGCGCTCGGTTCGCCGGCATCCGTCGGCGGCAAGGCGTGCGCCAGAATACGCGCCTGAACCTCGTCGCGACGCGTCGAATTCCCGAGCACCGCGCGCTTGAATTTGTCGAGCACCACCAAAACGGAACTCAATGTGTTGTCGGTCACGTCGCTCGGACGCCCGGTGCCGCCCATGAATCTCAGGTGCAGCAAGCCGCCCACGCCCCGTCCTTCATCGTGCAGGCAAAGTGCCAGGGCCCCATGCAAATCGGCGACCATGAGCATGGGCTCGGGCGAGACATGATAGGTGTCCGGTGCGACCGCTACTTCCGTGAGATCTTTAGCCAACATGGGGACCTTGGTGTTACCCCCACGATGCTGCGCCGAACTTGAAGTTCGCTCTGCCAAACAAATCACGGTTTTTACCTATTGCAAAAGGAACTATTGCGCGAACTGACAAGGATCGGCTGTGACTGACAAGGATCGGCAGTCATAAGCTCATATCCCGCAGTAATTGGCCGAATCGAGGGTCCGCGCAGTATGGTGATAGGCCATGTATCGGTACGACCTCACCGACCGGACTCTCGTGCAGGAGCGGGTTTCGCAGTTTCGCGACCAAACCCGCCGGTTCCTGGCGGGCTCTTTGAGCGAGGACGAATTTCGTCATCTGCGCTTACGCAACGGCCTGTACATCCAACGGCACGCGCCGATGCTGCGCGTCGCCATTCCTTACGGATTGCTGTCATCGACGCAGCTGCGCACGCTGGCGGACATTGCGCACCGCTACGATCGCGGCTACGGGCATTTCACCACCCGGCAAAACATCCAGTACAACTGGCCCAAGCTCGAAACGGTGCCGGATATTTTGGCGGACCTTGCCGAGGTCGAGATGCATGCCATCCAGACCAGCGGCAATTGCATCCGCAACATCACCTCGGATCACCTGGCCGGCGTCACGGCCAATGAACTGGAGGACCCGCGTCCCTGGTGCGAAATCATTCGCCAATGGTCGACTTTCCATCCCGAGTTCACCTATCTGCCCCGCAAGTTCAAAATAGCGGTTACCGGCGCCCCGCAAGACCGCGCGGCGTCCTTGGTCCATGACGTCGGCGTGCATATCGTGCGCGGGTCCAACGGGGATCTCGGCTTTGAAATCCTGGCGGGCGGCGGGCTGGGGCGCACACCCATCATCGGTCAAGTGGTGCGTGAATTTCTGCCGCGGCAGCACCTGCTCACGTATCTCGAAGCGATATTGCGCGTCTACAACCTGGAGGGACGCCGCGACAATCTGACCAAGGCGCGCATCAAGATATTGGTGCGCTCGTTAGGGATCGAGGAATTCACAAAGCGTGTGGAAGCTGAGTGGGAAATGCTGCGGGACGCAGGGCCGCGCGTCGATGACGCTCAAATCGCGCGCATGCGCGGATTTTTCAATCCGCCGGCCTACGCTGAGTTGCCGAATTGCGAACCGGATGCGGGAAAAGAGACGGCCTTTCGCGCCTGGTACCGCTACAACACGGTGGCGCACAAGGTGCCCGGCTACCGTGCCGTGTACGTGTCGCTGAAAAAACCGGACATGCCGCCCGGAGATGCCACCGACACACAGATGGAATTGATTGCCGATCTTGCCGATCGTTATAGTTTTGGCGAGGTACGCGTCACCCATACCCAGAATCTGCTGCTGGCCGATGTCGAGCAGCGCAGCAGCTATGAGCTGTGGAAGACACTCGCGAGCGCCGGACTCGCGACGCCGAACATCGGGACTTTGACCGACATGATTTGTTGCCCGGGGCTGGATTTCTGCAGTCTTGCCAACGCCGGTTCCATCGATGTCGCCAAGCTCATCAACGAGCGCTTTGACGACTATGACTATATTTATGATCTCGGCGAGATCGACGTCAAGATGTCCGGTTGTATGAATGCCTGCGGCCACCATCACGTCGGCAATATCGGAATTCTCGGCGTGGATAAGGGCGGCGAGGAGTGGTATCAAATCACCATCGGCGGCGCGGCGGGCGCTGACGCTTCTTTGGGATCGGTCATCGGTCCATCCGTGGCGAAGACACAGGTTCCCGAAACGATTGCGCGGCTCTTGGATGTGTATGTGGAGCGGCGGCAGCCGGAAGAGCGCTTCCTCGATACCGTGCGTCGTCTGGGCGTGAAACCATTTAAGGAAAGAGTGTATGCCGCGCCGATTGCTGCGTGATCGTCAGATCGTAATCGATGAATGGCGATACCTTGCCGAGGCGGCAGCCGACGCGAGCGCGCCGCTCATCGTGACTTTCGATCAGTGGCAGATGGAGCCCGACACCTGGATTGCGCGCGGCAGTCCGCTGGGAGTGGTGCTGTCTGCCGCCCACAAAGTTGAAGATCTCGCGCCCAACCTTCAATATTTTTCGCTCATCGCCGCGGAATTCTCCGGGCCGAGCGAAGGGCGCGGCTATACGCAGGCCCGATTGCTGCGCGAGCGTTGGAATTTCAGGGGCGAATTGCGCGCCACAGGCTATGTGCGCCGCGATCTATTGTTCTTCATGGCGCGCTGCGGATTCAACAGCTTCGAGCTGCCCGAAACGGACATCGAGGACGCTTATACGGCATTCTCGACATTCAGCGCCGCCTACCAGCCCTCGAATGACTTGGGGTTGGCGGTCAAGCTGCGGCCGGGTATACCTGCCAGCGCCTGAAGCGCAGGCCGACTCTTTGTCCGATGCTGAAGCGCTCGGCCTCGAAGCGTTCGCGGCTGATTTCCGCCTCGAGCGGCTCATGGATGGGTCGTCCGTCGGCGCAAAGATCCAGGCGCACGATGGGTCCAATCACGCGCACCGCGACCACCGTTGCCGGCCAACCCGAGGCCGCATCGCCGATTTCGATCTCATGAGGGCGGATCAGCGCGATATTTTTCACACTGCCCTTCTGCACCTCGGCTGACGCGGAAATTTCGATGGGTCCGACATACGCGCGCCCGTCGCGCAACTGCACCGGCAGTTCGTTGACCTGGCCCAGGAAGCGGTGCACGAAGGCCGACTTGGGCAGGTCATAAATTTCGCCGGGGATGCCGACCTGCTCGATTCTGCCGCGATTCAACACCACCACGGTGTCCGCCACTTCGATGGCCTCCTGCTGATCGTGCGTGACGATGATGCTCGTAAAATGCAATTCATCATGCAGGCGGCGCAGCCAGCGCCGCAGTTCATGGCGTACCTGGCTGTCCAACGCACCGAAGGGTTCGTCCAACAGCAACACCTGCGGGTCGATGGCCATCGCGCGCGCCAACGCCACGCGCTGCCGCTGGCCGCCGGAGAGCTGCGCCGGATAGCGGTCATGCGCCCAACTCAGCTGCACCAGCGCCAGCAAATCTTGCACCTTCTTGCGGATGTCCGCCGTTGTTGGGCGCTCGCGGCGGCGCTTCACCTTCAGTCCGAAGGCCACATTCTCGAACACCGTCATGTGACGAAACAAGGCGTACTGCTGAAAAACGAAACCAACTTTTCGATCGCCGATGGGCCAGAGAGTTGCGTCCTGGTCATCGAACAGGACCTGCCCCTCATCAGGGGTTTCCAGGCCGCCAATGATCCGCAGCAGCGTCGTTTTGCCGGACCCGGAGGGGCCGAGCAGCGCCATCAAGGCACCCGTGGCAACATCGAGATCAATGTTTTCGACCGCCGCGTATTCGCCGAACTGCTTGGTCACGCCGCGTAGTGCGATGCTCATGTATTTACTCTCCTAGACCTATCGCGCAGCCTGCGAGCCGCGTGACGCAGCTCAGGCTGACGCCATTCAAGAATGCTTTTACCCGCCAACGTCAGCAGCGCCAGCAGCGCCAGCAGCGACGCGACGGCGAATGCCGCGGTGTAGTTGTACTCGTTGTAGAGAATCTCAACGTGCAGGGGCATGGTATTGGTCACGCCGCGAATGTGTCCGGAGACCACTGAAACGGCCCCGAACTCGCCCATGGCGCGGGCATTGCAAAGCAGAACTCCGTACAACAGCCCCCAGCGGATATTGGGCAGGGTGACGCGCCAGAATGTCTGCCAGCCGGTGGCGCCGAGCGACAGCGCGGTTTCCTCGTCATCCTTACCCTGCGCTTGCATCACCGGGATCAGCTCACGGGCGATGAAGGGAAACGTGACGAAGATGGTGGCCAGTACGATACCCGGCACGGCGAATACCACGCGTATGTGATGGGCCCGTAAGAATCCGCCGAACCAGCCGTGCGTGCCGAACACCAAGATGAAAATCATGCCGGCGATGACCGGCGAGACCGCAAACGGCAGGTCGATCAGCGTGATCAATGCGCTCTTGCCGCGGAAATCGAATTTGGCGACCGCCCATGCCGCAGCCACGCCGAAGATGAGATTCAAGGGGACTGCGATCGCGGCCACCAGCAGCGTGAG
>Ga0193726_1002732_pt1 | contig 11675 bp, 10 predicted proteins | sample H2c1metaG_FD_144928 | JGI IMG/M metagenome (GOLD analysis project Ga0193726, IMG submission 144928) | Soil microbial communities from a riparian zone of the East river system, Colorado, United States - H2c1 | ecosystem: Environmental > Terrestrial > Soil > Riparian zone | place: USA: East River... | reverse complement strand
ACGCGCCTCGGCCGCTTCTTGGTCGGTCCGCCGCCGTAACGGAATTCCAATGTTCAACCAACGGCGATGGAATCCCCTTCCTCGGCGACATCCCGGACGCACGGTTTCTCGTTTGCAGAGCGCCGGACGTCAGATGGCAGCTAATCGCCGTGGCGATCGTGCCGTTCGTCCTGGCGCGTCTGCGCCTGCGTGATGTGGCTACCCGGCGGCACGGCGTGGGTCAGCCAGACGTTGCCTCCTATGGTCGAGCCGCGACCAATGGTAATGCGGCCAAGAATGGTGGCACCGGCGTAAATGACGACGTCGTCCTCGACGATGGGGTGGCGCAATCTTCCCTTGATCAGGGCGCCTTCATCATCGGCAGGGAAACTGCGCGCGCCCAGCGTCACTGCCTGGTAAAGACGCACCCGCTCGCCAATCACAGCCGTTTCGCCGATGACGACACCAGTGCCGTGGTCGATGAAAAAGCTGCCACCGATCTGGGCTCCGGGGTGAATATCGATTCCTGTCTGCGAGTGGGCGATCTCGCAAATCTGCCGCGCCAGGAACCTGGCGCCGAGGCCGTGGAGCGCGTGCGCCAGCCGATAGTGAATTACGGCCATCATGCCGGGATAAACCAGCAGGATTTCGGGATACCCGGTGGCTGCGGGATCGCCGACATAGGCAGCTCGCAAATCACTCACGAGCAATCCGCGAATTGCCGGCAAGCCTGCCGCGAATTCGCGCGTGATCGCCAACGCCTGGCGATACAGTTCCTCGTCGGAGGGCACGTCCTTGACAGCGAATGGCAGGGTGCGCCGAACCTGTTCGTTGAGCGAAGCCAACGCGCGCTTGAGGACTGCACCGACATAGTCGTCGATCATCCGAGGCGTCAGCTCAGAACCATCATTCAGCTCCGGCCGACCGTAGTGAGCCGGAAACAGCGCCATCGTGAGCTGTCCCAACGTCTCGACGATGGCCTCTCGCGATGGCGGCGGGCGCACGGGCCCTCGGTAGCGAACATTGTGCAACACGTCGCGGGACTGCCGGAGGCCGGTTACGATTGAACCGATTTCCTCTTCCTGCAATTCAGTGCTCGCCGGGCCAGTCATCGTCATCTGTTCCTTCAATCGGCGCGATCGTCGCCCCCGGAAGGAACAACATGCAGGATGGGCACGGCAAGCGGATTCAGTCCGCGATTGGTTTATCGCATCGTCTGGCTTGGAAGAATTTTTCCCGACACCGTTCTTCGGCGCAGCGTCACGAGAAGAAGGCCAGCGCCTTGAGCTCTATGCTCTCCTGTATCAGCCGATCGCCCGGCGCACTTGGATCCTCAAACGCGGTATGCGGCACGAACCGGGCGACACCGTTGCGAGACGAATCGTAGTCCTTGAACAACAGCACTTCATTTTGCCGCATTCCGGGAACGTAGAGCCAACGGTGTGCCGGGTTGTACTTCACAGCATAGGTCTCGCTGACGCGATCGCGGTATATGAGATCCGCGGCGACCAAATCTCCCGGCGCCGTGCTGTTGGCGTCGCATATGGCAAGCGGTGCGTCGTAGAGAGGCCCACGAATCGGCCGCCAGGCACTTATGACAGCGAAGCGCCGCCGAAGCAGCGAGTCCGCGGCCTGCCCCATCAGGTCCCGCACGCGCTGAGGCGCGGAAAACTCCGTATAGTCGGCATGCACGCGCAGCACTGGTTGGCGCGGCGCGCCAGGCGTGCGGTCGGGCAGGCCGAAAATCCGGCTTCGCACCGTGTGATCGAAGCCGAACGCCCAGCATGCGCCGGTCGCTGCGGCGATCAACGCTTCCGTCTCGGGGTAGTAGACGCGCCTCACCTCTTCGTCGTTCCAGAAGTCGCGCACCGCGCTTTCGTGCTGAACGAGCCGGCAACCCTCATCGTCCAGCGACAGGGATTCGGCGACCGACCGGGCATCATGGACTCGTACCCGGCGTCGCTCGTACGTCGCCACGGCTTGCCGCTCGTCCTGCTCCAGATGGCCCGCGTAATGGCACGGCTTCTCATTCGTTGGCGCCAGATAGTTGAGGACCGCGTCGACCTGGGGCAAGACAGCCAGGCTCGGGAAAGCAGACATGCCCAACTCTAGGAGCCGCCGACTTCGTCAGGCAATGAAATGGGCCACCGAAGGTTTCCGGCTGGACAGCAAGAACACATTCCGGCGGCCGCCAGAGAGCAAGTTCCTTTCTGCGCCGCTCAATCGATGCCCAGACACGTGGTGCGACCCAGGCGGCAGTCGCCGCTTGCGAAGACCTGCCGGAGGCGCCAAAGCCCCTCGATCGCTATTCAGCCGCCATGCTGGCACCGGCACGAGCGGCAATGAGACGTCGGGTCGCCGGCAAGAGCGATCGGCCATATTCCACGGCATCCTTCAACGGATCGAAACCGCGGATCAGGAAAGTGGTGACGCCCAGGTCGTAGTAATCCATCAAGGCGTCGGCCACCTGCTCCGGCGTGCCGACCAGGGCCGTAGAATTGCCGCGCGCGCCAGTCAACGCAGCGACTCCCGTCCACAGCCGCTTGTCCAGGCGAACCCCTTGGGCGGCCGCTTCGAGCAGGCGGAGGGAACCTGAATTCACCGGCGTACTCGCGCGGCGAAAACCGGTCTTGTCGAGAAGCGCCTTGGCCCGGTCGAGGATCTCGTCGGCGCGCACCCAGGCCTTCTCCTCCGTCTCGGCGAGGATCGGCCGCAGCGAAAGGCTGAACCGCGGTGAACGGCCATGCTTTGCCGCCGCGGCGCGAACGCGGCCGATGAGATCACGCACCTGGCTGTGCGTCTCGCCCCACAGCGCGTAGATGTCGGCGTGCTTGCCGGCCACCGCGATGGCAGCGTCGGACGCGCCGCCGAAATAGACCGGAATATGCGGCGTCTGCCACGACTTCACCGTCGAGAACGCCCGCTCGAACCGGTAATACTTGCCGTGGTGGTCGAACGGCTTTTCGCTCGTCCATACCTTGCGAACCACCTCCAGATACTCGTCGGTACGTTCGTACCTTTCCTCCTTGCCGAGGAAATCACCATCCTGTCGCTGCTCCGCATCGTCGCCGCCGGTGATGATATGGACGGCGACGCGCCCGCGGGTCAGCTGGTCGAGCGTCGCGAACTGGCGCGCGGCGAGGGTCGGCTGGGTGAAGCCCGGCCGATGCGCGATCATGACGTTCAACTTCCTGGTCACCGAAGCGGCGTGCGCGGCGACCAGGATGCTCTCGGGCGACGTCGAGTGGAAGGCGACCAGTGCACGGTCGAAGCCACCGTCATCATGGGCGTGCGCCACCGCCTCGATATGGGCAAGATCGATCACCGGACCGGTGGCCGGAATGATCTCGGAAGATTCGCGGGTGGCGATATAGCCGATGAATTCCACGCTCATGTCGAACTCCTTGCGTCAGATCTGAAGGGCGAGCCGGCCCGCGGCGAGACGCACCGAATCGTCCTGGGGCGTGTGGATGCGAGAGCACATGACGTCGCGATGGTGGCGCTCGAGCGCATTCCGACGGTTCACACCGTGATTGCCGGTCAATTCCAGCGCCGCTCCCACCGCGGCGATGGCATTGTTGGTGACGATGCTCTTCAGCATGCCGCTTTCGCCCGGCGCCGGCGGCCGGCCGACATCGATATCGAACGCGGCGCTGCGCAGCAGGCGCGTGTTCGCCGCCAGCAGCGTTTCGATCCCGCCCACGGCCTCCTGCATGCGCGGCAACGTCGCCAGCGCCGCGCCGAGATTGGCAGGCTTGCGGTTCTGCAGGAAGCCGACGAGCCAGTCGCGCGCGGACCGGGCGATCCCGTCGTAGAGCGCAGCGACCAGAAGCGCCGACCAGCCGACCTGCGCGGCATCCGGGCCCGACCATTCCTTCGGCCGGCGGACGTCGACGGCATGGTCCCACGGGACTTCCACCCCATCCAGGATGACGTCTTGGCTGCCCGTGGCGCGCATGCCGAGGTGATCCCAGGTCTCGACGATGCTGATGCCCGCCGCCTTTGCCGGCACCAGAAAGGTGCCGACCCGCGGCTCCTCCCCGTCGGTGCGCGCCCACACGGCAAGCCAGGACAGGATCGGAATGCCCGTCGCGTAGATCTTATGGCCGCTCAGGCGCCAGCCCGCTTCAGAGCAGTAGGCGACGGTGGCCGGCAGCCCGCCCCGGCGTGCCGAGTTCGGGCTCGACGCGAAGCGCGTTGATGAGCGACACCCCGGCAGCGGCCTCGCGTCCCAGGCTTTCGACGATGGACTCCGGCCAGCTGCGCCCACCGATGGTCGCGTGCATCGCGTACTGCATCGCCAGCACCAAGGCGGTGGATGGTTCGCCGCGCGCGATCCCGCCGACAACCGCGATCGCCTCGGACAGGCCCGCGCCACCCCCACCGAACTTTCGCGGCACCGTCAGCGCAAGAAGGCCAGCCTCGGCCAACCGGTCGAAATTCGCGAAGGGAAAGGCAGCGGTACGGTCGTAGTGTTCCGCCGTTGCGGCGAACTCCGCTCTCAGCTCATCAACGATGCGTTCCAGGGAAGGTGCTTGGTTCAGGTCTGGCACGGGACGCGACCGATCGTTGTTGCGCGGCGAACGGGAAAGATCATCTCCCCGCGGCGCACGCGGTCCAGGTCTCGAGCTGGTCGAGATTCTCGTCGCGCGCATGAAAGAGATGCTGCGCCACCAGGGTCGAGTCGTACCAACGATGCGGCGGCCTGTATTCGACCGACGATGTCTCGCCGCGCACATGCGGGTAGACGAGGTCGCTGGCGATCAGGTCGTCGTCGCTGAAAGTCCTCGCATCGCAGAGCGCAAGCGGCGAGTCCTGCACCGGTCCGCGGACGGGACGCCAGACATTGACGATCCCGAAGCGATGCTTCAGCAGTTCGGGCGCCTCGTCGCCCAAGTGATCGCGCACCCGGCGCGGCGCCGAATTCACCGTATGGTCGTTGTGAACCCGCCGGGAAGGCTCACGTGCACCGGCACGACCGACATTGCGCACCGTATGGTCGAAGACCTTCACCCGACTCGCGCCGATGGCTGTCCGCAACAGTCGCTCGACCTCCGGGTAATAGGTCTGCTCGACTTCCTCTGGCGAGTAGAAGTCGTGAACGCCCGAGGCGGCCTTGACGAGCTGGAAGCCGTTGCGGTCGAGCGTGAATTGCTCCTCGCGGCCGCGGGCATCCTCGATGCCGATTTCCCTGGGATCATCGATGCCGTTCCAGGCCGGTACACCCGGCGGCGGATCGTCGACATAGCGTGTCGGCTTTTCCGCGCCGCGCTTGAGATAGTGCAGGGTTGCCGTCAGAGGCTTCGGACCGGATAGATCGAGCGGCATGGGCAGAGTCTCCTTCATCGCAGTCGTGGCGACAGCATCGGTTGAATCGACGTGTCGCGTAAATAATCGGGAAAACCAAAGTTATGGTCGCGGAGGAAAGTCCCTTTCGGTCCGCCGACGCGCCGGAGGAAAACTCCGTTGCCATCCTTCAGAGCACCAAGCGGGGCTCCGGATCTACGCGGCGCGCACCAGGTTCTGGACGGCGAAGGCCGAAGCCGCCGGGCCCGAGCGCCAGGCGATCGACAAGCACGCTCAGAGGTGGCGCGTCTCCGAAGGAATCTTGTCCCAAGCGTTGTGCCTTCCGTCCTGATGCTGGATCGGGCCGGCGGACAGGTCTTCCGGCGCCGCTCCATCAAGGCAGGCGACGTTCACGGCGTAGAATGTGCCGCCCAGCGCCTCCAGGTTGCCCTGCCCGAATGGCTTGATGCCGCAATGCCGGCAGAAGGCATGACGGATTGTGCCGCTGCCGAAACGATAGTCCGACAGAGCGTCCTCGCCCTGCAGGAGTCGGAAGTTGTCTTTTCGGGCGATCGCCTTCCAGAACCGACCCTTGGCGCACATCGAACAATTGCAGCGGCTCGTACCCTCGTTCGGATCGATTTCGCATTCGAAGCGTACGGCGCCGCAATGGCAGCCGCCCTGGTAGGTCTTCTTCATCGAAAATCCTTCCGGTAAACACTTAACTGATCGGTTAAGTGTTGTGCCGGGGAGCGCGAGCTGTCAAGCGCCCGCTGCCCCCTGCGCCGCTTGACAGAACTGAGCAATGTTGTGGCGTATGCCTGACGCCTCTCCCGCAAGAAGGCTCGGCATCCATGACCCATCATCGCGCCAGGAAAGCGTCCGCCGCCGAACGGCTGTCTCGGCCGGCACCCAAGGATTGCCAGAGGGGTAGCGGGAACTGCGCAAATTGCCCAAACCCGCCCCGACTCCGATCTCCGGTCCCTTATAGCGGTACGAAAGAATTCCCGGTCGCCACGGCCCGCGCACACGCAATATCGTGTCGTGTTGCGGCCGTGGCAGGCCGATTCATCGACCTACGATGGGCAAAACCGATAGCGGGAATTGCGGAAATTGGCGTTTCGCCTGAAAGCTGCGCTTTGAGGTTCGTTGTGCGCAACAGTCGTAGCAGTCTAGTGTGCTTGCAGTGCTGGCCCTACCCGCCGGGCAGCGGCAGGACCGAAGAGTGTAGAGAGTAGTGTGATGTCTGCCCGTCTGGCCGTCGATATCGGCGGCACCTTCACCGACGTCGTGCTGGAAACCGCCGACGGCGCCCATGCGCTGAAAGTCCTGACGACGACCGACGCGCCCGAACGCGGCGTGCTCGACGGCGTGCGCACCATCCTGGCCGAGGCCAAGTGCCGGGCGGTCGAGGTGAGCATCGTCGTGCACGGCACGACACTCGCCACCAACGCGCTGATCGAGCGCAAGGGCGCCCACACGGCGCTGGTCACGACGGAGGGGTTCCGCGATTCGCTGGAGATCGCCTGGGAGCACCGCTTCGAGCAATACGACATCTACATGGAGCGGCCCGAGCCGCTGGTGCCGCGCGACCTGCGCTTCGGCGTGCCCGAGCGGGTGGCGGCCGACGGCGCCGTGCTTCTGGCGCTCGACGAACAGGCGGTGCGCACCGTCGCGGCCGAGCTGCGCGCCCGCAAGATCGAGGCGGTGGCCGTCTGCTTCCTGCACAGCTTCACCAACGAGGCGCACGAGCGGCGCGCCGGCGCCATCCTGGCCGAAGAGTTGCCCGGCGTGGCGATCTCGCTCAGCTGCGACGTCTGTCCCGAGATCCGCGAGTACGAGCGCACCTCGACCACCATCGCCAACGCCTACGTGCTGCCGCGCATGGCGGGCTATCTCGGCGCGCTTGAGACCAACCTCAAGAAGGAAGGCATCGCCGGCCCCTTGCTGCTGATGATGTCGTCGGGCGGCATCACCACGGTCGACACGGCGCGGCGCTATCCCGTGCGCCTGGTCGAATCGGGCCCGGCGGGCGGCGCCATCCTGGCCTTGACCGTCGCGGCGGAGAACGGTCTCGCCAAGGCCGTCGCCTTCGACATGGGCGGCACCACGGCCAAGCTCACCCTGCTCGACGATTTGAGCCTGCAGCGCTCGCGCCAGTTCGAGGTGGCGCGCGCCTACCGCTTCGTGCAGGGCAGCGGCCTGCCGGTGCGCATCCCCGTGATCGAGCTGGTCGAGATCGGCGCCGGCGGCGGCTCGATCGCCCGCCTCGACGCGCTGGGCCGCCTGCAGGTCGGCCCCGATTCGGCGGGCAGCACACCCGGCCCCGCCTGCTACGGCAACGGCGGCATCGAGCCCACCGTCACCGACGCCGATACGGCGTTGGGCCGCCTCGATCCCAAGCGCTTCGCCGGCGGCGCCATTCCGCTTTATCGCGACAAGGCCGAAGCGGCGCTGCAGTCGCTCGCAAGTCCACTCAAGACCGATGCCCAGGGCGCGGCGGCCGGCGTGGCCGAGATCGTCGACGAGACCATGGCCAGTGCCGCCCGCGTGCATGCCGTCGAGAACGGCAAGGACACCGCCGAGCGCACCCTGATCGCCTTCGGCGGCGCAGCACCTCTGCATGCCGCGCGGCTCGCCCGCAAGCTCGGCATGAAGCGGGTCGTGGTGCCGGTCGGCGCCGGCGTCGGTTCGGCCTTCGGCTTCCTGCGCGCGCCGATCGCCTATGAAGTCGTGCGCACGCGCCATGTCCGACTCGACATGTTCGACGCCAAGATGCTGAACGAGTTGTTCGCCGCCATGCGTACCGAGGCCGAGGCGGTCGTGCGGCCGGCGGCGCCCGGCGAGAAACTGGCCGAGACGCGCCTGGCCTTCATGCGCTATCGCGGCCAGGGCCACGAGATCGCAGTGCCGCTGCCCAACCAGCCTTTCAGCGCCGACGCTGCGCCCGACCTGCGCCGGCGCTTCGAGGCGACCTACGAAACAGTGTTCGGCCGAGCCATTCCCAAGCTCGAGGTCGAGGCTCTGACCTGGACCCTCTCGATCGCCACCGACCGGCCGCTGCCCAAGTCCGCAGGCGTTCCCGAAAAAGCCGTCGCGCCAAAGCCAAGCGGCCACCGCGAGGTGTTGGACCCTGCCTCCGGCCGGCACGAGAACGCCGCCTTGCATGAGCGCAGCGCGCTCGGCCCCGGCATGTCGCTCGACGGGCCGGCGCTGATCGTCGAGGATGGCACCACCACCGTCGTGCCGCAGGGCTTCAGCGCCCGCATCAACGCCCTGGGCCAGATCGTGCTGGAGGATGTGACATGAGTACGCCCCCCAACTCCTCTTTGGCCGATATCCGCCTGCAGGTGATGTGGAACCGCCTGCTCTCCGTCGTCGAGGAGCAGGCCCGCGCGCTGGTGCGCACCGCCTTCTCCACGAGCGCGCGCGAGGCGGGCGACATCTCGGCCGGCGTATTCGACCTTGAGGGCCGCATGCTGGCCCAGGCCGTCACCGGCACGCCGGGCCATGTGAACTCGATGGCCAGGAGCGTCATCCATTTCATCCGCGAGTTCCCGGTCGAGACCATGAAGCCGGGCGACGCCTATGTGACCAACGACCCGTGGAAGGGCACCGGCCATCTCTACGACATTGTCGTCACCTCGCCCGCCTTCCATAACGGCAAGCTGGTGGCGCTGTTCTCCTGCACCACGCACGTCGTCGACATCGGCGGGCTGGGGCAATCGCCCGATGGAAGGCAGGTCTTCCACGAGGGCCTGTTCCTGCCGCTGCTGCCCTTGATGCGCGAAGGCAAGATCGACGAAAGCGTGATGCGCATCGTGCGCGCCAATGTGCGCGAGCCGGTGCAGGTCGAGGGCGACTTCCATGCCCTGATCGGCTGCAACGGCATCGGCGAGAAGCGCCTGTCCGACATGATGGCCGAGCACGGCATCGACAATCTCGACGAGCTCGGCAGCCACATCATCGAGAAGAGCCGCGCCGGCATGGTGGCCGCCATCGGCAAGCTGCCGCGCGGCACCTGGAACGGCCATATGCGCATCGACGGCTACGATGCGCCGATCGACCTGCACGCCGCCGTCACCATTCACGCCGACCACATCGCCGTCGACTATGCCGGCACCTCGGGCTCGTCGATCTACGGCATCAATTCGCCGATGTGCTACACCGAGGCCTACACCGCCTTCGGCATCAAGTGCGTGGTGGCGCCGACCATTCCCAACAATGCCGGCACGCTCGATTCGATCCTGGTGACGGCGCCCGACAACACCATCGTCAATGCGCTGTGGCCTGCCGCGGTGAACGCGCGCAGCACCATCGGCCACATGCTGCCCGACGTCTGCTATGATGCGCTGCACCAGGTGATCCCCGGCCGCGTGCCCGCCGAGGGCACCAGCAACCTGTGGAACCTGAAGCTCGGCGCCGGCCACGGCATGACCGGCACGATCGGCAACAGCCGGCCCTTCATGGTGACGACCTTCCATTCCGGCGGCGCCGGCGCGCGGCCGACGCTCGACGGCCTGTCGGCCACGCCTTTCCCGTCGGGCGTGCGCAACGTACCGGTCGAGATCACCGAGACCATCGCGCCCGTCGTGGTGTGGAAGAAGGAGTACCGCCAGGATTCCGGCGGCGCCGGCCAGTATCGCGGCGGCCTCGGCCAGGTCATGGAAGTCGAGCATCGCGAGGGCGCGCCGTTCGGCATCTTCGCCACCTTCGAGCGGGTAAAACATCCGGCGCGCGGCCGCGACGGCGGCGGACCCGGCGGCAACGGAAAGCTGTCGCTGGCGTCGGGCCAGGAGCTCAAGGCCAAGGGCTTCCAGACCATCCCGGCCGGCGAGCGGCTGGTGGTCGAGATGCCGGGCGGCGGCGGCTTCGGCGATCCCAGGAAACGCGACCGCGCCCAGGTCGCCCGCGACGTGAAGTTGGGACTGGTCAGCAAGGCGCAAGCGAAAGCGGCGTACGGACTCGAGGGCGACTAGCCTTCTTGCCGGACCGCGGGCCTCCAGGCCCGCGATCCGGCGAGAATAAGAGAGTCGCGAACGAGGCGGCAGAACCTGTAATCTCCCCCGCCTGAGAACGAAGACGAGGAAAAACCAAGATGTGGCAACCCAACGAGCGTTATCCCGACGCGTCCGTGCGCGTGCTCGATCCGTCGTTCAACAAGTATCGCCTGCCGCTTGCGTCCGTCGAACGGCTCTATACCGGCTGCCGCTGGGCCGAGGGGCCGGTCTATTTCGGCGACGGCCGCTATCTGCTGTGGAGCGACATCCCCAATAACCGCGTGCTGCGCTGGGATGAGGAATCGGGCAACGTCACGGTCTTCCGCAAGCCCTCGAACAACGCCAACGGCCACACCCGCGACCGGCGCGGCCGGCTGATCGCCTGCGAGCATGACGCGCGGCGGGTCGTGCGCTTCGAGTATGACGGCGCCGTCACCGTGCTGGCCGATTCCTACAACGGCAAGCCGCTCAACTCGCCCAACGACGTGGTGGTGAAGTCGGACGGCTCGGTGTGGTTCACCGACCCGACCTTCGGCATCCTGGGCTACTACGAGGGCCAGAAGGCGGAGAGCGAGAACAAGCCCGCCGTCTATCGCCTCGACGCCACGACCGGCAAGCTCATGGTGATGGCCGACGAGGTCGACGGCCCCAACGGCCTCGCCTTCTCGCCCGACGAGAAGAAGCTCTATGTCGTGGCCTCGCGCGCCGAGCCGCACCGCACCATCGTCTCCTACGACGTCTCGGCCGACGGCATGAAGCTCAGCGGCGGCGCGGTGCTGATCGACGCCGGGCCGGGCGGCTCGCCCGACGGCTTCCGCATCGATGTCGACGGCAACCTGTGGTGCGGCTGGGGCATGGGCTCGCCCGAGCTCGACGGCGTGCGCATCTTCAATTCGTCGGGCAAGCCGATCGGCCATATCGACCTGCCCGAGCGCGCCGCCAACCTCTGCTTCGGCGGCCGCTACCGCAACCGGCTGTTCATGACGGCGAGCCATTCGCTCTACGCCCTCTACGTCAATACCCAGGGCGTTGCCGGCGGCTAATCGAAAAAATGTCGGGTATCGATTCGGCGTACGCCTGGCGGCGGCTGGCCGCCAGCGTGGCCCTGAGCACGGTCGGCGGCATCGGCATGTGGTGTCTGGCGGTGGCCTTGCCGACCGTCCAGGTCGATCTCGGCGTCAGCCGCGCCGACATCTCCTTCGCCTACACCATGAACATGCTGGGCTTCTTCGCCGGCGGCGTGCTGGCGGGCCGGCTGGTCGATCGCCGCGGCATCGTCATCACCTCGATCCTGAGCGCCTTCGGACTCTCGGCGGGCTTTGCGCTGGCACCACTCACCTCCTCCCTGATGTTGTTTGCCGCCGCCCAGGTCCTGATCGGCTTCAGCGCGGCCGCCACCTTCGCGCCGCT
>Ga0193726_1002731_pt1 | contig 11676 bp, 12 predicted proteins | sample H2c1metaG_FD_144928 | JGI IMG/M metagenome (GOLD analysis project Ga0193726, IMG submission 144928) | Soil microbial communities from a riparian zone of the East river system, Colorado, United States - H2c1 | ecosystem: Environmental > Terrestrial > Soil > Riparian zone | place: USA: East River... | reverse complement strand
GGTCCGATGTGCTCGCCCAGGATCTTCGCCTGAGCACATCGGACCACGATATCCTCCACACGAGTCACAGGGTCCCCGCGGTCGTAGCTCTCGCGAACGAGCCTCAAGGCCTCCTCTCGAAGCGACGAATCCTCCAAGCTGGCGAGAGCCGCCACGAGTACAGTGTGCGACGCCAACACACCTTCAGAGAGAGTGTAGGCGGCCGTCATTGGGGGCGTACGTTCGTGAACTGCACAACTGTAGATACACCGACGGACCACGGGGGTCAACGGGCCACCCTTCAAGCACTACCTGAACTCTTCAGAGTGCTGCCTTTGGGGGAATTTGTCTCGACCCTTGTCTTTTTCTTGACGGCTTCAGAACCGGCGAGTATTGGACGAGACTCACTTTTGCCTGCCACTGGTCCTGGTCGGCAATCAGGGGACCCGAGAGGGTCAAGATCCCCACGGCTTGGGGAAAACCTGTCTGCGTTTTTGCGGATAGGTCAGCGTATGCATTCGAGAGGGCAGATATGAAACGTCGTCTACCGGTTGGCATCCCGAGCAATTACTCTGAGCTGTCCAAGGCTTACGGACAGAACTTGACGGAAGCCTGCAATGGCTTGGGGCTTAGTATCGAGGAGCTGTTGCAGATTGCCCGTGAGGCCAAGCTTGTTGAGAGCTTCAGCGTCGAGGAGCATTGCCCTGCATTTTTCACTTGGGAAGAGGCGTGTGCCTTTGCGGGCCTGACATCAGACCAGTGGTTTCAGTTTCTTCGCAACACGAAGCGCCCGCCGAAGGGCTCACATCTTGATTGGGCCGGCGTCCGTCCGACAGTGACCCGAGGCTACAACGGTAAGGACAGTGAAGGGCTTGCTGAGCCCAACGACGGGGACTCCATCTACTGGGGCCCTGATATCTTGCAAGCGACCGACTTCATGGACGAGAATTCGCTGAAGCGTGGGCGCTCGACCTGCCCCGCTATGGTGGAGTCTTTCCTTGTCGTGTTACACGAGTTCTTTGAGGTGGTACGTCGCAACAAGCTCGACGCCGCCTCCAAGCGCATGGGCTCTTATCTCGCTGAGATCGAGATGGACTTGGAAACGGCGTGGCCGAAAGATCTGCCGCGGAACGACAATGAATTGTCGACCATGTACTGCGACTATGTGTTCGACCAGGTCCGCCGTGTATCGAGGATCAAGACGACGGATGAGCTAGCAGAGGTCTCGCAACAGGTTTGGCTCAATCTCATCCAGAGCGGGGTGCTGGCCAAGTTCATTGAGGCCGCTAAGACGAAGCTGCCCCGCACTCTCACCACGACAGAAGTGACGGGCTACTTGGGCATCACGCCTCGCCAGTGGCAAAGCGCGGTTGCCTTCTCCCAAAAGAACGATGACTTCTGGCTACCTCTTCCAGTCAAGGGTCTGCATTTGACGGAGGAGGCCCTCTACCTCACCGAAGACATCCAGACGCTCGATACCTCGGGCTTTCTTGAGGGCAAGCGGTACGTGGCTCGTCAGCACCCTGAATTCTCGGGCCGTGGGTTCCGCAGCTACCTCACGATGGCGATCCGCAACCACTTCAAGAACTTGCTGAGGACGCGCTCACGCCGGCACAAGGAGCGTGGGGTCGACACCAACGTGGTCTTGACCTCCAGCTCGGCCGGGACCTACCACAGGGCGTATACGAGCGAAGAAGCCACCAGCTGGGAAGAAAACCTGGTGGACGGCAACGACATCGAAATGGAGGACATGCTGGACTTGAAGGCCATGCTGGACCGCCACGACGTTAATCCGCTGACGGAAACCGGCCGCAACGTGTTGGACCACATCAGTCGGGGCCTGACGGTGAAATCGGCAGTGAAGTACGAGCAAAGGCAACTCGTTCGGGCTGTAGGATAATTCGTCTATCATCCGGGCTCTCATAGGAGAGCCCGTGCACCCCCTGCTAGCCCAAGCCCGAGAACAGAGCCGGCGGATTTACGCATCCCTTCCTTGGGGGTACCGCGTAGCCCGCCTGGTGCTGCACCTGGCTTCCGGCCTCACCGACATTATCGGTCGGGTGACCTACCTCGACTTCATCAAGTCGGGTGTCGTCGACATGCCGCCCATCAACGGTGAGACGCCCGCTCGTACCCTGAAGGCCGTGCCCGTCGGTTATGGCAAGCACTTCGGGGACAGGCTCTACGCGCTCCTGCTGAGCAAGAGCAAGCACCCTGACACAGTTGAGGATGTGTTGAGCACCCTAATGACGCAGATTGCGGAGGGCAAGATGAAGCTCCGTGAGGGTGCTTCGCTCCGTGAGGCTGAGAGCTATGTCATTCAGTGGGCCTTGAACACTCTCAAGATGATTTGGCGAAAAGACAACTCTCGCCGAGAGCAGGGCATGCCGGAGGGTGAAACTGAAGACGGCGCCCCGATTGATTTTAACTTCGAGGATCCCAACTCGTTCCGACATTTGGACAAGCTGATCCCCAAGTCTGAGCTGAGTCGGTTGATGCACGATTTGGAGCGTGTGCACGAGCGTGCTCCAAGCTGGCTCGAAGCCAAGCTCGATGGCCTTCGGGGTGTTGAGATCGCTCAAGAGTGGGGTGTCGGCAAATCCTACATTACAGGCTGGGAGCAGCAGTACGTTCCCGCCATTAAACGAGTTTTGACTCGCTACATTCAGGACGCAGCATGAGTATCATTGTTCACCGGGCCAACCTCGTGCGCCTTTTCAAGCACGAGCAGTTGAAGGACCGTGTGATCTCACGGTACGCGGCCGAGGGCCTCGACACAGCTTCAGCTGAGGCTGCGGCCAAGAAGTCCAAGACCCGCTGGGACGAGAACCTTCGCACATTCAAAGAGCTGAAGGGCAAGGGGTTGGATCGTGAGAAGTATGGCAAGGGCTACCAGAAGCTGGTAGCCAACGGAGAAGAGGCCGTGAAGGCCATTCAGGACGTGGCCCAGAAGTACCACGGTTCCGAGAGGAAGCTACGTGGGGAGCCCCGTCGACAGCTCGGGGCGGCGTACAAGATGTTCGCTTACAGCATCCAGCAGTGGTCGATGTGGGGTAAGGACGATATGTCGAACCCCACGGCTGAAAATCGCCTGGCCAACACGTACGCTTTGGCGCAGCAGATGGAATCGTACTTGAAAGCCTTCCCGGACCTGCTCAAAGGTCTGGAAGTCGCTATCGACGACAGCTGGCGCGAGCACTGACGGTGTAAGGTTTCTCGATTTCATGGAGATCGAGAACCAGATCATTCTTGGGGCGTGCTTGGAGATCTTGCGAAAGATCCCTGATAACACCTTTGACGCCACTGTCATGGATCCGCCTTACGGGATTGGCAACCGTGAGCCCAAGCCAGAGGAGATCCTTGCCTACCTTCAAGGAGCGGACCTCGACACCGGAGGAGACTTCATGGGCCGGGACTGGGAGATCCCGTCGGTCCTTGTGTGGAAGGAGATATTTAGGGTCATGAAGCCCGGGGGTCACGTCTTCAGCTTCGGGGGGACCCGAACCTGGGACTTGATTTCGATGGGCGCCCGTATGGCGGGTTTCGAGAAGATGCCCTCGATCGCGGAGAACCACGCAGGCCTCCAGTGGATCCAGAGCCAGGGGATGCCCAAGAGCTACAACATCTCGAACGCCTTGGACGCCAAGCTGGGACACAAGCGAAACCCCAAAGCCCCTCCAGTGACCGAGGAGGCTCAAGAGTGGGCGGGCTGGGGTACCGGGCTCAAACCCACGTGGGAGCCCATTGTGGTGTTCGCAAAGCCCCTGTCGGAGAAAACTATAGTCGCCAATGTGCTGAAGCACAAGACGGGTGTCCTGAACATTGACGCCGTTCGAGTACGACACTCCAGCAAGGCCGACTTCGAAGAGCATAAGAAGCAGGTCGAGGCTGTGCAGAATCGCGGCGGTGTGCGGGGCAACAGCTGGAAGAACTCTTCCGACTTGAGCGGTGCCAACGACGTTAGCGTTCTTGGACGTTGGCCCCCAGACACCATCTTCACCCATGCCCCAGGTTGTGCGCGTTTGGAGGATCCTGAAGGGGTTATTTGGGCTTGTGATGAAGGTTGCCCAGTAGCTGAACTGGATCGCCAGAGTGGCGACCGACCCTCGACCCTCACAGGTCGTGCTGACCCGAATGTAGCTCACGACCACCCGGGAGAGGACAAGTCATCCAAGTCGCTCTTTCTGGGTGAACGCACTCATCTGTCGACCGTCTATGCCGACAGCGGCGGGATCTCTCGCGTGTTCCCTCAGTTCGAAAAGGACGTCGTGCCGTTCTTCTACACAGGCAAGGCTTCCAAGAAGGAAGTCACGCTTGATGGTGAAATCGAGAACGATCACCCCACCAAGAAACCGTTGGCGCTCATGCGTTGGTTGGTGCGTCTAGCAGCTCGTAAGGGTGGCCTGATCCTCGACCCTTACTGCGGGTCGGGTTCGACCTTGCACGCCGCGTACGAGGAGCGTGTGCGGTACACAGGGATAGAAAAAGATCCTCACAACCACGAGATCGCGGTGAAGAGGCTAACGATCGTTCAAGAGGTGGTGGGCGCTCGGCAGAACAGCCAAGACAACTTTGCCACTTGGATGAGTCTCCCGGACGACGAGTGAAAGCTTTACTAAAATTCACAGGATTAGAGGACCCTGTGCTCAGCAAGCCGTTCACAGTGGTGGACCCTCAGGGTTCTGTTTGGGCTATTGCGTCCGACCTGATTTGGTTCGTCGCTGCCAAGGACAAGAACACCTGCCCTCGCTACAAGGGGGAGGCAGCGGCCCTCTCGACCATCTTGGCTTTGCTTCGTGCTGAGCCTAAGGATGCCATATCATTCGATCGTGAGGATGTCTTGCGGCGTATCGACCCAGATGGCCTCGGGGAAGTGTTGGGCGTCACCGTGAGCCTAAAGCGCCTCAATGATTTGCTGAGCTTCCCTGTCAAGCATCTGAAGGCGTGGAACGCTACAGCGGTGCTGGGTCTGTCATCCCTAGGTTTCGACGGAGAGGGCTGGCGTGCCTACCTGATGGGCTTCGACAACGTGGTGGGCACCATCTCGCCGTTCTCGCTCGCTCAGCAGAGTCTGTTCGATGAGATCATGAGCTTGGAGGAGTAGAAGCTTCTTGGCTCGGGACAGCCTCTTGATCGCGTACTCTTTCCGTAGGGCGTGGTTGTTGGACGGCACACCTTCTAGGTAGACGAATGTCCAAGGGCGCCCCATTCGTGTGGCTTTCGCCCCGCTGCGGGCCAGGCCGTTGTGCTCCTTGATACGACGTGAGGGATCAACGGTGATCCCTGTATAGAGGATCCCGTCCTGATTTTGGATGATGTAGACGAACCAGCTCAAGCGTCTGGTTTCCAGCCCACGAGCTTAATGACGCCACTGCTCTTCAGGTCTTTGACCCAGATATCGGCTTCTTTTTTGGCCTGATCCTGTGTACGGAAATCCCCGCCCGGAGCCTTTAGTTTCTTGCCGTCGGGTGTCTCGACCGCAACATAGTACCGGTGGACGTCATGGTCCCCTGTCGTCATCTTTACCTTCATGACCCACTTGCCCTTGGCAGAGTCGACTGTGATGTGAAGGTTGTCGCCTACGCCAGACCAAGCAAAAGCGGCCTTGAAGCGGGCCACGAGACGTTTGCTATTTACCATGTGAGGTTGCCTTCAGTCTTTCGGGTACGGAGACGAGTGATGATCCAAGGGCCGTGAGCGAAGGAGCAGAAGGTGCCGCCCGCCCAGCGTTTACGATCGTAGTCGGAGGTATCCTTTAGGGCTCGATCTCGACGGCACGCGATGTTGAACGCAGCGGCTTCGATCATCGATTCTCGGTGGGCACCCCAAAGAGGTGCATGGGCCATCACCCAAACTGAGTAGTCGACGAAGCCCTCTTCATAGAAGGGATCCCCTTCAGGGAAGTCGGCTAGGCTGGCGTGTACGAGTTCGTGTGTGAGCTTTTCTAGGGTCGTACCCGGTCGTTCGTTGATGACCGAGCCCGCGAGGCAGATCTGTCCGTTGTCGGGTTGGAACGAAGCATTGACGCCGGATGAGTGGGCTCCGTCCGAGATGCCGAGGATCTCGGGTTTGGGCTGCTTGGCGTAAGGGCCCAGTGCTTGAGCGACGAACATGTAGCATTTTGGAGCCCACTCCTCGACGAAGCGATCCCAGTCGGTTCCGCAGATCTGGCTCGTGAAGGCCGGCACATTGGCGGCCGTACGAGAAGAGCGGGTCACGAAGGCTGAGGCTCGATGGAGCATGGCGTCCACATCGGACGGGATTTCGAGGGGCATCACATAGGGGGTGCGCAAAAGAGCTTTTGACTTTGCCAAGGTATGTACATCCTCAACAGCTCGGGTTTGGTCGTTCAGGTATCGGAGGCAGTGCCGACGGTGTCACCCTCCGGGACCCCGTCATGGCCCCAAGGAGCTGTGGGAAATGTGCAGGTTTCCCCTAGTTTAGGGAAGACGATCGCGAGGAACTCGGGGGTGGGCCGTTTCAGCCTGGGGAGTTCGGTGACGGGCATTCGGGGTTCTATTCTGGTGACCTTTGTCGCTGGGGCGGCGGGGATGGCCCGGACCTTAGCCTACCTGACCGATAGTCCTACGAGTCCTACACATCGCATCGTGCTTGGATTGGACGCAATGAACCGTCCCGACATCTCGATCTACGATGGCGTGGGCACCCTCAAGGCTCAGGTGATTCCGACCTACGTGGGCATCCTGGCGGGTTCGCAGAACCAGGTGCTCTTCGACAGCACGCGGTACGCAGTCCTTCAGGTCAACTCGTCGGCCGTGCCCTCAGTGGATTGGATCACCAATCCTGTGGCGGCATGGTCGCCCTTCCAACCCACCGACGTGGTGTTGGGTTTCGGTGTGGGCACCGACATTGATTTCAATGGTCAGATAGTGTCAGTCCAGATCTCCAACGATACCGTGGTCGGCGGACCGGGCAGTGGCGGACAGTTCCCTACTACGCACGTGTTCGATCGATTTCTCAACGACACGCCTGGAGTGACGTCCACGTGATCGAGAGTGCCTAAGAAAAAAGAATGGCACTTCGAAACTTTCTCCTTGCGTGGCTCGTCAGTAAGGTTTAGAACCAACACTCGCGGGGCGATCTAGCCCCTGTTCGAAAGAGAACCATGTCTTCGATGTCCACCACACATACCGCGCAGCAAGGGCTAAAAGCCTTGTCGCAGTGGTGTGTCTTGGGCGGACAGTCACTCGAAGCAGGTCTCCGCCAAGATAGTCTGGCGACGTATACCCCAGCCCCCAAGTCTGCCTCCATTTTTGCTGCCAATCCGGAGGTGGGTACTTAGGCGGCTTCAGGAATCTCCCCCCGAAAGGGGATCTTGAAGGCCGCCCTGGAAAACCCACGGTGGCCTTCAGTCGTTTCAGGGCTCGAAAAACTCCCAGGAGTTTCGTATTGACCCAAAAACTCGCTGAATTGCTCGAAATCAACGGAGCGTTAGACCGCTAAGGTAGGCGGGCCTGTCTGTAAAACAGGTGTCTCTAATGGCCTGAGTGGGTTCGATTCCCTCACGCTCCACTGTCACCCTTAGGGGTGACGATACTAAAGGTCTATCCGATGCATCGATTGAAACAGAAGCCGTCTCCAAAACTTTCGGAGGCGTAGCTCAAGGGCAGAGCAGCTGACTTTTAATCAGTAGGACTGGGTTCGATCCCCAGCGCCTCCACGACGGGTGAGTAGCACAAGCGGTAGTGCAGCGGATTCTTAATCCGAAGGTTGACGGGTTCGATTCCCTCCTCACCCACTGGAAGCCAGGCTTCCACGACACTGAAGACACAGCACATTCCGGGTTCGTCTAAAGGCAGGACGGCCGTCTCTGAAGCGGCCAATCGGAGTTCGAATCTCTGACCCGGAACTACCGAGGAAGCTCAGCTTCCCCGTTCATTGACAATTTAACAGGACTTTGAGTCCGCTTTACACCGTCCCTCACAAGGGGTGGAAAAGCGACCGCCACCCCTCCGGAAAGAAGCCGGCTCTGTGTGGCGGTTCTGAGTAAGCCACGTCCCGTAAGGAGCGTCCGCCCAATCGGTGAGGTTCACCAAAACCTCCAGCAGCATCGCGACCTCTCTCCTGACTTGTCCGTAGGCGCCAGGACACCATGGTTACCGCAAGGGATCCGTTGTGTTCTGGCGCCAACAAGTATGGCCCCATCGTCTAGCGGTTTAGGACTTCAGGTTCTCATCCTGAAAACAGGAGTTCGATTCTCCTTGGGGTCACTAAGTTTTGGTACGGCCGCTTTAGTATGCAGCCCCTGCCCGTGGTGATCTTGGTCGAGGACGACCCTCTACTGCTCCGTGTATACGCTCGCTTTTTGCGTTCGCCACAGTACGAGCTGAAGCTGACGTCCAACCCTCGCCAGGCCCTTGCTGAGGCCCAGCTGGTGGGCGACAGACTGAAGCTGCTGATCACTGACCAGAACCTCAACGGTCTCGGGGAAGCGCTGGCAGACGACCTCTGCGGGCGACTGCCGGACCTTCAGGTCATCATCGTCTCAGGTGACACGAAGCCGCACGATCGGTACGACACCATCTCAAAACCTTTCAATCTCGACGATTTCCGTACACGAGTCCTTGAAAAACTCGGTCTCACTTAGTAAGCATATTCCAGGGTACCCAAGTGGTATGGGGCATCGCTGTTAACGATGAAGCCGTTGGTTCGATCCCAACCCCTGGAGCTACACGCGAGCTAGGCCGCAATGGCGCGGCATCTGCCTTCCAAGCAGACCTAGACGGGTTCGATCCCCGTAGCTCGCTCTAGGGGCGTCCACCCCGCGAAGCATACACGCAAATAGTAGGTTCGAATCCTGCCTCCCGCACCAGGCCCGCAAGGACCAAAAATGCGGGAGACGCCCGATGGTTGGGCACCGGCTAGTAAATCCGGCTTGAAAAAGCTCCCCGCTTCACATCTCGGACGTCCCTTAATTACGCCCACGACGCCTACATGGTGAGGTACCACATTCGTAACGTGGAGAATCCGGTTCGATTCCGGACGTGGGCTCTGGGCCCTTGAGTAATCGAGTGCCTGAGTTGAAGACACGCGGTCATGTCACAAAAGCTAGGGCTCGCTCGTGCCCTGGACTCACCCGAGACCCGGCTGGGGGCAACCTCAGCCGGGAACAGGTATAATGCTGGCGTAGCATCTCTTGGGAGTGCACTTGCATGGTAAGCAAGTTTAGGTGGGTTCGAATCCCATCGCCAGCTCTGCGGGATAGAGCAGCCAGGAAGCTCGTTTGGCTCATAACCAAAAGGTCGCCGGTTCAAATCCAGCTCCCGCAACCAAACTTACGCCCCGTTCCTCTAATGGTTCAGGAGAGCTGGTTTTCACTCAGCCAATAGGAGTTCGATTCTCCTACGGGGTACCAGGGTTGCCGTCACCTTGAAGACGGGTTACGCCCAAGTAGCTCATTTGGTAGAGCGGCAGACTGAAGATCTGCGCGTAGGCGGTTCGATTCCGTCCTTGGGCACCGGGTCCAGCGGCTTGTACGGCCGTGAGGGTAAGTTGCTGCGGAGCAGCCACCTGAATCAATGCCGACGTGGTGGAATTAGGCAGACACAGCTGTTTCAAAAGCAGCCGCTCGTAAGGGCGTGAGGGTTCGATTCCCTCCGTCGGCACCCTGAAGATGATGTTCCCGTAGCTCAGCTGGATAGAGCAGGGCTTTCCTAAAGCCAAGGTCGCATGTTCGACTCATGCCGGGGACGCTGTGGCCGTAGCCAAGTGGTAAGGCGGAAGGTTGTGGTCCTTCTATTCGCGGGTTCGATCCCCGCCGGTCACCCTGAAATTAGAAATGCCTCGTGAGTCAGCTGGGTACGACGCCTGCTTGTCACGCAGTAAATGACGGGTTCGATTCCCGTACGAGGCGCTGTTGGGTCAGAATGCTAAGGCAAAGCGATCGGGATTCCAAATCCTGGTGAAGTGAGTTCGATTCTCACCTGGCCCGCTACGGGATCATCGTCCAATGGGAGGACATTAGGCTGGCAGTCTGAGAATCCGGGTTCGAATCCCGGTGATTCCACTACGCGGGTATGGCTCAATTGGTAGAGCGCGGCCTTGCCAAGGCTGAGACTAAGGGTTCGAGTCCCTTTACCCGCTCCAGGAGTGCCCTATGAGTTCACGAGCACGAGCAGAAGTCGCGAAGCTGGAACAGAAGTACGCAAGGGTCCATAAGATCGATCGTGCTTTGGTCGAGGCTCGCGAATTCAGTGACGACTGGGAAGTGTTTTGCCCTTCAAGGCCGGACCTTCCGACGTGGACTTTAGGGTACAACGATTGACGGGCGTATAGTCTAGTGGTTAAGGCACTCGTCTGATAAGCGAGATTTCGGTGGTTCAATTCCACCTACGCCCACTGAAGGCACCCTCACCCGAGGGACCACACAAGCACGAGCGCAAGCTCATTGCAGGTTCGACTCCTGCCTCCTGCACTAGGTTCGCAAGGACCCAACATGCGGGAGTGGCGGAACGGCAGACGCAAACAATATGGAATTGTTCTAAAAAGCAACACGGTCTCGCAACTCGGGTGCCTTCTAATTTTCGGGGTGTTGGTCAATGGTCGACCGCCTGTTTTGGGTACAGGAGACCGGAGGTTCGATTCCTCTCACCCCGACCACGAGCGATCCTCAACGAGAGTGCACACACGCATCGCCTAACGGTAAGGCATTGGTCTTGAAAACCAAGTATTGTGGGTTCAAATCCTACTGCACTTCCCCGCACCCTCAACTCGGATCGCTCGTAAGTTACGTCGACGTGGTGGAACTAGGCAGACACACCAGCTTGAGGTGCTGGCGCTCTTAAACGGGCGTGGAGGTTCAAATCCTCTCGTCGACACTGCGGTCCCGGGACCGCTCAGGCACGTGACGCTGACCGAGCAACTCGGTCGTAGGCCTGGCCAAGCGCTGGAGATCCCAGCGACCTTCTTGGCAAAGATGGGTACCCATCAGAAGCGTCCACCAATGGGATCGTAGCTCAACTGGGAGAGCAGCCGGTTTGCACCCGGCCGACAACGGTTCGACTCCGTTCGATTCCACTAGGGCGTTCACACAGCAAGGTGCTCACAAGCATAGCTCATTCGGTAGAGCGCTGGTCCCATAAACCAGAGGTTGTTGGCTCAATACCAACTGCATCTCGCCGCACCCTGCACTCGAACGCCCTGAACCCTTTACGTGCCCCAAAAGTCCCCGAGACTTTTCTTATGCGACACATTTGATGTGGATCCCCTCGCCGTCCGGTTACTCCGTCGTCTTCAAGGCTCTGAGCCCGAGGCCAAGTACTCGGCCGGCTACCTGTACTATTGCCCCGAGGATCAGACGATCCTGCTGACCCGCCGGTCGGGCATCATGCACCACCCCTACAAGTGGGACCTCTCGGGGGGCCGATCCGACGAAGCCGACAAGAACACCGAGGAGACGGCTCGACGTGAGGCTTTGGAGGAGCTGGGGACCCTACCCGACCTTGCCACTCCGGTGACACTTCACCGTGAGACGTGGAAGAAGGACGGCGAGGACTATCACTACTACGTCTACCTCTTCACGATCACGGAAGATCAGAAGGTCCTGTGGACCCCGAAGATCCACCTGAGCGAGGAGAATGCCGGGTTCAAATGGTTCAAGCTGAACGAACTGCCCTCCAAGGAGAAGCTACACTTTGACTTGAGCTGGGTCGCCCAAGCGGTCCCCCTGGTGAAGAC
>Ga0193726_1002730_pt1 | contig 11677 bp, 11 predicted proteins | sample H2c1metaG_FD_144928 | JGI IMG/M metagenome (GOLD analysis project Ga0193726, IMG submission 144928) | Soil microbial communities from a riparian zone of the East river system, Colorado, United States - H2c1 | ecosystem: Environmental > Terrestrial > Soil > Riparian zone | place: USA: East River... | reverse complement strand
ATGAACCGGGCCGCCAGCGCACGCCTTCGGGACATGCCCGATAACGTACCGCGCGGGCGGCTACCCCGGAGTGAGGCTGAGGGTCGGCCGGCCGCCGGCCTCCGCGCCCGCTTCCGTCGGGTCAGCGATCCGGCCGGTCGCGGCGAGCTGGCCGCAGGCGCCGTCGATTTCGGTGCCGCGGGTATCGCGCACCGTCACCGGGACGCCGCGGGCCGCGATCCGGTCGGTGAACTCGCGGGCCACGTCCGGGTCGGAGGCCGTCCAGCGCGATCCGGGGGTCGGGTTGAGCGGGATCAGGTTGACGTGTGCCAGCCGGCCGGACAGCAGGTCGGCCAGGGCCTCGGCCCGCCAGGCCTGGTCGTTCACGTCGCGGATCATGGCGTACTCGATGGATACCCGCCGCCCGGTGGCGTCGGCGTAGGCCCAGGCCGCGTCCAGCACCCGGGCCACGTTCCAGCGCCGGTTGACCGGGACGAGCTCGTCGCGGAGCTCGTCGTCGGGGGCGTGCAGCGAGACGGCCAGCCGGACCGACAGCCGCTCGGCGGTCAGCCGCTCGATGGCCGGGACCAGGCCCACCGTCGACACGGTGACCGACCGCTGGGAGATGCCGAGCCCGTCCGGCGCCGGGTCGGTGATCCGCCGCACGGCGCCGAGCACGCTGGCGTAGTTCGCGAGCGGCTCGCCCATCCCCATGAACACGATGTTGGAGACCCGGCCCGGCCCGCCGGGCACCTCGCCGCGGGCCATAGCCGCCGCGCCGGCCACCACCTGGGCCACGATCTCGCCGGCCGACAGGTTGCGGGTCAGGCCCGCCTGGCCGGTCGCGCAGAACGGGCAGGCCATCCCGCAGCCCGCCTGCGAGGACACGCACATGGTGACCCGGTCCGGGTACCGCATCAGCACGGACTCGATGAAGGAGCCGTCGAAGGCGCGCCACAGCGTCTTGCGGGTCATGCCCCGGTCGCAGGCCAGCTCGCGCTGCGCCGTCAGCAGCCGGGGCAGCAGCGCCCCGGCCAGCTCGGCGCGCAGGCCGGCGGGCAGGTCGGTCATCTGGTCCGGGTCGTCGGTGAACCGGGCGAAGTAGTGCCGGGACAGCTGGTCGGCCCGGAAGCCGGGCAGGCCCAGGTCGGCCACGGCGGCGCGGCGGCCGGCGGCGTCCAGGTCAGCCAGGTGCCGGGGCGGACGCGGACGCGGACTCACCGTAACTGCTCCCATCCCTTACTCGGGTCCATCCGTGCTGGTTCCGGCGCATATCGGCGTGTCACCGGCCAAAAGTCCGTTACATTGCCGTGCTATGCCGTCGCTGCGCAGAGGGGCCGGTCAGGCCAGGATATCCGCTGGGTCCGGCAAGCCGGCCCAGCCCGCGGTGCTGCTCGACGACGAGAGCCCGTATGGCAGCCGCCGGGTCGTGGTCGAGTACGACGGCACGACCACGGCCGCCTACCTGCACGACGGCAGCGGCCCCATCGCCGCGACCTGGATCGCCAACCACTCGCCCGGGCCTGCCAGCGTGGACCTGAGCGTGCTCAGCTCCGGCCAGGCGCCGCAGATGCCCGCCGGCCACACCAAGCACCCGCAGGGGCGGCCGCTGCTGGACCCCGACGCGCTGAGCGCGCTGTGGCTGGAGGAGGGGGACGGCGTCGTGGTGCTGGAGCACGGCACGCCGATCGCCCTGATCCCGGGCTGGTCGGACATGTCCACCGGGATGCCCGGCTACGCGGGCGACATCATCGGGCAGACCCCGTTCGGCTGGTCGCTGGACCAGGCCATGGAGGGCCTCGGCCCCCGGATCGCCGAGGCCCAGCGGTTCTGGTCGTGGCGGTCGGACGCGGCCACCTGGGCGTCCTACCGGCAGGCGGTCTTCGGGCACCTGCTCGGGCGGCTCGGCCCCGGCGGGAAGTACTGGGACGTCAGCGGCGGACGGCAGCCGCTGATCGGGGTGTCCGAGCGGCCGCCGACCGCGCAGCGCCCCTACACCGTGCTGTCCACGGCCGGGATGAGCTGCCAGCGGATGCCCGTCATCGAGCAGGCCGGGGAGGGCGCGGCCGGGCGGTCCCGGATCGAGCTGGCCCTGGCCACGACCATGCCGAGCGCCGAGGCGGCCCGCATCTTCCTGTGGCTGGCCCAGTACCCGTGGCGCGAGGTGACCTGGCTCGGCGCCGGCCACAGCGTGCCGTGGTATCACGAGCCGGGCACGTTCCCGCTGGGCGGCGGAAATTCCGCGGTGCTGCTGCTGGACGAGCCCGGCCGGCTGATCGGGCCGGACGTCCCCCAGCTGGGCGGGTTCACGGTGTCCGGCGCGCCGGTGCGGTGGCTGTGGCTGGTGCCGATCAGCGAGCGGGAGCGGCTGCTGGCCGCCGAGCGGGGATCGGGGAGCCTGGTGACGCAGCTCGCGGCGCAGCGCCGGAGCTGGGTGGCGGGCTGATTACTTCGGGATGCTCTGTTACTTCGGAAGGAAGATGGTCAGCAGCAGCCAGACGACCGGGGCCATGATCAGCAGGGAGTCGATCCGGTCCAGGACGCCGCCGTGGCCGGGCAGCACCGTGCCCATGTCCTTGATCTCCAGGTCGCGCTTGATCATCGACTCGGCCAGGTCGCCCAGGGTGGCCGCGGCCACGGCCGCCGCGCCGAGCACCAGGCCCTGCCACAGCCGGCCGTGCAGCAGCAGCGGCAGCCCGATCGCGCCGCCCGCCAGGCAGGCCACGGCCGAGCCGCCGAGCCCCTCCCAGGTCTTCTTCGGGCTGATCGCCGGGGCCATCGGGTGGCGCCCGATCGTGATCCCGGCGAAGTAGCCGCCGATGTCGCTGCACACCGTCATGATGATGAACAGCAGCGCTCGCCGGTCGCCGTCGGGACGGGCCAGCATGAGCGCGACGAAGACCGCCATCAGCGGCAGGTAGGCCACCGCGAACATGCTCGCCGTCACGTCCCGCACGTAGCCGGCCGCCCCGCGCGGCAGCCGCCAGGCCAGGATCGCCACCGCGGTCAGGGCCACGGCCGCGAGCGCGTCCCGGCTGCCCTCCCAGTAGGCCAGCGCCATCATGGCCGCGCCGCCGACCGCCACCGGGACCAGCGCCAGGTGGATGTCGCGGGTGGCCAGCGCGCGGCTCAGCTCCCAGGCCGCCATCCCGACGATCGCGGCCACATACACCAGGAACGTGGCCTTGACCGTGAACAGCGTTAGCAGGGCGAGGCCGCCCAGCCCGACGCCGACGGCGATGGCCACCGGCAGGTTGCGGCCCGTGCGGCCGGCCGGGGCCGCGGGGGCGGGAGGGCCGCCGAGCTCTGGGGGGCTGAGGTCTGGGTCTATGCCCACGTCAGACCTCGAGGAGCTCGGCTTCCTTGTGCTTGAGCAACTCGTCCACCTGCGTGACGTAGCCCTGGGTCAGCTCATCGAGCTCGCTCTGCCCGCGGCGGCCGTCGTCCTCGCCCGCGTCGCCGTTCTTGACCAGCTTCTCGATCGAGTCCTTGGCGTGCCGCCGGATGTTGCGGATCGAGACCTTGCTGTCCTCCGCCTTGTGCCGGGCGACCTTGATGAAGTCGCGGCGGCGCTCCTCGGACAGCTCCGGGAACGCGACCCGGATGATGGCCCCGTCGTTGGACGGGTTCACGCCGAGGTCGCTGTTGCGGATGGCGCGCTCGATCGCGCCGAGCGAGGACTTGTCGAAGGGCTGGATCACGATCATCCGGGGCTCCGGCATGTGGAACGAGGCCAGCTGGTTCACCGGCGTCTGCGTCCCGTAGTACTCAACCGTGATCTTCGTGAACATCGACGGATGCGCGCGGCCCGTGCGGATGCCGCTGAGATCCTCCTTAGCCACGGTCACGGCCTTGTCCATCTTCTCCTCGGCCTCGAGGAGCGTGTCGTCAATCACAGCGACTCCCGCGCGTTGTGCGTTGTTCGGCGTCCGGCCGGGCGCCAGTCAGGCACCCTCGCATCTTCCCACACGGAAGGCATCAGCGGCCGTGCCGGCTGACGAGGGTGCCGACCCGCTCGCCGCGGACGACCCGCAGGACGTTGCCCTCGCCCATGAGGTCGAACACCACGATCGGCAGGTCGTTGTCCATGCACAGGCTGACCGCCGTGGCATCCATGAACCGCAGCTCGCGGCGCAGCACCTCGGCGTAGTCGAGGCGGTGGAAGCGGACGGCATCGGGCATCAGCCGCGGGTCGGCGTCGTAGACGCCGTCGACCTGCGTGCCCTTGAGGACGGCCTGCGCCCCGATCTCCAGCGCGCGCTGCGCGGCGCAGGTGTCGGTCGAGAAGAACGGCGCTCCGAGGCCGGCCCCGAAGATCACGACCCGGCCCTTCTCCAGGTGCCGGATCGCGCGCCGGGGGATGTAGGGCTCGGCCACCTGGCCCATCGTGATCGCGGTCTGGACCCGCGTCTCGACGCCCAGCTTCTCCAGGACATCCTGCAGGGCCAGGCAGTTGATGACGGTCCCGAGCATGCCCATGTAGTCCGCCCGGGACCGGTCGATCCCGCTCTTGGACAGCACTGCGCCGCGGAACATGTTGCCGCCGCCGACGACGGCAGCGACCTCGATGCCCTCGCGCGCGGCAGCCACGATTTCCCGGGCGATCTTACCGACCACCTCGGGCGAGATGCCCAGCGCCTCGTCGCCGGAGAAGGCCTCCCCCGACAGCTTGAGCACCACGCGCCGCCAGCCCGTGGGCGAGGGCGCTCCCTGGCGAGCCTCGAACTCGGGCTCGCCAGAGAACTTCCCGCTCACGGCCGCGGCGCCGTCTTCAGCCAGCCTCAACCGGCCTGGCCGATCTGGAACCTCGCGAAGTGGCGAACGGTCACGCCCTTGTCGGCCAGCAGCTGCTTGACCGTCTTCTTCTGGTCCCGCACCGAGGCCTGCTCGATCAGCACGATGTCCTTGAGGAAGGAGTTGACCCGGCCGTCGACGATCTTGGGGATCGCCTGCTCGGGCTTGCCCTCCTCCCGGGTCACCTGCTCGGCGATCCGGCGCTCGTTGGCCACGACGTCCTCAGGCACCTCGTCGCGGGTCACGTACTGCGGGCGCATCGCCGCGACCTGATGGGCCACGTCCTGCGCAACGTCCGCGCCGCCGTCGCCGTCGACCTGGACCAGGACGCCGAGCGTCGGCGGCAGGCCGGGGTCGGACTTGTGCAGGTAGGTGGTCACGTAGCCGCCGTCGAACCGGACGAACCGGCCCAGCTCCAGCTTCTCCTTCAGCGTGGCCCCGGCCTCGTCGATCAGCTCCTGCGTGGTCTGGCCGGGCCGGACCTCCAGGCCGAGGACCGCGAGCCGGTCATCGGCGCCGGCCTGCAGCGCGGCGGCCGCGATGTCGGCGGCCACTTCCTGGAACCGGTCGGTCTTGGCCACGAAGTCGGTCTCGCAGTTGAGCTCCAGCAGGACACCCGCGCTGGTGCCGGCCAGGACGGCCGTGACCAGGCCGTTGCCCGCGGTCCGCTGAGCCCGCTTGCCCACGTCCTTGGCGCCCTTGATGCGCAGCGCCTCCACGGCGGCCTCGAAGTTGCCGTCCGCGTCCACCAGCGCGTTCTTGCAGTCGAGCATGCCCGCGCCCGTCTGCTCGCGGAGCCGCTTCACATCCGCGGCGGAGTAGTTCGCCATGTCTCCATCTCTCGTTTTCTCAAGTTACGGGCCGCCGCCTGAGGCCGGGCCGCGCGCCATGGGACGCGCGGCCGCCGGCCGGCGGGACTGGTCAGCTCGCCTCGGTGCCAGTGGCGTCGATGCCGGCGGCCTCGGCGCCGGCCGCGGGCGCAGGCGCCTCGTCGGCGGGAACCTCGTCCGTGGGGACCTCGTCAGCCGGGTCGATCGCATCCGGCTGCGCCGCCAGCGCGTCCGAGGACTCGGCCTCGGAGCCACCGGGCCGGGGACGCGCGTGGGTGTCGTCGGCGGCCGGCTCGGGCGGCGCGATCGTCGCGGTCGCGGTGGCAGTCGCGGTCGCGGCCGTACCGGCGCCGTTGGCCGCGGCGCCGTTGGCGGCCGCCTCGGCGGTGCTGCCCTCGAGCAGCTCCCGCTCCCACTCGGCCAGCGGCTCCCTGGTGCCCAGCGAGCCATCGGCGGTGGCGGGCTTCTCCTCGCCCGCGGCCGCGCCGGCCCGGGCGATCAGCCCGTCGGCGACGGCGTCCGCCACCACCCTGGTCAGCAGGGCAACGCTGCGGATCGCATCATCGTTACCGGGGATCGGGTATGTCACCTCGTCCGGGTCACAGTTCGTGTCCAGGATCGCGATCACCGGGATGCCCAGCTTGCGCGCCTCGCTGACCGCGATGTGCTCCTTCTTGGTGTCCACGACCCAGATCGCGCTCGGCACCCTGGCCATGTCCCGGATCCCGCCCAGGGAGCGGTCCAGCTTGATCCGCTCCCGGCTCAGGTGCAGCAGTTCCTTCTTGGTCAGGTTGGAGCCGGCGACGTCGTCGAAGTCGATCTCCTCGAGCTCCTTGAGCCGCTGCAGCCGCTTGTAGACGGTGCTGAAGTTGGTCAGCATCCCGCCCAGCCAGCGCTGGTTGACGAACGGCATCCCGACGCGGCGGGCCTGCTCGGCAATGGCCTCCTGGGCCTGCTTCTTCGTCCCGACATAAAGGACGGAGCCGCCGTGCGCGACCGTCTCGCGGATGAACTCGTACGCGCGGTCGATGAAGTCGAGCGACTGCTGGAGATCGATGATGTAGATGCCGTTGCGCTCAGTCAGGATGAAGCGCTTCATCTTCGGGTTCCAGCGCCGGGTCTGGTGTCCGAAGTGAACGCCGCTCTCCAGGAGCTGGCGCATGGTGACGACCGGTGCCATTCCGGTGTCCCCTTTCCTCTCGTGGCACCTGGCCCGCGGGCTCAGGCACCGTCCGGTTTATGCCTGGCACCCGGACGTCCTCGCGGCGAGACAATGTCCCGCGAACCGGTGAGGAGCGTCCCGCGCGGAGGTCGGCCAGAGGATCCGGGCCTGTGCATCCGACGCGGCAAGGCAGGTGCGCGAATTCAGCCACCACCTGACCGCGTGCATGCGCATGCGGACCTGCTAGTGGCCGTCACATAAGTCTACATGGCAATCCCGGTCAGCGGGCGGCCCGCGAGAGGCCGGCCGGCTACGCGCGCGGGTGAGCCTGGCGGAAGGCGGCCAGCAGCCGCTCGACGCTGACGTGGGTGTAGATCTGGGTCGTCGCGAGCGACGCGTGGCCCAGGATCTCCTGCACGCTGCGCAGGTCCGCGCCGCCCTCCAGCAGGTGGGTGGCCGCCGTGTGGCGGACCCCGTGCGGCCCGGTGTCCGGGACGCGGCCCGCGGCGGCGGCAATCTGCTGATGAACGACCCGGCGCGCGGTCCGGGGATCGAGCCGCCGCCCCCGGGCGCCCAGGAACATCGGCGCCCCCGGCGGCCGGCTCCCCTGGTACTGGGCGGCGGCCTGCTCGGTGAGGGTGAGCCCGCGGCGGGCGGCCGTGCCGGCGCTGGCTGTGCACGCGGCGATCGTGCGCGCCGCGGCCGTGCGCTCGCTGGCCAGGGTGCTGCGGCCGCCCGCCAGCCAGGCCCGGACGGCGCGGACAGCCGGGATGCCGACCGGGACGATCCGCTCCTTGCCGCCCTTGCCCATGACCCGGATCGTGTGTCGTTCCTCGTCCAGGTCTCCGAGGTCCAGGCCGCACAGCTCGCTGACCCGGATCCCGGTGGCGTACAGGAGCTCCATGATCGCCGTGTCGCGCCGGGCAACAGCCCGCTCCTGCGGCGTCAGGCCGGCGTCGCCATCGCCCGAAGCCTGGCCGCCGCGGTCCCCCCGGTCCCCTGGACCGGCCGGGCCGGCGGGGGTCGCCGTGCCCGCCGTGCCCGCGGGGGTCGCCCTGGCGGGCGCCAGCACGGCGGACATCTGCTCCCGGCCCAGGACCTGCGGCAGGTGGCGGCCCGTGCGGGGCGTGCCCAGCAGCCGTCCGGGATCATCGGTGAGCTCGCCGCGGGCATGGGCGAACGCGGTGAACGCCCGGGCCGCCGCCGCCCGCCGGGCGACCGATGTCTTGGCCTGCCCGGCGGCGTGCTGCGAGGCCAGCCAGGAGCGGAGCACCTGGATATCTAGCTGCCCCAGCTCCGTGCCGCCCGCGTGGCTGACGTGCTCCAGCAAGGCGGTGACATCGCCGACATAGGCCCGCACGGTGTGCCGGGACAGGCCGCGCTCGGCGGTCAGGTGCCGCTCAAAGGCGGACAGCGCCTGGCCCAGCTCCGGCGGGAGCGGCCGGGCGTCGGCGGGCGGCTGCATGCCTCCCAGTGTCGGCCCGGACGCGGCCCGGACATATCACCCTGGCGCGTGTCATGCCTCCTTTCTGGCTCGCCAGCCCTGGTCGCAGCGCTGCACGAAGCCAGCCGCGGCGAGCAGCCCGAGGCAGCGCAGCACGGTGTCCAGGTCGACCCCGGCCAGGACCGCGATGCTCGCCGGGCCCCGGCCCCCGCGGACCGGGACGGCCTCCAGGACGGCGGTCGTCACCGGGTCGAGGTGATCGCGCGGCACCGCGGCGCCCAGGCGCGGGCCGGACAGGCCGGAGCCGATAGGCGAGATGTGCTCGACGACATCGGCCGCTCCGGTGACGCACAGCGCACCCCATTCCCGGATCAGCTCGTGACAGCCGGCGGACTGCTCCGAGGTCACCGGGCCCGGCACCGCCATCACCGCCCGGCGCAGCTCCCGGGCGTGCTTGGCGGAGTTGAGCGCCCCGCTGCGCAGCGCCGCCTCGACCACGACCGTGCCCCGGCTGAGCGCGGCGATGATGCGGTTGCGGATGAGGAATCCCGGCCGGGTCGGAGCCCGGTCCGGCGGGCACTCGCTGACCAGGACGCCCTGCGCGGCGATCGCCTGGAACAGGTCGTGATGCCCGCGCGGGTAGCCGTAGCGCAGCCCGCTGGCCAAGACCGCGATCGTCAGCCCGTCGGTGGCCAGCGCGCCCCGGTGCGCGGCCGCGTCAATGCCGTAGGCCCCGCCGGAGATGACGGTCCAGCCGCGCTCGGAGACCGCGGCGGCCAGCTCCGTGGCGACGTGGGCCCCGTACGCGGACGCCGCGCGGGAGCCGACCATCGACACCGAGCGCAGGCAGGCGTAGCGCAGGTCAGCCTGCCCGCGGAGCCAGAGCACGATCGGGCGGGCGGGGCCGAGGTCGTCGAGCTGGGTCGGCCACTCGCTCTCGCCCGGGCAGATCAAGCGCACCCCGTCCTGGTGCCAGGCGGTCAGCTGCCCGGTCGAGGGCACCTGGTCCAGGCGGGCGCGCCAGCGCGCCACCGCCCGTGCCAGGCTCCGGGTGCTCTCGCCGATGGCCGGCAGCGTGAGCCGCACGTCGCCCGGCGCGGACACCGCGGCGACGATCTCGGCCGGGCTGGCGCACTCCAGGAGCGCGCCCAGCACCGGGTCGGCCGGGTCGGCCAGGAAGCTGAGCGCGGTCCGGGCCAGCCGGTCCTTGGCGCTCCCCCGGCTCACAGCCCGACTCCGAGCCAGAGTCCGAGGGCGTAGCCGATCTCGGCTGTGCCCGGACGGTCGACGCCGGCCAGGTCGGCCAGGGTCCACGACATCCGCACAATGCGGTCCACGCCCCGGGCGCTGATCTCGCCCAGGTCCATGGCCCGCTCCAGCGGCACCAGGGCGCCCGGCGCCGGGCGGAACGCGCGGCGTAACTCCGGCCCCGGCACCTGGGCGTTCAGCCTCCACCGCGTCCCGGCCAGCCGCCGCGCGGCCCGCGCCCGGGCCTCCGCGACCCGCCCGGCGACCAGCTGGCTCGGCTCGGCCAGCTGGAGGTCGCTCAGCAGCTCAGCGCGCCCGACCGGCAGCAGCTCGACCTTGACGTCGACCCGGTCCATCAGCGGCCCGGACAGGCGGGCCAGGTAGCGGCGCCGCACGATCGGCGTGCAGGTGCAGGTCGACCCCACCGTGGACGCCCGCGCGCACGGGCACGGGTTGGCCGCCAGGATCAGCATGAACCGGGCCGGGAACACGGCCGTCAGGCCCGATCGCGCGATCGTCACCTGGCCGGACTCCAGGGGCTGGCGCAGCGCGTCCAGGACGTCCCGCGCGAATTCCGGGGCTTCATCGAGGAACAGGCAGCCGTAATGGGCCAGGCTCGCCGCGCCGGGCCGGATGATGCCGCTGCCGCCACCAACGATCGCCGCCTTGGTGGCCGTGTGGTGCGGCGCGCAGAACGGCGGCTCGGTCAGCAGCGGACGGCCCGCGGGCAGCGTCCCGGCGACCGAGTGAATCGAGCTGACCTCCAGCGCGGCGGGCAGCTCCAGCGGCGGCAGGATCGTCGGCAGCCGCTCGGCCAGCATGGTCTTGCCGACGCCGGGCGGCCCGAGCAGCATCAGGTGATGCCCGCCCGCGGCACAGATCTCGGCGGCCCGCCGGGCCATGGGCTGGCCGATCACGTCGGCCAGGTCCCGGCCGGGCGGAGCCGCGCCGGGCGCGGCCGCCGCATCCGGCCCAGCGGCCGCCGCGCTGAGGGCGATCACCGACTCGGGAAGCGCCGCACCGGGCTCGATCAGCACCGCGGCGGCCCGGACGCCGGCAGGTTCAGCTGCAGCGCGTTCGGCGGCAGCAGACCCAGCGGTCTGGGCCACAGCCGCCCGGACGGCCACTCCGGGCCGCGGGACGCCGCGCAGCCAGTCCAGCAGGGCGCCCAGGGAGGGCGTGCAGAGCACCCGCAGCGCCGGGACGAGCGCGGCCTCGGGCGCGTTCTCCGGGGCCACGACCATGGTCGCGAACCCGGCACCGACCGCCGCGGCCGCGGCGGGTAACACGCCCGGAACCGGGCGCACCCGGCCGTCCAGGCCGAGCTCCCCCAGGAAGACCATCCCGCTCAGCCGTTCCGCCGGGACGAGGCCGGCCGCCGCCGCGATCGAGATGGCGATGCCGAGATCGAACCCCGAGCCGCGCTTGGGCAGGCTGGCCGGGGACAGGCCGACGGTGATACGCCGCTGCGGCCACGTCTCGCCGCTGTTGACGACCGCCGAGCGGATGCGGTCGCGGGCCTCGCGGAGCGCCGTATCCGGCAGCCCGACCAGCAGCAGCGCGGGCAGGCCGTTCTCGATGTCGGCCTCGATCTCTACCGGGTGCCCGCGGACGCCGACGAGGGCCATGGCGTGCGCCCTGGCTAGCGCCATCTAGCCGACCCCGCGAACGTGCTCGATGCTGAACTCGCCGGGTGCGGTCTTGAGCACGCCGACGACGTCAATCCTGATCTCCTCGTAGAACAGCCCGTGGGCCTGCACCCAGCTCACGGCGAGCTTCCGCAGCCGGACCCGCTTACGGGCGCTGATGGCCTCTAACGGCGTGCCGTACCGGCCGCTCGAGCGGGTCTTGACCTCGCAGATCACCAGGCTCCGGCGCTCCAGGGCCACGATGTCGATCTCGCCGTCCGGGCACCGCCAGTTCCGGTCGAGTATCCGCAAGTCGGACCGCTCCAGGAAGTCGGCGGCCAGCTGTTCTCCCAGCCGGCCCAGCTCATCCTTGGCGTTCATGTTCACCACCTCCATACCCGACAGTGCCGAAGGAGGCGAACGGCCGCATTTCAACCTTTATCCCCGGGGACGACGGCGATCATTAATGCCATCTGGGGATAAGAATGTGGAAAATGTCGGAGGCAGGTGCTTAGCCGCCAGTCAGGCGGCAGCCGCTGCCGGCGGCCCGTGGCTGTGGAAAACCCGCTTCTTGTCCGGACTGGTCGCGGTG
>Ga0193726_1002729_pt1 | contig 11681 bp, 13 predicted proteins | sample H2c1metaG_FD_144928 | JGI IMG/M metagenome (GOLD analysis project Ga0193726, IMG submission 144928) | Soil microbial communities from a riparian zone of the East river system, Colorado, United States - H2c1 | ecosystem: Environmental > Terrestrial > Soil > Riparian zone | place: USA: East River... | reverse complement strand
GCTGCGACGAGGCGGCGCGGCCGGGTCATGCAGTGTCCGGTAGATGTCGTCGATGAGCTTAAATGACCGTTGTAAATGGCCGGGCGGGATATCGTGGATCCTTTAGTCTGGCTTATCGGTGACCTGCTGACTGGGCTGGCACGACCTGAGCCGCCGGCAGGCCTGGTCTGAGCGCCGGGCGTCGCCTCTGCCTGGCAGGCCTCCCAAGGATCTCAGAAGATCGCCCGGCCGCGACTGCAGCATAAGGGCGCTTAGCGGATTCGCCCGGTCGGCCCAGCGTGCCGCACCTCCGTGCGTCCGCCCTGGTAGCCGCCGGGGGGGCCGCACGGAGGCGCTGCGATCATTCGTGCCAGGGGTCAGGCTGCGGCGTCGGCGGGTGGACAGTGATGCTCGGCGTGGCCGAGTGGGTGGCGGCCATGCTGACTCCCGCTGCGGGGCCGAGAGCCAGGCCCGCGAGCGCCATGATCCCGGCCAGTCCGCCTGCAATCCTACGAGTTGCTGTCCGCATGGTTAGCTCCCTTTGCGTTTGCTTTGCTAACTACCTGATGACAGCATGTAGCGTCGCGGTAAATTCCGTCAATGACCTTAAATGACCATTTGTTAAATGGCCCGGCGAGGGTAATGTGGAGTCTTTGGGAAGGAGCTCGACAACCGAATTGCGACGCACTCTTTCCTTCTCGACGCGCTCGCGCAGCTTTCGGCGGCTGCCTGGGGTTCCGGTCCGGTGGCGCGGTTGAGGCCGGGCGCCCAACTCGAAGCCGCCGGCGGCACGAGGCTGCTCCGCCAGCCATCGAGGCGGGTCCCCAGGCCGTTGCCGATGACCGCCGCCAGAGCATTGTGCCCGGGTGGCCCGCGCACGCGGGCAGGCGGGCACAATTACTCCAGGGAGCCGTGCACGCGTGCGCGGCCGCGCCGCCGGCGCCGCGGGCCTGTGTGACGGAATACCTGGCCCCAGCCCTATCGTTAGCAAGAGTAATGACTCAGGTTAATGAAAATGAGCGCTTCGCAGAGCAGGTCAGACGCGGGTCTGGCCACAGAGCTACGGATATCGGTGAGCCGCCTCGCCCGCCGGCTGCGCGCGGAGCGGATCGCCCGGGGCCTGGCGACCGAGCTGTCGGACACCCAGCTCGGCGCGCTCGCGGCGCTCGAGCGGCACGACGCGATGACTCCCGGCGAGCTGGCCGAGCACGAGAAGGTGCAGCCGCCCTCGATGACACGGGTCATCGCGGCCCTGGAGGCCCGGGAACTCGTGACGCGGGCGCCGCACCCGACCGACGGGCGGCAGGTCCGGCTGACAGTGACCGATCAGGGCCGCGATCTGGTCCAGCAGTCGCGCAAGCTCCGGCAGGCCTGGATGGCACAGCGCCTGCGGGAGCTCAGCCCGGAGGAGCGAGCCACCCTGCGGGCGGCGGCGCCGATCCTTCAGCGGCTCAGCCAGTCCTGACGCCGGGCGAAAAGCCCTCGCGCGGCCGGATGTTCGGGTCGCTGCGCAACCGTAACTACCGCCTGTTCGCCACCGGCCAGGTCATCTCCAACTCCGGCAGCTGGATGCAGCGCGTCGCGCAGGACTGGCTGGTCCTCAATCTCACCCACAACAGCGGCGCGGCGCTGGGCATCACCACCGGCCTGCAGTTCGCGCCCATGCTGCTCAGCCTCTGGGGCGGCGCGGTCGCCGACCGGTACTCCAAGCGCCGCATCCTGATGGTGACCCAGGCCCTGATGGGGGGCCTGGCCTTGATCCTCGGCCTGCTCGCCCTGACCGGCGTCGCGTCGATCTGGCAGGTCTACCTGCTCGCCTTCGCCCTCGGCCTGGTCACGGTCGTGGACAACCCGACCCGCCAGGCGTTCGCCGTCGAGATGGTCGGGACGGGCGGCATGGCCAACGCGATCGCGCTCAACAGCGCGGTGTTCAACCTGGCCCGGATCGCCGGCCCGGCGATCGCCGGCCTGGTCATCGCCGCACTCGGGACCCCCGTGGCGTTCCTGGTCAACGCCGCCTCGTTCGGTGCCGTGCTGATCAGCCTGCGGCTGATGCGGCCCGGCGAGCTGCACCGGGTCGCCCGCGCGCCGCGCGCCCCCGGCCAGCTGCGCGAGGCCCTGGCCTACGTCCGGGCGCGGCCCCGGCTGTGGATGACGCTGATCCTCATCTTCTTCGTGTCCACCTTCGGGATGAACTTCCAGGTGACGAACGCGCTGATGTCCCGCGGTGTCTTTCACACCGGTGCGGGCGCCTTCGGCCTGGCCTCCACGGTGTTCGCCGTCGGCGCGCTCGGCGGTGCGCTGATCGCCGCCCGCCGCAGCCGCCCGACGCTCTCGCTGCTGGTCGCGACCGCGCTGGCGTTCAGCGTCTTCGAGATGGTCAGCGGCCTGATGCCGGACTTCCTCACGTTCGTCCTCATGCTGATCCCCACCGGGCTGGCCCTGCTGACGCTGACCACCGCGGCCAACTCGACGATGCAGCTCGGCACGACGAGCGCGATGCGGGGCCGGGTCATGGGGTTGTACATGCTCGTGTTCCTCGGCGGCACGCCGATCGGCTCGCCGCTGGCCGGGTGGGTGGCGGAGGTCTTCGGCCCCCGGATGGTCCTGGTCTCCGGCGGGCTCATCTCGCTGGTCGCCACCGTGGCCGTCGGGGTGGCGCTGGCCTGCCGCAGCGACGAGGCCGCCCGTTCCTACCTGCGCCCCGCCCGGCTGGCCCGGCTCCTGACCACCTGAGCTGACCCGCCCGGCGGGTTGCTGGTAGCAATGGCGGCATGCGGCTCTTCGTGGCGATCGTGCCGCCGCCCGCGGTGGCGGCCGAGCTGGCCCAGTGGCTGATCCCGCTGCAGGCCGCCGGGCCGGGCCTGCGCTGGACGGGCCGGGACTCCTGGCACATCACGCTGGCCTTCCTCGGCGAGGTGGCCGAGCCGGCCCTGCCCGAGCTGAGCACCCGCCTGGAGCGGGCCGCGCGCCGCCATCCAGCGCTTGACCTCGCCCTGCGCGGCGGCGGCGCCTTCCCCGCCGCCCCGCGGGCCCGGGCGGTCCTGGCCGCCGTGGCGGCCCCGCCGGGAGCGCCGGGCGCCACGGGGCCGGCCCGGTCCGGCCCGCTGCACGCCCTGGCCGCCTCGGTGGCCGCCGGTGCCCGCCGGGCCGGCGCGCCGCCGCCCGACGAGGGCCGCCGGTACCGGCCGCACCTGACGCTGGCCCGGCCCCGCCCGCCCGCCGACGTCCGGCCGGTGCTGGCCAGCCTGGCCGGCCTGGACGTCGGTCCCTGGCGGGCCGCTGATATCCGGCTCATCCGCAGTCACCCGGGCGGCCCGGTGCCCGGCCCGCCCCGCTATGCCGAGCTGGACCGCTGGCCGCTGCGCGAGCCGCCGAACTAGAGGCGCTCGACCACGTAGTCGATGCAGGCGGTCAGCGCCTGGACGTCCAGCGGGTCGATGGCCGGGAACATGCCGATCCGCAGCTGGTTGCGGCCCAGCTTGCGGTAGGACTCGGTGTCCACGATCCCGTTGGCCCGCAGCGTTGCTGACAGCGCGCCGGCGTCGACGGCCTCGGCGAAGTCGACGGTGCCGACCACCTGCGAGCGCTGCTCGGGGTCGGTGACGAACGGCGTGGCGTAGGGCGACCGCTCCGCCCACTCGTACAGGTGCGCCGACGACTGCGCGGTGCGCGCCACGGTCCAGGCCAGCCCGCCCTGGCCCAGCATCCAGTCGAGCTGCTCGGCCAGCATGATCAGCGTCGCAAGCGCCGGGGTGTTGTAGGTCTGCTGCTGCCGCGAGTTGGCGATCGCCGCCTGAAGCGACAGGAACTCGGGCACGTACCGGTCGCTCGACGCGATCTGCCCGGCCCGGTCCAGCGCGGCCGGCGACATGAGGGCGATCCACAGCCCGCCGTCCGAGCCGAAGCACTTCTGCGGCGCGAAGTAGTACGTGTCGAACTCAGCCGCTGACACCGGCAGCCCGCCCGCGCCGCTGGTGGCGTCGACCAGCATCAGCGCGTCACTGTCGGCCCCGGCCACCCGCCGGATCGGCATGGCCACGCCCGTCGAGGTCTCGTTGTGGGTCAGCGCGTAGGCATCCGCGCCGGTCTCGGCGCTCGGCTCGGGATGCGATCCGGGCACCGCGTGGATCACCGTGGGCTCATCCAGCCACGGCGCGGCCGTCGTGACCGCCGCGAACTTCGACGAGAACTCCCCGAACGACAGGTGCTGGGCGCGCTGCCGGACCAGCCCGAAGGCCGCAACCTCCCAGAACGCCGTCGTGCCCCCGTTGCCCAGCACCACGAGGTAGTCATCCGGCAGCGAGAAGAGCTCCGCGAGCCCGTCCCGGATGCGCTGCACCAGCTGCCGGACGGGGGCCTGGCGGTGCGAGGTGCCCAGCAGCGCCGAACCCGGCCCGGCCAGGGCGGCGACCTGCTCGGGCCGCACCTTCGAGGGCCCGCAGCCGAACCGGCCGTCCGCCGGGCGCAGGTCCCGCGGGATCTCGATCTTGGCAAGCTCCTGCGGCATCGGGCTCCTCGCGGGTCGGCCGGCGGCTTTTGCCGTCAGCCTATAGAAGCGCGTCCGATGGCGCCGGCGGCGGCGAGTGTGTGAGGATCGGTTCCCGTGAGCGACCTGGACACCGCGGGCGGGACGGCCGGAGCCGGCCACGTCCTCGACGAGTCGATGCTCCCCGCTGACCCGATGGAGCTGTTTGCCAGCTGGATGGCCGACGTGATCGCCGCGGGACTGCCCGAGCCCACCGCGATGGCACTGGCCACGGTCTCCGCCGATGGCCGCCCCCGGGCCCGGATGGTCCTGCTGAAGGGCTATGACGGGGGCGGCTTCACGTTCTATACGAATAGGACCTCGCGCAAGGCCAGTGACCTGGCCGAGGTGCCGCGGGCCAGCCTGCTGTTCCCCTGGTACCCGATCCAGCGCCAGGTGATCATCGAGGGCACGGTCACGGCCCTGTCCACGGCGGACAGCGAGCCCTACTTCCGGTCCCGGCCGCGCGGCTCGCAGCTCGGGGCCTGGGCCAGCCGGCAGTCGACGGTCGTCGGCTCGCGCGCCGAGCTGGATGACCGTTATGCCGCCCTGAGCGAGCGGTGGCCGCCCGGCACGCCGGTGCCGATGCCCGATTTCTGGGGCGGATACCACGTGGAACCGCAGGTCGCGGAGTTCTGGCACGGGCGGACCGACCGGATGCACGACCGATTCCGGTACCGCCGGGAGGGCTCGGGCTGGGTGGCGGAGCGCCTCGCTCCGTAACCGCACACTGGTTCGCAGTTCGCGCATCCGCCGCCGCGGAATAGCATCGAGCTGGGAGGGAGTGCAAAGTGACGGCGCACGGGCTTATCGATACGACCGAAATGTACCTTCGCACGGTCTTCGAGCTCGAGGAAGAAGGCATCGTCCCGCTCCGCGCCAGGATCGCTGAAAGGCTCGCCCAGAGCGGTCCGACGGTGAGCCAGACGGTGGCCAGGATGGAACGGGACAAGCTGCTCACCGTGGAGGGTGACCGCCAGCTGGCGCTGACCGACACCGGCCGGACGCTGGCCACGCGGGTCATGCGCAAGCACCGGCTCGCCGAGTGCCTGCTGGTCAACGTGATCGGACTGCCCTGGGAGGACGTCCACATCGAGGCGTGCCGGTGGGAGCACGTCATCTCCGACAGCGTGGAGCGGCGGCTGGTCGAGCTGCTCGAGTACCCGGTGGCCTGCCCGCACGGCAACATCATTCCGGGCCTGGCCGAGCTGGGCGTGCCGCAGGATGCCAGCGACCGCTCGGCCCGGGCCCTGGACGAAGCCGGGGTTGCCATGACAAAGCTCGCCCTGCGGGGCGGCCAGGTGGTCGTGGTGCGCCGGATTAGCGAGCAAATCCAGAGCGACGCGGCTCTCATGCTTAAACTCAAGAACATCGGGATACAACCCGGTCGCGAGGTGACTCTCGCGACGAGCGACGAAGGCGTACGGGTGACAGGTGGTGACAGGGTCGGCGGCCTGGGCGACGACGCGCTGGGAGCGGAGATTTCCCAGGAGGTCGCCGCGCACGTCTTCGTCACCCGCTCATGACGGCCCGCGGCGCAGGCGAGTGAGCGCCTGGTGAACCCGGCTGGCGAGACCGCGAGCGCGGCTGGGCCGCTGCTGGGCACCGACGCGGTGCTCGGGCAGATCGAGGCTGGCGTGATCGTCGTGGATCTCGACGGCCGCCTCCAGTACGTCAACGACTTCGCTGTCTCGCTGTTCGGCTTTCCCGACGACGCCCGGCACCTGGCGGGCCAGCGCCTGCTCGCGCTCGGCTTCGAGGAGGGCGACGCCCGCAAGGCCCGGGCCATGGTCCTGCAGGTCTACCGGGGCCGGCCCTGGGAGGGCACGTTCGCGACCCGGCGGGTGGACGGGTCGCGGGTCTTCGTCCGCGCCCACGCCGCGCCCATGCGCGGGGCGGGCGGCGACGTCACCGGGATCGTGCTCATCGCCCGCGAGGCGGTCCGGCACGGCAGCCAGAGCCAGAGCGACCGCATCGGCCTGCTCGAGCGGATCGGCGAGCGGCTGGCCGGCTCGCTGGAGCTGAGCGTCACGCTCCGCCAGGTCGCCGAGACGCTGGTCCCGCAGTTCGCTGACCATTGCTTCATCGACCTGTTCCAGGGCGACAAGCTCGTCCGGCGGGAGCAGTTCCACTCCCGCGGCTGGATGCCCGAGCCCGGCACGTGGGCGCTCGTGGGCGAGGGCATCACCTACCCGCCGGGTCATTTCTGCCAGCAGGCCCTGGAGCAGCAGGACACGGTCATCGTCGAGGACATGGTCGACGAGAAGTGCCCGCCGCCGAGCGCCGCCAGCGGGGCGCTGTGCGACGACGTGGGGCTCACTTCGGTCATGGCCGCGCCGCTGATCGCCCGCGGCGAGCTGCTGGGGGTGATCAGCCTGGCCCTGTCCCGGCTGACCGCGCGCACCGAGCAGCACTACAGCCCGGATGAGCGCGATTTCCTCAGCGCCGTCGCCAGCCGGATCGCGGTCGCCATCGACAACGCGATGCTGTTCGAGGAGGAGCGCCGCACGGCGCTGGCCTTCCAGACCAGCCTGCTGCCGCTCGACCCGCCGTCCCTGGACGGGCTGGAGGTGGCCTACAAGTACGTGCCGGCCAAGCCGCTGGAGACCCACGGCCAGGGCATCCAGACCCAGGTCGGCGGCGACTGGTACGACATCATCCCGCTGTCCGCGGGCCGGGTCGGCATCGTCATCGGGGACGTCGAGGGCCGCGGTGCCCGCGCGGCGGCGGCGATGGGCCAGCTGCGGGCCGCGCTGCGGGCATTCGCCCAGGACGACAAGCCGCCCGCGGAGATCCTGCGGCGGCTGGATGACTGGTGCCGGACGCTCGTTCCCCGGCACACCGCCGCGGACGGCGCGACGCCGCCGGACCCGCCCACGGTGAGCTGCACCTACCTCGTCTACGACGCCTGGTCGCGGATCCTGTCCTTCGCCAATGCCGGGCACATGCCCCCGCTGCTGGTCAGCGGCAGCCAGGTCCGGCCGCTGGAGATCAAGCACAAGGGCGTCCTGCTGGGCGTCCGCGGCCGCGGCATGCCCGCGCTGCCCACGTACAAGGAGGAGTCGCGGTACCTGCCGCCCGGCTCCACCCTGGTCTTCTACACCGACGGCCTGGTCGACCGGCGGGAGCGGGCCGACGGCAACGGGCACTACAGCGACAACGAAGTCCAGGACATGCTCCAGCGGGCCATCTCGGACGCCGCCGGCGGTCCCGTCGCCGAGATTGCCGAGGCCGCCGAGCTGGCCGTGCCGGGCGAGATCGACGACGACATGGCCGTCGTCGTGGTCCGCACCTCCGCGGTCAACCTGGCCTCCTGGGAGGGCCGGTTCCCGGCCGAGCCCATCCGGGTGTCGGAGGCCCGGCAGCTGGCCCGGGACAACTTCGTCAAGTGGGGCATGGAGCTGGAGCAGGCTGACCTGGCCTGCCTGCTGGTATCCGAGGTCGTCACCAACGTGGTGCTGCACGCCGCGGCCTCGGCCGGGCGCCGTCCGGAGCTCGTGCTCGAGCCCGCGGGCGTGTCCGCCGACGGTGCCGCCGGGGTCGTCGGCGTGGCCGCCTGGGATGTCGCGCCGTTCGGCCAGGTGGTCCCCGGCCAGGCGAGCAACGAGTTCACGCTGCGCCTGCGCCGCGGGCAGGAGTCGATCTGGGTCGAGGTGTTCGATACCGACCTGCGGCTGCCGCGGATCCGGAGCGCCGGCGAGAGCGACGAGGGCGGCCGCGGCCTGTACCTGGTCGACCAGCTGGCCACCCGGTGGGGCTCGCGGCCGACCAAGGACGGCAAGGCGGTCTGGTTCGAGCTGCCGGTCAAGGGCGGGCTCGGCCAGGTCTAGGGGTGCTCAGGTCTGGCGGTGCTCAGTTCTGCTGGGCGACCCAGACCACGAGGATGACGATGGCGAAGCCCACGATGGTGCTCGCCCAGATCCGGCCGTTGATCGGGGTGCCGAGCCGCCGCCGCGCCCGGGTCAGGAAGAAGGCGCCCAGCGACGCCACGAGGAACAGCAGGATCAGGCCTGTCGCCACGGGAGCCTCCGAAAGTCAGGTATCCCTTCGAGCATAGGCGCGCCGGGCTCTCCCGGCAGCCATCAGGACGCCTCGGCGACCACGGCCGCCTGCCCGGCGTGGCTGGCCGACCCGAGGATGGCCGAGACCGGCGCGTCCGCGCCCGGCGCGCGGACCGAGTCGTGCAGCCGCCGGAGCACCGTCACCTGCCGGGCCAGCGCCTCGATCCGGTCCTCGACCAGCCGGGCCGCGCTGTCACGCTGGCCGGTGCTCACCGACCGGCCGAGCGCCAGCCGGGCCAGCGGCCTGATCTCGTCCAGCCGGAACCCGAGGTCCTTGAGGGCCAGCGCCACGGCGATGTAGCCGCTGTACTCGCTCGGGTACTTCCGGGTGCCGCCCGCCGACCGTCGCGGCTCCGGCAGTATCCCGAGTTCCTCGTAGTAACGGATCGTGCGGCTGCTGACTCCCGCGGCCTTGGCGAGCTGGCCGATGCTGACCAGCCCGGCCGGGTCGTCGATGGTTTTAGGCATGCGTCGATGGCTCCCCGTGTGCTCCCGCCGAGCGCTGGTCGCGCCCCCCTGTGGCGGAACTACTCCGGGGCTCTCGCCTCGGAGTATTACGGATAGTAGTCGGATCGGAGCGGTGCGTGCCGGGAAACGCGGCGGGTGCCCGGTCCAGCCGCGGCGGCCGCCGCAGGGCTATGGCGGCGGGCTACCGGGAGGTAACCTCAAGACGGTAGGTACGGGCTTACCTGGAGGTCATGGTGTCAGAGGCATACATTGTCGGAGCGGTGCGGAGTCCGATCGGGCGACGCAAGGGCGGGCTGTCGGGCGTCCACCCCGTCGACCTGGCCGCGCAGGTACTCAGCGAGCTGATGACCCGGACGGGCGCGGACCCGTCGGCCGTGGAGGACGTCATCATGGGCTGCGTCTCGCAGGCCGGCCCGCAGGCCATCGACATCGCGCGCAATGCCTGGCTGTCGGCGGGCCTGCCGGAGAGCGTGCCCGGCGTCACCATCGACCGGCAGTGCGGCTCCTCGCAGCAGGCGGTGCACTTCGCCGCGCAGGGCGTCCTGTCGGGTACCCAGGACCTGGTCGTCGCGGCCGGCGTGGAGAGCATGAGCATGGTGCCCATGGGCACCACGGTGCGGCTGCCCCTGGAGGCCGGCCTCGCGATGCCCTACGGCCAGGGCTGGCAGGACCGCTACGGCGACCAGGAGATCTCGCAGTTCCGCGGCGCCCAGCTGATGTGCGAGAAGTGGGGCCTCAAGCGCCACCAGCTGGAGGAGTTCGCGCTGGAGAGCCACGCCCGGGCCATCCGGGCCATCGACGAGGGCCGGTTCGAGCGGGAGATCGTCCCCATCGCCGGCGTCACCGCCGACGAGGGGCCGCGGCGGGACAGCACGCTGGAGAAGATGGCCGAGCTCAAGCCGCTGCGGGAGGGCTGGGAGCTCACGGCGGCGACCGCCTCGCAGATCTCGGACGGCGCCGCGGCGCTGCTGATCGCCTCGCCGACCGCGGTGCGGCGGCACGGCTTCACCCCCCGCGCCCGGATCCACACGCTCGCCGTGACCGGCGCCGACCCGGTCTACATGCTGACCGGCCCGATGCCGGCCACCGAGAGCGCGCTCGCGAAGGGCCACCTCAAGGTGGACGACATCGACGTGTTCGAGGTGAACGAGGCGTTCGCCCCGGTCCTGCTGGCCTGGTCGGCGGACACCGGCGCCTCCCTGGAGAAGACCAACCCCAACGGCGGCGCGATCGCGCTCGGGCACCCGCTGGGCGCGACCGGCGCGATCTTGATGACCAAGCTGCTGCACGAGCTGGAGCGCACCGGCGGCCGGTACGGCCTGCAGACCATGTGCGAGGGCGGCGGCCAGGCCAACGCCACCATCATCGAGCGCGTCTAGCGCCGCAGCCCGCGCCGCGAGAGCGCATCCCGCGTGAGCGGCCAGGCCATGGGCCTGGCCGCTTTCGTGTGCCTGGCCCCTTTCGCGGGCCGGCTGGCCAGGCTCGCCAGCCCCGGTCCATCCGTTAATAAAAGATCTTGGCCGTCTGGAATATGCAACTTCATCTGTAAGTTATCTATCATCGACTACAGAAGTTACCTGGAGCCGGGATCACAGTCCTGGTCCCGGTACTCACAGGAGGTGAAAGACATGCTGCTCACATCATTTGACCCGTTCGCTGAGTTCGACCGCCGCGCCCAGCGCGCGTTCGGCGCGGCCCGGTCCGCGGTGCGGATGGACGCTGTCCGCCGCGAGCAGGACGTACTGCTCCGCTTCGACCTGCCGGGGATCGACCCCGACAGCATCGACGTGACCGTCGACCGCGGTGTGCTGACCGTCAGCGCCCAGCGCAGCGAGGAGTACGCCGAGGGCGAGAAGCCGTTCATCCGCGAGCGGGTGATGGGCTCGTTCACGCGCCGGCTCCGGCTGGCGGACACCGTGGACGCCGACGCCATCGGTGCGACGTTCGACGCGGGTGTGCTGACCGTCGTGGTCCCCGTCGCCGAGACGGCCAAGCCGCGCAAGGTCGAGATCGCCAGCGCCGCCAAGGCGGAGATCCCCGCCTGACCTAGCGATACGCTATCCGGGCCCGGCAGCCGCGACGCTGCCCGGGCCCGGACCCGTCCATGGAGCCAGCCGTGCCGTCATTGCCGCTCGATGACGAGAACCTGCCGCTGTTCACGGTGGGCCAGGTGTCCGAGATGCTCGAGATCCAGCAGGCTTTCCTGCGCCGCCTGGACGAGCACCGGGTCGTGCAGCCGTCCCGCTCAGCCGGCGGCCAGCGCCGCTACACCCGCAACGAGATCACCGTCGTGCGCTACGTCGTCGGGCTCGTGGGCGAGGGCATGACGCTGGCCGCCGTGCGCCGCGTGCTGGAGCTTGAGGCGCAGGTTCAGGAACTTGAGAGAGAACGGGATACTCTGCGTGCCGCCGTCCACCGGCTCAGTCAGCGGCTGGCGGAGCGGCAGGACCCCGGCTGACGGGGGCGCCCGCGTGCCGGTGGACGTTGCTGTGCTGGGAAGGGCCCGGCTCGGCCGCCGCGACCCACGGTCCCGGTGTGGACGGGTCCAGGACGCCCTCCTCCAGCCAGGTGTACCGCCCGGACAGCACCCGCTGGGCCAGGTCCGTGTCGGTGCCGTCGGAGTTGGACCACAGCTCCCAGGCCCG
>Ga0193726_1002728_pt1 | contig 11682 bp, 7 predicted proteins | sample H2c1metaG_FD_144928 | JGI IMG/M metagenome (GOLD analysis project Ga0193726, IMG submission 144928) | Soil microbial communities from a riparian zone of the East river system, Colorado, United States - H2c1 | ecosystem: Environmental > Terrestrial > Soil > Riparian zone | place: USA: East River... | reverse complement strand
TATGATGTTCGCGGAGACCTCGCCCGCCTTATCGAACACATTACGCACGAACAGACCGTATTCCAAGTGGTAGGGCGAACGCACCGAGAAGTTCAAGTCCGTGATGTTGTATGAGCTCAATACGTACTGCTGACTGATCGGCGTCCCAAAGCCGGCGTTGCGCTCGCCGATCCAACGGTCGGTGACGTTGATCGATCCTGCGTAACCACCGGGCAGGCCGACGTCATAAGTGCCGATCAGCGCGAAGTTGAAGCGCGGCGACAACGGCAGCCGCACACCGGGCGTGGTCACATCGATCACCGCCGGCGTGGAGGAGAGGCGCGCATTGGTGTACGCCGCCGAACCGCCGAGGGTGAGTGCCGGAATGATGCGATAGTCGAATGACATCTCCGCGCCGGTGACGCGCGCAGTGCCGGCATTCTCGAGCTGATTGACGCCGCCGACGTTGACCGTGACCTGAATGTCTTTCCACAAGATGTCGTAGATGTCGAAGTTCAGCGTCGCGCGCTTGTCGAGGAAAGTCGCCTTTTCGCCGAGCTCATAGCTCCACAGCCGGTCAGGATCGTAAGTGGGATTGCCGAGCCCGGGCGACAGCACGAAATTGGGGCCGCCGGGCCGGAAGCCGCTCGCCGCGCGGGCATACACCATCACATCGTCGGTGATATGAAACTTGGGATTGATCAGGTATGTCGTCACGCTTTGATCCGACGTCGCCACCGGCGGCGTCAAGACCGCATACGAGCCGGTCGCCAGCAAGCCGCTCACGGTTTCTTCGTAGGCCTGCTTTTGCCGGCTGTAGCGCACTCCCAGTCCCAATTCCAGCTGCTTGGTGAAGAAGATCGTGCCGTCCGCATAGGCCGCGTACTCGCGGTAGGTGCTGGGCAGGAAGCTGGTGAAGGGCGAGATACCCAAGATAGTGCCGCCCGGGTTGGCGTTATCGAACAGATCGACGACCTCGCTGGTCTTCTCGTTGCTCAAGAATGCGCCCGCCAACCACTGGAAGGTCGTGTTCTCGTGCGAAGCGACGCGAAACTCCTGGGTGAATTTCTTGGTCGTGGTGTTGACGTACAGGCTCCACGGATCAGCGGCCGCGCCCAAGAAACCGAGCGCCGCGTCATAGGTCAAGCTATTGTCCGTGTAGCTCGTGCCGTTATTGACCTGCAGGCCGGTGATGGAACTGAATTTGGCCCACGGCGTGTCGTAGTTGATCGCGGCCGAGTACAGCGTGAGGCTGTAATTGGAAGGCTGAAATGTCGGGTACGCCTGATCATAGGTGCCGTAGGTCGGCTGGCGAGTCTTAGGATCGCGAAATCCGACATCTGCGCTTTCACTGGGAATGTGCTGAGTCGACGCGCGCAGCGTTATGTCGAGATCATCCGTGGGCTTGAGCAACAACGCGACACGACCGCCCTCGGACCGAGCCCATCCCTGGTTATCTCGACCGTAGATCGGATCCTTGGCGTAGCCTGAGTCATACACCTGATAGCCGTCGACGCGGATCGCGGCAACATCGGCGATGGGCATGTTGACCATGCCGGTGTAGGCGTGATTGATGTGACCATGCTCGGTGGAGGAGACCTCCACGCCGGCGTTGAGGCCGAAGGAATTCAACACCGGCGCATTGGGAATGTACCTGATGGTGCCGCCCAGAGACGTCGCGCCGTACAGCGTGCCCTGCGGACCGTTCAGCACTTCAATGCGATTCAAGTCGAACGCATTGATATTCAAACTCTGATAACCCACGCCGTTCGAGGTGCTGGCGCCCAAGGGAATGTCATCCAGGTACACGCCGGTCGCGCTGCTCAGCTGCGAACCGGTGGTAATGCCGCGGATCACCAGCAGGTTTGTGCTGGGGCCGGTCGAGGCAAAGCTCAATCCGGGTACGAACCCCGCGAAGTCGTTCAAATCGCGGGCCTTGATCTCGTCCAATGTGTTTGAGGTCAGCGCCGTGACGCTGCTCGGCACGTTCTGGATCGACTCGGAGCGGCGGGTTGCCGTGACGATGATTTCAGAAAGCTCCGTGCTGGACCCGCCGGTTGCGACGGCTTGTGCCGCCACCCAGGATGCGCAAAGTGAGGCGGCGGCGCCCGAGAGTGCCGCGAGCGTAAAGCGAAACGAAGCCATATAACCCCCTTGTTTAGACCGTCCCAGCAGGAGCCGTACTCGGCTCTCTTTCTTAATTTCAGCGTGCGTTGAAATTATGCCAGACACGCAGCCTTGTCAAGAAACCTGCGACGTTCCTCATCTGACAATATCTCGTTTTGATCGCACGGCCCTCCGTACCGCTCATCCGTGAAATATCACGGCCTTTTACGGGTAAATCACCCTGACCCGCGCCGGCGCGCACGGCCGCGGCGGGTCCGGGTACCCGCCGCATCCCGCTTCTTGGCGGGTGGCCGCAGAAGCTGATTATTCAGCGATTGTTAAATTTTTTGCCCTGAGAGGACTTCACCGCGATACGGGAGTGTCACAATAGCCCCCGCGAAGCGCGCCTATTCGTCGAAAGCGGGCGCTCGCCGGCGATGTCGATCAGATTAAGCAGAGGGAGCAGTGACCAAAACCGACCATAAAGCGCCCGCCAAAAGCCGCAAGAAACCGGGGCGCGGCCGTCCGAAACAATCTGTCGACGGAGTGAAGGCTCGGGGCCGGTTGCTCGATGCTGCCGAGTCGCTGTTTGCAGAGCGCGGTTTTTATGGGGTGACCACCCGGCAGGTTGCGGACGCCGCCAGTGTCGACGTTGCGCTCATCTATTATCACTTCAAGAACAAGTCCAGTTTGTTCGATGGTGTGTTCGAGCGTCGCGCGCGGCCGTTGGTCTCGGCGCGTCGCGATTCGCTGGGCGCCTACCTGGCCAATGGCGGTGCGGTCACCGTGGAGGGTGCTATAGCCGCGTTCATCAACCCAATGATCGACCTGTCGCTGCACGGTGATCCCGGTTGGAAGAGCTATTTCGCCTTGGTCGCCCAGATCGACAATACGCCCTGGGGCGGCGAAATCATTCATCGCTATTTCGATGCCAACGTGCTCGAACTGATCGATATTCTGCAGACGGCGCTGCCGGGCAGTCCTAAGAAGGAGCTCTACTGGGCTTATAACTTCCTCGCCGGATCCATGATGTTGGCGCTCTCTGGTACTGAGCGGGTCGACCGGCTATCCGAAGGCCTTTGCCGCGCGAAGGACTTGGAGGCTGCGCGTCTGCGCTTGCTCAATTATTGCGCCGGCGGATTCTTGGCGATGGTCACTGCCGAACGATTGAGTGGCCGCGCCTGAGCTGCAACGCCTGAAGTCATAGCGTTGCCGCCAAGGCGTGCAGCCGCTGAGACGGGCCGCCGCAGGTCAATCGAGACATTTTCGCGTTTTTTAACGCTTGATCGGCCGTGCGACGGCAATCACGTCTTTGCAGTACTTAACGTTGCTGCGCGGCATCGTCACCGCGTTGCAATAAATTTGTCATGATCACCTCCAATAATCCGCGCAGGCAAAAAAGCGCGTGCCGTTGCGCACGCGCGAATTCACATACAGAGGATGAACATGGCCAGATCGCGGAAGCAGAAGCGTAGCAAGTCGTCGAGAATCATTCGCAATACATCGGTGCTGGCGGCCGTGTCAGTGCTGGCCGCGTGCGGCGGCAGCAACACTTCCACCGTGCCCAGCTCGCCGCCCGCTCAGGTGCCGCCGCCGCCGTTGTCGGTCATGATCAAGGGTATCGTGACTGCGGCAGCGTTCACCCCGGGCAGCACCACCCAACCCAACGTGACCGGCGGCTACTATCAGGGCGCCACCGTGTGCATCGATGCCAATGGCAACGGCAAGTGCGATTCGAGTGAAAATCCGGTGACTACCGATTCCAAAGGCGCCTTCACGCTGGCAGTTGCCGCGGCCGGTCCCATCATCGCCGACATCGGCACGGCGGCCGTCAACACGGCCAATGGCGCCGCGAATCCGACGCGCAATGTATTCCGGGCTCTGCTCGACCAGGTGAACGAGCAAAGCGACGGCGTGATCGTGAGTCCGCTGTCCTCCGAAGTTGCGCGGCTGACCGAGGCCAATGGCTCGGACTATCAGACTGAGAAGCAGAACTTGGCGACCCGGCTCGGCGTAGACCTCGGGCAAATCATGACCGACGTCAATACGCAAACGGGCGTGGTGCAAGCTTCGATGCTGCGGGAATCCAACGTCCTGACCGGCCGTTTCGCGTATGCCATCACCAAGCTGGATCGCGGCGACCTGTACCCGGATGCATTGGCCGTTCAGGGCGGTGATCCGGAAATCACGGGGATGGCCGGCGTGACCGCGGCCACAGCCACGGCGGTCGAGACGCGCAAGCCCATCACCTTCGCACAGTCTCAGCAGGCCGCCTTCAATGTCGAAGGTATTCCGCGCTATGACCACATCTTCATCGTGATGCTCGAAAACAAGGCGACCTTGTCGATTTTGAACTCGCCCTTCGCTCCGAAAATCAATGCGTACCTGCATGCCGGCAACCTGCTCACCAGCTACTACGCCACCGGCAATCCCAGCGAACCGAATTACACGGCGCTTGGCGGCGGCGACGACTTCGGCATCACGGACGACAGCCAGTGGAACTGCGACGCGACGGGACCCAACGCTCCGCAGGATCTGCCTCTGCCCACGAGCGATCAGCCGGGACTGGCCAGCTCACCCTTTGCGGCCACCTGCACGCAGGCAGCGGCGGTCAATCACAACATCACCGGCCGGCCGAATCTGTTCAACGCCATCAGCGCGGCGGGCATGACCTGGAGAACCTACAGCGAGTCGCTCAATCCGGGACAGGATCTGCGTACCGACAGCGTGGCGGACCCAGCCGTCATCGCTCAGGATCACGTTTACCAGCCCGGCACGGCGGGCGGAAATACGGCGGTGATCGGCGATCCGAAACTGGTGCTGCCGCTGCCGGCCGCACTGTACAAAACCAAGCACCATCCCGGCATGGCGTACCAGAACGTGCGCAGCGCACCGGAGTTCAAATTCAGCAACCGCACCATGGGCGGCAGCCAGTGGGAAGATGCGCTCAAGAACAGCACGAAGTATGCGATTCCGGCGGGCTACGACTTCGATCAGTTCGGCAGCGACCTGGTCTCAGGCGATGTGGGCAACCTGAACTTCGTGGTGCCTGATCAGTGCGACGACATGCACGGCATCAGCGTGACGGGAACCGACCTTGCCACCGCCGCCACGGTCACGGCGAGCGACTGCAGCAGCGTCGCCAACAACGTGCCCAATGCCACGGGCGGGGCCATCATCACCCGCGGCGACAACTACGTGGACACGGTGGTCAAGAAAATCGAAGCGTCGCCGCTGTGGAACAACCCGCAGAAGAAGGTCGCCATCGTGCTGATGTTCGACGAGGGCAGCGCCACCAGCGGATTCAATTCCTGCTGCGGCTGGAACGTCTCGAATAGCACGGTCGCCAATCCCTTGAAGCAGAACGCCGATGGAACCTGGTCGGTGGACATGACCATCAACAACTACACCAAGGGAAATCGCGGCCATGGCCAGAGCGTGTGGGGACTGCTCACGAATCAGGCCAATGCACCCAAGGCAAGCGTGGACAGCGATGTCTACAGCCACTTCTCCTTCGTGCGCACGCTGCAGGACATGTTCCAGCTGTCGGATCCGATGAACGATGCCTCGTACATGAACCGCTCCAAGTACACGGAAAAGTTCATTGCGCAGAACATCTTGAATCTGCCCGAGTACGCCGGCAGCGCCGATACGCACTTCGACGCGGTGCGGCCGACGAATCATGCCTTCGCGATTCCGGTCAGCTACACGCAGAAGCAGTCGGCGGACATCAGCACGGCGCCGCAGGTGGGCCCGGATGCCACGCAGACGAATATCTGGGCATTGACGAAGTAGTTGCAGCCGGCATCGACGCCGGAAGGGAAGGGCGGATCGATCGATCCGCCCTTCGCTATTATGCGTACAGTTACATTGACGATGATCTTGACCCTGGCTCTGGCCGCCTGCGGCGGCGGCCAGTCGGGCAGCAGCAGTGCTTTGCCTGAAGCGGCTGCGAAATTCCGTGCTACGCCGCCCTTGAGTTTGGCGGCCCAGGTGGGTCAGAAAATTTTCTTCGACAAGAGCCTGTCAGGCTCGGGCAAGATGTCCTGCGCGACCTGTCACGACCCAAACCATGCATATGGACCGCCCAACGATTTGGCGGTGCAGCTCGGCGGCAATGACTTGAGCATGCCGGGACTGCGCGCCGTGCCCTCGCTGCGCTACAAGGAATACACCCCGGCTTACGCGGACCTGCTCGACAATCCGGATGGCATCAGTGTGCCGGGTCCCGGAGGCGGCTTCACCTGGGATGGGCGCGTCAACACGCTGGCCGAGCAGGCCGGAATTCCGCTGCTGTCGGCGTTCGAAATGGCCAACGGCAGCGCCACGGACGTCGTTGCGAAGCTTCGGGCCGGTGCCTACGCGAAGTTGTTTCGGCAGGCCTTCGGCGACGAGGTTTTCAGCAACACCGCGACCGCCTTCAAGGACGCATCGGCCGCGCTGCAGGCATTTCAACTGGAGGATTCCAGTTTTCATCCCTACAGCAGTAAATTCGATTTGTATGCCGGGAACAAAATCGGCGGCGCGCTGACGCCGGCCGAAGCGCGGGGGCTGGCGCTGTTCAGCAATCCGAAGATCGGCAATTGCTCCTCGTGCCATTATCAGGGCGCGGGACTCAACGGCAGTTCGGCGCTGTTCACGGATTTTTCCTACGAGGCGATCGGCGTCCCGCGAAACGCCGGCGTTCGCGCCAACGCTGATTCCAGCTATGTCGATATGGGCGTGTGCGGCCCGCTGCGCAACGATCACAGTCCCGCCTCACCGGCGGCGCCTGACGTCCATTGCGGAAAGTTCGGCACACCGACCCTGCGCAACGTCGCCGCGCGCAAGGTGTTCTTTCACAACGGCGTGATCCATTCATTGGAGCAGGCCATTCGCTTCTACAATACGCGCGATACCAATCCGGAAATTTGGTATCCCACCGTGGGCGGCACGCCCCGCGCAAGTGCCGATCCCTCATTCCCGACGTATGGATTGGTGACCACGCAGTACGATGGCGGCACGGTGCAAAAGTTCGACGACTTACCGGCCGCCTATCATTCCAACATCGACCCGCAGATGCCCCTCGACGGACGCGCCGCGGGCTCGACGCCTCCCATGACGGAGCAGAACATCGCGGACCTGGTCTGTTTCCTGGGCACGCTCACCGATGGCTACAAGCCGCCGGCGGCGCCGCCTACGAGCGGTCCGTGCGTCAATTGAATCCCCAAGACCTCAGCGCCAATTCTATGAAAACCTATCTTCTCGCCTTGACTCTGACCGGCCTCGCAGCGTGCGGCACCCGCACCGAAGCGAATCGCGACACCCTCACCCAGGCTATGAACGATTATTTGAGCAAGCGCGGTGACCTCTGCCTGGGCAAGAACGACTGGCCCATCGAGGTGAGCGCGCAGGAGTTTCAGAACGGCGGCCGCAACGCCGTGCAGATGCCCGTGCTGGAGAAGCTCGGCGTGGTGCGTTCCACGGCGGTAAACGCAGATGAGCATTCGCAGCAAGGTGCAGCCGCCTCTGCGCGCCGCTACGAACTGACCGAGGACGGAAAAAAGTATTACCTGAAGCGCGAGCTTGCCGGAACGCATGCCCGTCCAGCCGACTTCTGCGCAGCCAAGCTCAGCCTCGACAAGATCGTCGGCTGGGAAGTTCATAAGAATGGCGCGCAGAGCGAAGCCGTTGTCACCTACACCTATCGGGTGAATGCCGCTCCCTGGGCGCAGGACCCCGATGCACAGCGAGTGTTTCCCGCCGTGGCCCGGGTCTTGAGCGGCGCAGGCAAGTCGCAGTTGCGCGAAGTGTTCACGCTCACCGGGCATGGGTGGGCCGCCAAAGACTCCTTCGATTGACCGGAGCATTGCCGTGAGCGCAGTCATTCGCTTCTCCGAAGGATTAGGGTCCTGGCTGGTGAACAATCTGCATCAGGGCTGTGCGCCCGCCGCGCTGATCGAAACCATGATTGCGCAGCGCATGGAGCCGAGCGCGGCACGCAGCATCGTGCACGCGTTTGTCGCCGCCATTCAGGAGCGGCGGCCGGTGCCCGTGGACTCGGTGCCCTTGGCGGAACATGAATCCATACCAGCGCCGCAACCGCCTCGGCTTGCGGGCGGCCCTGTACTCAAGACCCATGATCGGGAGATTCGCGTTCTGGCACGCGCCCAGCAGCCGGCGCTGGCGGTGCTGAGCAATGTCATGAGCGCCGAAGAATGCAAGGAACTCATCGAGCTGGCGAGACCGCGCCTCGAGCCCTCGACCATAGTCGACCTGCAATCCGGACAGGATGTCGTCGCCGCGTACCGCAACAGCTATGGGATGTTCTTTCGCTTACAGGAAACTGCATTCATCGCGAGTCTGGACCGGCGCATTTCCGAGATCATGAGCCTGCCCGTAGAAAACGGCGAAGGACTGCAAGTGCTGTACTACCCCACGGGCGCGGCCAGCGCACCGCATGTCGATTTCCTGCAGATCACGAACGAGGCCAACCGGTCTTCGATAGCACGCAGCGGTCAGCGCGTCAGCACCTTGGTGACTTACTTGAATGACGTCCCGGCGGGCGGTGAGACATCATTTCCTGAACTCGGTTGGGCGATCACGCCGCGCTTGGGCCATGCGGCGTATTTCGAGTATTGCGACAGCCGGGGAGTCGTCGATTGGCGCTCGCTGCACGCCGGCAATCCCGTGCTCGAAGGTGAAAAGTGGGTGGCCAGCAAATGGATGCGGCAGCGGCGGTTCGTGAGCGCAACCTGACGCGCAGCCGATGCTTGAGCAGGAAAGGACAAGGATTGTCATTACCGTTCAAGCGCCTTCGACCGTGTTCGAATAGATTACCGTCGGACCATCAGGTTCCTCCGGGCCCGCGACACCGAAAGGCCGATGCAGTAGCGCAAGGCATCTCTCCCCCGCCATGGCGCACGCACGTGTCGCGGGCCTTTTTTTGTGGGTGGCATCGGCATTGTCGAGATTCATCAAGGGCGACTAAGATGGCGCATCCGGCCCGCGTTGGCGGGTAAGTTCACACGGAGGGGGTAGCTATGAACGCTAGATCAACGAGTGTGTGGATTGCTGCGGTAGCACTGGGACTGGGAAGCGACGTCGCTGCGGCGGCCCAGGCTTCGACCCCGAACAACGGGGCCACCTTAGGCCTGGCCTGGAGTACGGCGCTGGCGGACGAAGGGCAGCAGGAGGCGGCGGCGTTGAGCTGGAAGGGGACCTCAATAGAGAGCGATGCCGGCCCGTAGCGGTAAATCGCGCGATGACCCGCCGACGAGCACCGTGTATACGCCCGAGGGCCAAGTCCATGCATCCTTCTGCTCGTCAAACGTAGCCATGGCCAAGGGTTCGAGGGCAACGGTAATGGTTTTTCGTTCGCCCGAATTGAGCGCCACACGTTGCCAAGCAGCAAGTCGCCGGAAATGTTCTTTACTGGCCTTTGGCAGTTCGACGTAGATTTCCGCGATCTCAGTTCCCGCCATACCACCGGCATTTTCTATTGCGAAAGTCACGGTTTTGGCTGCTCGGTCGACCTGCAATTCGCTGTATTTGAACTTTGTGTATGACAAGCCAAAGCCGAACGGGAACAGCGGCTGTTTGCCTTCGGAGTCAAACCATTTATAACCGAAGCGCACACCTTCGTCGTAATCCGCGGCAAAGCTCTGCCGCTTCGCATCATCAGACGCCCAGTGCGGCGGCGAACTTAGCGCTTGCGTGCAAGCGATGCCAAAGACGCATCGATGAGGCAGATCTTCGGCTGACTTCGCGAACGTAACAGGCAGCTTTCCAGAGGGAACGACAGTGCCGAAGATGAGGTTCGCGATCGCCTGTCCGCCTGCAATTCCGGGATACCAAGCCTCCATGACGCCGGCGACCCGATCGAGCCACGGCATGGTCACCGGGTTACCCGTGATCAATACGACCAGCGTGTGCGGATTGGCTGCCGCCACCGCCGCAATCAGCTCATCTTGATTGTCAGGCAGAGACAGCGATGGGGCATCGCCACTTTCGCTCATGTATTGATCGGCGAATACGATGGCGACATCAGCAGTTTTCGCGAGCGCCGCTGCGGCGGAGGCGTTGGTGCCGTCATTGAATTGCACCACGGCTCCCCGCGCATGCTCTCGGATGTAACGCAGCGGCGGCGAAGGAAAATAAACCGCCTCGCCCCACCTGGTCGGGGTTGCGGGACTGATGGCATTTCCGCCCGGAGCATCCACCTGCGCTGAACCTCCGCCTGACAGCACGCCGACATCGGCGTGTGCGCCGATCACTGCAATGGAATGCACGGCGCCAAGATTCAGGGGCAGCGTGCCGTCGTTCTTCAACAAAACGATGCTTTCCTCAGCGATATGCTGTGCATCCTCGAGACCTCTGAAGGGGTCGATGACGCTACGCGGCATCGGCGGATGGTCGATGACGCCGGCACTGAACATCGAGCGCAGCAGCCGGTGCACCATGTCATCGAGGCGCCGCAAGGGAACCCGCCCGGCGGTGACCGCTTGCTTGAGTGCTTCACCAAAATATTCCTCGCCCGGCATCTGCATGTCGAGACCTGCCATCGCCGCCTTTTCGGTGGAGTGCGTGCCGTCCCAATCGGAAACGACGAAGCCCGGAAAATGCCAGGCGCCCTTCAGCACATGATTCAGCAGCCAATCGTTCTCGCACGCCCAATCTCCCATCACCTTGTTGTAGCTGCACATGACGGAGGAAGGTTGTCCTATGCGGATGCCGAGTTCGAAGGCCAAGAGATCGCTCTCACGGGCAGCCTTTTTGGAGACGCGGGCATCGACAACCGTGCGGCCGGTTTCCTGATCATTCAACGCGTAGTGCTTGATGTCCCCCATGATGTGGTTGTCTTGGACACCGCGAATGACATGACCAACCGTCACACCCGCGAGCACCGGGTCTTCGCCGGCGTACTCGAACAGCCGGCCATTTCGCGGATCACGCGCGAGGTTGACGCCGCCGCCAATCGATTGATGGAACCCTTGCGCACGGAGCTCGCGTCCGATGACGTCTCCGTATAAATGTGCGGCCTCCGTATCCCACGAGGATGCGGCGGCCAACACGGACGGCAACAACGTCGCGTAACGGCTCTGTTGCGCTGCCATTCGAATACCAACGGCCGAGTCCGCTTGCTGCAGAGACGGTATCCCGAGACGCGGTATGCCCAGTACTTCGCCGGCCCCGCCATTGTTGTCGGGCGGAACCGGGCTGCCGGGAACCAAAGGCCCCCAGCCGATACCGTGCACCAACTGAATTTTCTCATCGAGCGTCAGTTGCTTCAGGACCAAGTCGGCGCGCAGGTCAGGCGCCAGCGATGGGTTCATCCAGGGCTGCGACATGAGCGGCGTGGCCTGCTGCGCAAAGCACGCTCCGTGAGCGATGAGGGCGAGGGCCAGAGCAACGGCCAGTGAATGCGAATTCACTGCGCGCCTCCGGAGCCTTCGTTTGCGACCCTGCCTCCCTGCGTTCGATGGAATGCCGCGGCCAAATCTTTGTACCAGAAACCGCTGCGCTTCAAAATGCGGGCCTGCGTCTGGTAGTCGACATAGTAGATCCCAAAGCGCTTGGTATATCCTGCGGCCCATTCAAAGTTGTCCAGCAGCGCCC
>Ga0193726_1002727_pt1 | contig 11683 bp, 8 predicted proteins | sample H2c1metaG_FD_144928 | JGI IMG/M metagenome (GOLD analysis project Ga0193726, IMG submission 144928) | Soil microbial communities from a riparian zone of the East river system, Colorado, United States - H2c1 | ecosystem: Environmental > Terrestrial > Soil > Riparian zone | place: USA: East River... | reverse complement strand
GATGCGAGTCGTCGCAGATTCTGGTAACAACGGGGTCGCAGCAGGCCTTGCAGATTTCCGCACAGGTTCTGCTGGATCCCAAAGACCGGGTGTGGATCGAAGAGCCCGGCTATCACGGCGCACGCCAGGCTTTCATGACGGCCGGGGCTGAATTGATTCCGGTTCAGGTGGATCAAGACGGCATGAACGTAGCAGAGATTCTCCGTCGTGGGCGCGACGCACGCGCTGCCTACGTCACACCATCGCATCAATATCCCCTGGGCACGACGATGAGTGCCACACGCCGTATGCTTCTCCTCAACTGGGCAGTGCGTTCCGGAGCCTGGATCATTGAAGACGACTACGACAGCGAGTACAGATTTGGAAGCCACCCGATCGCCTCGCTGCAAGGCCTGGACGCGGACGGGCGGGTCATCTATATCGGGACGTTCAGCAAGGTCATGTTTCCTGCTTTGCGCTTAGGTTATGTGGTTGTTCCCAAGGATTTGGTTCCCGCTTACTCCGCCGCGCGGGATGCTGCCGACATCTTTTCCTCGACTCTCTATCAGGCTGTGTTGACTGATTTCATCCGAGAGGGACACTTCGCTCGCCATATCCGTCGGATGCGAATGCTCTATCTGGAGCGGCGAAGGGCGCTCGTACATGCGATCCAAATCCACATGGGAGGTAGCCTCGAAGTGATTGGCGCAGAAGCGGGGATGCATCTTGTGGCACTGCTGCCACCTGGAACCAATGATGTCGCAGTCGCCAGGAAGGCCGCCCGGAAAGGCATTTCGGTAATCCCTTTGTCCAGTTGCTACCTAACACCAGCGACGAGGGGCGGCCTGATTCTGGGATATGGTGGCGCTAGCGCACAGCAAATTCATGAGGGGATCCGCAAACTCAGGATGTGCCTGTAACGCCAGAAGTCATGGGAGTGGTGACGAATTGCGAAGAATATTTGCCGAGGTAGCACTTGCGCGGCGTGTTTCACGGGAGACGCAGGAGCGGAGAACTCACCCGAAGCGGCGAGAGCGCTCCCAATAAACCGGCCAAGGCAGGCGCAAGTTCCTGCAAAGCAGGATGTCGGGGTGATCGCCCGACTCTTCGTTCTCGACACCAAATGAATTCGCATTTCTTGCGGCTACAACGCAGCTCTCGAACAATTCTCCGGCTTCGGCCAGGTCGAAGCCTGCAACGATCACCGTTTGCGGCAGTCGGGGGTCATATCCGCGGTACCAAAATGAATTTGTCAGGCCCATGGCGCGGGGCAGACCGAGCGAAGGACCGTACAAGTTCAGGGCGCCCGCCTCTCCATAATTTCCCGTGAGAATCCCCGTGCCCTCGCGTTCTTCGGCGGGCAATGAGTGATACACCGCGGCTACTGCGCGCCCCAGATCCTGCCAGCCGATCTCCTCCCTGAATTGATCGTGCATCTTGCTGGTGACTTTCCAGACTGGAGATCCGACGGGAGCAAGGGGCATCACCAGGATCACAAAAGCGACTCCTCCGAGAGCAATCGCCGACCATTGCACGCCGTATGCGAGGCGTGACCACGCAGGACGCAGCCTACTCACGAGGTTTCCGAACAGAACGCTGCCGCCGGCAAGCAACATCGGATACAGCGGCGCTGTGTAGTAGGAACGCGACCCACGCAACGCAAATAGCACAAAACTGATAACAAATGTCCAACCCAGCAAACGGTAGCGCCGACCCGGTTGGGAAACGAAATAGAACCACAGGCCGAGGAACGTCACAGGGGCAGTTGCCAGGTTTACGCAAATCAGAAGTTGTTCTCGAAAAAATCCCTGGTACCGGCCGAGGCGCAGGTCGCGTGTGTGCAGATACGACAAAAATTCCAAGGAGATGAACTGATGTCGCGCCTGCCATATCAGGTTCGGCAGAATGACGGCAATCGAAGCGGTAACTCCCACCCAGAGCCATACGCTGCGAAGATGCCGCCGCGCCGGCGTAAGAAGCACCGCACCGACGATACCGAGAGCCAGAACGCCGATGGTGTAGCGCGTCTCCATGCCGAGACCCAAAATTCCGCCAATCGGCACCCACCAGCGCGGATCCTCTGAGTTCACCAGTCGAACCAGGAGATAGGTAACCATGACGCCCCAGAGATAGTCGAACGAAACGTATTGGAATACCGCACCTTGGACCAAAGACATGGGAGCGATTCCGGCAGATAGGGCAGCGAGTAGTTGAATGTGGCGCGTCCCGCCGAGTTCTTTGGCCATCATTCCGGACAGCACCATGACCGTGCTCACGGCCACTGCCGCAAAAAGTCGAAAACCAACGAGTGAGGTCCCGAACAGGAACAACTCCAGACGGCCGATCAGGGGGGTAATGGGCGGGTAGGCTACAAAACCCCAGTCGAGATGGCGCGCGTCGTCGAGAGTCTGCAGTTCATCCCGGTGAAATCCATACTGGCTATTCGTTGCGATGTGCAGGACCAACCGCACGGCTGCGACGAGGGTTAGTACACCCACATCTGAGCGAAAGAAATGCCCGATTCGTTTCCCCACGGTCCGGTCGTCTCCGATGAAGGGCTCATTATCAGATATTGATGCCGGCGAATCACGAAGAAACTCCTCGGCATTGAATTTGGCGGGACGCTTGAGATGAGCAGGATGCGGGAAACGTCCAGATACTCCGGGCTTTCCGGTGCAGGGCAGGAGATTGCGCATGACCTTGCGTTGTTGCCGGCGTCACTGGTTTGAATTGACGATTTTGATTCCGCTCGCCTGCCTGGGCAGCTCTGGATCCCGGCCGAGAGTCAGTATGACTGACCGTCGGCCCAGATCAGGCTACGCGCCGCTTCTGCACCGACGCAGTCGACTGCGCCATTGGGCTGACGCTTTCCGCGGGATAAGTGCAAGCGATTGCCGCGGCCTCTAGCTCCGACGATGCTTTCGACTCACAGCTTTCTTTCCGGTGTGCTTCGTTTTCCGGCCCTTTATCTCGGCCTTAAGTTTCTCGTTGTCTTTTGTCAACGCGTCGCGGGCGGCTGTCATCGCTTCAAGATCGTTTCCCAGCTGCCCGTTCTCTTTCTGAAGCTCGGCTACCTGGGATTTCAATTGCTCGTTCTCTTGCTGAGCTTTTACGTCCTTGCAGGCAGCCAAGGGCAAACTCAGTGCGATTGCTATGGCAAGCATCGACCAAATGTTTTTGCGCGTCATACTTCATCCTTCGTTGACAAGAATTTGCAATCAAATCTGGAACAACCAATTTGCGGGTGAGCGGGACACACCGCCAAGGACTGAGCCAGCGTAATGGACTTTTCTGGAACGTGCAAGTATTGAGCTTTTCACGCCCGCGTGTCGATCAAAAGCGCAGCGGACACTCCACCAAGCTCCGGAGAACTTGCTCGATCGTCGCAACGAAGTGGGCATGCGGACTTTGCCTAGCTGTCGCGCGTGCCCCTAGAGAGGCCGCACTGAATCGGGACATTAAACTTGCTAAAAGATTTCAGCTCCAGTCATTCCAACGACGTGAAGAGCGGGCCGGGTTCTTCGCGCATGCCTCTTTCCGACCGCACTCGTCTTTTGCAGTTCAGAAATAAGAGCTTGAATATCTGGCGAACAGAAAATCGGTGTAACATATCCGTCTGCTACAGGAATTACAAGCCGGACCGGAGACCCAGGGGATGACAGGGCCTGCGCAAACCCAAACAGCGGAAGGCAAGAGCAAGTTCATTGTCTTTGAGGACCGGCCGTCGGACTCTCCTTTTGTTGAAAAGATCTGGCGTTGCCACAGCGAGCGCGGGGGCGCTTTTCTTTCGGTTGCGGCCTGTCATTTTGAGATGGCTGTGACGCGACTCAGGGGCAAGATCTTCATCACGCTGCGCGGACCGGAGACCAAGGCAACGACCGTCGACTGCCCCGCCGAAGGGGAGTGGCTTGGCATTCGCTTCAAACTGGGCACTTTCATGCCGCGATTCCTGCCCGCAAGCCTTCGCGATCAGAACGATGTGACGTTGCCCGGTGCGACGAGTCGTTCTTTCTGGCTAAACGGTTCTGCGTGGCAATATCCAGATTTTGACAACGCGGAAACATTTATCAAGCGGCTCGCCAAGACTGGTGTCATTTCGCGTGAACCGGCCGTCGCGGCCGCCCTGGCTGGCGAATCACCCGCACTGTCTGTGCGATCCACACAACGGCATTTCTTGCAGGCCACGGGCATAACCTACGCCGCTTTTCGTCAAATCGAGCGGGCGCGATATGCTGCGAACTTGCTGACGGAGAACGCTTCCATCCTCGACGCCGCCCATCTCGCTGGCTATTTCGATCAAGCGCACCTGACTCGATCACTCAAATACCTCATCGGACTGACGCCTGCAAAGATCATCCAGGGCGACAGGCAATTGTCGTTTTTGTACAAGACCGAACCTCTTCGCTGAATCTATAGTCCTGCCTGAACTGGAACGGCCGCCGGCGCGTGAACTGCGCGGTATCAGGGCGGCGACAGAAGAAGGGAGAGACGATTCATGGGAGCACCTGTTGTTCATTTTGAAATCATAGGCGGAGAAGAGAATGAGCTTGAGAGGTTCTATCGCGAGCTTTTCGGGTGGAAGATCAACAGCAATAACCCGATGAAGTACGGAATCGTTGATACGGGCGGCGGACCGCAAGGTATCAATGGCGGCGTGGGTCCTGCAAACGATGGCAGCAAGCGCGTTTCTATATACGCCCAAGTCAACGATCTGCAGGCAACGCTCGATCGGGTGGAAAAACTGGGCGGCAAGACCATCCTACCGCCAACTGAGGTACCGGGCGGACCCAGGCTAGCCCTGTTTGCCGATATGGCCGGCAACGTCACCGGGCTTCTTCTGGGAAAGCAGGCCGGTAAATGACCAGACAAGAATTTCCAAATGGGAGCCCCGTCAATAGCAATCCATTGATCTCGAAAAAGCTTGTTTGGACTGGCCGCGCCATAAGCGGACTCGCGGTGCTTTTTTTTCTGTTCGATGGCGTAATGAAACTGTTGAAGCCGGCGGTCGTCGTCGAAGCAACACGACAGTTAGGATATCCCGAGTCTGACATCGTGGGCATCGGTGTCCTGCTCCTGGCGTGCACTCTGCTCTATGTTTTTCCCCGCACATCGGTTCTGGGCGCAATTTTGCTTACTGCGTACATGGGTGGAGCTGTTGCGAGCCAGGTCCGGGTCGGTGCGGGATGGTTTAACGTCACGTTTGCCGCCGTGTTCGGTGCCCTGGTATGGACCGGTTTGTGGCTGCGGGATACCCGTGTTCGCAATATGCTAGGTTCGTGAAGCGGCGTAGTTCTCTGCTTCCAAAGTGCCCGACCGTCCCCGCCCGGCGTGCGGCCCGCTGAAGCGACACCGCCGCCACGGCACCCGTCGCTTCAGGAACAATCAGTGCGCGGGACACGGACCTGAAACTAACTCTGGCACAGGACAAGACTGTTCCTATTGGCGCCAACCACCGCCTAGGGCTCGATACAGTTCAACAAGGGCTAGAAGCTGGCCTCCCCGCGTCTGGGCCAGCGCGATTTGTGCATTAAACAGCCCGCGCTGGGAGTCGAGTACCTCCAAATAACTGGAGAGCCCGCCGGAATAGCGAATGCTCGATAGATGCAAGGACCGCGAAAGCGCGTCCACCTGCCGTTCCTGAACGGTGCGCAGTTCACGAAGTTTTTGGTATTGCACAAGCGCATCAGCTACTTCGCGAAAAGAGGTCTGCACAGATTTTTCGTAATTTACTTTCGACTCTTCCCAGTTCTGCAACGCAAGCTGGTATCCAGCCCGAATTCGCCCGCCTTCAAACAGGGGCGCCGTGAGTCCGGCGCCTGCCGAATAAACCCCGCCGGTTCCTCCGGACAGTCCCGTCAACTGATCGCTGGCAACGCCAAAGAGTCCAGTCAGGCTGATGCGGGGAAAGAAATCCGCGCGCGCAACACCTACTCTAGAATTCGCTGCGCGCAGTGACGCTTCTGCCTGTCGGATATCCGGCCGTCTTTCAAGCAGGTCGGACGGCAATCCGGCGGGAACTTCGGGCGGCAGATATTGATCCGTTAAAAGTTTTCCTCGAGGCACCTCGCCAGGCGCTTGTCCGAGAAGCAGTCTCAGACTGTTTTCTTCCTGGACAATTTGCCGCTCAAGGTCTGGAACCACGGCTTCGGCAGCCGCGTAGTCCGCTTCGGCCTGGGCAATGTCCAACCCCGAATTTACGCCCGCCACCTTCAGTTTGTTGAATAAATCGAGCGTACTTTTCCGGGTTCCAACTGTGTCATGAGCGATCTGTAGTTGCAGATCGAGCTCTCGCAGTAAGAAATAATTCTGGGCCACCTCGGCGACCAGGCCCGTTACAACCCCTTGTCGCCCCTCTTCCGTGGCCAGTAGATCGTATCGCCCTGCGGCGCGCTCGCTTCTCAGCCGCCCCCAAAAATCGATTTCCCAGGACAATTGGGGCGCAAGCGACGCGGACACGATTGGCGGGAATCCGGCGACCTTATCTCTGCTCAGTGCTCCGTTGATATCCACTTGCGGATACAGTGGAGCCGCACTGATGCGCGCTGTCGCGCGCGCCTGTTCTACACGGACTGCTGCGATTCTGAGGTCGTAGTTATTCTGGAGCGAGGTTCGAATCAGTTTCTGCAACTCTTCATCCTGAAAAAGTTGCCACCACGCCTGGTCCGCGATGGAAGACGCTGTCGGCTCCTGAAGCAAGCGAAAGTTAGCCAGTGGTTCCGTTTTCGGACGCTGGTATTTTGGCCCCACGGCGCAACCGGCTGCCAACACCGGGAGCAGCAAGAAACTGACGCGAGTGCGCATCAGCCGCGCCCTTCCGCCGGCAAGGTGCTGTCAGGCCGCGGAGCTTCCGGTCTTTCCCCACCACGGTTCGCAAGCCGTTCGACTGCAACGAAAAGCGCCGGCACAAGGAAAACTCCGAATATGGTAGCGAGCAACATCCCCGCAATGACAACCGTTCCCAGAATCTGTCGCGACGCCGATCCTGCCCCGCTGGCAATTGCCAGCGGCACGGTCCCCAGTATGAAGGCAAACGACGTCATCAGAATGGGACGGAGCCGTAGTCGCGCTCCCTTAAGTGCGGCTTCTGTAAGCGATAGGCCCTTTTCGTATTCATCTTTTGCAAACTCAACAATTAGGATGGCATTCTTGGCCGCCAGTCCGACCAGCATGATCAGCCCGATTTGTGCGTACACGTCCAAATCGTAGTCGCGAACCAGCAGCCCGAGCATCGCTCCGAGCACGGCAACCGGCGTCGTGAGCAGCACACTGAAGGGCAGCGACCAGCTGCTGTAAAGTGCTGCCAGAATCAGAAACACAAACACGATCGACAATGCAAAAACCGGTCCAGCCGACCCGGTAGCCTTTTTTTCTTGATAAGACAGTCCACTCCAGTCATATCCCAGCTCGGGCGGCAGAACCTGTTTCGCTACGTCCTCGAGCGCCGCCATGGCTTGTCCGGAACTAAACCCGGGCGACGCCCCGCCAATAATCTGAACGGATCGAAATAAATTGAAACGTTGCGTAAATTCCGGCCCGCCGATTTTCCTTAAGGTTACAAGGGTGTCGAGCGACACCATGTCGTTTTTGTTGTTCCGCACGTAATACTGGCCGATATCGTCGGGCTTCGAACGATACTGCGGCTCGGCTTCGATATAAACTCGCCACTGCCGCCCGAACCGATTGAATTGATTGACGAAGGCTCCGCCGAGAAATGCTTGCAAGGTCACGTATAAGTCTCCCGGAGCGACGCCTTGTTTCAGGGTTTTGGCCGTATCGAGGTCGACGAAATACTGCGGAACAGCGGGCCTCCAGACGGTATTCACCCCGGTGAGTTCAGGACGCTTTCGCGCCGCCGCCAGAAATTTTTCCAGATTGGAAGCCAGCAGTTCGACGCTGCCGCCGCTGCGGTCTTGCAGCATGAAGGTAAAACCGCCCGAGTTCCCCAGACCCGGTATGGCGGGAGGCAGAAATCCGAAGGCAATCGCTTCTGGAATCTGTTGCGCAAAGGCTCCATTTAAGTGCTGAACAATTCCCGCGGCGGACTCGGCCTTTGATTTCCGCTCATCCCACGGCTTAAGTGGCACGAAGAAAAATGCGCTATACGTTGAATTTGTGCCGCTAAGCAGGCTGAATCCTGAAATCGTTACGTAGTGTTGGACTCCCGGCGTCTTCTTGATAATTTCTTCCATCCGTCGCGTGACGGCATCGGTTCTCTGCAGCGACGCGCCATCGGGAAGTTGCGCCTGCACGAGTAGAAAACCCTGGTCTTCGGCCGGGAGAAAGCTGGTTGGCAGCCGCTTTCCCAGCACGCCGGAAGCGATTATTACGCCCAGAAGTGCCGCTCCGGTGAGAACCAAACGGCGAATTAAAACCGCGCTGAGTCGCACGTATCCATTTGTAGTCTTTTCAAATCCGCGATTGAATCCTGCAAAAAACTTCGACAGCAGACCCCCAGTTCCCGACTTCGGCTTTAGCAGCAGCGCTGCCAGAGCCGGGCTCAGGCTCAGTGCGTTGAATGCTGAAAGCAGCACGGACACCGCAATGGTGACCGCGAACTGCTGGTTCAATAGCCCCTGGATTCCGCCTGTAAACGCGATCGGCACAAAAACAGCGGAAAGAATCAGGGCGATTCCAATAACCGGGGCGGATACTTCCTCCATCGCTTTCAGTGCTGCTTCCTTGGGTGCCTTTCCTTCTTCAATGTGCCGCTCGACCGCTTCCACCACCACAATGGCATCGTCGACCACGAGCCCGATTGCCAGAACAAGCCCGAACAAGGAAAGAGTATTGATGGAAAATCCAAGCAGCGGAAAGATCATGAAAGTTCCGACCAGCGATACCGGAACCGCAAACAGCGGAATGATTGTCGCGCGCCAATTCTGCAGAAAAATAAACACGACGACAATGACAAGCCCAATCGCTTCCAGCAAGGTGATCAGAATTTCTTTGATGCCTTCTGAAACCGGAAGCGTGGTGTCCAGAGATATGGTGTAGTCCACGTCATTCGGGAAACGTTCTTTGAGTTGCTTCATGCGCTCGCGAACAGCGTGTGAGACATCGAGCGCGTTTGACCCCGGCGTCTGGAAAACTCCGATGTTTGCTGCAGGCTTGCCGTCGAAACGACCGATCGAGGAATAGTTAAGAGTTCCCAGTTCGATTCTCGCAACATCGGAAAGCCGAATGATTCCGCCCTCCGGACTCGCGCGAACAATAATGGAACCAAACTCCGCTGGCTTCACCAGCCGCCCCTGTGCGCGCACGGTAAAGGTCATCTCCTGGCCCTTAAGCGCCGGTTCATCTCCGATTTTCCCCGCGGGATTGACGTTGCTCTGCTGCTGGATAGCTGCTATCAAGTCGGAAACCGTCAGCTTCAGTTTTGCCAGCTTGTCGGGTTGCACCCAGATTCGCGTTGCGTAGTCGCTGGTCCCGTAGTTGACGACTTGTCCGACTCCCGGGATTCGCAATAGTTCATCGTTAAGATTGATCACCCCGAAATTTCCCAGAAAATGACTGTCGAAAGTGCCTTGTGGAGAGGATAGCGACACCACAACAACCGGCAATCCAGTGGACTTCTGCACGGTAATTCCGTATTGACTGACTGCGCTCGGCAGGTTCGGAGAAGCCTGCGCCAACCGGTTCTGCACATTGACTTGGTCGATGTTGACGTCGGAACCTACTGCAAAATCGATGGCCATGTTCATCGTTCCATCGTTCGCATTGGTCGACGTCATGTACAGCATGTTGTCGACGCCATTCATTTGCTGCTCAATCGGAGCCGCCACAGACTCTTCAATTGTCAGAGCGTCGGCTCCGGTGTAGATGGCTGTCAGCCGGATTTCCGGCGGAACAATGTTCGGGTATTGGGCAACCGGCAGCTTCACAATCGTAACGGCCCCGACAATGACCATTAAGATCGAAATCACCAGTGCGACGATGGGTCGGTTTATGAAAAACTTTGACATTGTTCTGTCTATCCTGCCGGGACCGGCTTACGGGCGGGACCCGGTTCCCGGCTGATCGATTTGCTCTTTGGGCGTTTCCGATTTCACCGTTACCGTCACCCCGCTGCGAACTTTCTGTAGCCCTTCGACTACAACTTTCTCGCCCGGTTTTATTCCGCTCTCGACGATTATGAAACTCTGGTACTGCGCTCCCGGTTCAATGGTTCTCACCTCCGCCTTGCTGTCGCTTCCAACCACCACGACGTTGTAGGCGCCCTGCACTTCTTGCAAAGCGCGCTGAGGAATCAACACCGCTCCGGAACGAACTTGCGACTGGATCCGAACGCGTGCGTATTGTCCCGGCCGGACAATGCTATTGGGATTGGGAAATTCGGCTTGCAGCGTAAGCGATCCGGTACCCGGGTCAATCTGACCCTCAACTCCGACAAGTCGGCCCGGAAACGGATATTTCCGTCCATCCGCCAAGGTAATTGAAATGTCAGGCTTGGAATTCTGCGCCACCACTTCGTCGGGAACGCGCTTGCGATATTCCAGATACTCTCGCTCAGAAACCGTGAAACGAACCCAGAACGGATTAATGGTAGACACCGTCGTGAGGGGGCCGGATTGTCCGGTCCCCACCAGACTCCCTACCTGTGTGACCGTAAATCCGGCAAGTCCATTCACTGGTGAATACACTTTGGTGTAATTCAGATTGATTTTCGCTGATTCCACGTTCGCTTTCGCCGATTCCACGGACGCAGCGGCAGCCTGCTCGCTCGTCGTCGCATTGTCCAGCTGTTGGCGGCTAATCGCGTCCTCCCTAGCCAGCGGGGCGTATCGCTCAACGTCGTTCTTGGCCTGCTGCAATTGCGCTTCGGCTTGCGCCAATTGGCCGTTCGCCTGTGCAAGAGTCGCCACGTAGGGACGGGGATCGACCGTATAGAGAAGCTGCCCTGCTTTCACGAGCGAGCCATCCTTGTAGTCTTGCGATTGGAGAAAACCGGAAATACGGGGGAAAATCTGGACTTCTTTGGAGCCCCGCGTCTGTCCGATTGCTTCCACATAAATCGGAAGATCCCGTTGCACCGCGGTTGCAACGATCACATCCGGCGGCGGCATGGGCGGCGGTCCGTGCTTGGACTGGCAACCTGTGAGGATCGCCACCACCGCAAAACAATAAGAGAATTTCATTCGCAGCTCATTTCTGCCGAAGTCTTGCCCTTCCTGGCCAGCAAACGCGTTTCATTTGAGTCCTGAAATTGTTCCATTCTGTATACACTCAATGAAAGCTCCCATCAAGCCGCGTATAGCACCCCCCTTTGTGGAATTTCAGGCGGCGCCATGCTCTACTCTTGAATTCCGTGGCGGCACCACCGGATATCCCCAAGCCTCCGAGGAAGCACCTGCACGTTGGAGTTAAGCGTTTCACGACGAACAGCCTGGATTAGCGGCGGCCACAGCAGAGAAATGCGGTCTGTTGCGCAGCAACCAGAGCCGGAATCACCGTCATCTTCTTGGTGTACTGCACTACCTGATCGACAATAAAACGTGGCGTTCCTCGCCCCCAGGTTTTCCCCAGGTAAATCAGCATCTGAATCTGTCATTATCTGAAATTGTGATTTTCTCCATTGAAGTTTTGAAATCCGCTTGCCATTCGCCTCACAGCGTTTTTTCTCAATTGTGCCTTCGGAACCGAAGCACAGGCGTTCTCGAGAGCGCTTTTTGGGGTTTCTTCGCGCCTCGAGAAGGGAACTGGGGGA
>Ga0193726_1002726_pt1 | contig 11684 bp, 11 predicted proteins | sample H2c1metaG_FD_144928 | JGI IMG/M metagenome (GOLD analysis project Ga0193726, IMG submission 144928) | Soil microbial communities from a riparian zone of the East river system, Colorado, United States - H2c1 | ecosystem: Environmental > Terrestrial > Soil > Riparian zone | place: USA: East River... | reverse complement strand
TCGGATGCCACCATCGCCACGGCATTCCCAACTGGTCCCGTCCATACGCGAGGTGCGTATGAATGAGTAGCGCCGGCAACGCGACAAGGCCGAGCGAGACAAGCAAATCGACTATCTTGGCCGTGCTGCTGGGAATTCCAGAAATGTAAAACTGCGAGGCATTTAGGAATAAAAGAATTCCTGAGTAGTAGAGAAACAGCGCGAACGCGAGAAAAAACAGCACGCGTTCAAAAATGCGCCGCCTCCGATAGCCCACAATCAAAATCATCAGGAACAGTGAAAACAAAGTTCCCGCTGTCGCGAGCACGAGTTGCAGATTGACGAAGAAATTCATCGAAACTTGGCCCCGATTCTAGTCATTCCACAATCAGCAAATCAACAACCAAGTGCAATATTTTCCTTGCACCTGTAAGTTGATGAAAATGAGCATGTTGCTCGAACATGCCTGTGGAAAACCGAGAGTTGAGTGTCGCCCGCTCACTTGACATGTCGGCCCCTTCCGACTATATTAGCAGTCGCGTCAGAGGAGTGCTAACGCACTTCTCTGACTCCTCAAAGCATCTAAAATCACTTACGAAGGTCATTCCGACCAAACGTCACGGAGGGCAACCACATATGGCAGTGAATATCACCCCCCTGCATGACCGAGTTCTGGTCAAGCGGATCGAAGATAAAGAAACCGTTCGGGGCGGCATCATCATCCCTGATTCGGCAAAAGAAAAGCCACAGGAAGGCGAAGTCGTAGCCGTGGGCGCAGGCAAAATCGAAAAGGGCGCACGCGTGCCCTTGGACGTGAAAGCCGGCGACCGCATTCTTTTCGGCAAGTACAGCGGTTCCGAAATCAAAATTGAAAACGAAGAATACCTCATCCTTCGCGAGGACGAAATCCTGGCGAAGCTCAGCGGCGCGTCAAAGGCAGCCGGCGGCAAGAAGTAGTTTCCGCCAGCAAAACGCAATCGTCGCCACTTACTAAGAAAAGTTTAGCCAGACCAATCCAACATTTTTGAAAGTTCGCGAAGCGAATAGGTTCACTAATCTCTAGGAGGAAGAAGTCTCATGGCAAAGCAGATCGTAACAGGCGAGGCATCCCGCCAGGCTATCCTGCGCGGAGTGAACGCACTGGCTGACGCCGTAAAGATCACGCTGGGCCCCAAGGGCCGCAATGCGGTGATCGAAAAGAAATTCGGCGCACCAGTGATTACCAAAGACGGCGTGACCGTCGCGAAGGAAATCGAGCTGGCAGATCCGCTCGAAAACATGGGCGCACAAATGGTGCGCGAAGTGGCGTCGAAAACATCTGACGTAGCAGGCGACGGCACCACCACGGCAACCGTTCTGGCGCAGGCCATCTTCCGCGAAGGCGTGAAGACGGTGGCGGCCGGCGCAAGCCCCACGGCGTTGAAGCGCGGCATCCAGAAGGCGGTGGATACAGCCGTCGAAGAAATCCGCAAGCTGCACCGTGACGTGAAGGGCGACATGATTGCCCAGGTCGGCACAATTTCCGCCAACAATGACAAGCAAATCGGCAGCATCATTGCCGAAGCGATGAAGAAGGTCGGCAAGGATGGCGTCATCACCGTCGAGGAATCCCGCACGATGGAAACCACGCTTGAAGTGGTTGAAGGTATGCAATTCGACCGCGGCTACCTCTCCCCTTACTTCGTCACCGATCCAGAGCGCATGGAATGCAACCTGGAAGATCCCTACATCCTGATCAACGAAAAGAAGATCAGCTCGATGAAGGATCTGCTTCCCTTGCTCGAGCAAGTTGCGCGTGCAGGCAAGCCGCTCTTGATCATCGCAGAAGGCGAAGCACTCGCGACGCTAGTTGTGAACAAGCTCCGCGGCACGCTGAATTGCGCTGCCGTTAAGGCTCCGGGCTTCGGCGATCGCCGCAAAGCGATGCTGGAAGACATTGCCATCCTGACCGGCGGCAAGGCGCTCACAGAAGACCTCGGCATCAAGCTGGAGAATGTGAAGATCGAGGATCTGGGCCGCGTCAAGAAAGTTACGATTGATAAGGACAACACCACGCTGGTGGAAGGCGCAGGCAAGCCGGCGCACATCGAAGGCCGCGTAAAACAAATGCGCGCTCAAATCGAAGACACCACTTCGGATTACGACCGCGAGAAACTGCAAGAGCGGTTGGCGAAGCTGGTCGGCGGAGTTGCGGTAATCAAAGTGGGCGCGGCAACGGAAACCGAGCTGAAGGAAAAGAAGGCTCGCGTTGAAGACGCTATGCACGCCACACGCGCCGCAGTCGAGGAAGGCATCGTTCCAGGCGGCGGCACAGCCCTGATTCGCTGCATCCCGGCGCTCGAAAAGCTCAAGCTGGAAGGTGATGACGCGATCGGCATCAACATCGTCAAGCGCGCGCTGGAAGAGCCATTGCGGCAAATCGCGCACAACGCAGGCTTTGAAGCTGCCGTAATTATCGGCCGCGTTCGCGAATCCAAGGATGAAAATTTTGGCTTCAACGCCGACACCGGAGAATATGGCGACCTCGTAAAATCAGGCGTCATCGACCCGGCGAAAGTTACACGGCTCGCGCTGCAGAATGCAGCGTCGGTTGCCGCGCTGATGCTCACCACCGAAGCGCTGGTGGCGGACATCCGCGAAGACGAAAAGAAGGGTGCAGCAGCCGGCGGTCACGGCGGCGGACCCGGCGGCATGGGCGGCGGAGGAATGTACTAAACTTCGGCCACACGTAACGCAAACAAAAGGGGCGGCCGAGATTCGGTCGCCCCTTTTGTTTTGCCCCATTTATTTTCATGTATGATTCCGCTTTCTCCTGCGTATATCTCTACAATATTTTTGTCTCTCATTCGTCTTCAAAAGTGGATGAGCGAGCCGTGGAGCATCACCGCGATGGCCGAACGAGATCGCCAACTTTCCGAGATCGTCGCGGGGCAACGCGCCCGGCTGCGCAATTTCATCCGTCGTCGCGTGGCCGATCCTTCTGACGCTGAGGACATCGTGCAGGAAGTTTTCTACGAACTTGTAGAAGCCAATCGCCTGCTGATGCCAATCGAGCACGTGACTGGCTGGCTTTATCGCGTCGCGCGGAATCGCATCATCGATTTATTTCGGAAGAAAAAACCGGAGCGCTTTAGCGACGCGGCAATTGAAAATGAAGACGGCGAAATCTTGCAAGTCGAAGACTTGTTACCTTCGCTGGATGCCGGCCCGGAAGCGCTCTACATGCGCAACGTGCTTCTGGACGAGCTGGAACTCGCAATCGAAGCTTTGCCTGACGAACAACGAGAAGTTTTCATCGCGCACGAAATCGATGGGCGAAGCTTCAAAGACTTGTCAGCGGAAACAGGAATCAGCATTAGCACGCTGCTTTCACGGAAACGCTACGCAATTCTGCATCTGCGCGAAAGATTGCAAGACATTTACGAAGAGTTTGTGAAGAAGTGAGGAGAACAATATGAAAAAGAAACTTATTTTTATTATTCCACTCGCAATGCTCGGCATCGCGGCAATGATCATAATTGGCGGCGAAGTTGTGATGCGTTTGTGGAATTGGCTGACGCCGGAATTATTCGGGTGGCGGCAGATCAATTTCTGGCAAGCGTTCGGATTGCTGGCCCTTTGCCGAATTTTGTTCGGAGGCTTCGGTGCGCGCGGCGGTATGCGCTCCGGAATTCGCAGGCGCATGGCGTATCGCTGGGATCGTCGCATGGCCGAACGTTGGGAACGCATGACGCCCGAGGAGCGCGAAAAATTCCGCACCAGCGCGCGCGGACGATGCGGGCCGTTCGAGCCGCCGACTTCGGCAGCGACACCGACGGCGTAAGCACGCGCAAAAAACCGCTAGCCTGAGGGCGCTGCTTGCTGCGTCCTCAACCGAAATGTACAATTAACTTTTAGCAGCCACGCGCAAACACATATGCCAAATAACGATTTCCAATTCGCCACAGTCGACGAAGCCGCCGAAGAATTCCGTCAGGGTCGGCCCATCGTGCTCGTGGATGACGAAGACCGCGAGAACGAAGGCGACATCACCATGGCCGCCGAAAAAGTTACGCCGGAAGCCATCAACTTCATGGCGAAATTTGGCCGTGGACTTATTTGCCTGACGCTTACTGAAGAACGTTGCGACGAACTAAATTTGCCGCTGATGTCTCCAATAAATACCGCGGCACACGGCACGCCTTTTACGGAATCCATCGACGCACGTCGCGGCACTACTACCGGAATCAGTGCCGCGGATCGCGCCCTTACAATTCTCGCCGCGATTGACCCACTCACTCGCCCCAACGATCTCGCACGGCCTGGACACATCTTCCCTCTTCGAGCAAAACGCGGCGGTGTTCTCGTTCGCGCCGGACAAACTGAAGCTTCCGTCGATCTAGCGCGCATCGCAGGTATGACGTCCGCCGGAGTGATCTGCGAAATCATGAATGACGATGGCACTATGGCGCGAGTGCCGCAGCTAATCGAATTTTGCCGCACGCACAATTTGAAAATGCTCACGGTGGCGGAACTAATTCGCTACCGCATGCAGCACGAGCGTTACGTCCATCGAGTGGCCGAAGCTCCGCTGGCAACCGTCTACGGGGACTTCAAAATGATTGTTTATTCCAGTGAAGTGGATAACGAGCAGCACATCGCGTTGGTGCGCGGAGATTTGACTGATCTTTCAATTAAAGTACCGCCGCTGGTTCGCGTGCACTCACATTGTTTGACGGGCGACGTTTTCAATTCCACAAGCTGCGATTGCCGCGAAATTATCGCGCGATCACTTCAAGCAATCGTCTCAGAAGGCCGCGGAGTGTTCGTTCATCTGCACCACACGGGGCGCGGCTTTGCAATCGACTCCACTCCAGTAATTGCAGGTCAACTTCCGGGAATTCGTTATCACAAGCGTGGGGATCTGGATGGTGACGTCGCACGTCTGCGCATGGTGCAACACGAAAGCGGAATCGGCGCGCAAATTTTGAGGGATCTCGGATTGACGGATATTCGCGTGCTAACAAATCATCCGCGTAAAGTTGTTGCGCTGGCAGGCTACGGCATCACCATCGCGGATCAAGTTCCGCTTGACGCGCACTCGTCAAAGACCACACACCAAGTTTTGTAATTCGCGGCGTACCCAAATCTGTAGCTCACCTCTTCAGATGTGAGGCCGTTCGCCGCGCCGTAAATTAGTAGGAACGTACATCCGGGATGCCAGTCCCACCCGGATCCTTCGCTGGAGTTCCCGTCTTGGCCGGCGTCTTTGTTGTCTGCGCTTTCGGCGACGGCGTCTTCGCAGCTGGAGCAGACACCGCAACAACCGGCTTCACTATCACGTACTGCTTTATTTTTTCCAGTCGACCGGCGCTAATCCCACGCACCGCCAACAAATCTTCCACTCGCAAAAACGGCCCGCTCTTCTTACGGTAATCCAAAATGCGCTGCGCCGTCACCGGACCAACTCCGGGCAAACTATGAAACTGGTCGTACGTCGCGGTATTCAAATCAAACGGCTTCGCAGGCGGCGGCAATTTCTTAGCCTTCTCTTGCGCGTCAACGACGGCCGCAACTGGACACAGAGTCATCACCAGCACCAAGCCGAACAATCTGCGCAGCCAAAATCGCCGACGCAAATTCACATTCGCGTAGCTCTCCATTACGTTCCTCCTTTGCGGCAAATCTCGTTATCTAGGATGGACTTCGGCTAACGCCACGAGAAATTCTGATCGTGAGAGGAATCTCGCAGCAAGTGGAAGTAGGTCAAAGAGCCAAGAAATGCCGGGACTACAGCCGGAAAGAGGACCCAAGTGGCTGGAGTAATCTCAGAGGCACTATACGCTAATGGTAACTACATAAGCAAGGGCGGCGTTCGGGAATACCTTACTTACTTCCCGCTCGGCTTTTCGCCGACCCAATGTTCCCCGTCGCACCCGGGGAAAGAAGTCGTTAATCGCGAATCAATTTTCGACGAGTTATCCTTGAATAGAATAACGTCATCTACTACGAACTTCCCATCTTCGGATATCACGACTGCTGCGACGTTCCAATGAAATGTATTTGCGGGATCAGTTTTTCTGCCGTTTACTTCAATCGAATCTTTATAAGTCAGCCGCACATAAACGCGATAGGAGACATTTTTCTCTGGCTCCGTCCGCGTCACTACGGCTGCGATGGGAGCAGCTCTCTCGTTCGCTCCAGAGAACAAACCGAGTTCGAGCCAGTCGAATTCCGGTTTCTCGTCCGCATTTTTGGGATGTTGGCGGAAATAATCTGCTTCGCAGGATTGTGACGACTCAAGCTGACGAATTAGCTTCTTGCTGAGGAAGGGCCAAACCGCGGATTTGTCCGCATCCTTTGGAATTCCAATCGGCTTGCGTGCGACGACCTGCTTGTACAGTTCTCGCACAACAACGTCGGGTGAATTATCCGCAGCGCCCATTGGGGAGGCGATGCCCACGAGCAGCGCCAGCAAAATCAAGGAACGCAATTTCATGCTCGTTTTTTCCTCTGCGCGACGCGTCAGATCCGATTACCCTGCGCGTCAAATGTTTCCACATCGCCGAACAGAGCGGCTTGTTCACCAATGTGCGCGCGATCTCCGGCAATCACAATCTGCGCGTGCGCCGAATCAAAATATTTCCGCGCTGCGAGCATCACGTCGCCTGAAGTAAGCGCGCGAACGCGTTCGCGGTACGTTTCCAAATAATCGTCCGGCAAATCATTCATAAGCACAGTCGCAAGTTGTCCCGCGATACCGCCTTGCGTGCCGAGGCCCAGCGAGAAAACTCCGGTCATATAATGAAGCGCGTCCGCGAGCTCCATCGCTTCCACGGGCAAGGAACGCATGCGATCCAATTCGTAGAATATTTCCGTGAGACTTGCCGCAACTACTTCATTGCGAACCGCCGCGCTCACACTGAAATATCCGTACTGCCTGAGCGAATGGCTGCCGCTGCGTGGGCTGTACGTGTAACCTTTCTGCTCGCGAATATTCATTACAAGCCGCGAATTAAATGCGCCGCCATAAATATTATTGGCAAGCGCCAGCCGCAGCCAATCCGGATTTTTCCGGGTGATTGCCATATTGCCGACAATAATTTCCGATTGCACCGAGCCGGGAACGTGAACCAAGTGTACGCGGCGGCTTTGCGCGGCAGGGGGCGCGGGCTGCGCCGCAACTGTCGGAGGAGCACCCGTCCAATTTCCGAAAATACTTTCGATATCCGCGAACATTTTCTCTGCGGAAAAATCTCCCACGGCAACAAGCAGAGCGCCAGACGGCCGATAATGTTCGCGATAGAAAGATGTAAGTGAATCGAGCGTGTAGCCTTCCACCTGCGCTTCCGAGGGCGCGATTGTCGCGTAGGGATGTGAGCCGAATAAGACTTTGCGCAAACGTTCCGAGGCCAGAAAATCCGGAGTTGTGCGCGCGATTTTTAATTCTTCGAGCTTCTGTCTTTTCTCACGCTCAAATTGTTCGACGGGAAACGCTGCGTCGCGCGCCATTTCCGACGCCAATTCTAAAAGTGGGCGCGAAAATTCGCCGAGTCCACCGAATGCAACGGCGCTGGTATCCGCTCCGGCGCCCGTTGATAAATCCGATCCCCAGCGTCGCAAATCTTCTTCAATTTGCCGGCTCGTCCGATGCGCAGTACCGGTTCGCGCAACTGTCGCGGCCATCTCGGCAAGTCCCGGGGTTGCAGCAACTGAATTTCCGCTGCGAAAAAATAATTCCGCAGTGAACTTTGGAATTGTGTGCGACTCAACCAACCCAACCTCAAGTCCGTTGGATAATTTGCGACGGAATCGGCGCGGCCAAACTACTGGGCGCTCAGGTCCAAGCGCCGGAATTTCTGCGCGATTCAGTTTTGAAATTGAGGAAGCCATTACGCGGCCTCCTTCTGCGAAGGCAATCGAAACACGATTGCTCGCTGAGATGACGCGAGATATTTTCCTGCCGCTGCCTGCACTTGTGCAGGAGTAACTTTCATAAATCCATCCAGAATTGAATTGATAAGCGTGGGATCATTATCAAATAAAGTGAAACACGCAAGATAATGCATCAACCCGAATCGTGGAAAACTGGAACCATGTCCGCCTTCGAGTGAGGAATAATATTCGGCGCGGAATTTCACTTTCACGTGCTCCAATTCGTCGGCTTCAATTCCCTTTTTGCGCACGTCCTCCACAATCGCGTCATATGCCGCCATGATTTGTTCTGACGTGACTTCCGGCTTGTAAATTACGCGCGTCACTAATTGCGAAGGCCCGTTGTAATCAAACGGATCGCCTGTATCGCCCGCCGCTTCCACGGCAAGCTGCTGCTCCAAGACCAGCCGCCGATAAAATCTTCCGGCTCGGCCGCCATGAAGCGCATGATCGAGCAGCGACATCGCGTACCAATCAGGAGTTCGCCGCGCTGGAAAACGGTAACCAATCGCAACGGCCGGAAGCGTTCCAAATTTTTCTTCCACAGTTCCCCGTCGCTCTTCAGTTTGCACCGGCTCGGTAGTATCGGCCTGAATCGGAGTTGGGATCGAGGGAATATCTTCAAAGTAGCGCTTCGCGAGCGTGAATGCTTCTTCCATTTCGACGTCGCCAATAATTAGAAGGACCGCATTTGACGGTACGTAATACGTGTTAAAGAATTCGCGCACATCAGCGAGAGTTGCGGCGTCCAGATCAGCGAACTCGCCATAAAAATTGTGCGCGTTCGCCCAATTCCGGAAAGCCACGGGAGGTAAATCCAGCCACGGAAATCCTCCGTAGGGCTGGTTCAAAACATTCACGCGAACTTCTTCTTTCACTACGTCACGTTGATTGCGCAAATTTTCGTCGTCGACTTTCAGCGCGCGCATGCGATCGGATTCCAGCCACAACATGCGCTCAAGCGCATTCGACGGAACCGTTTCAAAATAATTCGTAAGATCGTAATGTGTGGAACCATTCAGCACTCCGCCGGAAGAATTCACCAGCTTGATGTGCACCATTTTGCCGGCGTTTTCAGAGCCTTGAAACATCATGTGCTCGAAAAGGTGCGCGAATCCACTGCGTCCATGCGGTTCCAAACGAAATCCGATGTTGTAATACACGCCGACAGTTACGAGCGGCGCGGTTCGCTCCGGCGAAACCACCACGCGCAAACCGTTCGCAAGCTTTCGGCTTTCCACTTCGACATGAAGTCCTGACAAGAGTTCCCCCTGACAATAAAATGATCGTGAACTAATTCTGGAAATTTGCAGCGATTACTTTCCGCGACGCTTAGATGCTCCGAGCGCAGGTTTTAGTTTAGCAAGAACTGCGTCCGGACGCCGCGCCAACACTCGCGCACCGAGCTTATGCACGGCCGCATATGCTTCTCGATATTCCAGCGGAAATCTTTTCAACGCTTTCATGTGCCCTGCTATCGTACCAAAGTCGCCGCGTGCGGCGGGACCGCTCCACGCGACATTCGCACCGAATTTTTCAAAGTTGGAAAGGACTTGCCGGGAAAGTTGCAGCAGAGCAAGGCCGGCCTGGCGCCTGGAAAATCCCACGCTCGTCAAAATTCGCGTGCCGGTTTCAACCAGCGTCAACACATGCGCCGCGGAAAACACTCCCGCGGAATGATAAGCGCTCTTATCCTGGATTCGGACGTGAACTGGAATGCCGCGCAGATCGTGCACAATTCGTCGCGCTACTTTCAGAGCTTTCGGCATTCCTTCGATTACCATCCACACGCCCTCGAGCGGCGGAGCAACACGCGAGGAAAAACTTTGCAGCGGATGAAGCGATCCGACATTGGCGCCAGCGCGTTGCAGCGGCGCAAGTGCGCGGCTGTCCATCGCACCGCTGGTGTGCAGAATTATTTTCCCACTCCATTCTTCGCCGCCGATATTCGCAAGCTGTTCCGCCAGTCCAGCGATTGCGTCGTCAGGCGCGGTGATCAGCACAACGGAAGTTTCCAAAATTAATCGCGAGAGTTTTCCGTAAGGACGTCCGCCGCCAATGTACCTCGCGGCGCGGCGCGCAGTAGGTTCGGAACGCGTCACCACCGAGGTGATGTGCCATCCAGATTCGCGAAGTTGTTTTCCCAGCGCGCGGCCGACACGGCCTGCGCCAACAATCGCGATTGATGTCGGCGTTACTTTCAAACTCCCTGTCTCTCCGGCGAATTCCTGTTCAACGTCCGATGGATGCTAGAATATCGTGTTTGGCAAATTCTCGCGCGAGAAAATAAAATTGTACATTTTTCTGATGATCGCCCTCGGAATCCCCGCATTATTGTGGGTAATTCAGTCCGTGCGCGCGGGAATCGGAATGATGAAACTTCCGCGCGTCGAACAATTCGCGCCGCTTGAAAAATCAAAATGTCCGCGCGTGACGATTATGTTTGCCGCGCGTGACGAAGCAGAGAAACTTGGGCCGGCGCTCGAATCATTATTGTCTCTCGACTATCCCAATTATGAAGTGATCGCGGTGGACGACCGCTCCGCCGACGCCACCGGGAAAATATTGAATGAATTTGAGGCGCGAGATTCGCGGTTGCGAGTAATTCACGTCACAGAACTTCCCGCTGGCTGGCTGGGAAAACCGCACGCGTTGAATTCCGCGTATCAATTGGCGACGGCGCAGTGGCTGGTGTTTACGGACGCTGATGTTATTTTCGCGCCGGATTCTTTGAGCCGAATCATGATGCTTGCTACGACGCAGAAAATCGAGCACCTCGCGCTGATGACGCAGATGACGATGGTGGGATTCTGGGAGCGCGTGGTGATGACGTATTTCGGGCTTGGATTTACTTTGGGCACCGAGCCGTGGCAAGCGAGCAATCCGAAGTCTTCCAAATTTACGGGCATCGGCGCATTTCAATTGATGCGACGCGAAGTTTACGACGCAGTCGGCGGCCATCGAAATCTTGCGATGGAAGTGATCGAAGATATGAAAATGGGAAAGCTGGTGAAAAAAGCCGGCTTCCGTTCGCAGGCTGGATATGCCGCTCAACACATTCGCGTACGTTGGCAGGCTGGTTTGGGAAATCTTGTTCGCGGCACGACTAAGAATTTTTTTGCCGCCGCATATTTTAATCTTCCGATCGTGTGCACGCAGGTGTTTGGAATATTTCTAATGAGCGTTTTCCCCTGGATAGCTCTGCCATTTTTGTTATTTACGAAAAGTTTTGGACTGCCACTTTTATTTGCCGCAATCTCAGTTGGAATTGCGTTGTGCGTTCACGTTGCGTTGTCATTTGGAGCGAAAGCTTCGCCTCTTTATGGTTTGACGCATCCGATTGGCGCGCTGATTTTTATGTGGATGCTGACGCGGTCGACGATTATTACTTTGTCGCGGGGCGGGATTGTTTGGCGAGATACGTTTTACCCGCTAGCGGATCTACGTCGTGGAATGGTTTGAAACCTCAAAACAGGCCAAAAACTGCATTATAATGCAGTTTTTCCGGCTAAGATTGAGTTTCCGTTTTTTCGGGCGGCGGAGCGAATAATTCGCCGAGATCGCGTTGCTTCAGTCCACGGATACGATCGCGCAAAGCGGCGGCACGCTCGAACTCAAACTTCTTCGCGGCTTCGCGCATTTGAATTTCCATTTGTTCGATGGCGTTATGGAGTTGCTGTTCGGTCTTGATGTCTTCCAAAACATAATCGTCGGTCGGAACTGTCAGGTAATCGGCGCCGGAAATTGCGGCGAGTTGCATGTCCACAGACTTGATGATGCTGAGCGGAGTG
>Ga0193726_1002725_pt1 | contig 11684 bp, 6 predicted proteins | sample H2c1metaG_FD_144928 | JGI IMG/M metagenome (GOLD analysis project Ga0193726, IMG submission 144928) | Soil microbial communities from a riparian zone of the East river system, Colorado, United States - H2c1 | ecosystem: Environmental > Terrestrial > Soil > Riparian zone | place: USA: East River... | reverse complement strand
CCAGATTACCTCGATTCAGGACTTCAAACGCCGCATGCAGATTGGAGCCCGCCTCTCTTTCTAATCCACCTCCCAAGACACAAGCCTCGGCTCACCCGGGAGGCTTGTGTCTTTCCGGAGGACGTTTCCCTGCCCCCTCTCTGCGAGCTCCATGCCCTGGATATTCTCCCCACTGTCGAATCAAAACGGAGATGAAAAGTCCCAAGAATTTCTTTTTGTCAACATAATCGTTGACAATAAAAACGAGCAAACGAATAATATGGCGAGTGTCGAACCTGGCCACTATTTGTACAGGTTTTGGTCCGCAAACTTATTGATTCTTCGCCGTGCACATAGATCCAGTACCGGACCCCAAAGGACCCCGAGAATGAAATCGTTACTGTTATTGGCTTCCCTGACTTTTTACACTGTGGGCGCCAGTGCTGCAATACAGCCAACCATCACAAAGACGCCCACTGGTTGGGACCTGACGAATGGGCATATTCGCTTAGAACTGACTCTGTCTTCCGGGAATGTGGAACTGAAATCGTTGCGCCGCGAAGGTGGTGCTGAATGGGCCGTGGCGGGTAGCCCAATCGTTGCGGTTCCGGGGAAAGCTGGCAACGAATACAACTACGCTGAGGATGCCATATCCGACCTGCCGATGGACGGCAAACAACTGACGCTGCGCTTTCAATCCAGTTCCGGCGGGGCACCTTTCCTTATGTTGCGACTGTACCCGACTGGCGCTGTAATACAAACGTCGATGCGATTCGAAAATCAGGGACGGCATGATTTGGTCCTCGATTCGCATATCGATCCGCTGCTTCTCACCCTCAAAACTCCGGTCGGAGGGTTAAGGCCCTATTCCTCGATGAAAGGGCTGCACGGATTTCAGCCTAGCGCGAATCTTTCACAGAAGCATGAATTTGAAGACTGGCTCGTGCTTGAAAATAACGCTGCGCAAGAATCCATGCTGATCGGAGGTGAGCCGGGGCTTGGGGTGCTTGGTTGGAAAGCCAATGTCCAACCGTCCGGAGCGGGCACCGTGATCCAAGCTGGGACCATTCTCCTCAAAGATAGGAAGTCCGGTCCTCCTCCGGCCTTCGATCTGGCGCCGGGAAGAACCGTAGAGAGCCCCATCAGTTTTTTCGCGCTTGCCCAGGGCGACACTGACAACGCCGGTAATGAAACATTCCGCTATCTAAAAAGGTATGTCTTCCAGACCCCGGTACCGGATTCTCCCTTAGTCACCTATTGCATTTGGCTCACTGAAAAAAATAGCGAAGAGCCGATTCTCAGAGAACTCGAACTGGCCAAACGCGTCGGATTCGATGTTTTTTACCACGATGCGACTTGGTACGAAGGCGCGTCGGTGGTTCCCGGTATGAACGACTGGACTCTCGGACTCGGGAGTTATCAGGAGAACAAAGAGAAATTCCCACATGGCATCAAATATCTTTCCGATGCGATTCATGCCAAGGGAATGAAATTCGGCCTTTGGGTGGATCCTGGGAACGTCGATAACGCGCGGGTAGAATCAGGCGAGATTCCGTCGGACTGGCTGGCCATGATCGACGGCAAGACGATCGGGACCACGCATCCGTCTCTCGCTCCAACCAAACAGTTGTGCCTGGGAGATCCCAAGGTTGTGGCGTGGCTTGAGAAACACCTAGGGGACATTATTGAAGAGTGGCATTTGGACTGGATTAAATGGGATCCATCCGCGACCGTAAGCTACGAATGCGATCGGACTGATCATGGTCATGGAAAGACAGACGGCGCCTATGCTGCATATCTCGGGCGGATGGAAATCATGCGCTATCTACTCGCCCGTTTTCCCAATCTCTCGGGGTTTGAATGCGATCCATCCCTCCAATATTCCCGGACCAATCCGGGCCCTCAAGGCTTGCTGCCCGGTGGCTATACCAACGATTTCATCACAGGCCCTATGCTCAGCCCCAATGTGTGGGGATCCCTTGCAACAGCACGACAAGGCGACGCCGGAGGAGAATATCTCACGGCTCGCTGGTACAGCGCTTCGGCCCTCGATTACTACTTCCGCAAGCACTTGTCGCACGGCCTTACTTTCGGCAACATCAATGGAATGTCATCTCAAGCCCTCTCAGTATCTCCCCCGGGTTTCGTGGAAGCATTTCAGCGCAACCTCCAACTCTTCAAACAATATCGCCACCTCTTGCTGGACGACACCTATCATCCGAAACTCGGCGCCGCGGGGTGGAGTTCTGTCCAATATGTCACGGAAGACTCGACCGAGTCCGTGGTCTACATCTTCCGTGACAAGTCTCAAACCCCAGAAACCACGGTTCGGCTCCGCGGTCTGGATCCGAAAGCCAAGTACCGGGTGACGAGCTTGAATGACCGGCCCGGTCGGGACAGGATCATGACCGGAGAAGTTCTAACCGACGGACTTTTGGTACGTCTACCTCATGAATGGCTGGCAAACGGTGATGGCGCGTTCAATAGTGAATTTGCGGAGCAGCAGCAATATGGCTCAGATGTCCTGCTTCTGCGGCGCATGCCTTGATAGGTGTACTGACCCCCGGAACCCAGGGCGTCAACTAGGGAGAAGCAGGCTCCGTGGTCTGAGCGGCCGGGGAGCTCTGAATAACAATCGCGGGATCCCACACAATCGGATCCATACGATTCTCACCGTTGTGCTTCACTACAAATCGAATTTTGTCGCCTGAAGTCACCCGCAGGTTGGTAATTTCGTAGGTGGTAGGTAGATCGTAGTTTGGACGCACTTCCGCCCACCCCTCGTTCGGCCAGACCTGTTCAGCATTGAGCAAGACACGCACGAAACAGGACGCCAGATTTTCGGAACTGGGATCCTTGCGGATGACTCCGGCAGTGCTCACCATGCCGGGCGCCGGAACAATAAAGGTTCTCGAGAGATCGTATTGGGCCGACGGTTGCATCCAGATTCTTCCGATTCGACCGAGCCCTGATCCCCTCCACCTTCCCTCATAGCCGCCCTTGTCCCAAACCAGTTGGCGATAGGAGCCGTCTTGACCGGCCTCTTCGTAGGCCCATTGTCTGCCGAGTTGAGTCGGAGAGAAATCTCCCAGGGCTTCATATGTCTGGGGTTCACCCGGCGACGGCTGCGCGGTTACCGATTGGCTACGATTGCCATCACCATCGACGGCCACGACTTCAAAAACCGCATCGATGTCGTTGCGAGCAGAGTCGGTGTGATCAAAGAAAAACGATCCTCGTGCGGCCCTGCCAATGATCTTTCCGTTCTTCCTTATTTCGTGGTAGGAAATCCAATTGTCATCCTTTCCCGAAAACCAAGAGATCTCAATTCCCTGCACTCCGAGGTTTGTTCCCAATCGCTTTGTGACTTTGCTCGGTGGGGTGGGAGACGCACGATCGGAGCCAGAACCCGGGTGGTGTGGCAGATTCAAAAATATCAATTCTCCAGCAGATATCTTGTCGAGGGTGATCCCCTCCGCCATCAATTCGGCGCCGGTTCGGCGAAGTTGCAGGCCTACGGCGTTCGTAGTTATGAGGTAGGTCTCGCGAGGCGAGAGTCCGCGCGGGTAAATAATGATTGGCTTACTGGATGCCTGCAACCGGAGGGGTTGACTCAAACGAGCGTATTTGAATCCCATGACATCTGGTTGGGTAGCGCTCATATCAAGCTCGACCGTCGCCAGCACAGCGTTGTCTTCAGCACTCACCAACGACAGCGTGTAGGTCCCACGGTTATTTCCAGGATCGAATTGACCAAGTTGGGTGATGGTCATGGGATCGTCCAGTTGTAGTGCCATTCCGAAAAAGCGATCTGTTACTTGTCGTTCTGTTCCCAGCTTAACCATCCCTGTAACCAGCGATTCATCGACAGTTCCCGCCTGATACTTCACATTCAACGGACCAATTCCCTGCCCTGCCACGCCGTAGAAACGGAAGGCTCCGTCCACGGGATCCTCGTAAATTCCGGTTTCAAGGCTCGCCTTGGAGGTGGTCGTGGCCATATTCATTTCTCCCGCTCCGCCACGGTAGTGATCAGAGACACCGGAATCGGCAGAATATTTTGATAGCCGGCTGGTCACAAAATAGGTCGAACCGTGTTTCGCGTGTTTGGTGAGGATGACGCCCTTGGTCCCGTCCCGATTCATCCGTTGGAAATACCAGATCGCATCGTCGTGCTCGACTTTCGGGCGAAACACGTGACTCCAACGACCTATCACTTCCTGCGCGGTCAGATAATGGTAGATCTCCCAGTCCTTGCGAATCGCTTCCACATCTGGCCCGTCGCCAGGATCTCGATACCAAGTGGGGTCCATTGCCAAATGAGTGCGGTCGGTCGCGGGATTGTAATAAGTGTGATCGAAATCAACCACGTTATGAAGTTTGTCCGGTGGAACGAGAAGCGACGTGTAGTATGCGCTGTACGGTCCGACGCCTCCATCCGTATACTCGCCCGAGTCGGCGAGTCGAGCGACGTCGTAACTGAGCCAGCGTCCTCCTCCATCACAAGCGTCGATTCCGCTTTGCGGGTGATCGGATTTAAAACGCAAGAGGAGCGTGCGAAAATTTTGATCGGCGCTCAGCGAATCGGTGTCATTGGCGCTTGCCGCGGGCGCAATGTCATAGCGCCACTGGAAATCGCCCCACTTCTTGACCCCATCATTTAATAGCTTGTCCTGCCAGTCGACGGTCCCCGATATCGATTGTTCGAGAGTTTCCTGACCTGGAATCATCCAGTCCGGGTGGAGTTGTGCGACCTTGGATTCGGGAGTGGCGAGGAAAGTGGGATACCAGAGCACCCACCGCATATCGTATTTGCGCAGGTAATCGTTAGTGCGCCGCCAGTCGGGCCCATTCCATGTACCCCACTTGTCATACCAACCAGCGTCGTCCCACAAAACATCCGTACCAGTTTCCCGAAGTAGATCGATGTAACGCAGATCGAGAGCCAGTCTTCGTCCCCAATTATCGGCACTGGGTGTGCCCCCCTCCCCAACCCATGGATCAGGCCAATCGACCGCCCAGCGTGTCTTGGCAAAGTATTCTGAATTCGTGAACTCCCACAAATAGGCGTATTGCCAATCTAAAAGCTGATTCCCGAGTTCATCGATCCCACCCGAGAATGAAGCAAGAAATGCTTTGGGCGTTTCAACTTGCTCGCCGGGAGCCAAATTCTTTTCGTAGCCCGCCAATTCCAGGCTCATGCCCAACGGCACTCCCTCTTGACTACCAATCTCGAAGCGCCAATGACCCAAATAATCCCAGCCAACAGCCATGCCTTCATTGGAGTTTCGGTTCTGCAAGAACACGAGTGGCAGGAAACTGCTGTAGCTGCCTGCTTGAATCCCCCCATTCGAGTCGAGGGTGCGTTGATAGGCCGGAGTTATGGATTCGGCCTTCAGAAGCTGGCTGCCGTTGTAATTGCCGCCACCGGTAAGGTAATTGAATTGAAGATCCTGAGCCAGGGAACCCAGCAGGCGCGTGTGAAGAAAGTCCACTTTGCTCAGGTGTACCGGCTTAGGCGATGAGTTTGACAGGGTCAGCCACTCTCGGACCACCGACGTCCCGGGATAGCTCACATAGTGTTTGGTGACCTGCATTGTTGCCGATTCAAGTTCGATATCGACCTGAAGTTCCCCCTGTTCCAGGCGAATAGCACGCTCGGCACGAAGTTTCCAGTGCCAGCGGGACGCGCCCACATCCTGGCCATCCACAAGGAACCGAAACTCGGCCGGCGCGTTGCTGCTGTCCTGATATTCCCTTCCGGAGACTTTGTTGCGAAGCGACACCAGAGAAAACCGGCCGCCTTCAAGACGAACTCTTCGTTCTGTCGAAGACGTTCCCATGATCCATTCGTTTCCCTCGCGCCGCACGTAAGCATCTCCGCTCTTGAGGCTCGTCTGAGCAGACAAGCTGGGAACGACCGTAAATAGGACAAAGATTTGAAATACCAAGCAGCGACGAACTGGAGTCCATCTAATTCTTGTGGGCATGAGTTGGGATGGCATGCGGGCCCGGGAACCTCTTCGGAGAGGGGCGATGGTCCATCCCCTTTCAAAAAGCCATTTTATACTGTCAACAATACTGCTGACAATCGACGATTGAACCGTGATGTTCCGGGACAGACCGCCGCGGCAAATTGTTTAGCTCCCACGGTCTCTGCTTACGCTTCCCGCCGGACTCTTACCGGTAGTGCGTCGGGCTTGCGCAGATTAGTATTCGCCATCCATGAAGGCTCCCGTCCAGTGGGAACCTCGAAACCAGAGAAACGATTCAACTGATCGTTAAATACAACTTGGGCTTCGAGGCGTGCCAGTTGAGCTCCGATGCAGAAATGAATACCCTTGCCAAAAGCGATGTGAGGCACTGGCTTACGCCGGATGTCGAATCGATCCGGATTTTCCCACCTTTTATGATCGCGATTTGCAGACCCGAGGAGCACTTCCAGTTGCTGCCCCCTGCGAAGTGTCGCTCCGCCCAATTCCAGGTCTTGGGCAACGATTCGCCGTTGACGCTGCACCGGCGATTCAAAACGCATGATCTCCTCAATCGCCGGATTCACAAGTTCACGTTGCACCCTGATTGCTTGAAGTTGGTCGGGATGACGAGCGAAAAGCAAGATGCCGTTTGCAATCAGGCTGGTTGTCATCTCGTGGCCGGCGATGAGAAACAACACCAAATTAGACAGGAGTTCTTCCTCTGTCAGGCGATCGCCATCAAAGTCAGCCTGCGACAAAATACTGATCACGTCGTTTCGAGGATGGCGGCGACGATCTGCCATGATTCCGCGCAGATAATCGCGCAAAGACGCGAGGGAGTTATCGGCTTCGCGTGCGAATTCCACCGTCAGTTCGGCGTTGGGATTCGGACGGTTCATGAAGTCAAGCAAGTCGCCAGACACCTTCTTGAAAACACGGTGGTCCTCGCGCGGTACACCCATGATATCGGCGATCAACATCGCCGGTAAAGGATGAGCCAAAGTAGCAACACAATCGATGACCTCATCATTCTTATCAGCATTGTCAGCGTCATCAAGGAGGCGTTGCACCAATGTCTGGACGCGGGGACGGAGTTCCTCGATGGCTTTCGGAGAAAATACGCTGTGCAGCAGGCGGCGCAGGCGCGTGTGGGCTGGCGGATCCGAGGTCAGGAGCGATGGACTTCGTCCTCGCAACTCCAGGGTCGGCGCCGCCGCCCGCAGTTCTGGAAGAAGATTTTCGAAATAGGCGTTCTGAAAGCCATAGTTGGAGAATAGTTGGGGCGAGTGCAACACGAAATCGACATCGTCGTACCGCGCGACCAGCCAGGTTCTCGACGCCTGATGCCAATAGACGGGGGCCTCGTCGCGCAGGCGGCTAAAAACCGGGTAGGGATTCGTATAGAAAGAAGAGTCCTCCAGCAGTTGGTCGAGTGCGGGCCGGCGGGAATCGGTGAATGTGCTCAATGGCGTTCTACGAGATCCGGTTGGGTTGAGATACAAAAATCTTTAGAAACTCGAGCCCTTCAGCCTCAGCGAGAGCCAAAAGGCTTTCCAATACCTCCTCGGGCAGGTACAGACCCTCCTTCAATGTTTTTTCCCGCTTGTCCCATTCAATTTCTCCCGGCAGGAAGATGCGGTTGTGCCCTTTTGCTTTGGGCGCCTCGTGAATTCCGCGCACCATATGATCCATTCGTTCATGAAATTGGGCTAGAGGTGAAATCGTGGCAACATCTATCGCAATGAAGGAGTGGCCCATTCTTGTAGGATGAAGAAGATTCAGCAGCCAGCTTTCTATTTCATCCGTAATCGCGGCTCCCGTCAGCGCCGCAGCCAATATCTCGATCATGACAGCCAGACCGTACCCCTTGTGCGCGGCCATGGGTTGGAGGGAACAGTCGTTGGGATACTTACTGATGTCCGTGGTTGGTACTCCCTCCTCATCGACGATCCAGGTATTTGGAATCTGCTTCCCCAGCGACTTTGAGGTCATCACCTTCGATGACGCCACTGCACTGGTTGCGATATCCATGAAAATTGAGCGTCCACTCTCCCAGGGCGCGGCATATGCGAAAGGATTGTTGCCCACAACGGATCCTCGCGCGCCGGGGGCAGTCATATTCGGGTTGCCACTGCTCATAGCGATGCCGATCAAATTATTTTTCGCGGCCATGTTCGCGTAATAACCGGCTGCGCCAAAGTGATTGCTATTTTTGACGCCCACGAATCCAATTCCAGTCGATTGGGCCTTTTGAATCGCCATTTCCATGGCCATACAAGAAGTGGCCATGGCAATGGACGATTGACCATCGATCATCGCCCAACCCAGCCCCTCCGAGATCACGATTGGTCTCGCCTTTGGTTCCATTCCTCCGGCGCGAATTTTCTTCACATAATTGGCCAGGTGGTAAGTTCCGTGGCTATGGGTTCCAAACGTGTCCGTGGTTACCAGCACTTTTGCGGTGATTTCGGCGCTTTGCTCGATCACACCAACCTTGACCAGAGCCGCAACGCAAAAAGCCTCCAGCTCGTTTACATCGACGGCATTCATCGACAACGCTCGAGTTCGGGATTGCTGACCGGTCGGCATATAAAAAGAGAGAGGATCAAAACTAATCTCGACGCAGCAACGGGAGTTACATCTTGCTGGCCGCGGCCGCGTCCTTCACAAGGCTCCAAGATTTTTCAGGATTTTCGTCAACTCCTCCCGCACCGCCGGCTTGACGGGCGTGAACGGGGCACGAGACGGACCCACCGGCACACCCCGCAATGTCGCAACCTCGCGAACCACGGCAATGATATGAGGGTCCCAATCCCCGTTCTGACCGCTAAATTCCAGGTGAACAAGCGGCAGAAGGCGATACCAAAGGTCACGGGCCGCTGCCAAATCCTGCTTGCCGATAAGATCGAAAAGTTTGACTGCGAGGTCAGGGACCATCATAGGAAGTCCGCTGATCCATCCATCCGCGCCCACCGCAAGTCCACCAAACGCGATCAGGTCGTTGCCGACAAACACAGTGAAGTCATCACCACACAAGTAGCGCGTGTCATAAATACGGCTGACTTCGGCGTGAGACCACTTCACCGCATGGAGAACATCTTCATCCATCAACATCTTGATCTCTGCCGGAGTGATCTCGAAGTAGGTGGTCGATGGAACATCGTAGACCATGACGGGCAGACCAACCTTTTCCCGAACTTGCCGGAAAAAATTCAAAACATCGCGTTTAGGCGGCTTCAAATAGTACGGCGGTAACACCATGAGCCCATCACAGCCGAGCGACCTGGCATGAAGGCCGAGATCGATTGCGGCCGAAGTATTGAACTCACACACGCCGGCATAAATCGGTACCTTGCCGGCGGTCTCTTCCACGATGGCATCGAGAACGCGCTTGCGTTCATCCATGGTCAAGGTGAAGGGTTCACCTCCGCTCCCCAAAGGTGCAAGGCCATGCACTCCGCCATTCAAGAGAAAACGCACAAATTTCTTTGTACCTTCAAGGTTGATTCGCCCATCGGAATGGAACGCAGTAAGAGTAGGCGAAAAAACACCTCTAAGTTTCGGCAAGCGGCGAGGCGGCGTGTTCGCTGATTCTCGCGCCATTTTCTTCCTGTCAGTTTGCTTCATCATGCTGGGGCCTTTGTGACCAGTGCTCCAAGTTAACTGTCCGCAATCATCAGCGTCCATTCGTTTTCAGCCTATTGAACAGAGACTATTTGGCGGGAAGCAAATAGAACGCTAAACGTGAGAACTTTTGACCGCATCCAGAGTTGACGTGCCGCGCTTCCTCAGCAAGATTTGCCGGGTGGTCGCTCGTGCCACGGTCAGGAGGTACGAATGGTCGCTTCCACGGCCTCGCAAAACCGATCAATTTCGTCGGTGGAAGTGAAGACATTGGGGCTGACCCTGACGCCATTGATGCCCGCCACGGAGATAGGGGTGATGAGGATGTTGTGTTTCGCCAAAAGAACATCGCAGAGCTTGCCTGGATCCCAACCTTCAAACTGAATAGTACCGAAGGCGCCGGACTGGTTAGGATCCAGGCCGACCAACATTCGAGAGCCTGGAAGCTTGCTCAAGCGTTCGGCCCAGCGTCGGGTCAGGCGCCGGAGACGGGCGAATTTTCGTTCCGCGCCGATCTGTTCGTAGAACTCCAGCGCCTGGAGAATCGCATTGTGCGTGGCCGCGGGATGTGTCCCGATCTCCTCGAATTTACGGATATTCTTGTCCATAGACTCCGGAGCAGCCATCATGGCCCAGTGCTTCTCGATGCGATCCTTTCGCACATAAAGAATTCCGGTTCCGATAGGCGCGGATAGCCACTTGTGAAGACTCGCACCGTAAAAATCGCAGTCCACATCGGGGAACTGGAAAGGCACATGGGCAAATGCGTGGGCTCCGTCCACAATGCTTGTGATACCGCGCCGGCGCGCCAGTGCGCAGATCTCCTTGATGGGAAATATCTGTCCCGTGGCAAATACCACGTGCGACATGTGGATGACGCGGGTGCGGGGCGTAATTCCCTGCTCGTAAAGGCGGACCAAATCGCCCGGATTTTTGACCGGTACGGCGAAATCAAGCTGCTTGAGCACGACCTTTTCCCGGCGCGCGCGCTGTTGCCACGCAAAGATCATCCGGGGGTAGTCCTGGCTGGTAGTGAGTATCTCGTCACCCGGTGCGAGGTCTAAGCCAAACTGCGCATTCTCGAGGGATTCGCTGGCGTTCCGCGTGATGGCAATGCATTCGGGATCGGCATTCCAGATCCGGGCCAGACCTTTCCGTACGCCTTCAATCTGAGGTTCCAAATCGTGCCACATGCGGTAGGTCGGGAGCAGATTGCTGTAACGTAGAGCTTCGATCTGGGCATCGAGAACCGTGCCGGGAGCGGGCGCGACCCCACCATTATTGAAGTTGAGTATTTTTTGATCGCGAAGATAGGCAGCGCGGATTTTCTTCCAGAAATCCTCGTCACCGGCGACATCTTCCGGTACGACTCCCGCGTAGGCTCGGTTCAAGGCAGCAACAATCGCCAGTGCCTGGGCCCCCCGCAGAAACTCACGTCGGTTGAGATCGATTCGCATGTCTTTCAAACTCGCTCGGCTGGTACCGATCCGCCAGCATACATCAGAGCGCATGTTCCGACGAATCAATAGGCTCTCTCACCAGAAAGGCAAACCTCTTGCTGCGCCTTCATGAGTCCTGTCGAACTCATCCTCAGGCAGCCGCAGTTACGCTCCTCGTACCACGAACGGAGAAAGCGAAACCGTTTCAGGAAGCGGACTAGCCTGGGGGAGGAAGCGAGGCTAGTCCGGCTATAAGTTGCTTAGAACGTGATATGGGCTCCGATCTGCATGCGGCGCCTGAAGTCCTGAATCGAGGTGATCTGACCCGCGGTGGAGGTATCCACGTTTTTGTTGGGGATGCCTAGATTTTCCCGGTTGAAGGCATTAAAGGCATCCCAACGAAGTTCGAGGTGAACCCTCTCACTGATTGCCAGAGTTTTCGCCAGTGATAGATCGGTGGACCCGTAGCCTGGGCCCAGCAAGGATTGCCGACGCGCAGTCCCCTCAGTGTATAGAGCAGGAACGGCATAGGCAGCGGGGTTGAACCACTCGTTTTGGTCATGAGGAGCCTGGTTTGGGTCCCCGATTAGGTCTGGTCTCAAGCGGATGGTCGAATTCAGCGAAGCGGTATTGGCAAGGTACGGCGTAAAGTAGTTTCCGCCCTGCA
>Ga0193726_1002724_pt1 | contig 11688 bp, 8 predicted proteins | sample H2c1metaG_FD_144928 | JGI IMG/M metagenome (GOLD analysis project Ga0193726, IMG submission 144928) | Soil microbial communities from a riparian zone of the East river system, Colorado, United States - H2c1 | ecosystem: Environmental > Terrestrial > Soil > Riparian zone | place: USA: East River... | reverse complement strand
AATTCGACACGCAGCATCGGTGATCTCCAATCGACACACACCACCGCTCAATCTCTTTCGGCGAGTCTTCCTCAATCCCGTCGCATGAGATAGTGCAACCGGCATGCCAGCGGAGAGCGGGCGTAAGTTGTTGTAGATGTGGAGGGTCCGGATGTGACCGGAGTATTTGTCATGCCCTATAGCGGGCGGCGCCAAAATGTGGGCAGAGTGAGGATCAGCCAAAAGCTAGGGCGGACTCGACATTTCCGGTCGCCCATGCAAGGGAACGCCAACGACGATGCGCTCCCTTTCAACCTCGATCGCCATGTCCTACCTGGTCAGGTTCAGGCGACCGGCAGAGGGGCCAAGCCCCGGATTTCCGGGACGTCAGCGCTCGATGGAAATCGCATCGAGTAAATATTTGAACGCCGCTCGACAGTCGCAGCACAGGCGATAGGTTTGGCGTCTGATGGTAAACCCGAGGCTGAGGTTGCCGTGATGGCACCCGAAGAGGAATCGAGCAGGGTTGCGAGTCTTCCACAGACACTCCGTATTTGCACTCTTTCGCGGACTCTATTGGCGAGGCTTTTTCTAGTTCTTTCCTCCCATCATGACTTCGCTCGTCCGCCTGAAGGAGTCGAGCTTCTCCCGCTGTCGTGGCCCAAGCACGCCGTTGATCCGTTGCCGGAGGCGTGAGTTAGATCTTATGAGCTGCTTGAGCAGCTGTGCTTGCCTAGCCGCAAGTCTTTGAATGGCTTCTTCATTGTTATTGTTCTGTTTCTGCTGAATCGCGGTACTTAGCTCTGAGCTAGTTGTTTGCAGCTCATGCCTCAACGGTTCTGTGGTTGGCCTTTCCTGGTCCATTACTTGCTGGATAGCCTTCACTTGCGTCGGGGTCAATCCCAGGTATTCGACCAATGAGGGACTTAGCTGTAAAGAAGAAAACGGCATTGCGATCAATACCGTCTCGCCAGCGAGAGACGGGCTGGGATCTGTTCGCACCGTGGGGGTTCGGGCGATATTGGCCTTTGACCCTGCCATGGAAGCCATTTCCAATTCACCATGGGGAACCAAATCACGAGGGTCGTGGGGGACCACCGGAGTGACTGCAAAGAGGTCTGTCGGAACATGACCGTCATCCACTGAGACATTCCCCATCACCACATGCGGCGGTGCGTCGTTGGTGGGCTTACATCGTGCTGTGGTTAATATTGCCTGTGACGCGTTAACCATACCGAGCAGGAAGACGACAATCACCTTCGTTTTCATGATCCGATCCCTATCTTGTCCCACCCCGGGGCAATTGCCTGTCCAGCGACTATCCACCGGTAGCCCGTCGACTTTAGAAGGTACCCTATCGCGATGCCAGGCCTGCGCCGGAAGGGGGGGCGAGTACGAATTGATCATCCATAATGGGTCCATTGATGGTCAGCTTCGTTACTTCAAGCTTGATGGAGTATTCCTCCTGTGATCGCCAGATCTGTATATTCTTTGGAAAAAACACCCCATTGAATTCACGATATTCGTCGTAGTGAACTTCGGTGACGATGGACCCGTGTTCGTCATAAAAGAGTTGCTGGTGTGGCCGCAGATCAGTTCGATCAAACACAACTTTGCGCGATAGATACCAGTCGCGGCCGTTCTGCTTAATGATGTTGAGTGTATAGTCGGGCTGCATCGCCAGTTTCTGTGTCCCCGGATCGATCACCTTGTGCTCGCCCTCTTCCAGGACGGCCAATTCGTTCTGCAGGTCTACAGCTTGCAATAGCAGGGCGTGATAGATCACCTGCGGTCGCAGATTTCCCCAAGGCTGCGTAGATGGTCTCGCTACGTCGCTGCTACCGGCAATGAACTGGTTCTTGGACGGAATCCACAATTTGAACTCCTGGCCGCTACTCACCATGTCGAACACGTGGTTCTGCAGGATCGGGAAGAGTCCGATCATTCGGAGCGAGGAAGGCTTGCGGGCCAGAATGTACCCGCGGATCTGCTGATATTCCGTGATCTTGCCCAGCCTGCTGCCGCCCACGGAAGCTGTAATGCCGACCGTCGCCTTTAACGTCTGGATCTCGGTGGCTTGAGCGTTGATACGCTCAATCAGGTCCTTACCGGTGGCCGTTTGAAGCTGCGTTGTGCTCGTGTGATGTGCAACGGGACGGGATCGGGAAAAGCAACCGCCCAGAGGAACCAGGGCGATCAGTAAGAAGATACGTGAACACCAGGAGCCACCCATCATGCTGCCCTCTGTCCCTGTTCCGTTGCGGAGATACGGCCTCCATCGGCGAGTCTTGCCCCGATTTCGCCGCATGAGACAGTGCAGCCAGCGTGCCAACGGAAGTTGGGCGTAAGTGGTTGGGGGTGCAGGCGCTCCGGACGTGACATCAATCGCCGCCATGCCCTATGGCGGGCGGTGCCCGAATGTGGGCAGGTTGGAGAGTTGGTCAAAAGCGAAGCCCGGCCCCATTTCAGTCGCCCATGCATGGGCGCGTCGGCCTCAGTAATCGGCTTTCGTGATATTAAGTCGCCGCATTTTATTTTGCAGCGTTGTGCGCTTCAGCCCGAGACGTTCGGCAGCCGCTCCCGGACCAGAGATTCGTCCCGACGCCGCTTCCAATGCCTCGAGGATCGCTTGCCGTTCCGCTTCCTGGAACGTCGATGCGGTGGCCGCATTTCGGACAGATGACTTTTTGAGTTCAGCGAGCGGGACATTCAACTCGTCTCCCTGCGTCAGAATGACGGCGCGTTCAATGAAGTTCTCCAACTCTCGAACGTTGCCCGGCCACGGCGCATTGGTCAACGCGTCCATTGCGCGCTTGGGGATGGACTTGATGCGCTTCTGCATCCGGCCCGACAACCGCGAAACAAAATAGTGAACCAGGAGTGGGATGTCCTCCCGTCGCTCGCGAAGTGGCGGTATCTCAATCGGAAAAACATTGAGCCTGTAAAAAAGATCTTGCCGGAATTGATTGTTGCGAATCATCAACGACAGATCTCTATGCGTCGCCGCCACAAGGCGAACGTCGACATGAATGGTCTTGTTGCTGCCCAGTCGCTCGAACTCTTGTTCCTGCAGTGCGCGCAACAGCTTCGGCTGCAACTCCGGGCTAATGTCGCCGATTTCATCCAGGAACAAGGTGCCGTGATCGGCAAGCTCGAAACGGCCGCGCCTCTGCAGCAAAGCGCCAGTGAACGCACCTTTCTCGTGCCCGAAGAGTTCGCTTTCGACAAGCCCGGATGGAATGGCGGCGCAATTGAGCCGTACAAACGTACGGTCTCGTCTTGAACTGAGGTTATGGACGGCACGCGCAATCAGTTCTTTCCCGGTGCCCGTCTCGCCGTGCAGCAAGACCGTGGATGCGGTCGGGGCGACAATCTCGATTTGGTCAAGGACTTTCCGAAGAGCGGCGCTCTTGCCCACTAGATCCTCGAAGTTGTATTCTGCGCGGATTTCCGATTCGAGATACAAGCGCTCGTCTTCCAGGCGATTTCTCGACGCGTCGAGTCGTCCATAGGCGAGCGCGTTGTCCAACGCCAGCGAAATCTGCGCGCTGATCTGGGACAAAATGTCGAGATCTTCTTGTCCAAAGCTGTTAGGCCGCTTGCTCCCCATGCCGAGCAGCCCAAGGGGTCCGTTCGGGGTCCCTAGAGGTGCTACGGCCAAGGCGGCGATCGATTCGTCCTTCAGCCGTTCGCGAACCGCTGGCCGAAGCTTTGCGATATCCTCCTGCGACCAGATCTCAGGGGTTCGAGTACGCATGCTCTCAACCTCCTGATCGGTGACTTCACGGGCGGGAATATCCGCAAGAAAGCCCTTGCCGTCGGGAAAATCGAGAACCGCGCATTCGAGCTGGTTAGAGTGTCTATCGATAAGCCAGAAACCAGTGAAGTCATTCGCAAAATATTTGCGAATCGACGCTGATGCGGAACGGAAAAGCTGATTCACGTCCAACTGCGTCACAACCTGATTGTTGATTTCTAGGAGCAGTCGAAGCCGATCGCGCTCGTGCGCTAGTTGCCGTTGGTACAGTTCCGCGGCATCGCTGGCCACCGCGCTCTCAAGTGCAACGGCAACATGCGATGAAACGGAGATCATAAGTTCCATGTCGTCAGGGCTGATTTGCCCTCTCTGCGCAGTCGCAAATGTCAAAGCCCCGAGTTTCTTTCCGGATATCGAGACTGGAAATATGTACGCGCTATGCGGAGTCCGAAGCTTCGCTTGCGATGCCAGTTGGGGAATCTTTGAAAGCTCGGCCTGCAGGTCAGGAACGTATATCGGGTTTTGTTCGTCGATTGCTCTTCCAACAGCACTCCCCACATGTGGAACCTCAGTGCCAATTTCGACTTGATGAGCTTCCGGACTTCGGTCAAATGCTATGAGTCGGACCGAGTTCGCGTTGTCGGACAACAGACAAAGGCTAACCGAGTCGAAAGCAACAACGCTCGACAACAAACCGCGCAAACTTTGCAGGATCGCCTTCAAGTTGGGCTGGGATACGATGGCGCCGGACACCTCAAGCAAGGTCCGATACCTACCGTCCGTTGTGCTTCTTGATTCCATCACGCCAACCGGCATACTCCTAAGCTAGCACAGGGCTGCGAATAGCCACGACGAGACCAGCGTGTCATTTTGAATTAGGACTTCGGTGAAGCGAGCTAGAGCTACCTCGTAACGGAAAGCTAATTGCACATCGTAATAAATGCAATACCGAAGAGTGAGTCCCAATGGATTTCTACCTCCTTCATACGACGTATCCCATCCTGTTTCTTTCGGTTTTTGCCCGTCAACTCTGCCTCCCGGTTCCCGCCATTCTATTTCTAGTGTCTGGAGGAGCACTGGCTGGCGTTGGCAGGCTCAGCTTGATTTGGATTCTGTTGGTGTCTACCGTGGGCTGCCTGTTGGCTGACATGCTCTGGTTCGAAGCCGGTCGTCGGCTCGGGAAGCGAGTCTTGCGGCTGCTGTGTGCCCTTACCGCTGACCCCGGCCACTGCGTTCGTCAGTCGAAGACGACCTTCGCTAGGAATGGACTCCCGCTCCTGTTGATCGCCAAATTCGTCCCCGGCCTGGACGGCGTCACTCCTCCGCTGGCCGGAATGTCAGGGTCGTCCCGAGTGGAGTTCTTGATCTACGATACCGGCGGCTCGACCATTTGGGCGTCGACGTACATTGGCGCAGGGTTTCTATTTGCCGCGGAACTGGACAAGGTGGCTCACTACATCTCGGTAGCGGCAGATGCGCTGATCCTGGTACTGGGTGTTCCGCTGCTGTTCTTGTTCGTGTGGAAGCTGCTGCAACTCGTCCGGATGATCCGGTTGCTTCGGCCGCTGCACATCGCTCCCCAACAATTGATGGATCGGCTGAACGCGGGCGAAAAGATCATCGTGATCGATCTGCTGCGCTTCGAGGACGACCCGCAGGACTCGAGTGTGATTCCCGGGGCAGTACGCGCGGATCCGCAAAGGATGCGACAAGGGAGGCGCATCGTAATGCCAAAAGACCTCGACCTCGTGCTGTATTGCGGATCGAAGAATAGTTTTGTCAGCGCGCGTGCGGCCCTCGCGATGCGCAAGCATGGAATCCGCCGAATCCACGTGTTGCAGGGTGGACTCGCCGCGTGGAAAGCGCTTGGCTTTCCGCTGAGTACTGAGCTCGCCGATCCTAATGCGGAGATGAAACGGCTCGGAATCCAGATATTCCCAGCGCCCTGGAGCCTGCGGTACGCGCAAGCCACCTCGGATTCCGACCCTCCCAATGCCCGATCAGCAGAGCGTTCGCCTTGAGCTTTATGATCTCGTCCAGCGCAAGACACCGAACTCTCCTTCGTGCTGCGGTCCATTCTGCAAACAAGCGATCTGAACGAATTTGGGGTCAGTAGCCGGCAAACACGCGGTAATCGATCGCGCCCCGACTTCGAGGGCCAGCCAGGCAACCGACTCCTCTCGATTCTGATTTTGGGCAATTGCACTCCGACGGTGGTCCTCGCGGGCCGGCCTGCCGGGAAGAACTCGCGATAGACCTCATTCATGGCGCTAAAAGTCAGCCAAATCAGCAAGAAAGACACCGATTCTGACCACGGCACTCAAAAAACTTCCGCCAAGCTGCCACCTCCAAAACGCAGCAGAACAACTACACTGGCCGCTCTTAGAGCGGCTCCGGCGAGATTCGAATCTGTTCGTCACCGGCTGGAGGGGCTTCGGATTGCGATGAATGACACCTGTTCGAAGTCCGGATAGTGGTCCTGTTTATCGGGAGTGCGTTCCTCAGGCGCAATCTGCTCGATCGTGGTTCGCGCCGGCAGCACGCGACCGAAATACTGAACATACACTTCGTCAAACGCCCGCAGGTCCGACAAATCATCCAGGTAAACATTGGTGGCCAGAACCCCATCGAAATTCATGCCGGCTTCTTCGAGATTGTCGAGCAGATTTCGCATGGTTTGCCGGAGTTGATGGGCCGTGGTGGAGGCGTAAACGCCACCGTGCGGTCCGGGAATAAACCCGCTCTTGGCAGAACAATACAGAGTTTCACCGGCAAAGACGCAGGGACTTGCCGTTGGGCTGGGCGGCATGTTCTTGGGGCGCACGGCGCGCCTTTGCTTCAAATCGCGTACCGCGACGCCGGTGTACTCGATGTGCGCGCCGCCCGGCAGACGCGACACTTCTATGGTGGCCCGCGCCGGGGTGTTGCCGAATTCGAAGCGCGAGGCATAGTGTTGGTTCATCACCTCCACGGGGAATCGGGCGGTCAGGTAGGGATTGACGAAAACCATGTGGCGGAGGTCGAGACCGGCAGCTTCCAAGACGGCCTTCATGCGGTCGAGAGCGAAGTCGACCTGGGTGGCCGGGTCCTCCGGCACCTTACCGGTAGAGGGATCGCTGCCCGGCATGGCGGAAACGAACAGGCGGTCGTGAGTAAGGATGGCAGGCGACGCGGAATCGTCTGACTTGTAGCCCGGCGGAATCACAGCCCGCCGGCCTTCCAGATTCCGCACGGCGACGGCGCTGATCTGAACCGGTGGCTCGGGAAGCTTGGCAACTCCCAACACGGCCCGGGCAGGCGGGGGCTTGGCAAAGACTTCGGCGAAGACCTGGTTCATTTCCCGAAACTGGCTGACGTCTTCGAGATAAACCTGGGTGTAGACCACATGTCCCATGGTCAAACCCGCGGCTTCAACCACTGACTTGACGTTATCGAGAGCTTGTCGGACCTGGGCTTCGAAGGTTGGCGGTAAACTGCCGTCTGGGCGGCGGGCCCCCTGTCCCGAGACGTACACGTAGTCACCTGCGTCGACACCGGGCGAGTAGACGCGGTTCGCCACCTCAGATGCCGCCGCCGGAACCACGGCGCGCATCTGTGCCTGGACCCCAGGAGTCAGCAAGAGCGACAGCCCAGCAAGCAATATTCGCATTCCAATCTTTCCACCGGGTCCTAGGACCTGGTCAAGCTTCGGATCTTCCCTTTCGTGCGGCGCTCAGAATCGCTCGCAACCTTTGCCCCACAATGATTTCCTGTCCGGGTTGTATGGTCATAGAAACCAGTTCGATGTGGTCGGCCTCTTTGTGTTCTTTCCGGTTGGGATGGCCCTCGCGAACTGCCGTCACCAGGCTTGGATTGTCCGAACCGAGCACTTCGATGACGGGATCGTTCTCGCGCAGCTTCCGCACGCAGTCGGAGGTGCTGAAAGCCCACGCCGTTTGGTCCCACGCGACTCTCAGGGTGGGAAAGCGGTTTCCATCCTCGGGAATGTAAATGTCCGTCTTCACGCCCGGCACCGTATCCACCAGCTTTCGAATGCTGTCCACGCGACCGTTCCACTCGCGATAGACCCTTTTCTCATCCAGCTTCAGCCACGTCTCCAGCGCCGTCAGGCAGCCGATGATTTCTTCTTTTCCCACTTTCATGGCGCGGCATATGGATCCTTCGCGCGGACTGCAGTTCATCAGAGCTGCTTCGATCAGTTCCTTTCGCCCCAGGAGCAAACCGCTGCACTGCGGTCCGCACAGGCCCTTCCCCCCGGAGAAGGCGTAAAGGTCTATCTTCATCCTGGCGTAGAGCCTGGCATTGTCAGCCGGAGGAATACCCGCCGCATCATCCAGCAACATTGGAACCTTGCGGTCTTTTGCGATCGCGAGTTCGCTCCGCAGCTTTTCACCCAGAGCCGTGGTGTATATCATGGCTGTGTTTTCATTGATGGCGTTGACAAGCTCTTCCGGCGAAAACGCGAGAACCAGTTTCGCTCCGGTCAGGCGGATGGCGCTATCAAAAGCGCTCCTGCCGCCCATCATGATGACTTCGTGTTTCAGGCCGGTTGTATCGGGCAGTTGCCATACCTGCCGGTCGTCGGCGCCGGCCATGCACGCCGCCGTCGCGGCCGCCATTGCTCCGGCCGCACCGGAAGTAACCATTCCCGACTCGGCGCCGGTCAACTCCGCAAGGCGGCGCCCTGCGCCGCGCTGCAGTTCCAGCATGTTGACAAAATGCCGCCCCGCCTCCGCCTGGGCCTGGCGAACCTCTGGGAACTCCAGAGACCCACTCAGATAAGTCCAGGTGCCGCGACAATTGATAACGGTCTTTACGCCCAGGCGGCTGTATACGTTGTGCCGGGGATCTTTGCCGATGGACGCGGCAGCTTGCGCATAGAGATTTCGGGCCGCGATCTGGCTTAACAAGGGAGCCGCAGCCGCCAATTTGATAAATGATCGCCGACTGGAACTCCGGACACCCATTCCCAGCCTCCTTGATGAATCGCCCTAGTCAAATTTTCCGTGAGAGATGAGCCCGGCCTTCCTGTGACTCATCGATTGCCAGCCCCCGTGCCGAACAGTTGCTCGCCACCAAGCGAATTTGGGTATACCACAGAATAAGCTTGACGCACATCACTTTATTGCGTTTTATTGAGTTTCCTTTCGTTACGGGTGCGCTGAATTCATTGGCACCAGCGCAACCGAATGCCGCTCCGCAGGAAGCCAGGATGACAGTGCCGCTGCGAAAATTCGCTAGGATAAGACGCTTTTTGGCCCTTCTTTTTCTTGCAGGTCTGGCCGTCACCCCTGTTCTGGCCCAGACCCGGACCAAAGCGCATCCGTCCGCAACCTCACCGTGCCGCGTTGAAGCCGTGGATTATAAGGGTTGGCACGCGCAGCAGCTTTCCAACCGCTGGGTTCAACTGATGCTCCTGCCGCAGAATGGCGGACGATTGATTCAGGTAATTTTCGCCGGACATCCGTATCTTTTCGTCAATCCAAAATATGAAGGCAAGTACCAGCCGCCAAGCCAAAGCCAATGGTTCAACTATGGCGGTGACAAGCTCTGGCTCCTGCCCGAAGGCAATGACGATGAACAACATTGGATGGGCAATTCCGACCTGCTCGATGATGGGCCCTACTCCTTTCGAAAGATTTCGGAAGGGGAGCACTGCGAAGTGGAACTCACCGGACCGGCCGATCCCCGGACTGGGATCCAGTTCCAGCGCACCCTTGGCATGGATGCCGGCTCGCCGCGAATTCATTTCCACGCCACCATGAAGAACACGACCGCTCATACCGTAGAATGGTCGATGCAGTCTGTCTCTCAGTACGATACCGCGGACCCCGGAACTCCCTCGCGAATCAACCACGATTTCCGGACCTTTGCTCCGGCAAATCCTGCGAGTAGTTATCTCAACCGCTACCACGTCCGATTCGGTCCGGCGGAAAATCCTGCGGTCTCGGTAAGGGAAGATGGTTTATTTGTCCTGCGCTATGTGCACATGGCGGCAGAACTGTGGCTGGACTCGACGGCTGGATGGCTGGCCGTCGTCGACGGCAGCAGTCGGTATGGCATGGTGGAACGCTTCCAATTTGAAGCATCCCGAGCCTATCCCGGCAAGGCGTCCATCATTTTCTGGACCAACGGCCCGGAGATGAAATTGAATGACGACGGCGAGGCTTCCCTGAGCCAGGGCGGAGAAGGACTCCCCTACTACCTGGAGGCGGAGATCAATTCGCCTCTCTGCCGACTGCAGCCCGGGGAGTCCTGCAGTCTTGAGACGGAATGGTTTCCCGCCCGCACCGGAAGCGAATTTCACGCTGTGACGGACGCCGGTATTGTGGTGCGTCCGCTTCGAGCTGCGGGTTTGGAGAACGGCAAGATCGGGCTCGCTGGCGCCTTTGCAGTATTCTTCCCAGGACGCCTGATGGCCCACTTCTACAACCAACAAGGAGCAGAGTTGGACAGCGTGCCGGTGGCAGATGTGGACCCGGGGGAACCGGTTTCGCTGCAAACCGAGGTCGCTTCGCCTGGAAAGCCGGCCCGCATCTCGCTCCATCTGGAAGATTGGGGCGGTCTCGACCGTGGTTCTCTCCAGGAAGTTTCGCTGGACTCCCGGGGAGCATCGCTGAAGTGAATTCACTCGGCAAAGCATTCACCCTGGCGTTGCTTGCCGCTTTTCCCCGGCCCGGCTCCATCGCAGTGGCACAACCGGGGCCAGCTCCCGTCGCCTCCGTCGTGAACCTGGGCGCCGGGGATTTGCGCGTCAAACCGGTCGGTGCAAACTGGACTTCCTACAACGGGGACTACACCGGACGCCGCTACAGCAGCTTGCACGAAATCAATCCGGACAACGTTGTGCGGCTGCGCGCATCGTGGGTTTTCCATCCCGGCAATTCCGAAATCCTCGAAGCCACCCCGGCGGTCGTCAATGGCATCATGTACGTTACTTCGGCCAACGATGCCTTTGCGCTGGATGCTCGAACCGGGCGCACGGTGTGGCGTCATCAAAGGGCAGTAAGTCCAGGGTTGCTGGACGACGCCGCGGCTCACCATAACCGTGGTGTTGCCCTATGGCGGAACTTCGTCTACATGGAGACCGATGATGCCCACCTGCTTTGCCTCGATGCGCGCTCGGGAAATCTGTTATGGGACGTCACCTACGCGGACAAGGCGAAGCACTATGGTGCGACCGGCGCGCCCCTCGTGGTGAAGGACACAGTCATCGTCGGGACCTCGGGCGGCGACTCCGGCGTGCGTGGCTTCCTGGCAGCCTATGACGCCCAGACGGGGAATCTGAAATGGCGTTTCTGGACCATTCCCGGGCCGGGAGAGTTCGGTTCCGCCAGTTGGCCGGGCGATTCGTATCTGCATGGCGGCGGCACCACCTGGATGCCCGGAACCTACGATCCCGAACTCAACACTCTGTACTGGACAACCAGCAATGCGGCGCCCGATTTTGATGGAGATTCCCGCCCCGGGGACGACCTCTATACAGCTAGCGTTCTGGCGCTCAACCCCGACAACGGAGAATTGAAGTGGTATTTCCAGTTCACGCCTCACGACCTGTATGACTATGACGCCACCGAAACACCCGTCCTCGTGGATGTCGAAGACAGCGGAACTCCCCGTCAGCTGTTGGTGCAGGCCAACCGTAACGGATTTCTTTACCTTCTCGACCGCGTCAATGGAAAGTTCTTTCGAGCGACACCCTTCGTGCAGAACCTGAACTGGGCCACCGGCGTGGACGCAGCTGGCCGCCCCCAGCTGTCGGGTCGAATCCCCTCCGCCCAAGGTACCTACATCTGCCCCGGCATCAGCGGAGCCACCAATTGGTTTTCACCTTCTTACAATCCCGACACCGGGCTTTTCTATGTCATGGCGCTTGAAGGTTGCAGTCTGATTTATAAGAAACCAATGCCATTTAGGCCAGGCCAGACTTACTACGGTACGGGCACGAAACG
>Ga0193726_1002723_pt1 | contig 11691 bp, 8 predicted proteins | sample H2c1metaG_FD_144928 | JGI IMG/M metagenome (GOLD analysis project Ga0193726, IMG submission 144928) | Soil microbial communities from a riparian zone of the East river system, Colorado, United States - H2c1 | ecosystem: Environmental > Terrestrial > Soil > Riparian zone | place: USA: East River... | reverse complement strand
GCAGAAGATCAACGAGGCGTATGAGCGGATGCTGAAGAGCGATGTGAAGTACCGCTTCAGCATCGATATGGCTTCGCTCTAGTTGGAACCTCCGGCGATCCGGACCTGCAAGGACTTGCGGCTTTTCGCGACCTCGGCGGACGAAACGGGCGGAGCACTATTGCCCCAACTGGTGCGAATAAAGTTCACGACATCCGCCACGTCCTCATCGGAGAGCCGCCAGGCAAAGCGGGGCATGGTGAATTGCGCCGGCGTGCGGGCCGTGCGCGGCGTCTGCGACCCTTCCAGGACGATGGAGACGAGCGACTGAGGATTCCCGGCTTGCACGATCGGATTGCCGGCAAGGCGGGGGAATACCCGATCGTACCCGACGCCGTCCGGACGATGGCAGGCAGCACAATTGTCCAGATAGATCCGCGCTCCCGGTTTGCTGGCATCGCCCGTCTTGAGCGCGAGGTGTTCGGCTGCGTCGTAGGTGAAGGATGTTGCGGCTCCCGCCTCTGGGTTCCTCAGAGACTTGAGGTACTTTGCGGTCGCGAGCGCATCCGCGGGCGTCATGTACTGCGTGCTGTGGATGATGACGTCGCTCATCGAGCCGAAGGCGATGCCTTGCGCGTTCGCACCCGTCCGCAGAAACTGCGCCAACTCTTCCTCACTCCAAGCACCGAGCGTGCCCGGGCCGCCGTTACGCAGGCTGGGCGCGAAGTAATTCTCGATGACGGCTCCCGATAGGTAGGCCATTCCACCAGCGGGTGTGGTCGCTTCCATCTGCATCGCTAACGCACGCGGAGTGTGGCATTCGCCGCAGTGCCCCAGCCCCTCGACAAAATAGGCTCCTTGCGATGCTCGCGAGTCCATGCCGGCTGACGCCGCGAACGGTTTGGGACTGGGCGCGAAGAACCAGCGCCAGAAGGTCAGCGGCCAACGCATCGACAAGGGAAACACGATGTCGTTGGGCCGATTGGCAACCGCAGCCGGCGCGACCGCGTTCTTGAAGTACGCATACAGCGCGGCAACATCTTCCGGACGCGTGTTGAAATAGGACGTGAATGGCATCGCCGGATACAAGCTGTGGCCCTCGGCGACGCCGAAACGCAGCGCGCGGTCGAAGTCATCGAGGGACATGCGCCCTATGCCGTGCTTCGCATCAGGTGTGATGTTGGTCGTATAGATGGCGCCGATCGGAATAGCCATGCGCAATCCGCCCGAGTAGGGCGGTGCGCCGGGAATACTGTGGCACGCCGCGCAATCGCCCAGCCTGGCAAGATAGGCCCCTCGAGCAATGACGGCTGGTGTTGCAGGCGGCGCAACCAGATTCTTCTCGCCTGCATTGCTATCCGATAGGTAGGCTATACCCACCGCGAGCAACAGTGCCGCCATGCCAAGCGCCAACACGGTCACAACGGCCCTCCACTTCATGCCTGTACCAACGGACCCGGCGACTTGAGATAAGTGTCGCGTAGTTTGGCAGCTGAGAAATAGGCGAGGCCCGCCAGAAGGCCGGTGGGGTTGTAGCCGATGTTTTGCGGGAAGGCTGATGCGCCATACACGAACAGATTGGAAACGTCCCAACTCTGCGAATAGCGGTTGATGACGCTGTTGGACGGATTCGATCCCATGATCGCGCCGCCGGTCGTATGGGTGCTCTGATAGATGCGTACATCGTAAGGATTGCCTGGGCGCATGAGGATCGTCGCCTGCTTCTCCGGCTTCATGGCCCGCACGATTTCCTCCATTTTGGCGGCGCTATAGGCGGCCATCTTGTATTCGTTGGGATGCCAGTCGAAGGTCATGCGCAACAGCGGCAAGCCATGAGAGTCCATATAAGTCGGATCGAGCGATAGATACCGATCGCGATAGGACATCACGCTCCCTTGCGTTCCCATCGGCGCCGAATGGCGGTAGTGCTTGCGTATGGCGGCCTTCCACCCCCCGCCCCAGGCGGGAGTTCCGGGGGGAACCATCATCTGATCGATCGGTCGGCCGCCCGTCGCACCGGCATAGAGGAGCGAGCCGCCAATGAACCCCACTTGTGAATGATCGAAGTGATCCGAATTGAACTCGTCGATGACTCGCTGACCTGCCGCGCCGGCTCCAATGAACGGATTTATCTCAACATCCTCGCTGAAGTAGGCGGCGGTCTCGGCACACATCTGGTAAGCGTAGTTCTTGCCCACGACGCCCTTCCCGGAGACCGGGTCGTAGGGCGCGCCAATCTTCGAGAGCAGCAGCAGACGCACGTTATGCATCTGGAATGCGGAAAGAATGACCAGCGAGGCGGGCTGTTCAACCTCGCGTCCGCTCGCATCGATGTACAGAACCCCCGTCGTGATCTTGCCGGTGTCATCGACCAATATTTTGGTGACGTAGGAATTCGTGCGTACCTCCAGATTGGAGCGATCATTGAGGATCGGCAAAATCGTCGTCTGCGGCGATGCCTTGGAGTACAGGAAGCAACCAAAGCGCTCACAGAAACCGCAGAGATTGCACGGCCCCAGCCGCACACCGTATGGATTGGTGTAGGCAATGGAACTGTTTGCCGCCGGAGTCGGAAAGGACTTGTATCCCAGCTCCGCAGCCGCCTTTTCGAAAAGCTGAGCCGCATAGATCGCCGGCAGGGGAGGCGTAGGAAACTCGTCGCTGCGAGGGCCCTCGAACGGATTGCCGCCAGGCTTGATCTGGCCGCGTAGATTGCCGGCGGTACCGGACACGCCGCAGACTTTCTCAAAATGATCGAAGTGCGGCTCCAACTCGCTGAACGTGACCGGATAGTCCTGGATGGTCATGTCCGGCGGAACGAATTTCTTACCGTAGCGTCCTTCGATGTGGCTGCGCAGATTCAGGTCTTCCGGCGATGCACGCCAGAGCTGTCCGTTCCAGTGCACACCGGCGCCGCCTACGCCATCACCGAGGACGAAGGAACCATATTTTCGATAGGGCGCGGCGACATCGTTGGGGCTGTGACGGATCGTGACGGTCTCGTTGGCCAGCGGTTGCCAAAGGTCGCCTCTGACGCCGTACTTGAGTTCGTCCGCGATCCTCGGGAACTCAAAATCGGGGGAGGTGTCGCGGGCCGGGCCGCGTTCGAGCGCCACGACGGATAGGCCGGCGTCGGTGAGAGTCTTCGCCAGAATGGCGCCGGTCCAGCCATAGCCGATAATCACCGCGTCCACGCTCTTTTTGCGATCAGCCATCGGTTGCACCGCTGATTGAGACCGCGCCGTAGGGGTAGCGGCGGCCTGCTTGATCGATCCAGTCGGTAAAATCAGCCCGAGCTCCGGGAAAGCCGATCCATTTCCACGCGACCATTCCGCGATTGCCGCCGTAGAGCGGATCCGAGAAATAACCTTCCTTGGTATTGGTCAGGAGCTGCGCGAAGAAAACTGCTGCGGGTACTGTCGCGAACGTGACTTCGCCTTTCTCCATTGCTGCGAGAAAGCGATCCTGGTCGGCAGCAGGAAGCTGAGAGAAGTCCTTGCCTTGCGACCTTTGTGTCGCGGTGTTTGCAGCGGCGATGCCGAGTCTATAGATCTCGCGCGGTATGTAGCGCAGCTGGTATCCCAGCGTCGCTGGTAAATTGTCCAGGAAGGGGCCCTTCAAATAGAAATATGCGCCGTGTCCGTAGGGCATTTCCATTTGGCGGTCGATGAATTCCGGCACGCCGGCATCCACTCCACCCGGGCCCGCCCCGTCCGACGGTATCAGGCGCGCAACAGCTGCATTGATGAATGCCCATTCTGCAGCAGTGAAGTACGTCGGCGCGAAGCTGGATGGGCTTGAACTTGGACCGCTGTTCGAGCATGCGGGAAGGCCCAGAGTGCCAAGGGTTGCCGCGGGAACGACCCCAAGAAGAAACCGACGCCTGTCGAGTAGCGAAGAATTGCCCATTGGGGTGCACCCGCCGATCGGTGACTAAAATAGTTCTCCGCCAGATGCTGCCGCTCAAAGGCGCGGGATCGTATCCCCTGGATGGGGGGGCATCCAATGACGGAAATGGCGCTGCGGCGGACGGCTACCTGTTTCCAGGGCGATAGATGATTCCGCCGGGAACGATAAGGGTGACTACCGTACCGGATCCAGCGGAGCTCTCGACAGAAAATTTTCCGACAATGCGGGCAGCGCGCTCGCGCATGCTTTGCAGGCCGAAGTGCCCACTCTTGCCACGCCGCACGATATCGGGATCGATGCCCACGCCATTGTCGGCGATGCGCAGGCCAAGATCTTGCGCATAGGAGAGCTCGAGCGTCAGCTGCGTGGCTCGCGAGTGTACGCAGGCGTTGCGGATCGCCTCATACCCGATGCGATATACCTCGTCGCGGACTATGGGATGCATCTCCTGAATCTCTCCGGAGACCCGAAACGTGACTTCCATTGCGCCATGAATGCGGCACTCATCGAGTGCCCGCCGCAAGGCGTCCGCAAGATCGTTCACCTCCGTGGCTGAGGTGCGCAAGGAATTCAGGGCGGCCCGACCCTCCTCGGTCGCTCGTGCCAACCAGGCCGACAGTTTCTCCATGGCTTGGCGCATGTGCGACGGGTCGGTTGTGGTGCTGAGCGCATCGTCGGCAACCAGCTTGCTGCCCTGGATGGTCTGCAGGAATGTGTCGTGCAGGTCGCGCGCGATGCGCGTGCGCTCGGCCAAGCGCTCATCGAAACGAGCTTTCATAGCAGCGGCAACCCGGCGCACGCGCAATCGATAAATCGCCCAGAGCAGCAGCAGGGCGGCGACGAAGCACAACGCGCGAAACCAGATCATCTGATACCACGCCGCAGCAACCTTGAAATCCAGCGTCGCTCCGGTCTGATTCCACACCCCGTCGTTATTGGACGCGATCACGCGAAAGCGATAACTCCCGGGTCGAAGGTCGCTGTAGAACGCCTGGCGGCGTAATCCTGGATTTTCCCAGTCCTTGTCACGGCCTTCGAGAATGTAGCGGAACCCCATCCTTTGCGGCATGACGAAGCTCAGCGCCGCATAGTCGATCTGCAGATCCCGCGTGAGTGGTGGAAGAGTAATTGCTGAGGATGGCGAGTAGCTTTGGCCGTCGGCAACGAGCCCCTCGATATGCACCGGTGGTTGCGCCAGGTTCTTGTATGAGCGCCCGGGGTCGATCATTTGGATGGATGACGAGCCGACGAACCAGAGTCGACCATCGGGTGACATTGCAGCGTTCGGCTGTATCCGGTCCTCGTTCCATCCCGAGTCCGCCCCATCGAGCGTGCCCAGGGTTGTCGCCGTCACTTGGGCTTCGGGGCGGGTCGTCCAACGCGCCAGATCTGCCGCAGAGATCCGCTCATAGCCGCAACCTCCTTCGAGCCACAGCGATCCTGAGCGATCCATGAGCGCTGCGGTGGACTCGGGGCACGGTAAGCCGTTGCGCGGGTCCATGACGCTCACTTTGCCATGCTCCCATCGATATAGGCCGTGGTTGGTCGGGCCCCATACGATTCCCGCCGAGTCGACGACAAGGCTGAACATGGTGAGCCGGGGACCGCCGCTGCTTCCGGGATAGACAATCTTCGCCACGCCATTCAGAAAGTGCGCCAGTTTGCCATCTCCCGTGCCGATCCAGATGCCACCGGCCGGATCAGCCCCGAGAAAGTGGGCGCGTCGCGGCATGAGCGACGAGAGGTCCATGTCCTCTTGCACCCGGTGGTCTCTGATGCGCAGCAGATGGTCCAAATGCCCCAGATCCTCGAAGGCGATGGCCCAGATATTCCCGTCAATGTCTTCGGTAAATGAAACGACTTTACCGATGTGGTCCAGAGCCCGCCCGTCCCGCCCGGTGATCTTGGAGAACTTCCCCGACCGGTACAGCATCACGGTGCGATCGATCCCCAGCCAAACCTGGCCCAAGCGGTCCTCGAGCAGCGCATACACATTTTGAATGGGATGTCCGTCAGCCACCGTGGTCAGCGAAATGGAGTCGCCACGAATAATGGCCAGCGCCGCTTTGCGCCCGACCCAGACAGATCCGTCATTTCGAGCAATGACGGCAGCGGCATCGCCCAGGCCCTCGGTCGAGGAGAAGCTGACAATAGGTGTGTCTCGAAACAGATCCACGCCTTTGTCAGTCGTGATCCACACATTTCCCTCTCTGTCTTCGTAAACTGTACGCACTTCATTGCCAGTCAGTCCCTGCGCGGCGGCGTAGTGATCCGCATGGCCATCATGAACGTGGTAAAGGCCCTGAGAGTCTGTTCCGACCCAGAGAGTTTGCTGACGATCCACAAACAAGGCGGTCGCTCGAATCGTCGCGCCATCGAACCCGGGCACCTCGTAGCTCAGGAAGCTACCGTTGCTGTAATGTCGCACCCCGAGACCCGGCCCGACGCCGTCCAGGGCCACCCATACCGAACCTGCAGCCCCTGCGGCAAGCGCTACCACACCCTCCCCTGATGGATGATCCATCTGCTCTTCCAGGTAGTGGCTGATGGAACTACCGTTCCAGCGGCACAGCATTCTGCATCCGAACCAAATGTCTCCTGAACTGTCTTCGGCAATGGCAGTTGCTATATGGGCGGGGTTGCCATCGCTCTGGTCCTTGCCGTAGCACTTCAGATCGTCTCCGGCGACGCGGCAAAGCGCCCCCTCGCTGCCGAGCAGGTGATCGCGAGCAATCCAGATGGCGCCGGCGTGATCCTCGATAATGCTGTTAACGCCGCCCTTTTTGATTGAGAAACTGAATGTCTCGCCGTTCTTGTCGAGGCGGCTAAAGCCCCCCTGATACGTGGCCATCCACAGGCTTCCGTCGCGGCTGCCCAAAAGCGAGTTGATGCCCTGAGTCGTCTGGAAGGATTGCTGCGGCGGCAGCGGGGTAAAGGTCACCCCGTCATATCGAAGCAGATCGCCGCCGGCCCACGTGCAAAGCCGTCCTGGACCTTCCAGACAGTGTGCGCATATTGGGAAATCATCCGGTGAGGATCGAGCGCCGAAGCAGTTCCGGCGAGGAACAACAGCAGAAAGCTAGGGATCGTCAGAGCAGCACGGTAGCGGCGCCGGAAACGGGGCGATGACGAATCCCGAGAGTGTTTCATGCCCACTTGAGATGTTCCGACCAAGAGTATCCCACCGGTTTGACTGCTCGACAGTAGTTGCGGCAGGCCGCTCTTGCCCCACGAGGAAGTGGAGCGCTCATCCTATAGTTTTCTACAGGTCTGCCATCGCTACATCTGCAACAGGCCACGGCGCAGCGCTATCGTCACCGCATGCGTTCTATCCTTCGCCTCTAGTTTGGCAACGAGATTTTTGACGTGAAAGTTCACCGTTGTCTCGGCAATGGCCAGCTGGTCCGCGATTTGCTTATTGCGATAGCCATCGCGAATCAGGCTGAGCACTTCCAATTCGCGCGCGGTCAAATCGTCCTCGCCGAGATGCTCGGCCAAGCGGGCGGCAACTTCCGGCGGCACGTGCCGTCGGCCTGCATGCACCGAGCGGATCACTGCCAGCAGGTCGTCTTTGGCCATGCTTTTCAAGAGGTAGCCAGCGGCACCTGCGCGCATGGCCCGCTGAATCTCACCGTCGGCGTCTGAAGTTGTCAGCATGACGATGCGAGCCCGAGGGAACTCGCCTCGGATGGCGATCAGAACGTCGGTGCCGTTCGAGCCGGGAAGTTGCAGATCCATCAGGGTTACATCCGGCTGATGGCGGCGAAATTCAGCCACAGCCTCGACCCCATTGCCCGCAAATCCTATCAGCCGCATATCCGGCTGCGACGCGATAACGGTGGCCAATCCCTCCCGGAAAACCGGATGGTCTTCGACGCATAGGATTCTTATTGGCGAGCTCAGGCGAATACCTCTGGGAATCGATTCTAAGGGAACTTCCGCTTTCTCCCTATACAAGACTGCAGGCTTGCAACTGCGGCTTCTGTGGTGGCGGCAATTCCCCAAGCAGATAACCCTATCACAGTGGACGGTTACCTCGAACAGACGCTGGCGGCATCGAACCTGGATGTGGCGCCATCACGCGCGTGGATGCACCGGGTCATTTCGCTCCTCGAGGCAGCTGCAGGTCAGCTTCACAGCCAAGCACACCCGGCCCAGGGTACGCTGCTTGAAGCAGCCGCGCTGTTGCGACGGCAGATTGATGCGCCTGCCGCGCGAGAGATTTGCGAAAAGAGAGGGCGCTTGCTGGCTTGGCAGGCGCGCAAGGTACGTGACTACATTGATGGTCATATCACACGGCCGATTCTCGTCGCGGATCTGTGCGCGCTGGTTCAGCGCAGCGAAGCGCATTTTTCCCGATCCTTCAAACGCACTTTCGGAGAGTCACCGCACTCATTTGTCGTGCGACGGCGCGTCGAACTGGCCGCTCAATACATGCTCACCTCCGATGCGTCTCTGAGCGACATTGCCCTGCGATGCGGCTTCGTCGACCAAGCACACTTGTGCAAGCACTTCAGGCAGGCCGCGGGCCAGACCCCGGCGGCATGGAGACGCGCGCACAGCATCTATATGGCTGCACCCTGAAAAAGCAGCCACCGCGCCGCCACGGCGCCTAGCACCTCCCTCAAGCCCGGCCGCGCAGCCGCATCGGCGCGGGCGGCCGACGCTCCAATGCAACGCGTGTTTCATCTGAAACCACACGCTCTCCCAGCGCAATAGCCCGGAAATTGCCGCTGCGCAACCTGGGAGCGTCGATAAAACCTAACCAGCATTCGAATAGATTGAGGAGATTGAAATGACCGCACAGAAACCGATTTACACAATTGCATTGGCATCGATCCTGACGGCCGTACTGTCCGGTTGTGCAGATTTCAGGCCAAGCGAAGCGCAAGGTGGCACTGCCGACGCAAGTATTACCGCAGATGTCGAGACGCAACTTAATCAACTGCCGACTCTAGGGCCCCCAGGCTCGATCGCGGTACAGACCGTGGGTCATGTCGTGTACCTGAACGGCACAGTTGACGGCGGCTTGCAGAAGCGAATCGCGGGGTCGGTTGCCATGCAAGCGTCCGGCGTGACCAATGTCGTAAATAACATTGCGGTTTCGCACAGTTAAGCGGCGCAATACCTAAGCCCGGCGCACCTTGCGAAACGGCAACACGCAATGGACATCGTGATCTACGAGGAGGACCAGCTGACGCGCAATCTGCTGCGCGAATGGCTGACCGAAGCGGGATATGGCGTCCGTAGTTGCGCGTTGGACGAAGCGCAATGCGGGCGCCGGGCGGATCTTGTGATCGCCAATGTTTATATGCCCAAGCAATCCGGCAATGGATGGTTGCGCGACATTCGGGCTGCGCATCCGGGCATCCCTGTGATCGCGATCTCCGGTCAGTTCAGGTCCGGTCTCTGTCCTGCCGGTGCAACCGCGGAAACCTTGGGAGTCCAGCAAGTCATTGCCAAGCCATTGATCCGTTCCGACCTTCTTGCCGCGGTCCGCGCTATGATTGACAAACCTCCTTGATGCCCGCGAGTCAGGATATGTCCCCGTCACTTGAACCTATTTTGAGCAGCGCCGATTCGCTCCGATTCAAGCGCTTGCGGCTCGGGGTGGTCGTTCTAGGCGCCCTGGTGATTTTGGCATTCGCTCTATCATCCGCGTTCGACGCCTGGCGCTCGCATGGCTATGCGCTCACCGCGACCGATCGCGAACTCAACAATACGGCGAACGCGCTTGCCGAACAGACCGCATGGACCTTGCAAACTGTCGATCTTATGCTGCTCGACACCGCGCGATGGTATCGCAGCGAGGGCAGCCAGATTGCGCCGGAACGCCTCAATGCCATGCTCGCGGCTCGCAGCGTCGGAGTGCCGCAGGTACACCAAGTTACAATTGTCGATTCCCAGGGCAATCAGCGCTACGGTTCCCTTAAAACGCCTGCCTCCCTGCACAACGTTGCGGATCGCTCGTATTTTATCGCTCAACGGGACGGGAAGGCCGCAGGGATGTTTATGAGCGAACCGATCGTCACCCGCACCGAAGGCCGGCCGGCGGTCGAGTTTTCACGCCGGCTGGAGGATGAAGACGGCAATTTTTCCGGCATAGTGGCAGCCACCGTCAATCTTGCGGATCTGACGCAATACTATCGAGCCGTCAATGTCGGCATGGGCACCGCGATTCAGCTGATGCATGATGACGGGACGCTGCTCGCGCGCAACCCTGCCACGCCCGACGCAATCGGGCAAAGGTTTCCGGCGCTGGCGCTAGCGCCGACTTCGGCGGCAATGGGTGTCGTCAACCCGCTGGACGGGCGACGCACCTTCATTGCGGTTACGCACGTAAGAAACTCTCACCTGAAGCTCGCGGTGACGCGTGACGTCGCGCTCGCGCTGCAGCCTTGGCGTGATGAAACATTTCGCGTCGGCATCCGCACGCTAATTCTCACGTTGCTGGGGACTTTGACCATCTGGGCACTGCTGCGCCAATTGCGGCGGGTGGCAGCAGGCGAGCGGGCGCTGCGCGAAAGCGAGCAACGCTATGCGCTGGCGATGGAAGGAGCGAACGAAGGGCATTGGGATTGGGATCTGACGACTGGGACTTTGTTCCTATCGGCGCAGATGAAGATGCTCGCCGGCCAGAGCGCGGACACCAAGATCGATTCGCGTGCTGAATGGCTGGCCAGAGTAGCGATTCATCCCGACGACCGGCCTCGCTTTGAGATCGCCGTGAATGATCATCTCCAAGGGCGCACCAGCCGCTATGAATGTGAATATCGTGTCCGCCACCCCGACGGTGTCTGGCATTGGATTGCCGCGCGCGGCCGCTGTTTGCGCGACTCGTCGGGCAAGGCACTGCGATTCGTTGGTTCCTCGAGCGATGTGACGGCGCAAAAGCAGTCGCAGGCCGACAAGGAACAGCTGGAAGCACAATTGCGCCAGTCGCAGAAAATGGAGGCGATCGGGACGCTCGCCGGAGGAATCGCGCATGACTTCAATAACATTCTCGGAGCTATCTTAGGCTACGGCGAACTCGCACATCAGCAGTCGCCGCCAGGCAGTTCCACTCGCCGCTACCTGGACAGCGTCATGCATGCCGCGGAGCGAGCACAAATGTTGGTCGAACGCATTCTCGGGTTCAGCCGCAGCGGGCTCGGCGACCGCGTGCCGGTCAACATTCAATTCGTTGTCGAGGAGACGCTGGAGCTGCTCGAGGCATCGCTGCCCGCCGGCATACGTTTGGACAGCAGGATAGAAGCAGGCAACGCAGCCGTGGTCGGCGATGCGACATATCTGCACCAGGTGGCTATGAATCTATGTACGAACGCGATACAGGCGATGGAGCACGAAGGTGTGCTGCGCGTGACTCTCGACTGCGCCGAACTGTACGAGCCCCGCACCCTGTCGCGCGGCTCGCTCGGCCCGGGACCATACGTCCGGCTGAGCGTCGGCGACACGGGTGCGGGTATTTCGCCCGCCGTATTGGAGCGGATGTTCGATCCCTTCTTCACGACGAAGCAAGTGGGCGAGGGAACTGGGCTCGGACTGTCGCTTGTCCACGGCATCGTGGCCGATCTTGGGGGGGCAATCAGCGTTGCGACCAAAGTAGGCGAGGGCACATCCTTCGAAATTTGGCTGCCGGTCGTGGGTGAAACCGCGATTCCGGCGATGGAGACGGCCCGGGCGCTGCCTCGCGGGAACGGTGAAACTGTAATGATTGTCGATGATGAGCGCCAATTGGTGGCACTAGCGGAGGAGGTTGCCGCTCAGTTGGGCTACGAGCCGGTGGGGTTTGACTCGAGTGGG